>Ga0207688_10000768_pt1 | contig 15957 bp, 12 predicted proteins | sample KBSMiscanthusM4_FD_184296 | JGI IMG/M metagenome (GOLD analysis project Ga0207688, IMG submission 184296) | Miscanthus rhizosphere microbial communities from Kellogg Biological Station, Michigan, USA - M4 (SPAdes) (version 2) | ecosystem: Host-associated > Plants > Roots > Rhizosphere ...
CGGCCGAGAAGCCCGTCAGGTCACCCGTGCCGGCCGCCGAGCCGGTGCCGGTGGCGATGGCCGCGCCCGTGCCGCTGGTGGCACCGACGCCAGCCGCCGCGCCCGTGGCCGTGCCGGTGGCCGAGGCGATGCCGCTGGTGGCCCCGACGCCAGCCGCCGAGCCCGTGGCAACGGCGATCGCCGAGCCGGTGCCGCTGGTGGCGCCCGTGCCCGTGGCGGCGCCGGTCGTGGCGGCGGTGGACGAGCCCACCCCGGTGGCCACGCCCGTGCCAGTCGAGGCGCCCGTGGCGGTGCCGGTGGCGGTGCCAGCGGCCGAGGTGTCGCCCGTGCCGCTGGCCGTGCCTGTCGTCGCCGCCGTCGAGGCACCCGCGCCCGAGGTGGCGCCCGTGCCTGTCGCCGCGCCCGTCGCGACGGTGGTAGCCGAGCCGACGCCCGAGGTGGCGCCCGTGCCCGTGGCCGCGCCGGTCGTGGCGGCGATGGACGAGCCGACGCCTGTCGCGGTGCCGGTGCCGGTCGAGACGCCGGTCGGCGCGACCGCGTGACCGTCAGCGGCGCCCGTGCCGCTGGCCGCGCCGTCGCTGGATGCGAAAGCATTTCCGATGCCGCTGGACGATCCGGTCCCGGTCGCGCTGCCCGTCGTCTCGGCGGTCGCCGAGCCGACGCCGCTGGTGGCACCCGTGCCGGTGGCCGCGCCGGTCGCGGTGCCGAATGCCGCGCCGACGCCCGAGGTGGCACCCGTGCCCGTCGCGCTGCCCGTGGCCGTGCCGATCGCCGCGCCAACGCCGCTGGTAGCACCAGTGCCCGTGGCCGCGCCGGTCGCCTCGGTGGTCGCCGAGCCGATGCCGCTGGTCGCCCCGGTCCCGGTCGCGCTGCCCGTGGCGGCTGCGGTCGAGGCACCGACGCCGCTGGTGGCGCCCGTCCCCGTGGCGCTGCCCGTGCCGGTCGTGTTGGCGACGGCGAGCCCTAGGCCGAGCCAGTGGAAGACTGACTTGAAGCCCATCGGGCCGACCACGGCCACGCCCGACGTGGCGCCCGTGCCGGTGGAAGCGCCAGCGGCGATGCCAAAGGCCGCGCCGATGCCGCTGGTGGCGCCCGTACCTGTCGCGGCGCCGCCAACCCCGGTGCCGATCGCCGCGCCGACGCCGCTGGTGGCGCCAGTGCCCGCCGCCCCGCCGCCCGTGCCGCTGGCGACCTTCTGCACGGTGATCGTCGGCGCGACGGTGGCGGTAATCGCGGTGCCGCTGACCGCCACCACCTTCAGCGAGATCGTGTCACCGTTGGCGACATCGGCGCTGGTGATCTGAATGCCGAACTCGTACTCGGTGCTGCTGCTGGCCGACAGATCGACGCTGGTCGTGGTCGTGCCGGTCTCGTCATAAACGCCGTTGATGAACGTGCCGGTGCCGGTGAGTTGCCGCGAGGTGATCGCAGCCTCGTCCGCCGAGGACGAGGCGGTGCTGATCGAGACGACGTTGGCCGACGAAGTCGTTACGTCCGCGAACGCTCCGCCGTTCTTGTTCGCCTGGAGCTTGACCGTGTGCGCGGCGGGATTACCGCCGGCCGTCTCCTGGATCGTGAAGCGGACACGGAACGGCGTCTCGGTCTTCTGCGTCCAGGCGGTGTTGACCGCGACGATAAAGGTCGCGGCGGTATTGACCGCGTCGGTGTCCGACCGGGGCCGATATTGTGATTGCGAGAGGACAGCCGTCGTCATTTGTTCGGCCCCCTCTCGCGCGCATCGTAAGAGCTACGCGGCGGCAGGCGTGGGTCCTGGTTGGCCTGTTCGTAGATCGCCCAGAACACACCGGGCGGCACATGCCGCCCGCGCAACCTTATCTTCAGCGCGCCGGGTCTGTCGAGGTAATCGGAAAGCCCTTCGCGATCAACGCTGATCCACTCGCCCTGGTCGCCGAACTGCGTTTCCCAAATGTAATAATCCGTGCCGTGCCAGATCATCCGCCCGTGGTCGGCGGAGTAGGCGGCGACGCACAACACATCAGCGCGCGGTGCCTCGGCTGGTCCGCCATCACGATCCGTGAAGCTGCTGCCGTCCGCGTACCAGACGATCCAGCGGTGGTTATGGTCCCGCTGGGTCAATGGCGGTCACCGGGTCGGCGCCCGCCGTGGTCGTTACGGCGGCGGTCCACGAAGACGTGCTGTCGTCCTCCTTGGTGACGGTCATCGTGCCGGCCGCGACGGACACCTTGTTACGCAAAGCGCGCAAAGCCTGCCGCACGGTGCGGACGGTGGTCGAGCCGCTGTCGGTGCCGGTCGCCATGTCGCGGTTGAGGATCGCGTCGGCGAGGTCCGCGCCGTCGCCTGGAATGGAGGTGCCTACCTGCCATTTGAGGTCGGTCGGGTCCGCGCCCGTGGCGGTGATGTGCACCTGTAGTTCGCCAACCGTATCGGTGTGGCCGCTGGTCAGCGCGAGCTTGTACACGCCCTTGACGTTGGTCGCGTCCAGTTCCGTGACGGTCGGCGTGATCGCGGCCGGCGTGCCCGCCGCCTTGGTCGCGTAGATCGTCAGGCCGGCGGACAGGCCGGTCTTGCCGGTGACATGATCCGAGGTGTCGATCATCAGGATCGTGATGTTGACCGCCGTGGATTGTTTCAGAAAGCCTTCCATCAGGCGGCCCTCGATCCGATGCGTTGACCCAGGGTACGGCGGTGAAGCACTGACGGCAGAGAGTTCAAGCCGAACGAACGCGTCGGGTTAACGCCCGCGAAGGGTTGGACGTAGAGCCGGCTGGCTTCCGCGGCGGATAAAGCGCGACTATAGGCGCGCACGTGGTCTATTGATCCGGCGATTAAAGGGCTGCTGAACGCGGTCGCGTCTCCAATAGAGATCACTCCAGAACCCGAGTATTGCCCCGTGAGTGTTTGTTGTTGCTTGATGATGCCGTTAACGTACACGTTGAGGGCGAGGTTGGTCGAGTTGAAGGAGCTTACGATTTGAGTCCATACTCCTGCTGTCACCAGACCTGACGACGAGTCTACGCCGTCTCCGTAGTGTTCAGCGCGAACAGTTCCATTTGAGCCAACAAGGGTAATTCCAATTACCGCGTCCGTAGCGGCCGGAAAACCTTGCGCCACCAGAATATCCTGAGACGGCAAGGTTGGTACGTTGAACCACACCACGAACGAATAAGATGAGGACGCTGGTATCGCGTTGGTGACGGCTGTCGTTACGCCTCCCGGAACGCCACTAAACGAAAGTGCCGGCCCAGATTTCCCTCTGTTCCACGTAACGCCGGCGGACAGAGTCCCGAGGTTGATCCCCGACAGGTCTCGAACAGTTCCCCCTCCGCCCTCGTTCAGCAGCCAAAAACCCACCAAGCCCCTCGAAAGCGGGTGCGAGCGGTTTAAGGACGCCCCGAGTGGCGGCTTGAAATTAAGCGATCCCATTCACGTGACCGTCTTGTTGACGGGCATCACCTCGACCACGCAGCCGGTCGAGAGCGCCGCGCCTGAGAAGTTCACGATGATGATCAGGAAGCCTTGCGGCATCGAGTCGCCCACGGCGTTCGACAGGTTAAACACGCCCTGACAAATCTGCTGCTGCGTGGTGTAGTTGAGCACGCCGACCAGCCGGAGATCGTTCGGGTTGGCGATCGTGTAGGCCGCGTCCGCGCTGGTCGGCAGCGTGGTCGTGCCGCCGTCCGAGTAACGGAACGTGCCGCCGTTGTCCTTGTGCGCGGGCGCCACGTAGACGTACATCGCCTTGTCGTTGGCGGGCGCGGTGTTGGCGGTCACCAGACTGACGTAAATCTCGTAGTCCAACGCGAGCGCGCTGGTGTTGTCCACCAGCACCGACTTCCAACCGGCCGTCGCTGACGACGCGAGGCTTTGCAGCGCGGTCACCGCCATGACGGTGCGGGCGCCGTAGAGCGTGCTGACCGTCGCCATCAGGCGGTCCCCGCCACGGTCCAGGTCGAGGTGTCATCCCAGAACGTGCCGTACCGCTGCGTCGGATTACGCGCGGTCACCTCGGCCTGAAAGTTGTTCCAGCGCGTGATCAGCGCCGCCTGGATTTGCGCGATGGTCGTGCCGGCCGGCACGTGCGCCACGTCCACCCGTTCGGTGAACACCCCGGCGCGAAGGTCGGCGAGTTCCGGCACCGAGATGTCCCGCCACGCGCTGGTCAGCGTGGCGTTGGCGTAGGCGGACACGCGAGCGGCGGGCACCACCGCCCAGAGCGCGTATCGAAACGAGTTGTCGGAGGGCTCATCCACCCGGTCGAGGATGATGATCCGTTTCGCCATCAGGCTTTCTCCCGTGCGATCATCATCCGGCGCTTGATTTCGGGCGCCTCAGTGGCGATGTCCACGCCGGCCTTCAACGCGCCGGTCACCGCGTCTTCCATCGCCTCGCGGATGATCAGCGCCTGCTTACGGCGGCGCTCCGGCGCGATGATCGAGATGCCCACGGCGTAGGCGATACGCCCGGTCTGCCGCTCGGCCAGCCACGCCTCACTGTAGGCGCGCTTTTCCTCCGGCAGCGTTTTCATGCCGGCGCGAGCCATGTGCATCGTCGTCAGCGTCTCATCGTCCGTCGCCGGCTGCGGTAGATGTGGCGACACGTGCCGCCACAGTCGCCGCATTAGTTTCACGTCCAGATCGAGAAGGCACTGGCGAAACGCGCTGTCGTAGTTCGTTTCACTCATGCGAAAGCATTTCTCAATCGAGGGTGATGGTGGTCGCCGTCGAGATGCGTGGCGTCACGCCGTTGCCGCTGACGATGTTGGGCGTGAGAGTGCCCGACCAGAGGATCGCGGTGGCACCGCCCCCGGTCTTGCCGGTCGAGAAGTGGGTGATGGTGCCGGACCCGCCAGTGCCGGCCGGGAAGTCGATGTTGGCCACCGGGCTGACCGAGCCGCCGGTAACCGTCCAGCCGCCGGACGTGCGCGCCACGTTGACACGAGCGTACGAGGTGTAGGCGGACTCGGAGGTGGTCATGGTGCCCGCGTCGGCGGGATCGGCGGTATGCAGGCCCACGTGGATGTTGGTCTGCGGCGAGGAAGCCGCGTTGTCCGCGTAGTTGCCCCAGGCGGTCGCGTTGAACACCAGGGCCATGATTGCCGTCTCGGTGGTGTCGGAAATGGACATGCGATCGGTCTTTCCTTGCTACGGTTTCGGTCCTAGCACGAGGGCCAGGGGATGGCCAGCACGGATCACACCGAGTCGGGGAACGGCGCGACAGGCGGCGTGAAGGCTCCGCCGTACGGGCAGAAGCCTTTGTAGACGCGCACCTCGGTGAGCCTGCCGGGAAAGCCCCGGTTGAAATTGCCGTCGTTGCCGACAAACAGATGCCGGGTCGAAGCGAACAACGTGGCGGCGACCGTCGCCGAAGCAATGACCACCCCGTCAGCGTAGACGCGCAGCACGTTGGAGGCGTCGCGATCGGCGGCGAGGTGTATCCATTGGTTGAGCGACGGCGTGTAAGACGCGCCGACGTGATTGTTGGTCGTGCCGTTCGTCGTGTAGTAAAACGCCAATTCGCCCAACACCTGACCGAAGTCCCAGCCCAGGTTCGTGCTGGAAGCGTAATTGCCGGCGACAACGTAAATGCTACCGGCCGAAGGGCTGCTGGTGAAGTAGACCCAGGCTTCGACACCGAACTGGCCGGCACCAAACTGGAAGTTAGCGACGGTCGCGCCCGCGTCGATACGCGTGGAGCCCAGCGATGTGAACTGTGCCGATCCAGAGAACTTCGGCAGCAGATTGGATACCGTGGCCCCGGTCGCGGTCAGCGTGTTCGCCGACGAGGATTTGTCGGTGAAGGTGGTGGACCCATCCGCGCCCCTGGCGTGGATCAGCAACGTGGTGCTGGCGAAATTCGGATCGCGCGAGACGCCGTACGCCGCGCCGACGCCTTCCGCCATGGACTGGCGATAGCCGGTCGCCTCTCCCACGCCGCTCGCCTCGCCGCGCACCGCGTACGCTCCGGTGCCTGTCGCCGTGCCGCGCCCGAGCGCGCTGCCCGCGTTGCCGGTGTCGGCGGTGAACGCATCGGTGACGCTGATCCAGTTGTACATGAAAAGACTGGGATCGAAGCTGAACGGCTGTTCATAATTGCGCGCGGTATCGTTACGGTAGATCGCCTTGATGTTAGCGTAGTTGTGCCCGCCCTGGTTCTCGACAGTGACGATGTGGGTTTGGCCTTCGGCGCCGGCCGTGGTGTCGCCGTCCAACCCGAAGTTGCTGGACGCCGCGATCATGAACACGAAATCGCCGCTGGCCCCGCCTTTGGCGGTGGAGAACGTGCTGAACGGACGGTCAACCGTTTCGTCATAGTTAAAGTTCGTGACCGGCAGGATCGCGTGCGGGTCAAACGGCGTCGCGAGCGAAAGCGTTTCGCTAACACCGAACCACAGGCAGGCCGCGTCATCGAACGTCGTGTCCGACGTGGCGGTGATCACCGAGCCGGTGAGAATAAAGGGAGCCGGTGCCGTCCACACTTCCAGCGTGGCCGAGACATCGTGAAGTTCAACCGACACAGAAGTCTGGCGCGAACGCCGGGTCCATGTCAGCCCACCGCCGCTGACCGTGAAGGTCGGCGGAGTGATCGTCGCGTCATCAACCTCGGCGTAAGCGGCGAACACGATAATTTCGTTTGTCCGGCTGCTGGAAATCGTGGAACTAACCGTGGTGGTTTCGCTGGCTATTCCCGTGCCGGACAGATCGAGACGGGGCAGCAGAAGCCGGACGCCGGTCGCCGCGCCCACGCCGGTCGCCGCGCCGGTCGCCGGCACGATACCGATGATCAGGCCATCCGCGTGCGCCGTGCTGGTGCCAGAGGCGGTGCCGGTGACCCGCTTTGTATAGCCACTGGCGGTTACCGACGTGCCGTGGCCGGCGGCGAGCCCGGTGCCCCGCAGCGTGCCGGTCGAAACCTGCGTCCCGGCGGTAGCGCCAATGCCGGCGGCGTTGCCGACCATGGTGATGAAGCCCAGGGCGTTGCTGATGCCGCTGGTGGCGCCGACGCCTATCGCCGAGCCAACCGCCGGCACGCGCTGGCCGCCAACCCCGACCGCCGAACCCACGGCGCTGATCGTGCCGAGCGACACCGAGAGGCCCGACGAGGCGCCTGCGCCGGCCGCCGAGCCGATGCCTGACGAAACGCTTTCGCAAACACCGAGCGCGACGCCGACGCCAACGGCGAACCCGAGCATCACATCGGGTTCGAGATAAGCGATCCTGATGCTGTACTCGTTCAGGCTGAATTGACCGCTCCGTTCCGCGTAAAACACGAACGTCAGCAACACCGGATCAGGCCCAATGGCGTTTTCGGTCGTGTCGTACGTGTAGCTTGTGCCGGTGATGCCCGTGTGATCGCGGATCATCGTGTTGGCGACGGTGTCCCAGACCTCGACGGTGTAGGTGGTGCTCGCCTCGGGCGCGACCGAGCCATCGCCGTGCGCCACGAACTGATCGAACTGCACCAGTCGATTGCGTTCCGCCCAGGTGAAATCCACGTCGCCGCTCGCGGCGCGCACGGTGTCACTGATCGCCGGCAGGCCGTTGACCCGGATGTCGCCCATGACATACGGCAGGAAATGACGCGCGACGATCGTCACGTCTTCCTGCGCGGTCGGCACGCTCAGGTCGGTGGCGTTGCGGTTTCGTATCGTCACCCCGACCGTCTCGCCCAGCGCGTACGCGAGCGTGTGCGCTGACTTGAGAACGTTGTCGAAGAAGATCGTCGAGCCCGCCGCGTGTCGCTGCGGGATGGTATCGACACCACCGCGCGAGATGTTGAACGTGCCGGTCGTCAGGTCGATGTAATCGACGCGAACGATCTCGTCGTCGATCACCGCCGACTGGCCGACCACGACATCGGCGAGATCGACACCGCTGGCGAGGAACATATTTACATCGTAATAACCCATCGCCTGGGCGAGCACGCCGACGGGCGCGAATACGCCACCCGACAGGCTCTCGGTGCCGCCCGTTGGCGTGGCGCTGAGCACGATCGACTTGCTGGTCTGCGTGGGCCTGCCGGCCGAGGCGATGATCCCGCCCTCATCATCGGCCACCTGATCGAAGTCGGTGGTGGTCAGGCCGCGCGTCATGTCGAAGTAGCTCGCCTCGCGCACCGCGTCGCGCGTGATCGGCGCCGCGTCCGTGGTCTGCCCGACCGTGGAGGTGTTCTCCACCGCCGTCGTGTAGACCGTGGACGGCAGGCCAAACACGTCTTGCAGGCAGTCCATCGTGATCGTGCCGTCCAGCATGGTGCCGTCGTCGTACGTGGCGACGCGCAGGATCGTGCTGGCGATGCCCTTGTCCGGCGCGCTGATGCGGATCACGCCGCCCGGCTGAATGCGCCATGCGCGCCGGTCGAACTTGCACTTAAATCGTTTCAGCCCCGCCGAGCCGATGTTGAGTTCGCGCAACGCGCACCGCTGCGCCAGATCGGAGTTGGGCACCCCTGGATACTCGCGCGTGACCGAGATCGGAAAGCCCAGCGATTGCATCGAGGCGAGGTTGTGCACGCGGTTCTGGCGCGGCTCGTCGTCAACCGGATCGTGCCACTTCACCACGACCTCGTTCGCCAGCACCAGGGATGATCCGGTTTCCTCGGTGTCCACCGAAAGCAAGCCGCTGCTGTAGTCGAACGTCGGCACGTCGGCGCGGTTGTAGTCATCGCGGATCAGCCGCAGCGTCATCAGCCCGGTGCCGCGATCGGTGTACAACACGCCGCCGATATGATCGATGATCTGCTGGATGAAATCGTTGATGTCGCCGTCTTTCGACCAGCGCAGGCAGAGGCCAAACGTTTCGTTGTAAAGATAATTCGCCGCGTAGGTCCACGCGGCGTCATCCATCTCCGCGCGGTCCATCCCCCGGCCCCACGACTTGTTCGTGAGGCACTGGTAGAGCATGTGCGCGCCGTTCATGGCGACGACGACGCGGTCAGTCCCCGCGTCGTACCAGATGCGCGCCTTGTCGGGATACCAGCACCCCTCCGGCCCCCAGCCTTCGATGGCCCGGCGCGTCCGTATCTTCCAGACTTTGGGGTACGGGTTGTTGGAACAGATCAGGCCCGAGAAGAATAGCGACGTAACCCCAATGAAATTGGAGATGTCGGAAACCTGCTCGGCGCGGCCGCCCTGGTCGTTGGTGGCGATACCGCCCTCGAAGGTCCAGTTAACGCCGCCAGCCGTGCGTGCTATGCTCTGCTTGATTTCGTCGGGCACGATCTGATCGTCGGCGCCCATGAGCACGGTCAGCTTGCCGTTGATGCCGCCTTCGCCGCCATCGCCGCCGAACAAATCGGGCTTGATAATGTTGACCGTGGCGTTGCCGCGCACGTCACCGCCCCAAGCCAGCACGTCGCCGACGCGGATCGCCACCAACTGATCGATGGCGCCCCGGCAAATCCCCATGAGGATGTCGAAGAAATACCGATGGCCGGTGACCTGGGAGCTACCGCCTCCGCCCTTACCCACTGGCTGCTTCCCTTCGCGCGACCGCGACCACGCGCGCCGCGAAGGGATCGCCCGTGTCGGTCAGCACACGCGCCGGGATGCCGCTGGTCAGGAAGCCGGTCCAGTCGATGCCATGCACGCCGCACCACGTCCTGGCGCCTCGGCTGCACAAGCCGGCGGCGCGCACGTGGCGCATCTCGATGCGTGGTTCCGAAAGGCTTTCGCTCACTTCTTCCCGCCGCCGCTGGAGGTCTGGATCGGCTCGGTTCGCATGTTGCCATACCATATCACTTGCCAGTCAGGCGTCCAGCAATCGCCGAACACGATGGACTGCGGCGTGCCTTCGTCGGGGATCGGGAACTGGAAATCCTTGAACAGCGCCGGCTTGGCCGGGTCGGGCTGCTTCGGCTTCGGCGTGATCAGCGCGGTGATCACGTACGAGATGATCAGCAGCGCGATGGCGTAGACGAAGTTCATTAGAAGATCAATCTCCCGTCGAAAGGACTCTTGCCGCTCATCATGCCGAACCCGCCATACCTGCCGATGTTGTTGAAGCGCCGGCAGGCGGCGGGATCACGCTGGCATCCGGGATACATCACCGCCGCCATCCCTTCGACCATGCCGTCGGTCTGCCCGATGATCGTGACGTTGCCGTTGCCGTCGTCGGTAAGGATCGCGCGGCGCTCGAAATACTCGGCGACCGGACGCCATTCGACAAAGCCGTTGGCGAACCGGCCGGGCCACACGTTGGGGTTTTGCTGACCGAACTGCACGTGAGTAAACCCGTTGCTGGTCAGGTTGATGATCACAACGGGCTCCGCCCAGTCGCATTTGTCCACGCCGCAGTCCCCGTCGTAGAGCGCGTAGGGACAGCCGCGCGTCCAGCCGAGGCGGAGACCTTTCTTGTTGAGGAACGCGGTCTGCGTGTTGCACACGACTTCCGAAACGACCTCATCCTTGTATTTCACCGAGGCGACGTAGCCGACCCACATGATCGGCGCGACCGTGTCGCCGTACTGCAGTTGTCGCACGACCAGCTTGATCGGGTCGGACGGAGGCGTGCCGCGGAACATCTGCACGATCGACAGCGAGGACGACAGAGTGACAACGAAATCGTCGGTCACCGCCTCGCTCTTTTGCTTCAGCCCGTCGTCGCTGATCGAGGTGCAGCGGTAGGTCTGGCCGGCGTAGTCCACGTCACGGTCGCCCGTGTTGTACCGCCACACGGCGTCACCGCGCGAGAAGCGGTACAGCCGCACGTCCTGGCCGGTGTAGGTGCCGATCTCCGCGAGATCGAATGATGTGCCTGACATTAAGCCTGCCCCGCTGATCCGCCTTCACTGCCCGCGTCAGGACTACCATCATTACCCTGGCCGCTGCCACCATCGCCGCCGTCCTGACTGCCCACGTCAGGCCCGGACAGATAGATCAAAGCCGGGTCCGGCAGCACGCCAAATGACGCGTCCACGGGCGGCGGGTTTATCGCGATGCCGTCGATCTGCACATACGAGCCGTTGAAGATGTCCAGGCTGTAGACATCCGCCACACGGCCAAGCCTTATTTCCTTGAACGTGGTGGTCATCGTGGCCGCGCCGCTGGCCTCGGTGTGGTGCAGAATTTCCACGTCATCCTGGTCCTGTCGGCTCATGGTCATGAAACACATGCGCGAGACCAGGGACGTGCCCAGCGGGCGGCCCGGCGATCCGGTGAAGGTGATCAGTTCCTCGTCGTCATCGACCACCTCAATCGAGGCGACATCGAGCACGCCGATTGTTCCATCCTTGAACCAAATCATCAGCAGTCGCCGACCGTCGTCGAGATCGAAATCGGCATAGCCCGAACGCCGTACGCTCATCGTCGTGCCGGCGCCGTCGTTGAAGGTGAACGGCATCATCTCCACGTCGCGGAAGAACGTCGGCACGTAGAGCGGCTTCAGCCGGCCTTCCAGCCAATAGAGCAGGCCGCGCAGCGCCACCAGTTCGGCCCGACCGCGCACCAAATAGCTGAACTGCTGTATCTCAAACGGCACCCCCGCGAGGTCTCGGCGCAGCGGCACGCGTGCCGTCTCGTTGTCGAACTCGGCCAGCAGCCGCGTGTATTCCGTGGTCAGGTCTTCCGCTTCGTTCGGCAACAAGGTGAGCCCCGGCGCGTCGAACACCGTTGGCGGCGTCACCCCGGTGAAGTCGTTGGGCTCCGTGGTCTCGAAGGTCAGCGTTACCTGATAAGCGTCATCGCCTCGACGGTTGCCGCGCTGGGTGCTGATCAGGCGGCACCGCTTGGTCAGGTAAACAGCGGTGCCTGTTGGCCACGCTCGGGCAAGGTTATCGGTCAATGTGATACCGTCCGCGTTGACCGAGGCGACCGTCGCCGTCTCCGTGATGAACGGTGTGGCGCCGATCAGCATGATCGTGTCTTGCGAAAGCATTTCGCCAACATCAGCGCCGACGCAGTACAGCGCGGTGTCGCCAATGCTTGCCGGCAGGTTAAGGAAAGTCTTTTCCCACCAGAGCGGCGTGTGGAAATACCCCGCCCCCGGCCCGCGCATATACGCGTCGTACAGCCGCCGCTCCGCGCCGAACAAGGTGAAGGCCGCCTCGATCTGCCGGCGCGGTGCGTTGCGCAGACGGCGTCGCTGCTCGATGCCGGTCTGCGACGGCAGCACGTCGGTCTTCCACGAAAGTCTTTCGGTAACACCATTGGCCCAGTCGGGCTGTAAGGCCCAGGGCACGACATCAGCCACGACTGGCTCGGGCACCGCCACATTGAGCGGGGAGGGCGGGACACAAACGCCCTCGAAACCAGAGACCTCCGCGTCCGGGACGGCGATGCGACCGACAATGAACACGGAGGTCGAGAGATACTGCGAAGTAGAGGCACCGACGCCAAAATTGGAGGCGAGCCCGGTTTGCCAATCAACGTCCAGTCCAGTATCGAAAAATCCATCTATTCGGTTGTCGTACGCGGCGAACCACACCTCGGTGCACACGGGACTGGCGCCACTGCCGACCAAGGCATCGCCTATGTACACCAACGAACTAACCCCGCCAGTCAAATGGACTGTCGTGCTGGACGGGCCGGTATCGGTATGAAAAGTCAGATCGGCAGGCTCCACGGACGCGAGCGTCGCCGGCAGCGACGGGTTGGTATCCCAAGGAAATCGCGGATCAAAACAATCCTTTACGAACATGAAAGAAACCAAAGCCTTATAGACCGGCGCGTCCAATTGAACGAGCAAAGTCTCGGCCGCGAGCGGCGTGGTAACTGGCGCCCACCACACTTCAATACGTTGTTCACCCGGAACACTACTGTATGCACCGACAACAATTTCCCCCTCGACGAAAGAGCGTCGTGTGAACTCCAAACTTCCGCACGTTATCGAGTCCACCTTGGGCAAAAACCCGCCGGTGGAGGCCGCCCAGCCTGAACCCGGCCCAGATGTGCTCTCACGAGTCGAGACAACTTCAATCAGCAACACATCGCCGACGTGGGGATCGGTCACGGGACCACAATTCAACAACCCGCCGCCCAAAAGGGAATGGTCGAAAACAAAACTTCCGAAGTTCCCGTGAAAAGGACTGGGATCACCATCGACTTGGCGAGTGGTTGGCGCGGTCACGACTTTTACCTTGAGTTCAGGATGCCGCGCACGGCACCAGAGTTGTTCTTGATGTGCGTCAGCACGACCTTCTCGCCATGCGCGCCGGCCAGCGCCGCGCTGACCTGAGACGGGTCCATGACAAGCACCTGACGGATCGTCGGCATCATCGGCGCCGCCTGCTTGCCTCCCATGTTGTTACGGTGCCGTGCGTCGCCCTTGGTCAGCACTTCCTCGCCGTTCTGGAGGATCGTCGGCACGTCATCGCTCGCCAGCCCGACCAGCCCGCCGCCGTGGAGCCTACGTGCGCCAATGAACACCGCCGGGTCAACCATGCGCGACATCGTGGTCGATCCGACGATCCCTCCCGCGTGCACGGCTGGAGCGCCAGCGGCGGCGGCACCAGCCTTGAACAGACCGGCGATGAAACTCCCGGTACTGCTGGCGATGCCGCTCAGACCGCCCGCCGCCTTGACGGCGTTCAACAGTTCTTCCTTGATAATGATCAGCGCGAGGTCTTTCAGCACCCCGGCCGCGAATTGCGCGAACGCGATGCCGACAGCTTTGACCGTATCGCCCAGCTTCTCCGTGCCGGCGATCAGCTTGCCGACCGCTTCGGCGGCGGAATTAAAGAACGTGGCGCCCTGGTTGACGATCGACTGCTCGAAGCCAAGCCGCAGCTTCTTTTGCAGGTCGGTCTGAAACTCCATCTCAACGCGCGCTCGTTGTATCGCCGCGCGAAACTGTTCCCACGCCTCCGGCCCGATCTGTTTAAGCTCGTGCTGTTGGTTGATGACTTTCTCGAACGCGTCGATCTGCTTGGCGATCTCGGGGTTCTGCTCGCGAAATGCTTTCGCTATCGCCTCGTCACCTTCGCGCCGGGTCAGCCTCCCGAGCGCGACCTGTTCATTGAGCGACTTCTCCAGGATGGTTCGCGCGGAGATGAGCGTGTTGATTTTGGCGAAGGCTTCCTGATCGATAGCCTTGGCCGCGTCCTCGCTGCCCGCCTGAAGTTTGGCGTTGCGCGCCCGCGCTTCCTCGATCTTCGGTGTCTGCGGCTGGCGCGCGAGGTCGGCTTCCGCCACGGCCTGGGCCGCCTTGATCCTCGGCCCGAACGCCGCCGTGACCTTTTGCAACTGAGCGAAGGCTTCGTCCAGCGTGATCGCGTTATGTTTCAATTGCTGGGCGATGACCGCGACGCTTTCGTCACGCGCCTTGACGATCGTTTCGGTGATCGCCTTGTTGGCGTCGAGTGTGGCGGTCTCGGTCTCCTTGACCTGGGCGGCCAGAAGTTCCTTGCGCAACGCGGCGGACTGTGTCGGATCGGCGCCCTTTTCCACCGCCTCATCGAGCGCGCGAATGCGTTTCGCGAACCTGTCAGCGACAGCCTGTCGCATCTTGTCCGCGTTGGTCTTGTCGGCGCTGTTGAGTTCCTGACGGGTGCTGTCCAGCAAATCCTGGTTGGAACGATCCTGTTGCTTTTGTTCCTCGTCCCGAACCTTTTCCTGCCGGCGCCTGAACTCGGCGCCAAGCTGCAACCGCAGTTGCGCGTTCTCGAACGTTTCGGCCGATCCCTTGCGGGCGATCCGCATCCGCTCGGCGCGCTCATCGTCCTCGATCTTGGCGATGCGTTCGTCCTGGGCGATGCGTTCCGCGCTGTTGGCGCGGGCCAGCTTCTCGGTCACCCGGTCGCGTTCGAGGATCGCCGCGCGCCGTTGGTTGTCGTTGTTGGCGGCATCCTCTTGCGGGTTGGCACCGGTCAGCGAACCGCCGGGCGGCGTGACGATGCCCGCGCGCTGCTGCAACTCGCGCGCACGACTGACGCGGTTGGCCGCCTCGCGGTCCTGCGCCTCGGGCGTTAGGCCGGGCACCTCGAATTTCCGCGAGATGACATCGGTCTGGGCGGCGAGACCCTTGGCCTGCTTCAACGCGTCATCAACGAATTTGTGCGTGTTCTCCCGTTCCCATTTGACGAAATCAAGCTGGGCGTCGAGAGACGTTTGTTCCGGCATCAGCCCGTTGTTGCGGGCCTTGAACTCATCCAGCCGCGCGCCGCGCCATTGGAACGCGCCGCGCGCACCCTGGCCGCCGCCCGCCATGTTCGTCGCTTTGAAGTTGCCGCCGCTCTCCACGATCGCGTTGGCGGCGAACGCCATGGCGGTGACGATGTCGTCGCCACGCTTCACCATACCCTCGGTGATGCGTTTGAAATTCTCGACTTCTTCCGCGCTGCTGACCTTGCCCGGTCCCGCGTCTCGTACGGCGCCGGGGGCACCACCAGAGACGCCGCCGGCCTCCAACTTGTCACGCTCGTAACGAGCGTCCTCCAGCTTTTTACGCAGCGCCTCGGCCTGGGCGATCAGTTCGACCAGGAACTTCGCGTCGGCTGGTGACTTCGCGGAACCAAACGCGTCGATCTTGCGCTCGATCTCCTGGAACTGCCGGTCCAGGTCCATCGCCAGTTTGCGCGCGTCGTTGAGCTTCTTGAACGATTGATCGATTTCGGTGGACGAAGTCGCCTTGCCGCCCGCGATGGCGCCAAGGATGTTGCCGAGTTCTTTCCACTCCTTGGTCTGGACGGCTTTGACGATGCGTTCGATCGTATTGAGCAGCCGCGCGAGGCTCTTGATCATTTCCTCGATGTCTTTGAGGACGCGCAACGTGCTGTCTTCGCTGGCCAGTTCTTCGAGTAGGCTGTGCCACGCTTTTTTGATCTCATCGATCGCCAGCGTGAACGGCGAGGCTGACCGCGCGGCTTCTTCCGCCCGGCGACCGATCGCCTCGAACACGGCGGCCTGCGCCGCCCCGGCGTTGCCCGCGAGGAACTGATCGACAACGAACTTGTTCAGCGCCCGGTCCAGCACCTCGTACTCTTTGGCGAGTTCCTGAAGTTGCTCCAGCCCCAGCGTCGGCAGGCTGGCCAGTGATTTGGCGA
>Ga0207688_10000770_pt1 | contig 15953 bp, 18 predicted proteins | sample KBSMiscanthusM4_FD_184296 | JGI IMG/M metagenome (GOLD analysis project Ga0207688, IMG submission 184296) | Miscanthus rhizosphere microbial communities from Kellogg Biological Station, Michigan, USA - M4 (SPAdes) (version 2) | ecosystem: Host-associated > Plants > Roots > Rhizosphere ...
GTCGCCGACGGACCCAGCACCTGGATGTTCGGCGCGATATGCGCGGTGATCGCGGCGCTGACTCTCGGGGTGTCGGCGGGCCGCGGCGGACCCCGCCTGCTCGAGGTGATCACCGTCGTCTTCTTCGTGGCGGTCACCATCGCAGGCATGGTCGTCGGGGCCGAGGACCGCGACTGGATGGACACCCATGCGACCACACTGTCCAGCGGCGCGCTGGCGGCGATGTCGCTGGGGTCCCTGGCCTTCACGCCCTTCACCGCGCAGTACGCGCCTGAATCCGGGCCGCAACGGGATTGGGAGAAGGCGGCGTTCCGTCGCACCAACCAGGTACTGACGCTGATGTGGGCGCTGGTCTTCGCGCTGATCGCCGTGCTGGGATACGTCGCCGTCGAGGCGCCCTTCACCGTCGACTGGACCAAGGCCGTGATCCCTGTCGTCGTGATCATCGGGGCGATCAGCATGACGCAGATCTATCCCGCCCGCGCACGGGAGAACGCCAGGCCGGCCTGAACCAATTGCTATTATCTGCGTATGAATGCAGATAGGCAGGTCTGCGGACGCCGGTTGTCCGACGAACAAGCCGACCTCGTCGCCGAGGTGTTCCGGATGCTGTCCGACTCGACCCGCGTACAGCTGCTGTGGGCGCTCGCCGACCGGGAGCTGTCGGTCAACGAACTCGTCGAGCGGGTGGGCAAGCCGGGGCCGTCGGTGTCGCAACACCTGGCCAAGCTGCGGATGGCGCGGCTCGTGCGCACCCGGCGGGAGGGCACTCAGGTGTTCTACCGGCTGGAGAACGAACACGTCCGCCAGCTCCTCACCGACGCGGTGTACAACGCCGAGCACGCCGCAGGTGGCGTGCCCGCGCACCACCTCGACGACGCGGAGCTGAGGGCGCTGCATGAGGAGGCGACGCGCTGATGGGCTCAGCACATCTTTCGTGGCTCGGCCACGGTCATCACAGCCACGACCACGCTCACAGCGCCGACGACGCTCTGCGCGACAGCGCCGCAGGCATCCAGGCCGTCAAGATCAGTTTGGTCGTGTTGGGCCTCACGGCTGTGGCTCAGCTCGCGATCGTCGCGGCGTCGGGGTCGGTCGGATTGTTCGCCGACACCGTGCACAACTTCTCCGACGCGTTGACCGCGGTGCCACTGTGGATCGCTTTCGCGATGAGCCGACGGGCGGCCACCCGTCGGTACACATACGGCTTTGGGCGAGTTGAGGATCTGGCGGGGTTGTTCGTCGTGGCGATGATCGCGATCTCCGCGTTGGTAGCCGCCGTCGAGGCCGTTCGACGGCTCATCGATCCCGTCCCGCTGACCCATTTGGCCTGGGTCGCCGCGGCCGGTGTCGTCGGGTTCCTCGGCAACGAAATGGTGGCCCTGTACCGCATTCGGGTGGGCAACCGCATCGGGTCGGCCGTCTTGCGGGCCGACGGAATGCACGCGCGTGCGGACGGTTTGACGTCGTTGGCCGTTGTCGCGGGAGCCATTGGTGCGGCGCTGGGGTTTCCGGCCGCCGACCCGATCGTCGGTCTGGTGATCGCATGCGCCATCGGCGTCGTGTTGGTCTTCGCTGCCCGCGATGTGTTCGGCAGGCTTTTGGACCGCGTCGATCCCGACCTTGTCGACAACGCTGTCGCGGTGCTGGCCGCCCGGCCGGGGGTGCGCGCGGTTCGACGGGTCAGGATGCGCTGGGTCGGTCATCAACTCGAGGCAGATGCCGAACTCGACGTCGACCCGTCACTGAGCCTTGCCGACGCGCACACGGTGGCCCACGGTGCCGAACACGAACTGGCCCATGCCATTCCGAAGCTCGGCTCGGTGATCGTGCATGCCTATCCGGCGCACGACGCCGTGCTCAGCAGCTGAACATCTCACCGACCTGTGGTGGCGCGGTGGCCGGTTGCAGGCATCCGAACGGTTGCACGCCCGCGTCGCTGAACCTAGCCGCGGACTGGTGCGCGTAGTTGACGCAGACCAAGCCGGCCTGGTCGCTGCGGCAGCGGTAGTCGCCGAACGCCAGCGACTGACCGTACGGCAGTTCCGGCCCCGAGCCTGCAGCGAAGCGGCCAGGGTCACCGTGCACCGAACCGACGCGCAGGCTCATGCCGTCGTAGTCGATCCAGCCGCCCTTCCACTCGCCGTACGCGTCCTCGGGCCGCGGCGGCGGATTCTTCAGGTCCACCAGGCAGGCCAGCGCACCCGCGCTGGATTTCGAGTCGGTCATGCAGTTCGCCTTGCCTGACGGCGTGACGAATGCGACGTCCTCACCAAGGTCTGTCGCTGCGCCGTCACGTGACGCGGAGTGATACCGACTCGCGTCGGCAGGCGCGCCCGCTTGGACCCAGGTGACGACGTCGCCGATCGGCGCGCCGGGGCCGGGCGGTCGGGCAGGGGGCGTCGAGGCAAGCGACGTCGTCGATGGTGCGGCGCGCGTGGTGCCCGGCGGCACCGTCAACGACGGCGTCGAACGCTGGGCATCCCCGCCGACCGACTGTGAACACCCCGCCACCAGCACAGACGCCGCAATCAAGGCAGCAATCCGCATAACGGCCAAGGCTAGCGGGCCGACACGCGATCACTTGCCAGGCGCGGCGACGAGGCTCTTTCGATAACGTCGGGTCATGCACGAACATGTCGTCCGCGCAACCACCGCATCGGGCACGGTCGAAGGGTTCACCCGCGACGGCGTGAATCGATGGCGGTCGATTCCGTACGCGCGACCGCCGGTGGGTCCGCTGAGGCTGCGGGCCCCTCAGCCTGTAGAGCCGTGGCCGGGCGTGCGGTACTGCCACGGATTCGGCTATTGCGCGCCGCAGCACCGCATGTACACGATCCTCGCACCCGGCAAATACCAGCCGATGGGCGAGGACTGCCTGACACTCAATGTCGTCGCGCCCAAACGCGCTGCCGACCACCCGCTGCCCGTGATGGTGTTCATTCACGGCGGCGGCTACTTCATGGGCAGCTCGGCGACGCCGATCTACGACGGCGCAGCGCTCGCGCGCAAGGGCTGTGTCTATGTCTCGGTGAACTACCGGCTGGGTCCCCTGGGCTGCCTGGATCTGTCCTCGTTGTCCAACGATCACATCACTTTCGACGACAACTTGTTCCTGCGCGATCTGGTGATGGCGCTGCGGTGGGTGCGCGACAACATCGCGGTGTTCGGCGGTGACCCCGATAACGTCACGATTTTCGGCGAGAGCGCTGGTGCGCACGCCGTCGCCACGCTGTTGGCCGTGCCTGCCGCCAAAGGCCTGTTCGCCCAAGTGATTTCGGAGTCACCCGCGGCCGGAATGGTTCGCACTCCGGAGATCGCGGCCGAGTACGCAACAAGGTTTGCCGCGCTGCTCGGCGCACGCAAGGAGGACGGCGCCAACGCCGTGATGACGGCCCGCCCGGCCGAGCTCATCGACGCCTTCGACCGGCTGGTGCGGCAAGGCCAGCGCGAGATGATCGGCGCGTTTGCGGCAGGGCCCCACCCAGAGCACGGACTATCTGCCGCTGGAGCCGGTTGAGGCGATGCGCAGCGGCGCCGCGCACCGTGTGCCGCTGATCATCGGCACCAACGCCGAGGAGGCCCGGCTGTTCGGCCGTTTCCTCAAGCTCCTACCTATGACCGAGCCGATGATCGAACGGCTGCTGGCGGGGGCGGAACCCGGTGAGCGCGAACGCATTACCGCCGCGTATCCCGGCTACCCGGACCCTGTGGCCTGCATCCAGTTCGGCGGCGACTTTGCGTTCGGGTCAGCCGCATGGCAGATCGCCGAGGCGCACAGCCTCCACGCCCCGACCTACCTGTACCGGTACGACTACGCGCCGCGCACGCTGCGCTGGTCGGGCCTGGGTGCCACGCATGCCACCGAGCTGTTGGCAGTGTTCGACGTGTACCGCACCAAGTTCGGCAGGCTGCTGACTGCCGCGGTCGACAGGCGCTCGGCGTTGCGGGTCAGCGACGACGTGCAGTCCCGTTGGCGCGCGTTCTCCCGCACGGGGGTGCCGGGTGAGGGCTGGCCCGCGTATACCAGCGCCGACCGGGCGGTGATGGTGTTCGACCGTCGGCCTCGTGTCGAGTACGACCCGCACGCCGACCGCAGGCAGGCGTGGGAAGGGTTCTCGCTGGCGACCGGCTGACGCCGTCGCCGAATCGGCTGCGCGGCCTGCCGCGGATGTGATTGCGTAATCCCGTGTCTCACCCACTGGATCCGCTCAACGAGGACGAGTTCAGGGCGGTCGCGTCGATCCTGAAGCGCGAGCACGGCGTCGGTGACGGCTGGCGGTTTGCGTCGATCGAGTTGGCCGAACCGGGCAAGTCCGAACTGCAGGCCTTCGACGACGGGGGACCGCCGCCGCCCCGCCGTGCCGAGGTGATCCGCCTGCAGCGATCGAACAACACCACATACAAGAGCATGGTGTCTATGACCGACGACCGCACCGAGTCGTTCGAGCATATTCCCGGCGTGCAGGCCAACGTCACAGTCGATGAGTTCGTCGAGTGCGACCAATTGCTGCGTACCAATCCTGACGTCATCGCCGCGCTGGCCAAGCGCGGTGTCACCGACATGGATCTGGTGTTTTTCGACACCTGGACCTACGGCGAGGCGGTGGCCCCGCCGGAGTGGCGCGATCGACGGCTCGGCTGGTCGGACAGCTGGGTCAAGGCCGCGCCCGGTGCCAACCCGTACGCGAATCTGATGAGCGGGCTGCACTGCGTGATCGACCTCAATTCGATGGAATTGTTGCGAATCGAGGACTCGGGTCCCTTTTCCGGGGAAGGCGTCGAGAAGCCCCAGGTGATGGGCGAATACGTACCGGGCCGCATCCCGGAACGCATCCGCGCGGCATCCCGTCGTGAGCCGCTCAAACCGCTGCACCTCACCCAACCGGAGGGTCCATCCTTCACGCTGGACGGCAACCTGTTGCAGTGGCAGAACTGGTCGCTGCGCATCGGGTTCAACCACCGCGAGGGGATGACCCTGCACACCATCCGCTACCGCGACGGCGACCGGAATCGCTCTGTGGCGCATCGATTGTCGTTCGCGGAGATGATCGTGCCCTACCGCGACTCCTCTGTGGACCATTACCGGCGCACCGCATTCGACATCGGCGAGTGGGGCCTTGGCTTCATGACCACCTCGCTGGAGCTCGGCTGTGACTGTCTCGGCGAGATCCGCTACCTGGACGCCGTTTTGCACAACAGCAGGGGCGAGCCGTACACGATCACCAATGCCATCTGCATCCACGAGGAAGACAACGCCGTGCTGTGGAAGCACGTCGACCACGAAATCGGCGCCGAGGTGCGCAGGATGCGGCGGCTGACGATCTCGTTCCACGTCACCGTGGCCAACTACGAGTACCTGGTGTACTGGCGGCTGTACCAGGACGGCAACATCGAATGCGAGGTCCGGGCGACGGGCATCATGGTCACCACGCCGCTCGCGCCAGGGCAGCGCCATCCGAACGGCACGCTGGTCGACGAACACACGTACGCGCCGTTCCACGAGCACTTCCTGGTCGCCCGCCTCGACATGGACATCGACGGCAGCGACAACACCGTCTTCATGACGGAGTCACACGCAGAACCGGTCGGCCCGGAGAACCCGCACGGGCTTTCGCTCGTCGTCCGCAACGTGCCGCTACGCACCGAGAGCCAGGCCAAGCAGGACGTCAACTTCGCGACGCAACGTACGTGGAAGATGGTCAACACCAACGTGGTCAACGGCCTCGGCACCCACCCGGCGTACAAATTGGTTCCGAGCGGGGCGATTCCGCCGATGTTCGACCCCGAATCACCTGTCGTCGAACGTGCCAGTGTGATCAGTCATACTCTGTGGGTGACCCCGAACCGCGCCGACGAGCGTTGGCCCGCAGGCGAATTCGTCAACCAGTCCAAACAGGACACCGGCCTGGGCCGGTGGACGCTGGCCAACAGGTCCATCGAGAACACCGATGTGGTGATGTGGTACGTGTTCGGCATCCACCACATCACACGGCCGGAAGACTGGCCGGTGATGCCGGTCGACGTGGTGTCGTTCTGGCTCAAACCGTTCGGGTTCTTCGATCGCAACCCAGCGCTGGACGTGGTCGCGACGCCGCCGGACATGTGCCACACACCGAGCACCAGTGCACACCACTGACATCGTGGAGCGCCCGGCCGATCTGACAGTCGAATGGCTCACCGCCGCGCTCGGCGCTCCGGTGATCGATTTCGGCTTCGAACGCATCGGCACGGGCCAGATGAGCGAGTGCTACCGCGTCGGACTGACCTATGCCGACGGCGACGACGGCCCGAGCTCGGTGGTGCTCAAGGTCGCCGCCACCGACCCGGTAAGCCGTCAGACGGGCCTCGCGCTCGGGCTGTACGAACGCGAAGTGCGGTTCTACACCGACATCGCGCCCTGCATCGACGGGCCGATCGCGCCATGCCACCACGCCGCCTTCAACACCGAGACCGGCGCGTTTCACCTGCTGCTGGGTGACGCGGGGCCTGCCGTCGTCGGCGACGAAATCCGCGGCGCCACAGCCGAACAGGCCATGCTGGCGCTGTCGGAGCTGGGTCGTATGCACGCATCGCTGTTCGGCGACACCGCGGTCGCGAGCGCGGATTGGCTCAACCGCGACTCGCCGATGAACCAGGCGCTGATCGGCCAGCTGTACGCCGCATTCGTCGACCGCTACGGCGAGCGAATAGTTCCAGCGCATCGCGAGGTGTGCGAGCGGCTGGTCGCAAGCTTCGACGCCTATGTGGCAAGCGAATCCGCGCCGCAGCGGCCGCACGGGCTTGTGCATGGCGACTATCGCCTGGACAACCTGCTTTTCGGCGAGCCGGGCGCCGACCGCCCGCTGACGGTGGTCGACTGGCAGACCGTCGCGCGGGGGCCGGCCATGACGGACGTCGCATACTTCCTCGGCTGCGCGCTGCCCGATCAGCTGCGCCGCGAGCACTATGAGGCGCTGCTGCGCGCCTACCATGACGCGCTCGGGGCCGGTGCGTCGCTCAGCCTCGAGGACGTGCGCGACGGCGTGCGGCGGCAGAGCTTCTTCGGGGTGATGATGGCGATAATTTCGTCGATGCTTGTCGAAAGAACCGACCGCGGCGACGAGATGTTCATGGTGATGCTTGCGCGGCACTGTCAGCACGTGCTCGACACCGATGCGCTGGCCGTCCTGCCCGAAGCTGGTGCCGCCGAGCCGCTTACGCCCGCGGAGGACGACGAGGGTTGGCATGAGGCGGGCGATGAGCCGCTGTGGAACGAGAGTTGGTACTTCGACTTCGCCGACGTGGGGGAGGGTGTCGGCGGATGGATACGGTTAGGGCTGTATCCGAACCGGCGCACCGCCTGGATCAACGCGCTGCTGTGCGGTCCCGACATGCCTACCGTTGCAATCAACGATTTCGAGGCCGCCCTGCCCGACGATCCGGGCACGGTTCGTACCGACGCTTTCGAGCTGACTCTCACCGCGATCGAGCCGCTGCGGACGTATCGAGTGCAAGTGCGGGGACAGGGTGAGGCCTACGACGATCCTGCCGCGCTGCTGCACGGTGCATCCGGCGCACCCGTCGAGCTGGCGATGGATCTGGTGTGGACGACCGCGGGCACGCCATACCAATACCGGATCACCCCGCGCTATGAAATCCCATGTACGGTGGCCGGCACCATCACCGTCGGCAGTCGTGACGTAACGGTGCGCGATGTCGCAGGTCAGCGCGACCATTCGTGGGGTGTGCGCGACTGGTGGGCGATGGACTGGGTCTGGAGCGCACTGCATCTCGACGACGGTATGCACCTCCATGGCGTGGACATCCGGATTCCTGGTGCTCCGGCATTCGGTGTCGGATATCGGCAGACAGCGGGCATGCCGCTACTCGAACTGCACGCCCTAACCGCACGGGAAGTGTTCGGCGACAACGGCTTACCGCAGGCCACGGCGATCGATTTCGGCGACGTGACCGCCACTGTCGACATCCGCGGGCACGCTCCGGTGCTGCTGACGGCGCCAGACGGACGGATCAGCCATTTCCCGCGGGCATGGGCGGCGGTTACCACCGCGGACGGCCGCACCGGTGTCGGCTGGGTTGAGTGGAACCGCAACCAGCGTTGACTGCTACCTGCGCGGCGATGGCCAGTCGCAACCTGTGAGTTCGGCGGACAACGCCCACAACCGACGGGCCGCCACCGGATCGCGGGCCTTCTTGCGCAAACCGGTTACGCTCGGCCTTCCCCACTGGTTGAACCGCGGCGCTAGGTACGTTCCGCTCGGCAGATCGGTGATCACCGCCTGAAGGCTCGCCCGTGCACCCTGGTCCGGCGTGTGCAGGATGCGCCACACTGGGTGTCGCTCACCCACGGGCAGCCCAGTCGCGAGGCGTCTCGACATGCCGGTGTCCGTCATGCCCGGATCCGAGGCGTAGGCACGCACGCCGCGGGCAGCCAGTTCACGCACGAACAGCAGGTTGGCCAGCTTGGATTCGCCGTAGGCTGCCATCGCCGAGTACTGGCGGGTGTGCCAGTTAAGGTCGTCGAAATGGATGCGAGCGAAGTGGTACATCGCACTCGCCACCGACACCACCCGGTCTGTGATCTTGTCGCCGAGCAGACACGTCAGCGCGAAGTGGCCGAGGTGGTTGGTCCCCATATGCGCCTCGAAGCCGTCGGCGGTACGGGTCAGCGGCAGACCCATCACGCCGGCGTTGTTCACCAGCACGTCAACGGTTTCCACCGAATCGGCGAATGCATGCACGCTGGCGAGATCGGCGAGATCGAGTTGTGCCACGCCGACGTCGCCCGGCATCTCGGCAGCCGCCTGCGAGGCGTTCTCGATGCTTCGGCAGGCGATCACCACGCTGTGGCCATTCTCGGCCAGCGTGCTGGCGGTCGCCTTTCCGACGCCGCTGTTGCCGCCGGTGACGATGATCCGCATCAGCGCGGGGCGTACATGATCAGGCCAACACCGACGAGGCTCACAACGGCCCCGGCGACGTCCCAGCGGTCGGGCCGGAAGCCGTCGGCAATCATTCCCCAGATCAGCGAGCCGGCGATGAAGACTCCGCCGTACGCGGCCAGCACTCGACCGAAGTGGGGGTCCGGTTGGAACGCGGCGACGAACCCGTAGGCGCCCAGCGCTAGCACGCCTGCACCGGCCCACACCCATCCGCGGTGTTCGCGGACTCCCTGCCATACGAGCCACGCACCGCCGATCTCCAGTAGTGCGGCGAGCACGAACAAGGCGATGGATTTCAGCGCAATCACGTCCCTCAGCGTGCCGTGTGGGCCCACACGCGAGTAGGGGACGTGCGCAAAATGCCCGTGGAACACGGCGTGTCGGTGTGCGGACGCGCACGCTCGCGGGTGGCGAGGGGTCAGGTGAGGTGGGCGCTGTTGTCGTCGAGGTCGTCGCGGCCCAAACCCATGGGCGTCGCGGCGGGGACATCACCGGCGGCGACCACCTTCCTGGTGATCGGTGTGAGCGCCTGGAACAGCCGTTCCACCTCCTCGTCGTCGAGCGCGTCGAGCGCCGACAATGCCAGCCGATCAGTGGCGTCCTCGATGCGCTGCTTGAGGTCTCGCCCTGCGTCGGTTAGCGCGCCGTCGCCGTCGAGCAGCCCGCGACGCGCCAGCCGTTCGCGGTAGTGGTCCCATTTCTGCTCGTCGTAGTCACGGCTGCGCATGATCATCTCTTGCGGCACCCTGCCCGCCGCGGCGTGCAGCACGTTGGACTCGCGGCCGGACACGCCGAGAGTGGCCAGCACGGCCACATGCCCGTCGCCGCGTTGCTCGCGCAGCAGCGTGACCGCGTGCCACAACTTGGCGACGGGTTCGTCCGGCCAGTTCAGCGCCACGTTCGCCGCGAACAACGGCCGACCGTCGAGCGGTGCGCGGCGCGCGGCCTTCTCGGCGAGTTGCGCCGCCGCGGCCGCATCATCGTCGGTCACGCCGTAGCGACGCAGCGCCGCGACTGCCGACTCCTGGCGGACCCGCAGTGCGTCCGACGGCGATGCGACGTCCCATGCCGCGGGGAGTGCCTTGGCGACGCGCTCGGGGGCGAAGTTGCAGAACGCGGCGGTGACGACTTCCGTCGGCACCACTCCGAACGGGGCGGACCGAGCGGCGAAGTAGCCCATCCAGAATCCACGGAATCCCAGGCCGTCGAGGGCCGTTCGGGCCTCAGGAGCGAAGTAGGTGACGGCGTGCACCGGTTCGAACCGATCAAAGAAGCGGCGCGCAAGGGAGGGTTGTCTGGTCACTTCTGCAGTTAAGCATCACGTCTGTAGCCGACTTGCTATGGTCCGTGCAAACGCCCGGGGGCGCAATGCCAGCAACGGTCCAGGAGGCGGCCCTTGCATACGGTGACTACAGCCGTGGGCGCTTTGGCGACGGTAGGGGCACTGGTCTCGGGCTGTGACGGGAGTGTTGGAATCGGCGGCAAGCTGGCCGTTGGCAAGGCCGCCCTGCAAACTGACATCGCCAATCGGCTCGCCAAAGCCGGCGAAAAGCCGCAGTCGGTGACCTGTAAAGACGACCTGATCGGCGAGGTCGGCAAGACGGCGCGCTGCGAGGTGGTGATCAGCCCCACGAACAGCTTCGAGCCGGTCATCACGGTCACCGGGGTGGACGGCAGCACGATCAACTACGAGATGAGTCCCGCCCTTTCCAAAGAACAACTCGAGAAGGGGGTCTCGAGGATGGTCGCCGACGCGGCACATGCGCACGTCGCGTCGGTGTCGTGTGAGTCGGGTCTGGAGGGCAAGGTCGGCGCGACCGCGCACTGTGAGGTCGACTCGGGCGGAGTCAAACTACGGCGCACGGTCAAAGTGAACAGCGTCGAGGGTCTGATGATGAATTTCGACGTGGTGCCGGTGCTGACCAAGGAGGAAGTCGCCAGTTCGCTGCTCGACGAATTCCAGCGGCAACTGGGGCGGCGGCCCGACTCGGCGCAGTGCACCGGCGAGCTCCAGGGCGAGGTCGGAAACACCGTCGACTGCAGCGTTGTCACCGGTTCCGGCACCGCCGCCTTCACTCTTACGGTCACCAACGTCACCGGCGGCAGCATCAACTACAGCTACGCGCCCCGGCGCTAGGACGGATCCGAGAACTCCTCGGCCACAGCCGATACCGCCTCGTCGATGATCGCCCGCATGGCGAGCTCGGCGGCGGCCTCGTCGCGCAGCCGGATTGCACGCGCCACCTGGTCGTGCAGTTCGATCGCTGCGGGGTTCGGCATGTCGGGCATCATGCCGTGGTGCGTGCGGCCGGTCAGCACCTCGGCAACCACACCGTTCAGCGCGCGGAACATCTCGTTGCCGCTGGCTTCGAGCAGCGTCTGGTGGAAGACCTTGTCCGCCAACAGGTACGCCGCGAGATCGCCCGAGCGGCCGTGCACCACCATGTCCGAAACAGCGGCCGCCATGAGCCGGCACTGATGTGGATCGGCGCGCCGGGCGGCCAGCGCCGCGGCGGCCGGTTCGAAGCCGCGCCTCAGCTCCGAGAGAGACACCAGCTGGGCGGCCCGGTCGCCTGCCTCGAGCCGCCACCGAATCAGTCGCGGATCAAACACATTCCACTTGTGCGCCGGCTGAATCGTGATGCCGACCCGGCGGCGCGATTCGACCATGCCCATTGACTCCAGCACCCGGATCGCCTCACGGGTGACACTGCGCGACATGCCGTGCTGTGCGCTGACCCCGTCGAGCGTGAGCACCTGCCCGGCCGAGTACGCCCCGGACACGATCGAGGTGCCCAGCGCGGTGAGCAAATTGTCGTGCAGAGCGCCGACGTTTGCCTCGGTGGTCACCCATACATCTTGTCATAGCTTTGCTGGCGTAATTAAAAACATATGATTCAGCCATATAGTTGTAATCGTATGACTATTGAGGCATGCTGTGTGACGTCAAGCACAACTGGGTAGGTGGTGGGAATAGCGTCACCAATCGCGTCATGGGCGTTTCTGGCTCCGGTAAGTCAACCGTCGGCGCGGCGTTGGCGCAGCGCCAAGATGTCGGCCGGCCAACCCCTCGATGACGGCGATCGCTATCCCTGGCTCGAGGCGATCGGGGAGTGGCTTGCCCAGCACTGCGGCGACGGCGGCGTGGTGAGCTGCTCGGCTCTGAAGCGCAAGTACCGCGACCAGCTGCGCCGTCATTGCCCGGACGTCGAGTTCCTGCACCTGTCCGGCACACCCGAGGTCATCGGCAACAGGCAGGCCAGCAGGCCCGGACACTTCATGCCCGCGTCGCTTGCCTCGAGACGTCGCTGCCCCCGATCGCAGGCATCATCCTGATCGTCGCCACCGGCGGCGGCTTCAAGCAGGTCCTGGTGGACACCGGTATCGGCACGATGCTCGCCGAGTGGGCGAAGAATACGGGGATCTCCGTCATCCTGCTGGCTTGGGTATTGGCCGTATTGATCCGGCTCGCAACGGGTTCCGCGACCGTGGCTACCATTACCGCGTCGTCGCTGATGCTGGGTCTGGTCGAAGGCATGAGCACAGGCCAGGTCTCATTGGTCGTGCTCGCGGTCGGTGCGGGCTCGCTGTTCTTCTCCCACGTCAACGACGCCGGTTTCTGGCTCGTCAAGGAGTACTTCGGCATGACCGTCGGTCAGACCATCAAGACGTGGTCGATCATGGAGACCGTGCTGTCGGTCTCCGGCCTGGTGCTGGTGCTGTTGCTGGGGATCGTCATATGACGTCCCGACGAGCGATCTAGCCCTTGACGACTTGCGTGCCGCCCGCCAGTTCGTCGTGCTTGCCCTGTTTGGTCGGGCTGCTGTTGATCGTCACCGCGATCACGATGACGGCGATGAGTGTGAGCAGGCCGCCGATGAACGGCACGATGTTGAGCAATGTCCACACATTGCGGATCGCGGCCTGCTGAACGTCGGGCTTGGGCGCCCCTCGGGGACCGTGCACGCTCAGGCCCAGCAGCTTCTTGCCCGGCGTCCACCCCTGGGTGGACTCGAAGGCCAAGAAGTAGAGGAACATGAGCAGGCCGGAGAACAGGCCGGTCACCCAGTAGTTCGACACTGAGCCGATCGCGAAAGCGATTATGAACGCGACGACGTTGACGATGATGCCGTCGATCAACCGCGCGGCGAACCGCACGCCCAACCCGCCTGGTTGCCGACCACTGGGTGGCGGGTATCCGGCGGGTTCGCCGTACGGTCCGGGCTGGGGTTGATAATCACCGGTTGTCATGCGCCAAATGTACCGCTCACATGGGCAATCACGAGCGGTTTGACGCGCGCCGAGCCGAACAGCCCGTCATGGCGCGCAACGCAATTCGCCGGTCAGCTCCAGCGGCGACGGCGCTGCTCGACCTGCGTAAGGGCGGTGTCCGCGAAGTCGCCTGCCCGATCGCGGGCGGTATCCACAAGTTCGGGGGCCCGCTCGCGCGCGGCCTCGGCCCACTCCGCCCCCCGCTCACGTGCCAGCTCGGCGAACTCAGCGCCGCGTTCGAGGGCCGCCTCGGCCAGCACCGGCGCGCGTTCGCGCGCCACCTCGGCCCACTCCGCGCCGCGTTCGCGCGCGACCTCAGCCCAATCGGCGCCGCGTTCCCGCGCGACATGCGCGAATTCGCGGCCGCGCTCTGCGCCCATCTGTAGACCGTGGCCGACCTTCTCGGCCAGCGCGCTGTCCGCCAGCGAACTGCCGGTGGCCGCGTTCGCGGGCAGGGCGGCACTGACCGCTTCGGACACCTTGTGGGCGGCGCGACGTCCACGCCAGCCGAGCGACGGCTTGCCCTCGGTGTCGACGGCGGCAATGATCAGCCCGCCGATCAGACTGACGTCGGTCAAGAACGCACGACGTTCGTCGGCCTTGCGCTGCGGGTCGGACTGACTCCAAAACATATGTCCGCCAAGGCTTCCCGGCACCACGCTGAGTGCGAGAGCCGCAGACGCCAGGCGCGGTAGCCTGCCGCTGGCGAGCAGCAACCCGCCACCGATCTGCACGGCCGCGGTGACGCGGGCGACGGTCTCGGCGTTGGACGGCACGTTCGTACCGACTGGATCGGGCAGCTTGCTCAGACCCTCGAGTGTGGGGCGGGCCGCGTCGGCCGCGGGTTTGGGGCTGCGCAGCGCGTCGACACCGCGGCTGATGAAGACCGCTGACAACATCGGGCGCGCGATTCGTCGAATCAACATGAGCCCTGTATTCCCCGGGAGCAGGCGTTGCAAACTCTAGTAGCGGTTGTCGTCGTCGCGTCGTCCGACAAGCGGCATCAGATACCAGAACGCGGCCAACGCCGCCAAGGTGCAACCGCCCGCGACCCAGGCTTGCGCCCTGCCCACCACGACGTCGAAGATGACCACGGCCACCCCGGCGAGGGCGACGCCGAGCAGCACCATGCCGATGATCGCGTAGCCGTGGGCGGCCGACACCACGGTGTTCAGGCGGTGCCTGCGAAACAGCAGGCGATGCATGCTCACCGGCGCGATCAGCAACACGGTGGCTCCGATCGAACACGCGACCGTAACCAGATAGACGGAGCGCATGACGCCGTCAAGCTGAGTGAAGCGTTGCTGAAACGGCAGCGTCAGCAGGAAACCGGTGAGCAGCTGGACGCCGGTTTGGGCAACCCGCAATTCCTGCAGCAGGCTGGACCAATTGCGGTCCAGCCGTTGCGCTTCCGTTTCGTCGCGATCCCGATCCCACTTTTGGGCCTCGGGATGCTCCATGTCCGCCACCGTTCGATTCTTACAGCGCCGTCGGTCGCGGTGGCGCGATCGGCGGCTTTCACGCCGCGTAGCGCAGCAACGTGATGCCTGAGCGGAAGGACTTCGGTCGTGCCGCCCGGGAAAGCTTCGGAATCGCGGTTCCGTCAGGGAAGAGCCGACGGCCGCGGCCCTGCACCGTCGGGTACACGAACAGGCGGTACTCGTCGACGACACCGGCCGCGATGAGCGTGTGCGCCAGGCTGATGCTGCCGGTCAGCACGATGTCCTTGCCGGGCTGCGACTTCAGTGCAGCGACCTGTTCGACGGGGTCGCCGCCGAGAAGGGTCGAGTTCTCCCACTGCGGATCGCTCATCGTCGAAGACACGACGTATTTGGCCACGCGGTTGAGATACGCGGTCACCCCGGTGGGGTCGTCGGTCTGTTTCGGCCAGTAGCTGCGGAAGTCCTCGAAGGTCTGGCGGCCGACCAGTAGCGCATCGGCCTGCGAGTCCTGGCGGTGCGACTCCTCGAGCAGATCCTCGTCCTGCAGTTGAGGGTCGAACCAGTCGTCGAGCATCTCGACGGCCCCGTCCAGCGTGATGTTCTGGGTGATCACGAGTTTTCGCATATAGGTAGTGACATCACGGCGCCGCTGAACTCATCGGTCAGCCGGCGTCGCGGCCCGCCAGCAGCAGCTGCGCCACGTGCGTCGTGGTCGCGACTCCGTCGTCGTAATCACCGTCGCCGCCGAGGTCGTTCATCACCGCGAGTGTGTAGCGCTGCCCCTTGCCTGCGAAGCCGACGCTGTTGATGACCCACCCGCTGTCTTCCTGCGACCAGCCGTCCTTGTTGCCCGGCGACATCGCCGGTCCCGCGCCCCAGACACCCCACTGCTGATTGGGATCGACGTGTTGAAGTTGGTTGACGATGCTCGCGGTGTCGGCGGGGTTCAGCCGGGTGAGCGTGTAGTTGATCAGCCGGTCGAGATCGTCGGGGGTCGCCTTCTGAAAACCCCAGTACGGGAATGTGGTGCTGTAGCCGGGCTGCGGCCGAAGGCTCGTCATCCCGTAGGCGGGAAAGTCGTTGTTGAACGCCTGGTGGTCGGCGCCGCCGTAGCGCGACCACAGGGTGTCGGCCGCGTCGTCGTCTGAGGAGTGCAGCATCCCGGTGATCAGGCGGTTGTCGGCGTCGCTTAGTGCGATCGACCCCGCGCGTTGGCGTGTCAGCAGATCGACCACCATCGCCAGCTTGATCGTCGACGCGGTCCACACCGGATCGGCGGCGTGGGAGTTGCGGT
>Ga0207688_10000773_pt1 | contig 15929 bp, 14 predicted proteins | sample KBSMiscanthusM4_FD_184296 | JGI IMG/M metagenome (GOLD analysis project Ga0207688, IMG submission 184296) | Miscanthus rhizosphere microbial communities from Kellogg Biological Station, Michigan, USA - M4 (SPAdes) (version 2) | ecosystem: Host-associated > Plants > Roots > Rhizosphere ...
GAGACCGCGCTGTGGACCGCCCTGCGGGTTCTCGAGGAGCGTGCCGATCTCCTCCGGCGGCTCGCCGGGCGCCAGCACGGGCGCGGCAACGCGCTGTCGGCCGGCAACTTCGAGCGGCGCGCCGCGGAGGTCGCCGACCGCGCCGAGATCCTGCGCAGCGCGCTCGACCGGGGCGAGGCGGCCGCCGCCGATGCGGTCAAGCTGACGCCGTGAGCGACGTGGCCGCCACCCAGTCGACCGAGGCCACCGGTTTCGAGGAGCTGCTCGAGTTCCTCAAGCTGAACCGCGGCTTTGACTTCACCGGCTACAAGCGGTCGAGCCTGGAGCGCCGGATCTTCAAGCGCATGCAGCAGGTCGGCGTCGACGGGTTCGCCGACTACCAGGACTACCTCGAGGTCCATCCCGACGAGTTCCGCGACCTCTTCAACACCATCTGCATCAACGTCACCGGGTTCTTCCGCGACAAGGCCTCGTGGGACTATCTGTCCGCGGAGGTGCTGCCCGCCCTGCTCGACTCCGTGCCCGAGAGCGAGCCGATCCGGGTCTGGTGCGCGGGCTGCGCTTCGGGCGAGGAGGCCTATACGGCGGCCATCGTGCTCGCCGAGGCGCTGGGCGAGGAGGCGTACTCCGCGCGGGTGAAGATCTACGCCACCGACGTCGACGAGGACGCGCTGGCCGTCGCGCGCCTTGGCGCCTACGCCAAGAGCCGCGTCGAGTCGGTTCCCCCGGAGCTCGTCGAACGCTACTTCGAGGACGCGCCGGCGGGCATGACCTTCCGCACCGACCTGCGGCGAACGGTGATCTTCGGGCGCAACGACCTCGTGCAGGACGCGCCGATCTCGCGCATCGAGCTGCTGATCTGCCGGAACACGCTCATGTACTTCAACGCCGAGACCCAGACGCGGATCCTCCGCCACTTCCACTTCTCGCTGAACCAGCGCGGGTACCTCTTCCTGGGCAAGTCGGAGATGCTGATCACCCGCGCCGACGTGTTCACCCCGGTGAGCACGAAGGGCCGCGTGTTCCGCAAGGTGCCCCGCCCGTCCCTCCGCGACCGGCTGCTCGGCGCGGCCGACGGCGACGGCGGGGAGCCCGAGGCCGGCAACCTGTTCCACCTCCGCGAAGGCTCGTTCGACACCGGGCCCGTCGCCCAGATCGTGGTCGACCGCGTCGGCCAGTTGGTGCTCGCCAACCAGCAGGCGCGCTCGCTCTTCGGCATCGCCCCCTCCGACCTCGGCCGTCCCATGCACGACCTGGACCTCTCCTACCGGCCCACCGACCTGCGCACCGCGCTCGACGAGGTGGCTGGGAGCCGCCATTCCGTGTCGCTCGGCGTCGTCGAGTGGAAGTCTCCCGACCGCGTACAGCGCCACACCGAGATCGTCGCGTCGCCGGTCATCAGCGCCTCGGGGACGTTCCTGGGCTCCAGCATCACCTTCGCCGACGTCGCCCGCTTCGAGCAGCTGCGCAACGAGCTCGAGCGCTCCAAGCGCGAGCTCGAGATGGCCTACGAGGAGCTGCAGTCGGCCGTGGAGGAGCTCGAGACCACCAACGAGGAGCTCCAGTCCACCAACGAGGAGCTCGAGACCACGAACGAGGAGCTGCAGTCGACGAACGAAGAGCTCGAGACGATGAACGAGGAGCTCCAGTCGACGAACGAAGAGCTCGAGACCATCAACGAGGAGCTGCGCGAGCGCAGCGGTGAGCTCGACCGCGTCAACGCGTTCCTGGAGTCGATCCTGCTCTCCCTCGGCGTCGCCGTCGCCGTGCTCGACCGCGAGCAGCGGATCCAGATCTGGAACGAGCAGGCCGAGGACCTGTGGGGGCTGCGCTCCGACGAGGTGTCCGGACAGCACCTGCTCTCGCTCGACATCGGGCTGCCGGTCGAGAAGCTGCGCCGGCCGATCCGCAATGCCCTGGCCGGCAACACCGAGGGCAACGAGGTCGTGCTCGACGCGACCAACCGCCGTGGGCGCGCCATCCAGTGCAAGGTGACGTGCCTCCCGCTGTTCATGAGCTCCAAGGACGTGCACGGCGTCATCGTGCTCATGGAGCAGCAGAGGAGCCGGTCGTGACGGCGCTCGCACTGCTCGACGCCGATCCCGACCTCGCCGATGCCATCGACGAGGCGGAGCGCATACGCGCGCGGACGGCGCTGGTCGCGCCGTCCATGGAGGTCGAGGCCGGGCCCTGGGAGCCCGAGCCCCTCGCCGACGGCGGCGTCGGCCTCCTGGTCATCGAGGGCGCGCTCCTGCGCGAGGTGACGGCCGGCGACGTCGGTGCCATGGAGCTGCTGGGCCCCGGGGACGTGCTCGTGCCCCAGCCCGACGAGGCGGTCGCCGACTTCGTCGAGGCCGCCGTCCAGTGGTTCGCGCTGCTTCCCACGCAATTCGCCGTGCTGGACGCCGAGGTCGTCCAGCGGCTCAGCCAGTGGCCCGGCGTCCTCGCGACGGTCATCCGGCGCATGGCCGAGCGGTCCGCCCGTCAGGCGGTGGTGCAGGCCATCTGTCACAACCCGCGGGTGGATGTCCGCCTTCGCGAGCTGTTCTGGCACCTGGCCGAGCGCTGGGGGCGCGTGACCGCCGGCGGGGTCGTCCTTCCGCTTCGCCTGACCCACGAGGCGCTCGCGCGGCTGGTCGGCGCACAGCGTCCGACCGTGTCGACGGCCCTCAAGGGCCTGCACGACACGGGCGAGGTGACGCGCCGGGGCGACGGCGCGTGGGTGTTGCTCCCGGAGAACCCGGAGCGTCTCAAGGGGCTGCATCGCCGTGTGGGCACCCGGCACGCCGCGATCGCGGTCATCCACGACGGCAACGGCGACGGCGACGGCTTGCCCATGGTCGAGCAGCTCGACCGGCTGCGGATCGCGTGGGAGCAGCAGTCGGCGTCGGTCATGCTGCTGCGCCAGCGCATGGCCGCGCTCCGCTCCGAGACGAAGGGCCTGACGGGCGAACTCCGCCAGTTTCGGGAAAATCGCAACCACCAGGACGGCTCGTCCGGATCCTGACGCGCGGCCATGCGGTTGGACTCCCGCGCCGAGGCCGAGACCGCGCTCGGCTAGCGCGGCTCGAGGAAGAAGATCTCGGCCGCGATGTTGTGCTCGGGGTCGAACTGGGACATGAACGCCCGCACGGGACGGCCCATGGCCTCTTCGATGATGCCGCGGAACTCCTCGTTCAGGGCGGCCTGGAAGGTGCGACGGACCGTGTGGACCATCTCCTCCTCGCCGTGGTCACGCAGCGTCTCCTCGATGCGCAGGGCGCCGCCCTCGAGGATGCAGAACACGACGTCGTCGAGCAGGTAGGTCTTGGCCTTGGTCGGCCCCTTGCCGTAGGCCCGGCGGTGCAGCTGGACCAGCGCGTTGGAGATGGACGCCGCCTGGGCGCCGCTCCCGCTGCGGCTGTCTGACGAAGTCTCGGGGCGCGTCGTCGACATCGGACACCTGATGTACCAGATGCAGATGAGGCCGACATGAAAAATCCGGGTCAGAGGTCTGACGTCGTGCGCACGAGCTCCCCCAGCACGGCACGCAAGCCGCCGCGGGCGAAGGCGATGCGTTGGCGCTGCGCTCCGTTGCCGTCGCGGGCGAGGCGCTCGGCCTCGTCCTGCTGCAGCTCGACCGCGGTGCGGTGGGCGATGTCCCGCAGCGGGCGGCGGATGCCGTCGGCGTCGAGCACGTGGGCGTCGAGGCCGTCGCGTGAGGCCATCCAGGCCGACCAGGCCAGGGCCTCCGGCGCGGTGGCGTTCCGCGGCGGGTCCTCGACGGCACGCACGGCGATGGCGTGGATGAGCCCGGCGATCGCGGCGATGTCGCGCAGCGGCGCCTGGGCGTCGAGCTCGCGCACCTCGACCGTGCCCAGGCGGGGCTGCAGCCGGATGTCCCACCACAGGTAGGTGTAGTCGGGCAGGTCGCCGGCGCGCAGGGCCTCGTCGGCGGTCGCTGCATAGTCGTCCCAGTTCCGGAACGCGCGCGGCGCCCCGCGTCCCGGGTACGCGCGCACGACCGCGGCGCGGGCGCTGGCGAGGCCCGAGTCGCGGCCGAACCAATAGGGCGAGTTGGCGGCCAGCGCCTGCAGCAGCGGAAGCGCCTCGCGCAGGCCGTTGAGCGCGTGCACGGCCGCGTCGGCGTCGGGCATGCCGACGTGCACGTGCAGGGCGCACTCGGGGGTGCGGCGGATGAGGCCGCGCATCTCGTCCTCGACGCGGCGGTAGCGCTCCTTGGCCACGAGCTCGGCGTCGCCCAGGGCGGCGCTCGGGTGCAGGCCGGCGCCGATCAGGGTGGCGCCGGCGCGGCCCGCGGCGGCGCGCGCGGCGCCGAGCGCCGTGGTGGCCGCGTCGGCGTCGTCGGCGGCGGGCGAGCGCAGCTCGAGCTCGGCGGCGAAGGCCTCGTGGCCGGCGCTGCCGGGCGGGAGGCCGTCGAGGCGGCTCAGGACGTCGGCGGCGTTCGGCGCCAGCTGATGGGTGTCGCGGTCGACGAGGAGGAGCTCCTCCTCGATGCCGACCGTGAACGCGGGCGCGCGGCCGAAGGCGTGCTCGGTCATCCCAGAGCGCTCTCCGCGGCGATACGGCCGAGCACCAGCGCAGCGGCGAGGCCGCTGGCATAGCCGCCGGTCGCGATCCCGCCCGCGTCATGGCCGGCGGCGTAGACGCCGGGGGCGGCGCGAGCGTCGGTGTCGACGGCGAGGCCGCCGAGCGTGGCGGTCACGCCGGCGACGCACTCGACCACCACGCCGGCGGCGGTGCGCTGGACGGCCGCGCCGAGGCGCTCGGCGACCGCGATGCGCTCCCTGATCGCGTCGGTGAGCCGCGCACGCGGCACCTGCAGCCACACGCGCGCGTGGCGCTGGCGCGCGGCCCACTGCCCGACGTCGGTCTCGGACCAGGCCCGGGCCTCGAAGCGCTCGCCCTCCGCATTGGTCGCCACCGCCTCGCGCGCGTAGAGCTGCGCGGCGGGGACGAAGTCGCCGGGCGAGATCGGCGCGGCGGGCATGAGGCGGGCGTCGACCTGGTCGAGGCCGGGGCCGAGGCTGGCGCCGGCCTCCAGGCCGAGGCGGAGGCCGTCGCCGGTGGCGCCGGGGGCGGTGCGGAGGAGGACGTGCTCGGCCTCGGGGGTCACGTGGAGGGCGAGCATGGCGCGGCTGGCGGCAAAGCCGCCGGTGGCGAGGATGACCGGCGTGCCGTCCTCGGGGCGCCGGCGCAGGGCGGTGAGGGTCTGCGGCGCGCCGGCGGCGCGGGTCAGCGCCCCGGTGAGGCCCTCGGGGTCGAAGCGCCAGCCGGTGGTGCGGGGGTCGCCGGTCGTGCGCTCGGTCACGGGCGCGCCAAGCTCCTCCAGCCACTGCAGGTCGGCGTCGAGGCGCTCATGGACGAGCCGCTGCAACGCCGGGTCGCCGTCGGGGCACTCGGCGCGGAAGTCCTCGAAGCGGGTGTGGCGCCAGATCACGCCGCTGGAGAGGCGCATGGCGCCGCCCGGGCGAGCGAGCTTCTCGAGCAGCAGCACGGAGCCCCCGCGTGCGCGGGCGTGGGCGGCCGCCGCGAGGCCGGCCATCCCGGCGCCGGCCACGATCACCTCCGGCATCTGGCGGACGCTACTTCAGCGATCGCGGCGCCACCCCCATGCCCGCGGCCCGTACCCTCCTCGTTGGAGGGCAATCGGGTTGGCGGAGCGCTTCCACATCCACAACCAGGAGGTCGAGCCGGGGGTGTTCGAACTCTCGCTCGAGCGCCAGGAGGGGAAGCGGCATCTGCTCGGGACGCGGTGGGAGACGGTCGCGGTGCTCGCCCGCCGGCGCTATCGCGCCAAGGACATGTTCGGCCTGGCCGAGTACCGCGCGGCGCTGACCCAAGCGGCACGGCACGCCGCGGCGGGCCACTACGGGTGCTACGTCGACACGAAGCGCCACCGCGGCGGCAAGGTCGAGGTCGAGCTGGTCTCGCGCCAGATCAAGGACGCCAAGCTGCAGACGGAGATCCTGGCCTCGCGGCAGTTCGACGCGTCCGACGAGAACGCGCTGGTCGCGTCGGCGGAGTTCGCGGCCGAGCTCGACGCCTGGGCCGACCGCGTCAACGACGAGCGCGCGACCGCCATGGCGGAGGGCACGGTCGAGCACGACGTGGCGCTGGAGGACGCAGCCGAGCGCGAGCGCGCGGCGGCCGAGCTGGAGGCGATCCTGCGCAGGACGTCGCGGCCCTAGGAGCCCCCGTTTCGAATCCGCGCTCTGAACGCCGCGCGCTAGGCCCGATCCGCCACGCGAATCACGAGCTGCAACCCCGACCACGTGGCATCGATCGCCGCGACCTTGTTGTCCACCAGGCGGTGCGCCAGCGCGATCTCGCGCACCACGTCCTCCGTCACGTCCGTCGCCACCCCCGACGCGCGCTTCGGCCACGCCACCCACAGCCGTCCCGCCGGATCGAGCGCGGTGCGCAGCGTCGGGATCCGCCGCTCCAGCGCCGCTCGCGACGTCGTGAAGAACACGATCACGTCCAGCGGCCCGCGCGCCCGCGTCCGCACCGCCACGCCGTCGGGCAACGCGCCCAGCGTCGCGTCGAACCCGTTGGGGGCGGACAGCACCGCCACCCGCGAGCCCTCCTTGATCCCGAGCTTGCGCGGCAGCGGCGTGCCCGAGTAGCCGGCCGACTTGCTCACGCGGGCGCCGCCGACTCCGCGACGCTGGCGATGACGTTCGAGAGCTGGCCGCCCTGCCACGCCAGCGGCGAGCGGCCCGGCTCCTCCGACACCAGACGCGCGGCAGGGATGACCTCGGCGTAGGCCTCGCCGACGCCGTAGGGGTGCTCGGGGTCGATCTCGTCGCGGCTGGCCACGATCGTCGTCGGCGCCGAGATCGACGCCAGCTCGTCCAGCGCGTCGAACGGGCGCGAGAACGGCACCTCGTCGAGCGCGTCGGCCACCGCCTCGGGGTGCTCGTGGCGCGAGAGGCGCTGGCGCACCACCTCGAGCACGGTCGCGCGCACCGACTCGGGCACGTCGGGCTCGCCGTAGGCCTCCATGAACCCCTCCACCCCACCCTCGCGCAGCCCGGCGGCGAGCGCGTGCCAGCGCTCGGCCCGCGCCGGGTCGTCGACCGCGTCGGGCAGGAACGCCGGCGTGATCACCACGAGGCCGGCGACGCGCGTTGGCGCCTCGAGCGCGAAGCGCAGCAGCGTGTGCGCCCCCATCGACGCGCCAGCGAGCACGGCGCGGTCGAGCCCCAGGGCGTCCAGCACCGCGCCCAGGTCGTCGGCGAGCGCGGCGTAGGAGTAGCCCGGCGCCGGCGACGACGCCCCGTGCCCGCGAGCGTCGTACGCGACGGTCTGGAACCCGGCCCGGGGCAGTGCCTTCGACCCCATGACCACGTAACGGTGCGTCGCCGTCAACCCGTGCAGCAGCACCACCGCAGGCCCCTCGCCGTCGACGGAGACGGCGAGCTCGACCCCGTCGCTGTCGACCGTGCGTTGGGCCTCTGGCACGGCGTCCTACCCTAGAGGCATGGTCATCGACGTCACCGAGGAGACCTTCGAGCAGGAGGTCATCAACCGCTCCCGGTCCATCCCCGTCGTGGTCGACTTCTGGGCGGAGTGGTGCGCCCCCTGCCGACAGCTCGGGCCGGTGCTCGAGAAGGGCGCGAACGCGCGTGAGGGCCAGGTCGTCCTGGCCAAGCTCGACACCGACGCCAGCCCGCGCATCTCCGCCGCCTTCGGCATTCAGGGCATCCCCGCCGTCAAGGCGTTCAAGGACGGCCGCGTGGTCTCGGAGTTCGTCGGCGCCCAGCCGCCCGCTCGCGTCGAGGCCTTCTACGACGCCCTCGTGCCCAGCGAGGCCGACGGCCTGATCGAGTCCGGCGACGAGGCCTCGCTGCGCCGTGCCCTCGAGCTCGAGCCCGCTCGCGCCGACGCCCGCCTGGCCCTCGCCCGCATTCTGCGCGACCGCGGCGAGGACGAGGACGCGCTCGAGCTCCTCGAGTCCGCCTCCGGCTCCTTCGCCGCCGAGGGCCTCGCCGCCCGCATCCGGCGCGAGCAGTCCGGCGACCCCGACCTCACCGAGGCCTTCGCCGCCCTGGACCGCGGCGACCGCGAGGCCGCCCTCGACGCGCTCCTGGACGCGTTCCCGTCCGCCGACGGCGCCAAGGACGACCTGCGCCGCATCGTCGTCGGCATCCTCGACGAGCTCGGGGTCGACAACCCGCTGGCGCGCGAGTACCGCCGCCGGCTGGCGGCCGCGCTGTACTAGCCGGGACGCGCGGGACACTCTTCCGAGTGGCCCGCACGGTCATCGCCCACCTGGACGTCGACGCGTTCTACGCCAGCGTCGAGCTCCTGCGCCGCCCCGAGCTGCGCGGCAAGCCGGTCATCGTCTCCGGATCGGGCCCGCGCGCGGTGGTCACCACCGCGTCCTACGAGGCGCGCCGGTTCGGCGTCGGCTCGGCCATGCCGACCGCGCGGGCGCGCCGCCTGTGCCCCGACGCGATCCTCATCCCGCCCGACTTCCCCGCCTACCGCGACATGTCGGCCCGCGTGATGGCGCTCGTGCGCGAGGCCGTGCCCGTCGTCGAGCAGGTCGGCTTGGACGAGGCCTACCTCGACCTCTCCGGCCTGGTGGCGCCGAAGGCGGCCATGCGCCGCCTGCAGCACGACGTCGACGCCACCACCGGCCTCGGCGTCTCGGTCGGCATCGGCCCCAACAAGCTCGTGGCCAAGGTGTGCAGCGACCTCGAGAAGCCGCGTGGCCTCGTGGCGATGAGCATCGAGCAGGCGTGCGACCGCTTCGCGCAGGCCCCGCCGAGCCTCGTCCCCGGCATCGGCCCCAAGACCGCCGAGCGTCTGCGTGCGCTCGGCATCACCACGCTGCAGGGGCTGCGCGAGGCCGACCCCGAGGCCCTGCGCGCCCGCTTCGGCCCCCGCCACGGCAACGACCTCGTCGCCCGCGCCGGCTTCGTGGGCTCGACCACGCTGAGCGAGCACCGCGAGACCGTCTCCCGCTCCAACGAGCGCACCTTCGACACCGACATCGCCGACCGCGACGAGATGGAGCGCGTGCTGCAGCGCCTCGCCGACGGGCTGTGCGAGACCCTGCGCCGCAAGGAGGCGCGCGGGCGCACGATCTCGATCAAGGTCCGCCTCGACGATTTCACCACCATCACCCGCGCCCGCACCGTCGCCCAGCCCGTCGACGACGGCGCGACGGTGGGCGCCATCGCCCGCGAGCTCCTGCGCGCCTACGGGCCGCCGCGGCCGGTCCGCCTGCTCGGCGTCCGCATGGCCGGCTTCGAGCCCGAAGGCGAGTCCGCAGCCCCGGACACCGGGCAGCTCGACCTGGCGATCTAGCGCTCGACCCGAACCCGCACCGTGCGCGTCACGACGTTGCCGGCCGCGTCGACCGCGTTGACGGTCATGGTCAGGGCGGCGCGCTTGTGCCGGCGCAGGGCCGTGCGCAGCACGCGCAGCTGACGGCGGGTCAGGCGCACCTTCAGCGTCTGGGTCGCGCCCGGGGCCACGCGCGAGGTCGCGGGGCGGATGCCCGAGCGCAGGCCGCGCAGCGACCCCGTCGTGCCCACGATCGCGGTGCACGACTCGTCCGGGCAGCGCACCTTGAGCACCAGGCCCTTCTGGCGCAGCACGCGCTGGGCGTGCGCCGCGCGCAGCGAGAACCGCAGCGTGTTGTCGTTGGGCCCGCCGGGCTGAGCGCCGGAGGCCGTCGACCCCGGACCGGTGGTCGTGGTCGGCGACGTGGTCGTGGAGGGAGGCGGCGCCGGCGGCTCGGGCAGCGCGTCGACGTTCTCGCAGTCGGCGTTGACCTGGTCGACGCTGCGGCGGTCGGCGGTGACGCTGTCGGTCTCGGTGCCGCAGGCCACCGTGTCGGGGCCGGCGTCGCGGACGTCGATGGTGTCGGCGCCCTCCAGCGTGGCGACGGTGTCGGTGCCGCCCCCGCCGGTGACCTTGTTGGGCTTGTCGTTGCCCACGAGCGTGTCGCCGAACGGCGTGCCGACGATGTTGGCGATGTTCAGCAGCGTGTCGTTGCCGTCGCCGCCAGTCGCCGTTTGGGCAACCAGGTCCACGATCTCGGCCGAGGGGGAGCGGGAGTAGTCGGCGGTCACGTTGGGGCCGTCGCCCTCGAGGACGTCGTCGCCGGGGCCCCCGTCGAGCGTGTCGCCGGTCCCGCCGCCGCCCATCAGGCGGTTCGGGCCGGCGTTGCCGGTCAGCGTGTCGTTGCCCTGCGTGCCGCTGACGTTCTCGATCGCCGTGATCGTCTGCGTGCCCGCGCCGGTGTCCTGGGGCCCGGTTTGGCTGAGGTCGACCTTGACCGGGCCGGTGAAGATGTTCCCGTAGCTGAGGTTGTCGGACCCCGCCCCGCCGTCGATGACGTCGTTGCCGCGGCCGGGCTCGAGCAGGTCGTCGCCGCCGAAGCCGCGCACCACGTCGTCGCCATCGCCGGCGTTGAGGACGTCGCCGTTCTCGCTGCCCTCGAGGGTGTCGGCGCCGACGCCGCCCTGGAGGTCGACGAACGAGCCGGCGCGGTCGTACGGGGCGCCGGTGCCCGCTCCGCCCTGCGCGCTGAGGACGTTGTTGCCCGACCCGGTCGCCAGCTCGATCTTGTCGAGGGTCGAGGTGAGGATGTTCTCGCTCGACGAGGTCAACGCGTTCGTGTTGATGCCGCCGTCGCCTAGCGTCCAGTGGTCCCCGGTCGACCCCGAGTCGCCGATGAAGAGCTCGTCGGAGGACCCGGCGTTGAGGTTGAGGATGAACCCGGTCGGCCCGGTGGCGTCGTGGAAGTCGCCCGGGCGGATGATCGAGACGTGGGTGTCGCCGTCGTTGGCCGCGGGCGTCGACGGGTCATCCGAGCTGTCGACGACCTGGATCGAGTCGGTGTTGCCGACGGTGGGGTTGCCGCCGCTGCAGCCGAGCACGGGGCCGCCGCCGCGCACCTGGATGTCGCCGCTCGGGCCGACCGCGAGGACCGTCTGGTCGCCGTCGGTGTCCATGCCCACCGACAGGACGTGGAACGTCGGATCGAAGCTGCAGGTCGTGGCCGCGTTGGCCGCGGGGGCGATGCCCAGCGCCCCGGCCAGCACGGCCGTGGCGGTGGCGATGAGGGCTCCTGTGCGCATGCCACGGAGCTTGCGGCTCCGCGGGCATGCGCAGTGTCAGGAGGTCGACGCAAGACGCGTCGAGTTACTTGGTCGAGAGCACGCTCCCGACGCCGTAGCCGAACCCGAGCCGCTTGGCCGTGGCCATGGTCAGGTCCCAGTCGCGGCCGCCGACGTAGGGGCCGCGGTCCACGACGGGAACGCGGACGGTCCGGTTGCCGTGGCGGAAGGTGACCTTCGCGCCGCACGGCACGGTCTTGGACGCGACCCCGAGGGTGCTCTCGGACAGGTGCCCGCCACAGGCCAGTGCGCTGCCGTAGAGGCCGGGGCCGTAGACCGACGCGACGCTGCGGCGGTAGACGTTGAGCTTGCCGACGGTCCGGACCACCGGCCCGACGACCGGCGTGGCGGCGGCGACGCCGTCCTGCGCGGCCGGGAAGCGTACGCGCAGGTTCGAGCTGCCGGGTGCGGACGGCCGGAAGGCCAGTGAGAAGCGGCCGCTTGCGTTGGTGCGGTCGCGGTCCTCGATGTGCCAGCCGCCGCCGGCGCGGCGCTCGAGCTGGGCCGTGCGGCCCTGGCCGCCGTCCAGCACGCCCGCGATCGCGGCCTTCTGGCCGGACACGACGTGCAGGCGATGTCTGGTGATCTTGACCGGAGTGCCGGAGTCCGCGCCGACCGAGGCATGCGGAAGCGCGCCAAGCCCCACGAGGGACAGCGCGCCGGCAGCCGCGAGCGTGCGCGGGTTCGGATTGAGTCGCACGAGAAATGCTCCCTTCGAAGTGCCTGCGAGGACCGCCCCGGACGCGTGCGACCGAGCTGCATGGATCCCCCGCTCGCCGGCAATCCGACCGCCTGGCGATTCGGCGTTGCGAACAACGGTTCGCGGAGAGGCTACGAAGGGTTGCGCGCACAACTGTGAGCGCCGTCACACACGCAAGATCGCTTGCGGCGCCACCAAGGGATGGCCAGAATCAACGGACATGGCCAATCCCGACCGCCTGACCGCACTCGACGCGACCTTCCTGCACCTCGAGCGCGCCAACGGGGTGACCATGCACGTCGCCTCGGTGATGATCTTCGAGGGCGAGATCCCGTCCTACGACGAGTTCCTCGAGGCGATCGAGAGCCGTCTCGACGTCGTGCCCCGCTACCGCCAGCGTCTGGCCACGGTCCCGTTGAACCAGGGCCGGCCGGTCTGGGTCGACGACCCGTACTTCAACGCCCGCTACCACGTCCGCCACACGGCGCTGCCGCGCCCCGGCTCCGAGCAGCAGCTGAAGAACCTGGCCGGGCGCGTGTTCTCGCAGCAGCTCGACCGCGAGAGGCCGCTGTGGGAGATCTGGCTCGTGGACAAGCTCGAGGGCGACCGCTTCGCGCTGCTGGCCAAGACCCACCACGCCCTCGTGGACGGCATCTCGGGGGTCGACATCACCACCGTGCTGTTCGACGCGGCGCCCGACGCGCCGCCACCCATGCCGCCCGAGCGCCCGTGGGTGGCGCGGCCGCTGCCCAGCGACGCCCAGCTGCTGGGCGAGGCGCTGATCGAGCGCGCCACGCTGCCGACCGAGATCGTGCGCGGCGCGCGCGCGGTGCTCCGCGGGCCGCGCCGGGTGCTGCGCCGCGTGGTCGACGACGCCGCCGCCGTGGGGGCGCTGGCCTCCGGCGGCATCAACCCCGCCCCGAGCACGCCGCTGAACGTGTCGATCTCGCCCCACCGGCGCTTCGACTGGGTCGAGGCCGAGCTCGAGCGCTTCAAGGCGATCAAGAACGTCCTCGGCGGCACGATCAACGACGTGGTGCTCAGCGTCGTCTCGCTGGCGCTCGGCCGCTGGCTGCGCGATCGCGCCTTCCCGACCGACGAGCTCACGCTCAAGGCCATGGTGCCGGTCTCCGTGCGCGCCGACGCCGAGCGCGGCGCCCTCGGCAACAAGGTCGCGGCCATGTGGGCCTCGCTGCCGGTGTGGAGCGAGGACCCGGTCGAGACCTTCGCGCTGGTGCACGCCGAGATGGGCGAGCTCAAGGAGTCCGGCCAGGCCGTGGGCGCGACCGTGCTCACCGGCCTCTCGGACTTCGCGCCGCCGACGATCATGTCCCAGGCCGCGCGGCTGCAGTCGCGCCAGCGCTTCATCAACCTCGTGGTCACCAACGTGCCCGGCCCGCAGTACCCGCTCTACCTGCTCGGGCGGCGCATGGTGGCGACCGAGCCGATGGTCCCGCTGGCCGAGAACCTGGCGCTGGGCATCGCGATCATGAGCTACGACGGCAAGCTGTTCTTCGGCCTCAACGGCGACTACGAGGCCATGGCCGACATCGCCTATCTGGCCTCCGACCTGCGCGTGGCGATCGCGACGCTGGCCGAAGCCGCGGGCCTGCCGTCCGAGGAGGAAGAGCAGGCGCGCCGCGCGGCCGCGGCGACCGCACCCGCGCCCACCCCGGAGCTCGAGCCCGCGTCCGACGCGCCGCCCATGGCCTTCTCGATGCCGCGCTCCCGTCCCGGGACGCGCTCCCCCCGCAGGGACGCGGGCCGCGCGCGGCGCTCGACCTAGGCGCCTTTGCGGATCGATTCGCCCCTGCGCGAGGTACAGGTGGGACCGCCGCGCCCCGAGCCGCGCGCGCCCCGCAACCGCCGGCTGCTGTGGATCGCCATCGGCGTCCTCGCGCTCGTCCTGGCGGTGCTCGCCGGCGTCCTCATCCTCGCCGTCGGCCGCGACGACCCCTCGGTGGGCGGCGGCAACAACGGGCCCGGCGTGCAGTACCCGGACCAGGGCAAGGACCACCTGGCCCTGGGCGAGGAGCCCAAGGTCAAGTTCAACTCCGACCCCCCGACGAGCGGGCCCCACATCCCCGACCCGGTCCTGCGCGACGGCGTCCGCCTGACCCAGGACCAGGAGCTGCAGGCGCTCGAGCGGGGCAACGTGGTCGTGTTCTTCGACGACGCACGCATCGGCCGGGGCCTGCGCAAGCTCCAGCGCCGGCTCACCGGCCCCTACCTGCCTGCCGTGGGCGCGGCCGGCGGGGCGCTCATTCTCGACCGTCGGCCCGGCACCAAGGGCGTGATCGCCGCGTCGTGGCGGCACCTGCTCACGGTCAAGTCGCCCAACGACCCGCAGCTGCTGGCCTTCGCCAACTACTGGATCGGGCGCGGCGCCGACCCCTAGCCATAATCGTGGTGTGGCAGCCCCGCTCCGCATCGCCCTGGCCCAGATCGACACCACCGTCGGCGACATCGCCGGGAACGTGGCCAAGATCCAGGGGCACATCGCGCGCGCCCGCCATCAGGGCGCGGAGCTCGTCGTGTTCCCCGAGCTGGCGGTCACCGGCTACCCGCCCGAGGACCTGCTGCTCAAGGAGCACTTCCTCACCGACGCCCGCGCCGCCGTCGAGCGGCTGGCGGCCGAGACCAACGACATCGTCGCCCTGGTCGGCTTCCCCGAGCGGGCCGAGGACGTCTACAACGCCGCCGCCGTACTGGCCGGCGGCAAGGTCCGCGGGATCTACCGCAAGACCTACCTGCCCAACTACGGCGTCTTCGACGAGGAGCGCTACTTCCAGGAGGGCACCCGCGGCAGCCTCATCGAGGTCGGCGACGCCGTCGTCGGTCTGACCATCTGCGAGGACATCTGGGAGCCCGGGCCGCCGCTGTCCGACGAGGCGCTGGCCGGCGCCACCGTGGTCATCAACCTCTCGGCCTCGCCCTACTACGCGGGCAAGGGCGGCGAGCGGGAGAACATGCTGGTGCAGCGCGCCCGCGACTCCCTGGCCGCGGTGGCGTTCTGCAACCTCGTCGGCGGCCAGGACGAGCTCGTCTTCGACGGCCACTCGGTGGTCGTCGATCACGACGGCACCGTGATCGCCCGCGCCCACCAGTTCCGCGAGGAGCTGCTCGTGGCCACGATCGACCCGGAGGGCTCGCGCGCCTCCCGCCTGCGCGACACCCGCCACCGCCCGGCGGCGCGGCGCATGCAGGCCGAGGTCGACGAGCTGGCTGCGCTCCCGCGCCCCAACGTGCCCACCGACGACGACCCCCGCTCAGGGCCGATCGCCCCGCTCCTGCCCCACCACGCCGAGGTCTACGAGGCGCTCAAGCTCGGCCTTCACGACTACGTGGTCAAGAACGGGTTCCGCCACGTCGTGCTCGGGCTCTCGGGCGGGATCGACTCCGCCCTCGTGGCCTGCCTGGCCTGCGACGCCCTCGGGGCCGAGCGGGCGAGCGTGACGATCATGCCCTCGCCCTACTCGTCCAAGGAGACCCAGCGCGACGCGCGCGAGCTGGCCCGCAACCTCGGCGTCGAGGTCCTCGAGCTGCCGATCGGGCCGACCATGGAGGCCTACGAGCGGGCGCTGCACGGGACCTTCGACGGCCGCGACCCCGACATCACCGAGGAGAACCTGCAGGCGCGCATCCGGGGCAACCTGCTCATGGCCCTGTCGAACAAGTTCGGCTGGCTGGTGCTGACGACCGGCAACAAGTCCGAGCTCTCCGTCGGCTACTCCACGCTGTACGGCGACAGCGCCGGTGGCTTCGCTGTCATCAAGGACGTGCCCAAGACGATGGTCTACCGGCTGGTGGCCGAGCGCGGCCGGCGCGATCCGGAGAATCCCGTGCCCGAGTCGATCGTCACGCGCGCCCCGTCGGCCGAGCTGCGCGCCGACCAGCGCGACGAGGACTCGCTGCCGCCCTACGACGTGCTCGACCGCATCCTCGAGGGCTACGTCGAGCAGGACCTCGGCCGCGAGCAGCTGATCACCCGCGGCCTGCCCGCCGAGGACGTCGAACGGATCATCCGGCTCGTCGACCTCGCCGAGTACAAGCGCCGCCAGAGCCCGCCGGGGCCGAAGGTCACGAGC
>Ga0207688_10000779_pt1 | contig 15878 bp, 14 predicted proteins | sample KBSMiscanthusM4_FD_184296 | JGI IMG/M metagenome (GOLD analysis project Ga0207688, IMG submission 184296) | Miscanthus rhizosphere microbial communities from Kellogg Biological Station, Michigan, USA - M4 (SPAdes) (version 2) | ecosystem: Host-associated > Plants > Roots > Rhizosphere ...
GTCTGTGATCGCTATCACAGATGGTGGGGAGGCCCGAGCGGTGTCCGCTTTCAAGCGGATTCTGTTGCAAAACTCGGCTGCGCGTTGCGGGCGGGCTGGCTTGTGAGTTTTTGGTCGTCGGCTTGCGCTGCTTTCCCATTGAGGGAGTTGGGGCATCGACGTCACCAACGCCTGACGGGACGCTTACGCCGGACAAGCAGCGGGTGCTGGCGGAGCACGGCAGAGGAGCTTGGCAAGCCGCCTCAGGTTCTGCGCGGTCGCGGTGAGTAGCACTTCATCCTTGGCGCCGCTCAAGCCCCGCAGCCGAAGCCGGTCGAGCCTCAGGATGCGCTTCATATGTGCAAACCGCATCTCCACCTTCTTGCGCTCGCGAGATGACTGCTGGAATGCCTCCGTGTTAGCTAGCGCGCGGACATGATCGCGCACATCCTCGTTGAGGTCGCGGGTAACCTTGCGCATGGGTGCCGTCGTGCACTTCGGCTTCAACGAGCAGGCTGAGCAGTCACTCTTGTTGGCTCTGTAATAGACGATGTGCCCCTGATCGATGTTGCCGGTGCTGGTGAGCTCTGCACCACCCGGACAAATGTAGATGTTACGTTGCCGGTCGAAGACAAAGTCGGCTCGGCTGAAGGTGCCATCGTGGCGTGCGGACTTGTCCCACACCGGAACATGCGGCGTGATCTTGCGATCCACCAGCCACTTGAGCAGCCTGACCGCGCCATAGACACTATCGCCTGCGAGCCTTTGGGGCCGAAGATCGAAGCGGCGTTTGGCACGGTCTATCATGGTCTCGGTGATGGTGATTTCCACTGTACGGTTGGCGCGCGTGCCCTCGGCATCGACAATGATCCCGACCTTGTTGTCGATGAGATAGTTCGCATCGTAGGCAAAGAACGGGTCCATGCCCGGCCTGGCAACCCAGGTCGCCTGCGGATCGGTCAACGAGACTTCTTTCGGAGGCTTGCGCCGACTGCCGTCGGCGCCGCTCGAACCGCCACCTGCCCCGTCACCGCTCTCCTCATCATTGCCGGCGGCGTCGAGAGCAGCGAGGTACTCTCGAACTACATGGGATGCCTCCTCTGCCTTCGGCCAAGCAACCGGCTGGTCACCGGGTGCCCGCTTTTTCTTGTCCACATCCGCCTTAATCAGGCTCGCATCGATCGAAAACGCTTCGCCGCCAACCAGCCCAGCCGCGATGCACATCGCCACCACGCCCTCGAACACTCGGCGCAAGGCATCGCTCTCACGGAAGCGCTCGTGCCGCGCACGGCAGAAGACCGAATGATCGGGAATCTTGTCCTCGATGCCGAGCTTGCAAAACCACCTGTAGGCGAGATTGACCCGCACCTCAGCGCAAATTCGACGCTCGGAGCGGATTGCGAACACGTAGCCGACGATCAGCATCCGGATCATGAGCGCCGGATCAATTGAAGGCCGACCCGTGTGCGAGTAGTATGGGGCCAACTCCTTGTGCACCCAGCTCAGATCGAGCACCCCCTCGATCTGCCGGACCAGATGGTCGGGCGGCACCACCTTGTCGAGATCAAACGCATAGAAGAACTGACCTTGTCCGTCATCCCGCCGACCCATCATTCGCCGCTCCCGCTGATCCTTGTCTCAAGCCAACGGAATCACGGTTCGCGAGTCGTCTCAATGAGAGTTTTGCAACACATTCAGAGGTAAACCGGACGTGACGCAGACATGCCTCGGCGACTGGGTTTGACCCTAACGGTCATTCTGCGACGGCGCGTTGTGCAGCGCGGTCGCGTCATCGTTCTCACCGTCCTCGATCAAGTCGGCGCTTCAAGCGTGAGCAGGTTGCGGGCAGTCTGCACATTGAGCCAGTGTCGCGGGCTCGAAGCCCAAATTTCCGGTGCGCGACCACTCAACGCGCGCTCCGATCACCGCGTGGAATTGATCATAACGGCCGCGCCAACTCCGTGGTGTGGAATGGCTGCAGTGTGTCGATCGCCTCGACCGGCTGCGATTTCACATCCCAGGTGAAGAACCGCAATATCATTTTGTCAGGCGTGAAATCGACCAGCGTGAAGCCGTGCTGCTCGATTGGCTTGATTTGCTCGGACAGGTCGAGCACCCCCGATGGCGTGGCCGGCGTGCCGCGGATGCCGTTTGACGGCCAACCGCCGGGCCACGTACCGATCGTTCCCGACAAAGCGACGTTGACCGGATTGGACTTGAGATCGAGCGCGCCGCTACGTAGCATCTTGCCGAGGGCAATGGCGTGCATGTCGCCGCTGATGACGAGCGGCACCCGACCTTTCATCGCCGACATGGCCGCCATCAACCGGTCGTGCTGCTTCAGCCAGCCCGGCTGCCAATAGGGCTTGGGTTTCGCGGTCGTCAGTTTCTTCTCGGCATCGAGAATGTCCGGATACCACTCGCCCCACTTGCCGGCGGTCCAGCCTGGCGGATTCGACGGCGCATGAACCACGTGTGCGACCTCGGTCGCCGCCATCCGGGACATCAACCACTTTTCTACCTCGCGATCGACGTAGACTGCACTCGGTCCGGCAAGCGTCGCGGTGCGTCGAATGTCGTACAGCAGCACTTCTGCGAGCTGGCCGTAACGAATCGTTCCGAACGTTTCCGAAACGCCATCGACGCGATCGGCCGCGGACGACCACGGCAGGCCACGCGGGCGACCAACGTCCGGGAGGAATTCCGGGTAATACATCTGCTGCGTGGCGCGGGCGAGCGAAAGCATGAAATACGTTGGCGGAAACGTGATGAGGTCGTCATATGCCTCGTCGTTGTCGAAATAGTCGTGATCGTCCTGAATGAAAAACATCGGCGTCGAGCGGAATTCGCCGCCATAGATTGAGGCGATCTGCGGGCCAGCCAGGCGCTTAAGCACGGTTTCGTTGTCACCGCCGAGCACCACCCCGGCGCGGTCGAACTTGCCAGCGATCTGCTCGGCCAACGGGGACGCGCCCAGCCGCTTCGCGGTCAGCGGTGAAAGCAAATCCCAATATATATGATCGCCATTGGCGACGGCGGCCTGTGGCTGAAAGCTCAAGGCGCGGCGGAATAGCCGCATCCGTACCGCCGGCGGCAAATATTTCATCGCCTCGTGGCCGCCGGCACAGGAAAAGAACAGCACGCGGAACTGCTTCGGCTGCTCGTCGGGACCGGGGAATGTCGCGAGCTGCCATGGCTCGCAGAGCGCGCGCCCTTTGTCGCCTACAAGCGACAACTGATGCGGGCGGCCAGGCTTGAGGTCGGTCGCATGAAAGTGCCAGTGCTCTCCGCGGGTGTCGCTCATGCGGCCGCGCACCGAAGTGCCGTCGACACGCAATGTGGGTGCGACAGAAAGCGGCGTATTGAAGGACGTTTTAATCAACAGCCGCCTATCGCTCACGGTTGGCAAGAGATGGCGGACCGCGCCACTGTCCCAGGTCGAACTAGCGGGCGCGGCCATTGCGGCCTGCGCGAACAGATCGGCCGGCGCTGCGAGAGAAAAGGCGGTAGCGGCAGTGCCGCGTAGAAAATCGCGACGGTTGGTCATGAGATAGCCCCGCCTCAGTGGCCGGCGGAAATGATACATAGCCCTACAGTCTGAATCCAGGCTGGATATCCCAGGCCCAGATGATTCCCAAACTGGCGCGGGTGTAGCCGCGAGGCACAACATGCCTTCGTGGATTTGTTGCACATACTCCCGGTCGCTTCGGGCACTTAACGGGCCTGCCAATCTTGGACAATTATGTCCGCTTAGCGTGGCAGACCGAAAATCATTTGAACGTTCTGAGCATTTCCGCTGGTGACCCCAAACCGGACCTACTTGATCTTCTCCCACACGAGACTACGAACGCTCATTTTACCCGAGCGAGGATTCGGTGATGGTGACGTCGCGAGTATCAGGCGTTCGCCGTCGAATTTGTACTCGCGAACTTGGTCTGTACCGGTCCACGTCTCGTTCCAAGAAACGTCGGGGCGATGAATTACTTGATTCCCCTTAATAGTGTAGGTGCCCGCATAAGCGGCCATTGATCGGAATAGCGCCTCTGCCTCGACCGCCGTCGCGACTGCCCCTGATGGCTTCTTACGCGGCGAGTCAGCGATAACCGTCATGACCCTTCCATCAGCGCCATAGGTGATGAATCCAATCGGGGCTCCCTCGTAGAGGTTAGTCTTCTGACCGGTCGCAAGTTCTTCGCTGACGGCCGAAACTAGCTTCCATGTGCCAATGAGCTTGTCTGCGTCGTCGGCCAGCGATGGAGTGGCGTCTCGGAGAGTTAGCAACGCCCACACTAAAATGATGACAGTGGCATGGCGGCGGGTCATAAATTTCCTCCTATGAAAAAGGTTCACAAGCGGGGGCCGCAATTGGTCTCCACAGGACGAGGTTACATCACGAAAACGTCCGGAACTGGCGCAAAGCGGACGTGCTGAGGCGTCGCGGCGATGTCCGCTTATTGGGGTAAAGCGGACTCACCGCGGACGTTCTCGAATGTCCCGGTTTTGACCCATCTGCGACCTAGGCTGGATTGAAATGCCGCAGCGCAGCAGTCTCCTGCCGCACTGACGTGTGTTATCCTTTCTGTCGAAAGCACCGGAGGCATCAGGCGGTGAAGCGGCGCAATTTCATCACGCTGCTCGGGGGCGCGGCAGTGTGGCCGCTCGTGGCGAGGGCGCAGCAGTCCGACCGGATGCGACGCATCGGGGTGCTCCGCCGGCAATGCCTATTTGCTCGAAGTGCTCGGCAATGCCGGCAAAGCGCTCAAGCGGTCTGTGTCGTGAGCAACCTTAACTTCCTCGGCATCGAGCGCTGCAAAGCCTCTGCCACCATCCCCTTGCTAAAGAGAGCCATCGTCCACGAAGACTGGCATGGGGCCTGCGTCAGGAAGCGCAATGCGGGTGGGTATGCTGGGTTGGTGGTCGCGGGTGTGGTAGTGCTCACTCCCGACTGCTCTATGAAGGGACAGCGTGCCACAGTGCGCAATACAGATGTCGACAGGGCACCACACGACGCGGGGATCGCATGAGCAACAAAGTGTCACCGTCGCTGAATGCGAGCCGGGAGTATGTGGCGCGGACATCGAGCGGTTATTTTATGCTCTTGCTTCTCCTCGTCGTAACGGCCATCGCAGGCTTTGCATTCTTTGATTTTAGGACCGCGCCCGCAATTCTCATAATGTGTACCTGGGCATTTTTCTTCATTTTGATCTTGAAGGGGTTTTATGTGCTGCAGCCCAACCAGGCCGCGGCGATCATGCTGTTCGGCAGCTACAAGGGGACCGACCGCGCGACTGGCCTTCGCTGGGTATGGCCATGGATGGGGAAGAAAAAACTTTCGGCCCGCGCCAACAACATCATTTCGGAGAAGATAAAGGTCAACGATCTGCGCGGAAACCCCATTGAAATGGCGGCGCAAGTAGTCTGGCGCGTAACCGACACAGCGCAAGCGCTGTTCGACGTCGATGACTATAAGGCGTTCGTCAAAGTTCAGATCGAGGCGGCGGTGCGCACCATAGGGTCACGTTACCCCTATGACGATTTTGAGCACCAGGAAGTTACGCTGCGCGGCAACAACGACCAGGTCAGATTGGAATTGCGGACGGAGCTGATCAACAGGCTTCACGTCGCTGGCATCACCGTCGACGAATGTGGTTTCACCCATCTCGCCTACGCTTCCGAGATTGCGGGGGCGATGCTTCGACGCCAACAAGCCCAAGCAGTTGTGGCGGCGCGCAAGACGCTTGTTGAGGGCGCGGTCGGAATGGTCGAAATGGCGCTCGATCTACTGTCAGCAAAGAAAATCGTCGAGCTCGACGTTGACCGCCGCGCTGCATTGGTTTCGAACCTGATGGTGGTGCTGTGCAGCGAACGCGACACGCAGCCCGTTGTAAATGCCGGAACGCTGAATCAATGAGCGGCTCAAAACAACGCCGATCAGTGATCGGCGCGGGATGAAACGTTGAATGAGAAGTCTGCTTGCCTCGGTCGCACTCATTGCCGGCGTGGCCGGCGCGCAGGCGCAGAGCTATCCCACGCGCGCGGTGACGATCGTGGTGCCGTTCGCCGCCGGCGGGCCGGCCGACATCACCGCCCGCATCGTCGCGGACCAGTTCGCGCGCGCGCTCGGGCAGCAGTTCCTCGTCGAGAATGTCGCCGGTGCCGGCGGAACCACCGGCACGACGCGCGCCGCACGCGCCAATCCCGATGGCTATACCCTCGCGCTCGGCCACATGGGCACGCACGCCGCCGCGGTCGCGCTTTATCCCAACCTAGCCTACAAGCCGGACGTGGATTTCGAGCCCGTCGGGCTCATCGCCGAGCAGCCCGAGCTGCTGGCGGTGCGCAAGGATTTGCCGCCGGGCACGCTTAAGGATTTCGTCGCCTACGCCAAGGCGAACGAGAGCAAGCTCAACATGGCGCATGCCGGCATCGGCTCGGTGTCGCATGTGGGCTGCCTGCTGCTCAACGCGGCGATCGGCATCAAGCCGACGATGGTGCCGTTCACGGGCACAGGGCCGGCCATGAACGCGCTTATCGCCGGCCAGGTGGACTACGTGTGCGACCCGATCCTCGGTCCGCTGCCGCACGTGCGGGCGGGCACGGTGAAGGCGCTCGCCATCGCCACCGGCAAGCGCAGCGCGCTGCTGCCGGACGTGCCGACCGCGGCCGAAGGCGGCCTGCCGCAGTTCGACGCTGCGCCGTTCTACGCCATGTTCGCGCCCAAGGGCACGCCGCAGCCGATCGTCGACCGCTTGGCGGACATCTTGAACAGGGGCCTCAACGAGGACATGGCGCGCGAGCGGCTGCTCGAGCTCGGAGCCGAGGTCCCCGAGCCGAACCGGCGCGGCCCGGAGGCCTTGCGGGCCCTGGTGAAGAGCGAGATCGCGCGCCTCACGCCGATCATTGCGGCCGCCAGCGCAAAATAGGTCCCCTGACGCGCGCGGGGGGGCGCGGCTATGCGCCCCATTCGTTGGCCGCACGCAATCAACTAAGACGACGAAAGATGGAGGGGCGAGCGATGAAGCTTCCTCGCAGAGAGTTCTTGCATCTGGCAGCCGGCGCTGCAGCGCTCCCCGCCGTTTCGCCGGTCGTTTGGGCGCAAGCCTATCCGTCGCGGCCGGTGCGCTGGATCGTGGCGTTTGCTGCCGGCGGCCCGACCGATATCGTGGCGCGCATTATGGGGCAGCATCTGTCAGAGCGGCTGGGCCAACAATTCATCATCGATAATCGGCCGGGAGCTGGCGGCATTGTCGGCACCCAGGCCGCGATCAATTCGCCGCCCGACGGCTACACCATCCTGATGGCGGCGCACGTTCACGCCATCAATGCGACGCTCTACCAAAAGCTCCCGTACAACTTCCTCAATGACATCGCGCCGATCGCCGGGCTGGTGCGTATGCCGAATGTCATGGAGGTGACCCCGACATTCCCGGCCAAGACGGTGGGTGAGTTCATCGCCTATGTCACGGCCAATCCGGGCAAGGTCAGCTACGCATCGGCCGGTAACGGCACGTCGGCTCATCTCGCGGCCGAGCTGTTCAGGGCGATGACTGGGGTCGATTTCGTCCACGTGCCGTACCGCGGCTCGGGACCGGCGCTGACCGACCTCTTGAACGGTCAAGTGCAAGTCATGTTCGACACGATCTCGTCGTCGATCGCGCATATCCAGGCTGGAAAGCTGCGCGCGCTTGCGGTGACGAGCGTGACACGATCGGATCTGCTGCCCGACGTGCCGACGATTGCCGAGACGGTGCCGGGTTACGAGCTCAACGCTTGGTTCGGCGCGGGCACCCCGACCGGGACGCCGTCAGAAATCATCCAGAAGCTGAACCAGGAAATCAACGCGGGATTGGCGGAAATGAGGATTAGGGCGCGGTTTGCCGAGCTTGGTGCCGAGCCGATGCCGATGACGGTCGCTGAGTTCCGCAAGTTCGTCGCCGACGAGACCGAGAGATGGGCCAAGGTGGTCAAGTTCTCCGGCGCGAAGGCGGACTGATATACATGAGCCGGAAACTCGAGCTGGTCCGCGAGGAGAAGCTATTCCGCCTACTCCCGGGCAGGAGGGAAAGCGGCAGGCTGGAAGCCAGCGGGGTCGCGCTGGTCGACGACAAGACGGCGCTGGTGGTCTTCGACAACCTCAATCAGGTTGCACGCATCGATCTCTCCCTCAAGCGCCGTGCCAGCAACCGGCTCTTGCCTGCGCCGAGCTTGGGATCAGGTTTCGAGGACATCGCCATCGACCACAGGTATGGCCGCGCATTCTGCCTGATCGAGGCGATGGAGGACTTCGACGGGTTCCTCCGCGGCTTCGTCGCCGAGTACGACCGCGCTGCCCGTTTCCTCCGTTGCACCCGGCTGCACACCCGGTTCGAAGAGACGAACAAGGGCTTTGAGGGTCTCGCCCACGTGTGGCGCGGAGGCCGCGAGTATCTGTACGCCCTGTGCGAGGGTAACCTCGGAACGGGCCGCCACGCGGGGGGCGGTCGTGTCGACGTGTTCATTCGCGCGCGCGACGGGGGCTGGAAGGCGTCGCACCGAATCCGCCTGCCGAAGCAGGCGGAGTTCAAGGACTATGCCGCGCTCGCCTATCGCGACCAGCAACTTGCCATCGTCTCGCAGGCGTCGGCGCGCCTGTGGGTGGCCCGGGTCGACGAGGAAGCGCACGCCTTGGTGCCGGGATCCGACGCCGTCTATCGCTTCCCGAGCAAGAGCTACGGCAATGTCGAGGGAATCGCCTGGTTGTCCCGTGACACCTTGGTCGCCGTCTCCGACCGGAAGAAGAGGGGGCAGCCCGCTCGCTGCGCCGAGAAGGATCAGAGCATCCATCTATTCAGGATCCCAGCGGGCTGAGGTCTTCGCGGCCGAGGCCTATCAGGAGATCGTGCGGGCTCACCCGCGAGTCGATACGGGACAAGAGGTGGCGCTTAAGATTCTAAAATCAAATATTCAAGTTTGTGAAAACGCCGCGCCAGCCGGAATCCGTCTTGTATGCACACGAGTCGGTCAGTCTAACCAGCTATAGGAAAGGGTTCGGCCCAAGGTTGCCCAATCTCCAGGTCCTTCACCACGTATTGCGTCTGTCTTGAACTGAGTCCCTTCCCTCCACCGGCATTACCCGGCTTCAGCGGTACTACAAACCTCTCCGCCACCCCAAGGCGCCCGGCCTGTCCCTCACGGGCTTCCGGTTGGTCATCGATTGACCACGCTTTGGGGCTTCCCGTGTTTCGTGCGCTTTCCTTGTGTACATGCTGCCGCCACTACCCCGGCGCAGCGTCTGGGCGTACTGCTTCGCTCACTTCACCCAGCCGTGTCAGCCTTCCCCGAAAGGGTCATCGGGTCGGCCTGCGCATCGTCCTTTTCGAGGCTTGCTCGGCGTTCACTCGCGTTGCGGCCTGCACACTCGCGCCGTCACCAATTCGTGACGCGCACTCCGAAGGCTTCAGCCACTTCGTTACCTCCATAGCTGCTCCGGTTGCTTCCGGCTGGAGCGGTTGCCGGGTGGGACTTGCACCCACTGGAAAGCGCCGCCTTGTCACGGCGCACACCCAACTCGGACATCGGCCGAGGTGACGGAATCGTTCCAGTCGAGGCATAGGAGGTGCCGCAGCAGCGACATCGCTGCGGTCAGCGGCTCGCCGTCCCCTTTGTGGCAGGCTGAGTCTGCGGCAGACGGACTGCGGAGTGAGGAAGTAGGGGGAATTCGACACCGGGGGCATTGGGGGATAGTCTCGACTAGTCGAAAGGCTGGGAGATCAACATGGAACAGATTTTAATAAACCTCGTTACAGGGGCGCTTGGTGGCGTTGGCGTAGGTAAGTCATCGCCGACCTTTGATCTCGGTATGATTGGTAACATTATTTCCGGTTTGATCGGAGGCGGGGTGCTCGGCCAGATCGTTACTTTATTGCTGCCGGCGATCACTGCCGCAGCGCAGTCGGGTGATCTGAGCATCGGCGGCATCATCTCACAGGCGATCGCTGGAGGCGCTGGCGGCGCCATACTCACGGCGGTCATTGGCGCAATCAAGAACAAAGCTGCTGCCTGAAGAGGCAGCTTGTTCGAGGACAACTAACCTCGCACGGGCTGGCTTGCATAATCGAGTGAGACTGCGTGACGGCGCGTGGCTTAAGAGTGTTTCCGAAGCGACTGTCGGAGACCAACAAAATGGCAGATAACGATATCATCATTGGCCGTGTGATCAATATCACAGGGGCGATTGGAGTCTTGTCGGGAATAATTTTGTTCTTTGTCGGCATTGTATTGCTCGTGTTTCGGCGTGGCTTTGGCTTTGATATTGCAAACTCGTTTCACTGGTTTTGGTAGCTAGATTGCGATTCTGAAGGGTGCTACCCGCGCCGCGCGGCGCGCACATCGCGGATGCGCAGGGCGAGACGTGGGCTTTTTCAGATCAATCAGGTTTGATATTGGCGGCACGGATCACCCTGGCCCACTTCTCGGTTTCGTCGGCGATCAGCTTCTCGAAATCGGCAGGCGTGCCTGCAAGCACCGTTCCGCCCAGCTCGGCAAGCCGCGCCTTCATTTGAGGATCGGCGAGAGCTGCATTGATTTCTTCATTAAGCTTGTCGACGATGTCCGCGGGCGTGCCCCTCGGCGCGCCGACGCCGAACCAGGTGTTCACTTCGTAACCCGGCACGAAATCGCCTACGCTCGGCAGGTCTGGAAGCGCGCCCGAGCGCGTAGTGGTGGTTATCGCAAGCGGGCGAACCTTGCCGGACCTGACGTGCGCGATCGAGTTGGGCATGAGGTCGAAGTACACCTGCACTCGCGCAGCGATCAGGTCAGTGAGCGCAGCCGCTGCACCGCGATAGGGCACGTGCAAGATATCGACGCCGGTCATGATCTTGAACAGCTCACCCGACAGATGGGAGGACGTCCCGTTGCCGGCCGATGCCATGTTGAGCCTGCCGGGATTGGCCTTGGCGTATGCAATGAATTCGGGAACCGTGTGGACTGGAACCGAGGGGTTTACCTCCAGAATGCTCGGCACGCGCATGATGCCCGCAACCGCCGCGATGTCGCGGATGAAATTGAAATTGAGCCGCTCATACAGCGTGACATTGATCGCATTCACCTGAGCGACCAGAAGCAGCGTATAACCGTCCGGCGGCGCACGCACGACAGCTTCGGTAGCTATATTGGTGGCGGCACCCGGCCTGTTCTCGACGACGAAGGGGCGGCCGAGTCGCTCCGATAGCCATTGACCGATCAGGCGCGCGAGCGTGTCGTTCGGCCCGCCAGCCGGAAAGGCGCATATCAAACGCACCGGCCGCGTCGGATAGATTTGCCCACTCGCGTTGCGCGGGACGAGCGGCAGCACGGCCGCACCCAGCGCAAGGTACACGAATGTTCGGCGGGCGAGTTTCATCTAGTCCTCCCGCTTGTGTGCGGGCCAGCCGGCCGACGGGCGGTCCGAGATTACTTCTCTTTTCCGGGCAATGTCGCCTGTTGGCACTAAGCGGACATACCGAGATGTCTGCTATTAGATCGCTTTCGGGGGTAAAGCGGACTCACCGCGAACGTTCTTGAATGTCCGGTTTTGACCGACCCTGTGTGAAAACGCCTCTTTTGATGTGATTCTCGCGATATGATTCGCGGGAGGGTTGGATGAGGCGCTTCGTTGAAGGCACGGATCGCGGGCAGAGCGCGCTGTTTCCTGAATGCCTGGAAGACTGGATCGGCGAGGACAATCCCGTTCGGGTGATCGACGTCTTTGCCGACGAACTCGATCTTGCCGAGCTAGGGTTCAGCGGGGTCGATCCCGAGGTAACCGGCCGGCCTTCGTATCATCCGTCGGTCCTGCTGAAGCTCTACATCTACGGCTATCTCAACCGGGTTCAGTCGAGCCGCCGGCTCGAGCGTGAGGCCGGACGCAACGTTGAGGTCATGTGGCTGACGGGTCGGCTCGTTCCCGATCACAAGACCATTGCCGATTTCCGGAGGGACAATGGTACTGCCATCCGCGAAGTGTGCGCACGCTTCATCGCGCTGTGCCGCACGATGGGCCTGCTCACGGAAGCCTGCGTCGCGATCGACGGCAGCAAGTTCAAGGCGGTGAACAACCGCGATAAGAACTTCACGCGCGCCAAGATGGACCGACGCATGGCGCAGATCAAGGAGAGCGTCGCGCGCTATCTGCAGCAGCTCGACACTGCCGACCGGCAGGAGCCGTCCGAGGCGCTCAAGACCAAGACGAGCCGCCTGAAAGAGAAGATCGAGAAGCTGAAGGAGGAGATGCAGCGTCTCGAGATTCTCAAGGTGAAAATGCTCGCCACACCGGACCAGCAGATCTCGCTGACGGATCCCGATTCCCGCTCGATGGCGACGAGCGGCCGAGGCTCCGGTATCGTCGGCTACAACGTCCAGGTCGCGGTCGACACCGAGCATCATCTGATCATCACGCATGAGGTGACCAACGTCGGTAACGACCGGTCGCAGCTTTCGCCCGTGGCCAAGCGGGCGAAGGCGACGCTGGAAGTGGAGAACCTCGATGCCGTCGCCGATCGCGGCTACTTCGACAGCGAGGAGATTCTGGCGTGCGAGGAAGCGGGCATCACGGTCACGCTGCCCAAGCCGATGACCTCGGGCATCAACGTCAGAGGGCGGTTCGGCAAACAGGACTTCCGTTACGTGGCGGAGCAGGACGTTTACATTTGCCCTGCCGGTGAAAGGCTCGCCTACCACTACACGAACGAAGAACATGGATTGGTCCTGCGCCGCTACTGGACCAACGCCTGCCAGAGTTGCGCCATCAAGCACAGCTGCACCACCGGCAAGGAGCGCCGGATCACCCGATGGGAGCACGAGCATGTTCTCGAAGCGGTGCAGCGCCGGCTCGACGAGCATCCGGAGAAGATGCGCCAGCGGCGCGAGACGGTCGAGCACCCGTTTGGCACCATCAAGGCCCGGATGGGCGCCACTCACTTCCTGATGAAGACGCTGCCAAAGGTCGCCACCGAGATGGCACTGCACGTGCTGGCCTACAATCTGACCCGCGTCATGAACATCATGGGCATCCAGCCGCTCGTGGCGGTGATGAGGGCATAGTCGCCGCCGACATGCGTCCGTCCGCCGTTGCGGCGCAGCCCAGGACGGCTGGAAGTTCAATCAGGACGCTTCTAGACCGAAAAGCTGCCAAATTCGGAAAAGACATCTCGCCGAATGGTGAGGCGTCAATTGCTCCTACCAAGACGTTTTTACACGACCAAGACCCACACGCGACATGGGCGTAGTCGCCACAAGCGGGTTTTGGCGTCGGCTGACGCGCCTTACAATGCTGCAAAACGATCAGGGAGGATTCCATGAAAATCGGTGCGTTGACCGCCGGCGCCGCCGGCATTGTTCTGACAATCGCGTCTTTGCAGCACGCTGCCGCCCAAACTCCGCCGCCGCGCGATGTGCCGGCGCGCACGATCCCGGTGCCGGACACGGTGAGCCCGCAGATGCAGAAGATCATCGGCGCGCCCATCAATCCGAACTGGAACGTCTTTCCGAAGACGGCCGCGGAGTGGAAGGTGCAGGTTGATGCGGCCGCGGCCGAGGCCGCGAAGCGGCTGCCGGCGTTGCGCGAACAGATGCGCGTGAAGCTCGAAGCTATGACCATCAACGGGGTGAGGGCTTTTGCGCTGACGCCGCAGGACATGCCGGCGGAGAACCGCAACCGGCTGCTCTTCCATGTGCATGGCGGCTGCTACGTGAGCAATCCCGGCGAGTCCGGCACCAGCGAAGCGACTATGATGGCCGGCTTCGGCCGCTTCAAGGTGATTTCGATCGACTACCGGATGCCGCCCGAGGCCTACTTTCCGGCGGCGCTCGACGACGCGATCGCGGTCTGGAAGGCGGCGCAGAGCATGGCACCAGCGCGCAACATGGCGATCTTCGGCTCCTCGGCCGGTGGCGGCCTGACACTGTCGATGGTGCACAAGATCAAAAAGGACGGCCTGCCGCTGCCGGGCGCGATTGCGCCGGGCACGCCGATGGCGGACCTCACCGAGGCCGGCGACACGTTCTATACCAATGCCATGATCGACAACGTCCTGATCGCGCGCGGCGCGAGCTGCGACACGCGGGCACGGCTGTATGCCAACGGCCACGACCTCAAGGACCCGCTGCTGTCGCCGGTCTACGGCGACATGCGCGGATTCCCTCCGACGATGCTCTTGAGCGGGACGCGCGACCTCCTGCTCAGTAATACGGTGCGGATGCATCGCAAGCTGCGCCAAGCCGGCGTTGAGTCGGTGCTAGAGGTTTTCGAAGGTATGGCGCACGGCGGCTGGTACCGCGACGCGAGCGTACCCGAGAGCAAGGATGCGTTCGAGGAAATCGCACGCTTCTTCGACAAACATCTCGGGAAGTAGCGCAGCGCTGTCAGCGCTCTCTGGTGTAATTGCCGGCTTGACCTGCCTCGGGTGGCGATGTCGGCTCCTGATGCTGTGGACGGCTCCTCCACCGGCACGTGAGTGCCATGGATGTGGGCGCTGTTAAGGCTCCCACGATTCGGAGGAGCCAGCTATGCAAACGGTCACGACAATCGGTCTCGACATCGCCAAGTCTGTCTTTCAAGTGCACGGCGTTGATGCTGCCGGGCAAGTGGTCGTCCGCCGTCAGTTGAAGCGTCGCTACGTCCTGGCGTTCTTCGAGAAGCTGCCACCCTGCCTAATCGGCGTCGAGGCTTGCGCCTCATCGCATCATTGGTCGCGCGAGCTCCAGGCGCTCGGGCACAAGGTGCGCCTGATGCCTCCGGCCTACGTGAGGCCCTACGTCAAGCGCCAGAAGAATGATGCCGCTGACGCCGAGGCCATTTGCGAAGCAGTCACCAGGGCAAACATGCGGTTTGTGGAGACCAAGACGCCGGAGCAGCAGAGCTGCCTGATGCTCCATCGCACGCGCCATCTATTCATCCGCCAGCAGACCGCGGTGATCAATGCGATCCGTGCCCATCTTGCCGAGTTCGGGATCGTCGCGCCGGTCGGTCGCAATGGTGTTGAGGAACTGCTCGGGGTCGTCGCTGACGCAAGTGACAAGCGGTTGCCGGAAATTGCGCGCGCCTGCCTCGCCGCGCTCGGCGCCCAGCTGCGGATGCTCAAGGCGCAGATCCTGGAGTTCGACCGAATGATCAACGCCTGGCACCGATCCAACGAGACGAGCAAACGGCTCGATGAGATTCCTGGTGTCGGTCCGGCGCTGGCCACGGCTCTGGTCGCCAGCGTTGCTGATCCGAGGGCGTTCCGATCAGGAAGAGACTTCTCGGCCTGGATCGGGCTCGTGCCGAAGCAACACTCGAGCGGCGGCAAGGACAAGCTCGGCGGTATCAGCAAGCAAGGCGATCGCTACCTGCGTAGTCTGTTCACCGCCGGCGCGCTGGCCGTGATCCGTTACGCCAAAATCCACGGCGCCAAGCACCGGCCCTGGCTCACGGCATTGTTAGCGCGACGGCCGACGAAGGTCGCTGCCGTCGCGCTTGCCAACAAGATCGCCAGAATGGCTTGGGCCATGATGGCCAGGGGCGAGCGATACAAAGAACCCGTCGCACTCGCGGCGTAATAGAGATCGCGCTGGGATTCATCCGGCGTGATGTGAAGGTTGGGAGGGCGAACAGCACGTAATGCAGAGCCGGTCGATCCGGCGATCAGGACAACCCACATGTGCCAGTGCATTGTCGAATGCGGGCTTTTGACCGGGACCTGATCCGCGGAGGGCATTATGGCCAGCGGTCATGTGAACCGCACTAACAGGCCGAACACATGGCTGCACCGACCAGCGACGCGCCGTGAAGATTCTCCTTGCCAACTCGGAGCCGTCCACACATGGCACATCGCGTCGGTTTGTTGCGACGCACAGATTCGGTCGCCATTGAAGGCATAGCGGACATCGGCGAAGCCTTG
>Ga0207688_10000780_pt1 | contig 15868 bp, 16 predicted proteins | sample KBSMiscanthusM4_FD_184296 | JGI IMG/M metagenome (GOLD analysis project Ga0207688, IMG submission 184296) | Miscanthus rhizosphere microbial communities from Kellogg Biological Station, Michigan, USA - M4 (SPAdes) (version 2) | ecosystem: Host-associated > Plants > Roots > Rhizosphere ...
CGCGGGCGATGCCCTCCATGCGACGATGATACGGCGGTGGAGTCCCTTCGAGGGCACCTGCTCATCGCCGGTCCGGCGCTCGTCGACCCGAACTTCTGGCGGACGGTGGTGCTCGTCGGCGAGCACACGGATGAGGGAGCACTCGGCGTCGTCCTGAACCGCTCCTCGGAGACCTCTGTCGAGGAGGCCTTGCCCGAGCTCGCCGCTCTCGCCGAGGACATGGGCTCCGTCCACGTCGGCGGCCCGGTGCAGCCGTCGGCAGTCGTCGTGCTCGCGGATTTCGCCGACGCCGGCGACGCGGATTCCCTGGTGCTCGAGTCCATCGGCTTCCTCCCTGCCGAAGTCGATCCGGTCGCGTTGGGCGAGCTCAGGCGCGCCCGCGTCTACGTGGGCTATGCGGGCTGGGGGCCGGGCCAGCTCGACGGCGAGCTCGAGGACGGCTCGTGGATCGTCGAGCCTGCGCTTGCGGAGGACGTCTTCACGGACGATCCCGAAGGGCTCTGGAGCGGCGTGCTCCGCAGGAAGGGCGGCCCGTTCCGGGTGCTCGCCGCGATGCCGCCCGATCCCAGTCAGAACTGACTAGGCTCGGCCGGCGTGGCCGACCTTCGCGCAACCGTGTCGACGCTTCCGCGATCCGCGATCCTCCACGCGGCCGAGAGCGCGCGGTTGCAGCGTCTCGTCCAGAGCCACGGCAAGCGCGTCGGCGCTGCACGCTTCGTCGCAGGAGAGACGCTCGATTCGTGCGTCGCCGTCCTGCGCAAACTCAACGAGGCAGGCTTGCACGCCAACACGACGCTTCTGGGCGAGGCCATCCCCGACGCCGAAGGAGCCGCGGTCGTCACGGCCGAGTACGAGGCGATCATCGAGCGGCTCGTCGCCGAGAAGCTCGAGGCGAACGTCGCGCTCAAGCTGACCCACCTCGGCCTCGCCTTCGACGAGGAGCTCGCATACACGAACGTCGAGCGGCTCACTGCTCGCGCCGCCGAGCTCGGCACGTTCCTCCGCATCGACATGGAGCAGTCCGAGTACACCGAGGTGACGCTTCGAATCTACGAGCGGCTTCGCGAGGCGGGCCACGACAGCGTCGGAACAGTGCTCCAGTCGTACCTCTACCGGACCACGGCCGACCTCGACCGCCTCCTCCCGCGCGCACCGAACCTCCGGATCGTGAAGGGGGCGTACCTCGAGCCCGAGTCGATCGCCTACCCGGACAAGGCCGACGTTGACCGTGTCTACCTCGAACTCGTCGAGCGCGGACTGCACGCGGGCGCGTACATCGCCGTCGCGACCCACGACGAGACGATCATCCGGAAGGTGCAGGCGTTCACGACGCGCGACGGCATCCCGCGCGATCGCTTCGAGTTCCAGATGCTCTACGGCGTGCGGCCCGGGCTCCAGCGCTCGGTCGCGGCAGAGGGCTACAAGGTGCTCGTCGCATCGCCGTTCGGCCCCGACTGGTACCCGTACCTCATGCGCCGCCTCGCCGAGCGGCCCGCGAACCTCGGATTCTTCCTCAAGAACCTCGTTCGTCGATGACGGCTCTTCCGAGCGCGGCGGACGTCGTCGTCGTCGGAGGCGGCGCCATCGGGACGAGCATCGCGTTCCATCTCGCGGAGGCGGGCGTCGACGTGTGCCTGCTCGAGCGCGACCAGCTCGCGGGTGGTTCGACGAGCCGCGCGGCCGGCGGCATTCGAGCGCAGTTCTCGGATCCGCTCAACATCGCGATCGGACTGCGCAGCATCGAGGCATTCGAGCGCTTCGGCGAGCGCCCGGGTGCCGAGATCGACCTCCACCAGGTCGGCTACCTCTTCCTCCTGGATCATCCGGACGACGTGGCCGCGTTCGAGGCGAGCGTGGCGCTCCAACAGGAGCTGGGCGTCCCGAGCCGCTTCGTTCCACTCGACGAGGTCGAGCAGCTGTGCCCGCTGGCCGCGCTCGACGGCGTGCTCGCCGCGACCTTCTGCCCGCTCGACGGCCACGCGAGCCCCGAGGCCGTCACACAGGGCTATGCCGCGGGGGCGCGGGCGCACGGGGGTGCGGTGCTGACGGGCTGCGCGGTGACGGGAATCGAGGCCGATGACGACGGGATACGAGCGATCGACACCGCGCTGGGGCGGATCGCCACCCGGACGGTCGTGTGTGCGGCAGGGGTTTGGTCGCCGGAGCTCGCACGTCAGGTCGGCGTCGAACTCCCCGTGCAGCCCTACCTGCGCGAGGTCGGGTTCACGGGACCGGTCGCGGGGCTTCCTGAGCGCATTCCGCTCACGATCGACTTCTCGACGGGGTTCTACTTCCACCGCGAAGGCCCGGGCCTTCTGTTCGGAATGGCCGACCACGAGCAAGCGCCGGGCTTCGACGCTCCGACCGATCCGGCATGGCTCGAAGGGGTCATGGAGGTCGCGGAGCGGCGATGCCCCGCGCTGCTCGACATGGGCATTGCGGGCGGCTGGAAGGGCTATTACGAGGTGACGCCCGACCACAACGCCCTCGTCGGGGAGTCCTCGGCAGTCGGCCGGTTCCTGTACGCGACCGGCTTCTCGGGCCACGGCTTCCTGCAAGGGCCGGCCGTCGGCGAGATCGTGTGCGACCTCGTGCTCGAGCGCGAGCCGTTCGTGGACGTCGCCGCTCTCTCAGCCGAACGGTTCGTCCGGGCGGAAACGCGTCCCGAGCGGAACGTGATCTGACCGTCGACTACTCTCGAGCCGTGCCCTCGGACACGATCGTCTTCATCCCGGCCTGGAACGAGGAGGACAACCTTCCAGCGGTCCTCGACGAGCTGCGGGCGGAACTCCCCGGCGCCGACGTCCTCGTCGTCGACGACGGCTCGACCGACGGCACTGCCGACATCGCGCGCGGTCACGGAGCAGAAGTTCTCTCGTTCGGCGAGAACCGCGGCCTGCGGCACGGGATCGCGGCCGGCTACGCCCATGCCGAGTCGCACGGCTATTCGTTCGCGGGCCGGGTCGACGCCGACGGCCAGCACCCGGTGGACGAGCTCGCCCGCCTGCTCGCGATCGTGCGCGCGGACGAGGCCGACGTCGCCGTGGGCTCGCGCTTTGCGACCGGCGACGGCTACGAGGCGTACCGCTACGAACCGTCCCCGAGCAGGCGGCTCGGGACGTCCGTGCTTCGCCGCGCGATGAAGTCGGCACTCGGCAGCCCGTTCCACGACGCGACCAGCGGGATGTACGCGGCGAACAGACGCGCACTACCGGCCCTTGGAGTCCCGTACACGAGCGGCGCGCCCGAGGTCGAGTCGCTCCTCCGCCTCCGAGAAGCCGGGCTCCGTGTGGTCGAGGTCCCCGTACACATGCGCGAGCGCGCCAGCGGCGAGTCGAAGCTTCGCGGCGGGAAGGCCGTGCGCCTCGTGCTCACCGTCGTCGGCACGTTGCTCCTGTACGGCGTGTGGCGTCGGCTCCGGCGATCCCAATGAGTCGACTCGTCGCAGTTCTCGGGTACTCGGACGTCGGCGGAGACGCCGCGATCCATCCCGTTTGCGCCGCCCGCGTGGCGCGTGCCGAGGCGGAGGCCGGCTCCGACGACGTCGTCCTCTTCTCCGGCTGGGCGCGACGAGGGCGCGCCACGAGCGAGGCCGAGCTCATGGCCGCCGCGTGGAACGGCATGGCGCGAAGGCACCTCGTCGACCGTGGGGCCCGGACGACGCTGGGCAACGCGATCGCGGTCGGGCGTGCAGCGCGGCGCCTGGACGCGACGGATGTCGTCCTCGTGACCTCCCGCTGGCACGCTCGCCGGGCGTCCGTCCTCGTTCGTGCGTCCCTGCTCGGAACGCGCGCCAGGCTGCGCGTCGCGACGTCCGACGAGCACATGCCGGGCGCCCACGGCCTCCGTGAGCTCGCGGCGTGGTCGCTCGTCCCACTCCTCGCGCTGCTCGCGGCGCGGACCCGCTAGGTTCCAGCCATGCGTTCCAGCTGGGTCGTCGTGGTGGTCGTCCTCGCAATGGCCGGCATGGCCGCCGGGTGCGGAGGCGACGACGCGAGCGAAGCCGATCCGACCGCCGCCTGGGCGAGCGACTTCTGCACCGCGGTTACGACCTGGAAGGACCAGCTCCAGAGCATCGCATCGGACTTTTCGAGCCCTTCCGACCTCTCGGAGGAGAGCATCAAGTCCGCGGCCGACGACGCCAAGAGCGCAACGGACACGCTCCGCGACACGCTGAAGGACCTCGGAACCCCTGACACGGCGTCAGGTCAACAGATCCGGGATGCGGTCGACGGCGTCTCGAACACCGTCGAGGACGAGAGCGCGAAGATCCAGGATGCTGCGGAGGGAGTCTCGAGCATCGCGGACCTTCCGGCCGCGATCTCGACCATCTCGACGTCCGTCTCGACGATCCTCACTGCCGGCTCGAACGCGAGGAAGACCGTCGAGGACGCCGACGTGGACGGAGAGTTGCGGACGGCGTTCGAGAACTCGCCCGAGTGCAAAGACCTGAGCTCCAGCTGACGGACTAACCGACGCTCGCGCGGTGCGCTGCCTCGTCGAGGTAGTGGTGGACGTGCTGGATGACGACGGAGCCCTCACCGACCGCAGAGGCGACTCTCTTGACCGAGCCGGCCCGGACGTCGCCGATCGCGAACACGCCGGGAACGCTCGTCGCGTAGTCGTCCTTCGTGGTCACGAAACCGCGCTCGTCGCGCTCGATCTCGAGCGGCAGCCACTCCGTTCGGGGCTCGGCGCCGATGAAGATGAAGAGCGCGTCGGCCGGGATCGTCTCGACGCCGTCCCGCCTGCGCAACGTGAGCGTCTCCAGCCTGTCCTCACCGCCCGCGTCGAGGACCTCTGCACCGTCGAGGACGTGGATGTTCGCCTTGCCGTCGATCTCGTCGATGAGATACCGGGACATGCTCTTCTCGAGAGAGCTGCGGCAGAGAAGCGTGACGCTCCCCGCGTAGCGAGCGAGATGCACCGCCGCCTGGCCGGCGGAGTTCGCGCCACCCACGACGTAGACGCTCTTCCCCGTGAACTGACGCGCCTCCGACGGTGAGGATCCGTAGTAGACGCCGCTGCCCTCGAGAGAGCTGAGCGCCGGGACCTCCAGCCGCCGGTACGACACCCCGACCGCGAGGATCACACTGCGGGCTTCGACGCTCGGACCGCCCGAGATGGACACGATGTGGGTCGGCTCGCCCAGCTCGATGTCCGTGATCTCTCGCGTCAGCAGGAAGTTCGCCCCGAACACCCACGCTTGCTGGTAGGCGCGCTGCGCGAGCTCTGCGCCCGAGAGGCCGCGCGAGAAGCCCAGGTAGTTGCGGATCCGTGTGCTCGATCCCGCCTGTCCGCCGATCGACACGCGCTCGACCACGAGCGCGCTCAGGCCCTCGGACGACGCATAGACGGCTGCGGCGAGTCCGGCGGGGCCCGCGCCGACGATCACGACGTCGAACGTCCCAGGTGCGGCGAGCTCGGTCGGCATCCGCGTTCCGTGCTGTGCGAGATCCTCCGCCTGCGGGTCGACGAGCGGCGAGCCGTCGGGCAGGACGACGACCGGAACCTGTGCACCCTCCTGGTTGCACGACGCGAGGTACGCCATCCCCTCCGTCGAGTCCGGAGTGTGGAACGCATGCGGGACGCCGTTTCGCGCCAGCAGGTCGCGAAGAGCCGAGCCGCGCGGAGACCAGGGATCGGCGACGACGGTCAGCTCGCGCCGGCCCGGCGCATGCTGCCGTCTCCATTCCTGGAGGAACTCGGAGATGAGGCGGTGGAAGATCTCGTCCGGCGACGCGAACGGCTTCAGCGCGTAGTAGTCGATGTGCCCGAGCGCCATCGCCGTCCGGATGGCGTCCGCCGTCTCCTCGTCGGCCCAGCCTCCCCACGGGATGAGGAGCGCGCGCTTCGCGTGCGGATGGAGCTCGTGGACGCGCTCGAGGAGCTCCTCGCCCTTGAGATCCTGCGTGCCACGGGCTGCGAGGACGACGGCCACCGCCTTGTCGTGGTCGCGCAATGTCTCGAGCTGGTCGAGCGCAGCCTGTGTCGACGGCCCGCAGATCACCCTGTAGTCGCGGGCATACCTCTGGAGCTCCGCAGTGATGCGCTCGAGTGCCTCCGAGTCCTCGTCGACCGCCAGGATGAGAGGGAGCTCGCTCATTGCTCCGCAATGTACGCGGAGAGCTGCCATGTGCCGTCGAGACCCTTGAGTTCGTGCGTTCCACGGTCCTCGAAACGAAGCCCGCTGGTCTCGGCGATGGTGCGCGTGAGAGACGAGACGAGTATCTCGTCCGCCTCCGCGGCCGTCATGACCCTCGACGCCTCGTGCACGGTGACGCCGCGGATGTCGTCCTCGACGAGCTCGACCTCGCCGATGTGGACGCCGGCCCGCATCCTGAGGCCGTCTCGCCGCGCGACGTCCTGGATCGCAGCGGCACAGCGGAGCGCCTGCCCGGGGCTGTCGAAGGTTGCCAGCAGACCGTCGCCGGTCGTCTTGACCTCGTGACCGCGGTATCGCTCGAGCTCGGCTCGCGCAGCGACGAAGTGCTCCGAGATGAGACCTCTCCAACGCGCGTCACCCACCTCGGATGCCATCGCCGTCGAGCCGACGAGATCCGTGAAGAGGAGCGTCGCGAGCACCCGATTGCCGCTTCCGATGAGGAAGCTGTCGAAGAACGGGCGGTTCCCGGCGAACAGGATCTGGACGCACGGCTCGTCGCCCACCGTGTAGCCGTCGTGGCCGGGCGCGATCTCGAACGCGTCGTCGGGCCCGTACACGATCTCCGTTCCGTCGGGATAGAGAATTCCGAGCTGTCCTGAGAGCACGAAGCCCATGTGCCGGACCTGGCACCAATCGCCTCCGACGCTGGGTTTGATGTGCTCGGACCAGCGCCAGCCCGGCTCGTTGGTCAGCTTGCTCAAGGTCACCTCGCCGAGCTGGACGAGCTGAGCCGTCATCTTCGGAAGCCGGAGCAGATCGTCCGGCGTCGCGAAGTTCTTGGTTCGGCGGTCCGCCACCGCTCTAGCGTGCAGCCACCGTGTCCCCGACATCTGCGATCGCCCGCATCGCCTGTGCGAGCGCGATCGGGATCGTCGCGATGAAGATGGAGACGGGAAGGCCGATGCACAGCACGCCGAGCGTCTGCCAGAACCCCTCCACCTCGAACGCCCACACGATCGAGCCGACGAAGGCCGCGATCATCCCGAAGACGCCGATGAGCGTCGCGATGAATGCCCACGCGCGGAGCGTGCCGTAGTGCGTCATGTCCCACCTCCCAGCGGGTCGAGTTCGTGAGCGCGAGCCTACTCCGCACGTGCGTGGATCGCGCGCACGGTCTCGATGGTGTCCGCCTCGGCGGGTGGCTTGTCGGGGCGATAGCCCTTCACGCGGGCAAAGCGGAGCGCGACCCCGCCTGGGTAGCGCGAGCTCGTCTGGACGCCGTCGAAGGCGATCTCGACGACGAGCTCGGGGCGGACGTGGACGACGTGACCCTCAGTGCGCGTCTCCAGCTCGAGGAGGTGCTCGGTCTGCCAGGCGAGCATCTCGTCCGTCATTCCCTTGAACGTCTTCCCGAGCATCACGAAGCTCCCTCCGTCGGGGTCGCGCGCGCCGAGGTGGAGGTTCGAGAGCTTTCCCTGCCGGCGCCCGTGCCCCCACTCCGCGGCGAGGACGACGAGGTCGAGCGTGTGCGACGGCTTGATCTTCAGCCAACCGGCCCCGCGTCGGCCCGCCTCGTAGAATGCGTCGAGCGACTTCGCCATGACACCCTCGTGGCCGATGGCGAGCGTGTCGTCGAGGAACGCCTGTGCCGTCGCCGCCTCGTCGGTCTCGACCCTGCGCACGCGAAGCTCGGGAGGCAAGGCCCGCTCGAGCGCAGCGAAGCGCTCTCGCGCCGGCGCGTCGACGAGGTCCTCGCCGGCGAGGTGGAGACAGTCGAAGAAGAGCGCGGTGAGTGGGATCTCGGAGGTCGAGCTCGTCCTCGTGCCGAAGCGGCTCATCGTCACCTGGAAGCGCTCGGGGCGGCCGTCGTCGCGGAGCGCGATCGCCTCCCCGTCGAGCACGATCGCGCTCCGCCCCAGATCCAGCGCGCGGAGGGCAGCGACGATCTCTGGCACCCGATCCGTGACGTCGGCGAGGTTGCGAGTGAAGATTCGCACTTCGTCGCCGGCTCGATGCGCCTGGATACGCGCGCCGTCCAGCTTCCACTCGATGCTGGCGCGGCCGAGCCGCTCCAGAGCCCCGTTTACATCCTCGGCGGTCTGCGCGAGCATCGGCGTGATCGGCTGTAGCGGGGTCAATCGGAACTGCGCGAGTCCTGGCACGCCGTCGCGCATCGCGGCGGCCGCGACCGCTCGGAGATCGCCAGCGAACATCGCCGCTCGACGAATCTCCGCAATGGGAACCTTGGCCGCCTTCGCGACGGCATCCGCCATCACGCCCTCGAGCGCACCCTGGCGCAGTTCGCCGAGGAAGAGCCCGACGAGGAGACGCTGCTCCATATCGGTGGCGCGCGAAAACAACCGGGCGAGTTCCTCGCGCCGCGCGGCCTGCGAGCCCTTGCCCGTGATCGCCTGCACGCGACTCACGACGGCATCGACCTCGAGAACTGCGAGCGAAGGCGTCTCCGAGGGAGACGGGAGGTCGCGCAGTGCGGCCCACCCCACGCCGACGGTGCCCTGTGGAAGCTCCCCCGAGAGGTACGCGACCGTGATGGAGACCTCCTCCGGGCTCGCCTCCGCGAGGCAGCCGGCGATTCGCTTCACCTTCGCGAGCCGGGACGAGATCGCGGCTACCTCAGCCGACGTTGCGGCGATGCGCGCGAGCAGCATGCACGGCATTCAACCTCGGCGGTGCGATCACCCGCCTCTCACGTAGCGCACCAGTTCCTCGCGGTCGGCTGTTCCCGACACGCCGATCGCGAGCACCGGCCCGACGCCGCGAGCGTAGAACTTGTACTCGAGCACCTTCGGCTCGAGTGGGTTCTGCTCGCGCGTCATCAGCACCGTTCCTCGAGGGAAGTGGCCGAAGGGAACCTCGACCTGCTCGCGGAGGCTGAGGACCTCGCCGCGGTCTTCCGCGTGTCCCTTGTAGTCCTCCTGGCGGTAGCTCAAGCCGGGCCTCGGGTGTGCGGGGACGATCACGCCTGCCTGCGCCCCCTTCACACCGGCCTCGAACGATCCCTCCGTCGAGACCGGCTTGCCGTTCTCGTACTCGGTCGTGGCCTCACCGAGATACCAGACGTTCCCGCAGCGATCCTGTGCGTACAGGTCGTCCGTCACCTCGACCGGCTCGCCATCCTCCGTGGCCGCGTCATGGACGACCCGGGCCGTCACACCGTTCGCGACCACCTTCGTCCTCGGGAGCACCGTCACGACATCGCGTTGAACCGTCCCGTCGGGTGCCGTCTCCCGGTATGTCCACATCGAGCCGACTTTCATCGGCCACCACGAGTTCGTGATACGCGTGGTGAAGTCAGCGGGGTCGAGACGAATCCGCTCGGTGCCGCGCGGAACGACGCACCGCGCCGCGGCTGCGCCGGCGGTGCTCGAACCGGCGACTGCAGCCATGACCCCCGCCGCGACGACTGCGGTCGCCGCCAGCGCTCTCGCGTCCATCCGACGCTCCTCTCGGTCGCCCTCGTTGTACAGCGGCCGGATGAGATTTCGATGAGAGCGCCGACGCGCGTCAGAGTGCCGCGAGCGCGTCGCGCTCGGTCTGATCGAGGCGCCACGCGCCTGCGGCCGACACGTTGGCGCGAACCTGCTCCGGCTTCGTCGCACCGGCGATGATCGAGCCGACTCCGGGCGTCGACGCGAGCGCGCAGATCGCGAGCTCGTGGAGCGAGTGCCCGTGGTCCTCCGCGAACGCCGCACATGCCTCGACGCGGTCGAACCGCTCGTCCTCGATCTGGCGGCCCGCGAGGCGCGTCCCCTCCGGAGCCGGCTCCCCGCGGTGGTACTTCCCCGTGAGCAACCCGCTCGCCAGCGGGAAGTACGGGATGTAGGAGACGTTCAGGTCGAGACAGAGCGGCAAGACGTCCTCGTCGTCCTCCCGTCGGATGACGCTGTAGTGGTTCTGGAGAACCGTGAAGCGGACGAGATCGTTCGCGCGAGCGACGCGATCCGCCTCCGAGAGCTGCGCCGCAGAGAAGTTCGAGCAGCCGATCGCCCGAGCCTTCCCCTCTCGGACGAGCTCGTCGAGCGCCTCGAGCGTCTCGGCGATGGGAGTGCGAGGGTCGGGCTTGTGGAGGTAGTAGAGGTCGACGAAATCGGTACGAAGCCGGTCGAGTGAGCGCTCGAGCGACCCGCGCGCGGTCTCGGCCGATCCATCGCCGGCCTCCTGGCCCCAACCGAACTTCGTCGCGACGACGACCTCGTCGCGGCGGCCCTCGAGGATCTCTCCGAGGAAGCGTTCGCTGTCACCGTTCCCGTAGGTCGCGGCCGTGTCGAAGAAGGTGACGCCGTCGTCGAGCGCCGCTTCGACGACCGAGCGCGTCGCATCGAAGTCGATACGGCCGCCGAAGTTGTTGCAGCCGAGGCCGACGCGCGAGACGCGCAGACTGCTCTCTCCGAGATCGACGAGCTCCACGAGAAGGAGGCTAGACGCCGAGATCGAGCCGCTGCGGAAGCACGCCTTCCAGCTCGAGGAGCCGCCGCTTGAGATCCAGCCCGCCGCCGTAGCCGCCGAGCCCGTCGGACGCGACGACCCGATGGCACGGGACGACCAGCGGTAGCGGGTTCGTCGCCATCATCACTCCGACATCGCGCGGATCGACGCCGCCGGCACTGGCCCCCAGCTCCCCGTACGTGACGGTCGTGCCGAAAGGCGCGATTTCGCAGAGCTTCTCGAGAACGACGCGATGATTCGGGTCGACGCCCGTCCAGTCGAATGTCAGCTCGAACTCCTCGCGATCCCCGCGCGCGTACTCGGCCAACTGCGCGGCCGCTGCAGATGCGTTCGCTGCTCCTGCGCCGTCGCCGCCCGCGTCCACCTCGCGCTCGCCCGGCAGCCGAACGCGACGCAGGCCGATCTCGCTCGCATCGATGCCGAGCGTCCCGATCTGTGTCTCGATCGCGACCTCTGCCATTTGCCCAGCGTACTCTCGGGTCCGGCCGAGGCTCCGAGCCGTGGCTCGGAGCCCCGAGTCCGGGGTCAGGCCGATTCGGCCAAGCCGTCGGGTGTCGTCTCGACGACACCAGCGAGCTTCGGCTGAAGCGCCCTGAGAGCGTTCGTCTCGAGCTGGCGCACGCGCTCCCGCGAGACACCCAGCTCACGTGCAATCGCATCGAGTGACTGCTGCTCGCCCTCGAAGCCGAAGCGCAGCTCGAGCAGCCGCCGCTCGCGCTCCGGAAGCTCCTCGAGCGCGTCGCGAACCGAGCGCCGGCGAACCGCGTCTCCCGCCTCCTCGCTGGGGTCGACTGCGTCGGGATCCGCGAAGAGGTCGCCGAGCTCTCCGTCACCGTCGTCGCCGACCGTCTGGTTCAGCGAGACGGATGCCTCGGCGACGCTGAGGGCCTCGATCACGTGCTGCTCCTCGTAGCCGCTGATCGACGCGAGCTCCTCCTCCGTCGGCTCGCGGCCGTGCTCGATCTCGAACTCACGCGTCAGGCGCGCAAGCTTGATCCGTCGCTCGTGGACGTGGGCCGGGACGCGGATCGTGCGCCCCTGATTCGAGATCGCGCGCTGGCACGCCTGTCGGATCCACCAGGTTGCGTACGTCGAGAACTTGAACCCCTTGCGCCAGTCGAACTTCTCGACTGCTCGATTGAGGCCGATGACGCCCTCCTGGATGAGGTCGCCGAACGACACGCCGTGCCCGCGGTAGCGCTTGGCGATCGAGACGACGAGCCGGAGGTTGGAGTTGATCATCCGCTCCTTCGCCGAGCCGTCGCCGCGCTCGATGCGCTTGGCAAGGGCGACCTCCTCGGCCGCGGTGAGCAGATCGTGCTTGCCGATCTCGTTCATGAAGAGCGTCACCGAGTCGGTGACACCCGTCAGATCGGATTCGAGTCGGGCGTCCGGACGAGCGTCGGCGACGTCGGGCTCGGACGTCCCGTCGTCGTCCGCCTCGTCGCGCTCGTCGAGGATCGTCAGCTCGACCCCCCGCTCCTCGAGCTCGCTCCGCAGGAGTGCGAGATCCTCCTCGTCGAGATCCAGCTCAGCCGCCTTCGCCTCGAGCGCGGCCACCTCAAGCACGCCGTCGCTCTCGGCGTCCGCGATCAGGTCGATGAGTTCCTTCGTGTCGAAAATGGTGCTGATCGTGTTCTCCTCCTCTTCAGGCCGTTGCGACGCGCGCTCGGCGCCGCTCGAACCGCTCGATGCGACTTCCCTGCGCGACCGGGCGTTCGACGCCCGTGTACGCGGGATGACAGTTCGAGCAGACCTCGACGGTGAGCGCGACTTGCACGGATCGTGTGGTGAATTCGTTCCCACAGGCGCTACAGCGCACGTGGGTCGCTTGGAGGTCAGGATGGTTCCCCTTCACGTTTCAAACTCCTCTCAGGTCTTCCGTCGACGCTAGATAGAACGAACGGACGTTCTTCATCATTCCCGGCCGATGGAGAGCTCACACAAAAGGCCCCGCGTGGCGGGCTTTTCAGTAGCGGCCAGCCCACAACCGTGGATCGGCTGCGACCGAGGACGTGGAGCCTGACGAGCGGCACGCGCCGAGGGGCGGGCCGGTGCGAGACGCTACGTCCCGTTGACCGCCGCCGAGAGAGCCGACAGCGTCGCCGGCCCGACGACGCCGTCGTCGGTGAGGCCTGAGGACGCCTGGAAAGACTTGACGGCCTGCGCGGTCTCCGGCCCGAACTTCCCGTCGATGGTGGTCGAGTACCCGAGCGCGACGAGCGCCTCCTGTACCTGCCTCACCTCCGCGCCCTTGGCCCCTCTGCGGAGGACCACGCCTTCCGGCAGCGTGGCCGGGGTGGTCGGCGTCGACGAGGTCGTGGTCGTAGGCGTGGTCGACGGGGTGGTGGACGTGGTCAGCGTCGTGGTGAGCGTTGCCGTCGTCGTTACCAGAGAGGTGGTCGTCTCGACGCCGCCAGACAGCGAGCGCGAGGCGAGGGCACCGGTGAGAACACCGGCCAGGAGGAGGATCACCGCGCCGACGACGGCACCTCCGATCAGCCTGCGGCTCGGCTCGCCATCGCGATCACCGACGGCGGCACGCGGCTCGCTCTCGCCCTGAGCGGACTGACGCGTTTCGCGGACTTCGGTCTCGTCGTCGGCGGCCGGGGACCGTCCTCCGCCTGTCTCGACGAACCAGTCGTCCTCGGGCGGAAACGGTCGGGTCGGGAGCCGCCCCGAGCTCATGGCTACGAAGGTACTACGTGCCTCGGAGGGCCGATCGGACTCGTCGAGCGTCAGTCCGGATTTCGGAAGCGGACATGCATGTGGTTCTCGTGGTTCGGATACGGAATGACAATGTCGCGCGGTCCGCGCAGGTCGGTCGCGTAGCCGACGAAGATCTTGCTGGCTCCTGCGGCCACGAAACCATCGAGCAGGTCTTGGGAGAGACGTCGGTCGATCTGCGCGGTGGAAGTCGGAGCCTGAAGCCATCCGTCGCGGCGTGGGTAGTAGATGTCGACGTCGAGCCCGTTCTCATGGGAGACGTGCTGATCCATGACACCCCCGCCTCGAAGGCTGATGTCGCCGACGACGACCTGCGGTGCACTCGGGTGCGCCTTTCGATACCGCGCGAGCGCGTTGATGATCGTGCGGATCGTGTGCTCATGGCCGTAGAGCCTCCCGGGTAGGTTGGGGCGCGAGTCGGTGTTCGGATTCCACGTGACCCAGTCGGGACCCTCGACCGGAAGCTGCGTGCCATTCTCCAAATGGCCGGCGTACGGAAGGCCGATCGACATGGCCGTGTGCCACACGATGCGAGGCGACTCTGGCGCACTTGCGTGCGTCTCGAGTCTCGGCACCCGCGCCTGCATCGGATGCTCCAGCCGGAACGTCAGGCTTGGAGGATCCTCGGGCAGTGGCAGGCCGTCCGACGTCACGCCTCGCTGCCTGAGCCCGGACAGGGGCAGCACGACACTCGATCCGATGACGACCGCGGCGGCGGGCATCGTCCGTGTGGCGAACCTTCGCTTCCTCGCAGCTTCAGCCGCGAAGCGCCGGCGCCGGGAGGCTTCGAGCCCGGTGTCGAACCGCGGCAGGTCGATCGCACCGCCGGCGACCGCGAGCGCCCCCAGACTCCGTGGCCGTTCACGGAACCAGAGCACATCCGCGTCGAACCACAGCTCCCCCGGTCGCCACGCCATCTGGGGGAGTGCTTCGCGCACGGCGTTTTGTGTCCTTCGCCGAGAATCTGCTGAGGAGCTGAAAGTACCTCGAACGCTGAAGTAGTGATTTCGGCGGTCAGTGCCTAGGCCGTTCAAGGCGCGCGGCCAGAGCCTCGGCGTGTCCTTCTTCATCGTGCAACAGACGCGTCAGAAGCCCGGACCGCTACCGCGAAGATGGTTAGCCGCTTTTCGGCGCAACCCCACCCCTAAATAGACGTCGGTATCGGAGGCCCCTCGCGACCGCGCACGGCTCGCGAGAGTTTGCTGTCGTGCAACCGCAGGCCACCTCGACCAGCCAGAGTGCCTTGCATGGCGAAACTTCGTCTGCTCGTCGCGGTGGGTCTCGCCGTCGTTCTTACGGCGTGTGGTCGATCCGAGGACTCGAAGCCCGATTTGCTGCTCGTTAGTGCGCGAGACAGCGATTACGCGATCTACGTCCTGAACGAGGACGGCAGCGCGCAGAAGCGGCTCACGGCAAACGACGCGGTCCAGTCCGCCAACGGCGCGTTCTTTCAAGTGGAGGCCGATTGGGCGCCGGACGGCAGACGAATCGCCTTTGCCAGCAGACGGCGCGGGTCATTCGACATCTACGTGATGAGCGCTGACGGAACGGATACACGCCGGCTGACGGCAACGGGTGACGACGACGACAATCCGACCTGGTCACCCGACGGGCGGCGACTTGCCTTCAATCGAGCCGGTGACATCTACGCGATGAATGCGGACGGGACGAACGTTCGACGCGTCACGGCCGACCTGGATCCCCAGACCGACCCCGCCTGGTCACCGGACGGAGAATGGATCGCCTACGTCAGAGGCTCGCAGGGAACGGTGGGCGTTGATCTCCGAGAGTTGTGGCTCATCCAGCCGGACGGTGGCCGTAACCAGGCACTCACCACGATGGGTGTCAGCAGCTACTCGCCAGCGTGGTCGCCCGATAGCACGCGGATCGCCTTTGCGACGAACGTCGCTAGCACCCAGTTCGACATCTACACCATCGGCCTAGACGGCGAGGACGAGCAGCGAGTGACCGACACCGCCGAGGACACCTTCGAGCCCGCGTGGTCGCCCGACGGGAAGACGATCGCATATTCCGAGGACGGCGCTATTTATGTGATTGATGTTGCTGGCGCTGCTGCCACGCGCATCACCGACAAGGCGAACAACGACTCGAGCCCGGCGTGGAGCCCCCTGTCAACGGGCTGAGGATCACGCGAGCCTCGACCGACCCGATCCTGGCCGGGCGGCACCGCTCCGCTAAGCGATCTGCGGTAATCCCACGTCGCTCCGATCACCTCGGGCGGGTACCAAATCCGGTACCAGATTCAGCAGTGGAGGCGGCGGGAATCGAACCCGCGCAAGATTCCGATCGACCTCTCGCGCCTGCGAGCAGCCGACTGGCCTTCCGCCGCGCGAGCGCTGGGTCGGCATGCATTCCGACGAGTCGGAGCGCCTGTCAGGAGTCTGTTGGTGCTCGGCTGGTCTCGAGCTCGCGAAGCTCGATACGCCGGATCTTGCCGGTGAGCGTCTTGGGCAGATCGTCGACGAACTCGATTGCGCGCGGATAGGCGTAGGCAGAGAGGCGTTCGCGGACGAAGGACTGGATCTCGTGCGCGAGCTCGTCGGTCGG
>Ga0207688_10000781_pt1 | contig 15856 bp, 13 predicted proteins | sample KBSMiscanthusM4_FD_184296 | JGI IMG/M metagenome (GOLD analysis project Ga0207688, IMG submission 184296) | Miscanthus rhizosphere microbial communities from Kellogg Biological Station, Michigan, USA - M4 (SPAdes) (version 2) | ecosystem: Host-associated > Plants > Roots > Rhizosphere ...
CGTCAGAATTTCTTAATGTGGCATTCAGAGCCTGTTCATGGGGCCGTCATGCGGGACTCATGCATATTCCCCATTATCTAAGTTGTTAGTTCACCGAAGGAGACGACCATGAGAGAGTGGCTGAAACCCGAGATCACCGAGGCCGAGGCTGGCATGGAAGTGACGAGTTATCTCCCTGCCGAGCTCGACCGCGCTTAATTAACGCGTCGATCTCTTCAAGCTATCACTGAAATGGCGGTCCCCACGAAAGTGGGGATCGCCATTTTGATTCTGCAATCTGCATTCCCTTCTCCTAGAGCCTCGGGCTAGATAGGCCTCCCGCTTGGGTCGAGGCATCTCGGTGATAGGGCCTGTCCACGGCAGTAGCGAGCGCCCGGCTGTCGGCTTCCTGCGCACACCGCAAAGCTGATGGACCCTCTGTTCTCCCTCCTCATCGCTCTCGTCATCGCCTTTCCGGTATTGGCCATTGTCGCCCTCGTCTTGGCGATCGGCGCACGCGAGCGAGTGAGGAAGCTCGAACTCAGGCTGGCCGGACTTGAAGGGCAGCTCTCCGGAGGAGCGCTTCAGCCCGCTCCGCCGCCTCCACTTGCACCTGAAGCCGTCAAGGAGCTAGAGGCCAAGATCGAGGAACCGGCGGCACCTGCCACACCGGAGGGATCTCCCGTCATAGTACCGGCTCCCTCCGCCCGGCCGCCCAAACCTCACATCAGCCTCGAGGAACGCTTCGGCACGCAATGGGTGGTCTGGGCCGGCGGCATTGCGCTCGCACTCGGCGGCTTTTTCCTCGTGCGCTACTCAATCGAGCAGGGTTGGTTCGGTCCGGGCGCGCGGGTCTTGCTCGCAGGCATCGTCGCGCTCGCTTTGATCGCCGCCGGCGAATGGACGCGGCGCCGCGAAATCAAGAGCGGCATTGCTGGACTGCCCAAGGCGCATATCCCGAGCGTGCTCACAGCGGCAGGAACGGCGATTGCCTATGCCGACATCTACGCGGCTTACGCGCTCTATGGATTCATCGGTCCTGCTGCCGCCTTCGTCTTGTTGGGTATCGTCTCCCTCGGCACGCTCGCTGCCGCGCTGATCCATGGACCCGCGCTCGCCGGCCTCGGACTGATTGGTGCGTTTATCACACCGCTCATCGTTTCGACCGAAGAGCCAAATTATTGGGCGCTCTATCTCTATCTTGCGGTAGTGACCGCGGCGTCGTTCGCACTCGCGCGGGCGCGACTCTGGCGCTGGCTCGCAGTGACGGCAGTGGTTGCCAGCGTGCTTTGGACGTTGCCCGGCCTCGACGACTTGCAGGCCTTGCCGCAACACGTGTTTCACGTCGCTGCCGGCTTCACGCTCGCGGCACTGTTCATCGTCTCCGACTTCCTGTTCGGTCCTGACGTCGTCCGCGGCAAGATCGAGTTCGTCTCATCGGCGACCCTCATCGCCTATCTCTTCGCCGCCATGCTGCTCGTGCTGGCAAGTGGCCACGACACGCTTGCTCTCATCCTGTTCGTCGTGCTGGTTACCTCGACACTGGCGATTGCCTGGCGCACCGACGCAGCCGCGCTCGCCGTACCTGCTGCGGCGATCTTCGTCACACTCATCTTCCTGCATTGGTCGCTCGATTTCGATGTCAGCCAGCTCGGCCTGCCCTCAGGTCCCGCATCCGACAGCCTGTGGAAGCCTGAGCACTATCTGTTCGGTACGCCGCTAACCCTCGGCGCGGCCTTCGCTCTGCTGTTCGGCGTATTCGGCTTTCTCGCCCAGGGCCCCGGCGAGCGCCCACTCGTGTCGGCGCTGTGGGCTGGATCGGCTGTCGCTGCGCCTATCGCCATTCTGATCGCGCTCTATTGGCGGATCGCCGGCTTCGATCGCTCAATTCCCTTTGCCGGCGCAGCCGTCGCGCTCGCCGGGCTGTTCGCCGTTGCCACCGAGGCTTTGAGCCGGCGGAGTGGCGAGCCAAGTAGCGAGGCGGCAAGTGCGATTTTCGCCACCGGCTCGATCGCCTCGCTTGCGCTTGCGCTCAGTCTCGGCCTTGAGAAGGGCTGGCTAACTGTAGCGCTCGCGCTGATGGTTCCCGGCATCGCCTGGGTGGCCGAGCAGCGGCCTCTGCCCGCGCTCCGCTGGCTTGCCGCTGCGGTAACATTCGGCGTTCTCGGGCGCATCGCTTGGGACCCGCACATCGTCGGCGATAAGGTTGGCACCACACCTGTCTTCAATTGGCTGCTCTATGGTTACGGCATACCGGCGGCATCGTTCTGGCTTGCCGGATCCCTGCTGCGCCGCCGTACTGACGACACGCCGTCTCGCATCGTCGACGCCGCAGCCATCTTGTTCACCGTGCTTCTCATCGTGATGGAGGCGAATCACTACATCACGGGCGGCGATCCCAACGTGAGCGGGAATGCGCTGGCCGAGACCGCACTCGATGTCTCGCTTCTCCTTGCCGTGATCATCGGGCTAGAGCGGCTTCGGTTGGTCAGCGGAAGGGTCGTTCACGATTGGGGTGCACGACTGCTTGCTGCGCTCGTCCTTGCTGTCATCGTGTTCAGTCTCGGCATCGCTGACAATCCTTGGCTCACCGGCGAGGATGTCGGCGGGCCATTCATCAATTGGATTCTGCTCGGCTACGGTCTGCCAGCAATGCTCACCGGCGTACTCGCGCGCATCACGCGAACCAGCAGACCACGCTGGTACAGCTTGACGGCACTCTTCGTCGCGCTAGGCCTCGCGCTTGCCTATATCACCCTTGAAGTGGCAAGGCTCTATCACGGGCCCAATCTGACCTCGGGCTCGGTCTCCGACGCCGAGCAATACACCTATTCGGCCGTATGGCTTGCTTTCGGCGTGGCCTTGCTTGCCGCCGGCATCACGCTCCGCTCGCTTCCCTTGCGTGTCGCTTCGGCGGCGGTAATCGTGCTGACGGTGCTCAAGGTCTTTCTCATCGACATGTCCGATCTCACCGGCATCTACCGCGCCCTCTCCTTCCTCGGCCTCGGCGCCGTGCTGATCGGCATTGGCTGGTTCTATCAGCGCCTGCTTTTCCCGCGGAGTCCCATCCCAGATGAGTCCTCGACCGCCGCAACCTGACGATCTGTCACCGGCGCTTGTCTCTGCAAAGGGCGCCAACTATGGTCGCCGTTCTAACCAGCGAAACAACCTATGAACGACACGCAAAGCGAGCAAATCGACAAGGCCGTCACCGGCAATTACTTCGAGGACTTCAAGCTCGGCCAGGAGATCGTGCACGCGACACCGCGCTCCGTGACGGTCGGCGACGTCAGCCTGTTCACCGCGCTGTACGGGCCGCGCTTCGCCGTGCAATCTTCAGACGCTTTCGCGCATGACATTGGCTATCCGCGCGCGCCAATCGACGATTTGCTCGTGTTCCATGTCGTTATCGGCAAGACCGTGCCGGACATCTCACGCAACGCAATCGCCAATCTCGGCTACGCCGAGTTCCGCTTCCTCGCTCCCGTCTTTCCAGGTGACACCCTCGCCTCGACCTCCGAAGTGATCGGGGTCAAGGAGAACTCCAACAAGAAAAGCGGCACGGTCTATGTGCGTTCGACCGGTAAGAATCAGCGCGGACAGCCGGTGCTGTCTTATGCGCGCTGGGTGATGGTCAACAAGCGCGACATGAACGCGCCCGCGCCGGCGCCAGTGGTGCCAGAGCTTGCTACGAGCGTCGATCCGTCGACGCTCGGCGCGGCACTGCCGCCGCTTGATATCGAGGGCTATGACTATGCTCTCGCCGGCTCGCCCAAGCGCTGGGACGACTATTCAGTCGGCGACAAGATCGACCATGTCGACGGCCAGACCATCGAGGAGGCCGAGCATCAGCTCGCCACGAGGCTATTTCAGAACACCGCCCGCGTGCATTTCAATCAGCATGTCGAGGGCAAGGGCCGGTTCGGGCGAAGGCTCGTCTATGGCGGGCACATCATCTCGATCGCGCGGAGCCTGAGCTTTAATGGGCTCGCCAATGCCTTCCATGTCCTTGGGCTGAACGGCGCGCGCCACGTGGCGCCGTCCTTCGCCGGCGACACCATCTATGCCTGGAGCGAGGTGCTCGACAAAGCCGAGCTTCAGGGCCGCAGTGACATGGGCGCTCTCCGGCTCCGCACCTTCGCCGTCAAGGATCGCCCCTGCGCTGACTATCCGGGATCGAAGCCCGACGGCGGCCACGAGGACGGCGTGGTTCTCGATATGGACTATTGGGTCGCTCTCCCGCGCTAGGAAAACAACGTTATGCGACGAACCACTCTTTGGCTCGCAGCCTCAATCACTGGAACGCTCTCGCTCGCCGCGCCTGCCCTGGCGGTGGACACTGCCTCTGCCGTGCTTAAGGACGCGAGCGGCAAGGAGGTCGGCGCGGCCACTTTGACTGTCACGCCGAGCGGAGTGCTCATCAGCCTCGATCTTACGGCCGTCCCTCCTAGCGAGCATGGCTTCCACGTCCATACGACAGGCAAATGCGAGCCCCCCGACTTCAAATCGGCCGGCCCGCACTTCAACCCTGACCAGACCAAGCACGGCTTCATGACCCCCGAGGGCCCTCACGCCGGCGACCTGCCGAACCTGCATGTCCCCGCCGATGGCAAGCTGCAAGTCGAGGTCTTAGAGCCGAATGTGACCTTGAGCGGGGAGGCGCCGTTGCTCGACGCCGATGGCTCCGCGCTGGTCATTCACGCTGGCGCCGACGACTACAAGACCGATCCTGCCGGCAACTCTGGCAACCGCATCGCCTGCGGCGTCATCACCCCCTAGGCTCGGCTCGATTGCCCCGGCCCGGCCACTTGCGTTATGACAAGGTTTATCTGGGCAAACACAGCACGAAAAACCATGGGCGATGCCAAGCTAGCGGCGAATCGGCCGCTCTCCCCGCATCTGTCGATTTACCGGCCGATGCTCACCATGCTGATGTCCATCGCCCATCGCATCACGGGCTTCGGCAACGCGGTCGGCTTCCTCCTGCTCGCCTGGTGGCTGGTGGCCATTGCCGCGGGGCCTGAGAAATACGCCGTCGTGTCGAGCTTCTTCGGAAGCATCGTCGGGCGCACCGTGCTCTTCCTGTTCTCCTGGGGACTGATTCACCACATGCTCGGCGGCATCCGACATCTCATCTGGGACACTGGCCATGGCCTCGACAAGACAAGCGTCGAGATCTTCGCTCTCGCGACCATCATCGGCTCGACCGTGCTGACAATTCTCGTTTGGCTGGTGGGCTATTGGCTGAAGGGAGCGTTCTAGCCATGGCGACAGCTCTCAAGCGCGTGCGCGGGCTCGGCTCTGCCCGCAGTGGCACCGAGACCTTCTGGCGTCAGCGGGTGACCGCCGTCGCCAATATCCCGCTGGTGATTTTCCTCATCCTCGCCATCGTTACCCATATTGGCGCTGACTACGGGATGATGCGCGCCTTCATCGCCCGCCCGCTGGTCGCGCTCGCCTTCCTTGCCCTCATCATCTCGGCCGCGATCCATATGCGTATCGGGCTGAAAGAGATCATCGAGGATTACGTGCACGGCGGCGCCAAAGTGATCGTCATATTGCTCGCGACCTTCTTCGCCGCAGGCGTCGGCCTCGCCTCCATCGTCGCCATCTTGAAGATCAGTTTCGGAAGCTGAGAGTTCATGCCGCAAGACGCCACCCCCCAAGACGCAACGCCGCACAATGTGCCGAAGATTAACGGCCGCGCCTATCCCATCACCGACTACGCCTATGACGTGGTGGTAGTCGGCGCAGGTGGCTCGGGCTTGCGCGCCGTGGTCGGCTGCAGCGAGGTCGGCCTGAGGACAGCCTGCATTACCAAGGTCTTTCCCACCCGCTCGCATACCGTGTCGGCGCAAGGCGGCATCGCAGCCGCGCTCGGCAATATGGGCCCCGACGACTGGCGTTGGCACATGTATGACACGGTTAAGGGTTCCGACTGGCTCGGCGACCAGGACGCCATCGAATATCTCTGCCGCAATGCTCCGCAAGCAGTCTACGAGCTCGAGCATTGGGGCGTGCCGTTCTCGCGCACCGACGACGGCAAGATCCTCCAGCGCGCCTTCGGCGGTATGACCACCAATTTTGGCAAGGGCCAGGCCAAGCGCACCTGCGCCGCGGCGGACCGCACCGGCCATGCCATGCTGCACACCATGTACGGCCAGGCGCTCCGCCACTCGGCCGAGTTCTTCATCGAGTATTTCGCCATCGACCTCATCATGGACGACGAGGGCCGCTGCCGCGGCGTGGTGGCTCTGTCGATGCAGGATGGCACGCTGCACCGTTTCCGCGCCCACCAGGTGATCCTGGCCACCGGCGGCTATGGCCGCGCCTATTTCTCCTGCACATCCGCGCATATCTGCACGGGTGACGGCAACGCCATGGTGCTCCGCGCCGGCCTGCCGCTCCAGGATATGGAGTTCGTGCAATTCCATCCGACCGGCATTTATGGCGCGGGCGTGCTCATTACCGAAGGCGCTCGTGGCGAGGGTGGCTTCCTGCGGAACGCCGAAGGCGAGAAATTCATGGAGCGCTACGCGCCGAGCGCAAAAGACCTCGCCTCGCGCGACGTGGTCTCGCGCGCCATCACCATCGAGATCAGGGAAGGTCGCGGGCACGGCACCGATAAGGATTACATGCATCTCCACCTCGACCATCTGCCGCCGCAACTCTTGCACGAGCGGCTGCCCGGCATCGCGGAGCTCGCTCGCATCTTCGCGGGCGTCGACGTGAGCAAAGAGCCGATCCCCGTCATCCCGACCTGCCACTACAACATGGGTGGCATCCCCACCAACATGCATGGTGAGGCCATTTCACCGCGTGACGGTGACGCCGATGCGACCGTGCCCGGGCTGATGGCGCTCGGCGAGGCGGCTTGCGTCTCGGTGCACGGGGCGAACAGGCTCGGCTCAAATTCGCTGATCGATCTCGTCGTGTTCGGCCGCGCCGCGGCGCATCGCTGCGCCGAATTGATCCAGAAGGACAGCGCCATTCCCGAGCTGCCCAAGGGCGCGGTCGAAAATGCAATCGAGCGGCTCGACCGCTTCCGATATGCCGAAGGCTCAACGCCAACCGCTCAACTTCGGCTCCGCATGCAGAAGACCATGCAGCGCGACTGCGCCGTGTTCCGCATCAAGGAGGTGCTGAAGGAGGGTGTCACAGCGATCCGCGCCGTGTGGGACGATGCCGCCGACATCAAGGTCAGCGACCGCTCGCTAATCTGGAACACCGACCTGATCGAGACGCTCGAGTTCGACAATCTCATCTCGCAGTCGGCCGTGACCGTGCAGGGCGCGCTCGCGCGCGAAGAGTCTAGAGGCGCGCATGCGCGCGAGGACTTCCCGAAGCGCGACGACGCCAAATGGATGAAGCACACGCTCTCATATGCCGACTACGGCACGCACGAGGTGCGGCTCGACTACCGCCCGGTGCACAATTTCACACTCTCGAACGAGGTGGCTTACATCGAGCCGAAAGAGCGGGTGTATTAGCCGGAGCTACACGCAGTTAGCAGCGCATTTTGCCTAGGCAGCACGCTGATTGAGCAGCTTGCCGAGCACCTTTTTCACACTCTCGAAATCGAAGGGCTTGCGCAGAAAGATCGGGTCTTTGAAACTCGCGGCGGCACCCATCTCGCTGCCGCCGGTGGCGAAGACAAACGGCACCCCGCGCTGCTGGAGCGTATTGGCCACCACGTAGCAATCTTGGCCGCCGAGATTGATATCGAGGATCGCCGCGTCCAGCTCGTGGCTTACGATGAGCCTGAGCCCATCCTGCACCGAGCCGGCCGGCCCAACCACCTCATAGCCGAGCTCGTTCAACCAAGCCTCGACCATCATTGAAATGAGCGGCTCGTCGTCAACGACTAGGATACGCGGCACGACAGCTCACTTCCCAAAAATTGCTGGCGTGTCTCCTGCTTCAACGCGACTCTATCCAGCCCACGCCTGCTCCGCCAGGGCTTGATCTTCTTTATTTTTGAATGGGACCTTCGACGTGCCCGCACGCCTCGTCAAAGCCGAGCAATTGCAGCGGAAGGCCCGCCTGATCAACATTATTGGCTTCACTCTCGTGCTCGCAGCGGCTGTGGCGATGGCAATCGGCCTCGTATGGTCGCGGAGCCGACATGTGGGTCCTGCACACGCTCGAGGTGCAACAGACCGCTCAGACTTTGCTTATCTCCACCAGGGACGCCGAAAGCGCTCTACGCAGTTTTCTTTTGAGCTCGGACCCTGACGATCTGAAACCATTGGATAGTTCTCTCGAGGCGGCTCGATCCGAGCTTGATAAGCTCCGCTCGCTCACGGCCGACAACAGCTTTCAGCAGGCGCGCGTCAAGAAGCTCGACGATCTTTTGCGGGCCAAGGTCGAGCAACTTAGCAAGGGAGTAGTCTCCGCCAAAGAGGGACAGCGCGACGCGGCGCTTGCCGCCATCAATTCGCGCGAGGACCGGGAGCTCCTGAGTGGTATCAGAGAACAAGTCGAGGCGATCTTCGCCACCGAGCGCGACCTCCTCGCGCAGCGACAGTCGCGAGCCGCACTCCTCAGATACGTGCTTGGCGGGCTGATCGGCTTCGCGCTGCTGGCTGCGCTGGTCCTCGCTGCAATTCTGGCAGGCTCGACCCGCGAAGCCTTGAGAGGCCTGATCACGCGAACCGCGGAGCTCGAGGCCGAATCGAAGCTTCGCCACGAGGCGGAAGAGACTCTGCGGCAAACTCAAAAGATGGAAGCAGTGGGACAATTGTCGGGCGGCATCGCGCATGACTTCAACAACCTGCTCACCATCATCATCGGCAATCTGGACACGATCAGGCGGCAGATCGAGAAGGCGCCGCAAGCGGCGCTCGACTTTGCCGCCAAGCTCACAAAGCCGGTGCAATCGGCCATAAAGGGCGCCGACAGCGCGGCGCAGCTCACGCAGCGCCTGCTCGCCTTTTCTCGCCGCCAGGCGCTCGAGCCTAGGCGGGTCGATCTCAACCGGCTCGTCACCGACATGCTCGAAATCCTCCGCCGCTCCCTTGGAGAGGATGTTAACATCGAGACCGTTCTCGCAGCGGGCCTTTGGCCGACCTTCGCCGACCCCCATCAGGTCGAGGGCGTACTGCTAAACCTTGCCCTGAATGCAAAGGGCGCGATGCCGGGCGGCGGCCATTTGACCATCGAAACCGCCAATGCCTATCTCGATGACGCCTATACGGCGCAGTTCGGCGATGTCGAGCCCGGCCAGTACGTGCTGCTGTGTGTCACGGATACCGGCAGCGGCATCCCCCCTGACATTCTCGATAAAGTCTTCGAGCCCTTCTTCACCACCAAACCGCGCGGCGAAGGCTCCGGCCTTGGGCTCGCGATGGTGCACGGCTTCGTCAAGCAGTCGGGCGGCCACATCCGCATCTATAGCGAGGAGGGCCATGGTACGACGGTCAAGGTCTATCTGCCACGAGCCGAGCATAGCGAAAAAGTCGGCGTGGCTCCGGTTGGCAAGCTAACACATCCAGCCCCGGCGCCCTCAGCGAAGACCGGCGAGACCATTCTCGTGGTCGAGGACAATGACGGCGTGCGCGAATACGCGAAAGAGGTGCTGGAAAATCTCGGCTTCAAAGTCCTGGAAGCGGCCGAGGCGGAGGAGGCTCTGCGCCTGCTTGCCGACCCACGACGCATCGATCTTTTGTTTACCGACGTGGTGCTGCCGGGAGCCATCAACGGGCGCGTGCTCGCCATTCACGCACGCGACAAGCGCCCCGGCCTGCCTGTGCTCTACACCACAGGCTACACACGCAACGCCATCGTCCACCAGGGACGGCTCGATCCCGATGTCCATCTCCTGAACAAACCGTACACGCAGCAAGATCTCGCCCGGAAGGTGCGCGCATTGCTCGACGCGTTCTCGCCAAAATCCCCCCGAAAACCCGGCAGGAAAAACGCCAAGAAATCGCTCAAGGCATAAATCGATCCTTTTTGCATCTGTCGCGTTGGCCCTAATGGAGAGGCGATAACGAGACGAATGCAAAGTGGTTAGAGCACTGTATCGAGGATACGCCATCGAGGGAGAACGAAGAGGCCGGATTTGGCGGGTGCGCGTTCGCCCGTTGCGCCCCGAGCTGCCAATTCTCGGCCGCCATTCGCTGCTCAAGCCGAGCTGGACTGAAGCCGTGACTGAGGCTCGCGCCCGCATCGACCACATCTTGCTCGTCTAGTGTAATGCTTCCGCAACAATTGGCGCTTGGCTTTGCGGCCGGAACTCCTGTATGCGAGAGTCCAGGTCGGAAATAGGCGCGCGCCATGGTCCAGTTCACGCTTCCCAAAAACTCCAAGGTGAAGAAGGGCAAGGCGTGGAACCCGCCGCCGGCGGGTGCCGAAGTAGGGCGCTGGCGCGAGTACCGCATCTACCGTTTCGATCCGGAGACCGGCGACAACCCGCGCGTCGATACCTATTGGGTCGACATGAAAGACTGCGGCCCGATGGTGCTCGACGCGCTGATCTGGATCAAAAACAACATCGATCCTACGCTCACCTTCCGCCGCTCCTGCCGCGAGGGCGTATGCGGCTCATGCTCGATGAACATTGCCGGCACCAATACGCTTGCCTGCACCATGCATGCCGACGATGCGCCGAGCGCTGCGATCGCCATCTATCCACTGCCGCATATGCCGGTGATCAAGGACCTCGTGCCCGACATGACGCGGTTCTACGCCCAGCTCCGCGCCATCGAGCCTTGGCTCAAGACCGACAGCCCCACCCCGCAGAAGGAATGGCGTCAAACTAAAGAAGACCGCGACAAGCTCGATGGGCTTTATGAGTGCATCCTGTGCGCCTGCTGCTCGACCGCCTGCCCGTCTTATTGGTGGAACAGCGAGCGCTATCTCGGCCCGGCCATTCTTTTGCAGGCCGACCGCTGGATCGAGGACAGCCGCGACGAGCGGACCGGCGAGCGGCTCGACGAGCTGGAAGACCCGTTCCGGCTCTATCGCTGCCACACGATCCTGAACTGCACCAAGGCCTGTCCCAAGGGGCTCAACCCCGCTGCCGCCATCTCCTCGCTCAAGCGCAAGATGGTCGAACGCGCCGAATGATCGACCATGTCGGCATTCCAGTGAGCGACATCGCACGCTCGACCGAGTTCTACCTCAAGGCGCTCGAGCCGCTCGGCATTTCGATCGTCATGGAGGTCTCGGCCGAACAGACAGGTCATGGCGCCGCAGTCGGCTTTGGTGCGAATTTCAAGCCGTTCTTCTGGATCGGCGAAGCCGAAGGCTCGGGTGTCGGGCACGTCCATGTGGCCTTCGCGGCGCCCTCTCGCGCTGCGGTCGACGCCTTCTACCGGGCAGCCATCGCCGCCGGCGGCAAGGACAACGGCAAGCCGGGCCTGCGTCCGCATTATCACGAGAACTACTACGGTGCCTTCGTGCTCGATTTCGACGGCCACAATATCGAGGCGGTATGCCACGCCCCCGCGTAGGGGCTGTGTCGAAAGATTTAGCCCTTAGGGCAGCGCGGCAGCGAGAAGTTGCAGGTGGGGACTTCCTGAGGCCCCTTGGCTTCATTCTTCGCCCGCTCCTCCTCGCTCTTTCCCCCCTGATAGGCATAGGGACTGGTCACATCCTTATGGGCGAAGGTGATCTTCACCACGCGGTCGTCCTGAAATACGAAGCTCGCCGTGCAGGTCCAGTTTTTGTCGTCCTTCTTCTTGAGCCCGCCCATCAATCCACCCTTCTTCTCCTGGTCGTCCTTCTTCTTGTCGGGCTTGGCGGCCTCGCTGGGCACGGGTCCTGCGCCGGTATAGTGATAGGTGAGCGTTTCGCTGCTGCCGCTCGGATAGGTCGAATAGGGCTTGCCGGCGCAGGAGATGAGTTCCTGCTTGGTCATGCCGAGATAGGGCTTGGTCGGATCGCCATAGGCAATCTGCTTGATCGTCGCCGACGGATTCGCGCACGAGGCGGCGGTCAGAGCGGCAAGGCTTGGCAGGAGCACGAGTGAGGCGCGCATTGCCTGACGCTGTTTGTCCTCAATTCCGGCGGCATGATGGCCGAGCGACAAATCGACCTGTCATGCCCGCGAAAGCGGGCATCCAGTAGCCAGGGTCCTATCAAGTCAATTTCGTCAGGGGTTACTGGATCGCCCGGTCAAGCCGGGCGATGACAAGGTTTGTAGGAACACTCACCTCACAGCGAAGTGGCGAAATCCCACAATAGCTTGACGTTGAGCGTAATCACCGTGGCGGCAATCGCCGCGGCGAGCACCGTCACCCAACGCGGCGCAAGAAGGGCCCCCATCTTGCGCTTGTCAGCGGTGAACATCACCAGCGGAACGATGGCGAAGGGGAGCTGAAGCGAGAGGATCACCTGCGAGAGAATGAGCAGCTTCGCCGTGCCTTCGGAGCCATACCAGATGGTGACGATCGCCGCCGGGATGATGGCGATGGCGCGGGTGAACAGACGCCGCATCCAGGGCGGTAGGCGAATATCGAGGAAGCCTTCCATCACGATCTGACCAGACAGCGTCGCCGTCACCGTCGAATTCAGTCCGCAGCAAAGCAGCGCGATGGCGAACAGCGTCGGGGCAAAGGCCGATCCGAGCAGCGGTGCCAAGAATGAATGCACCTGGTCTAACTCTGCCACGTTGGTCTGGCCGGTTCTGTGGAAGGTCGCGGCCGCCAGGATGAGGATCGAGGCGTTGATCAGCAGCGCGAACATCAGCGCGATGGTCGAATCCATGGTGGCGAGCGTGATCGCCTCACGCTTCTCCGGCAGCGACTTGCCGAAGGCGCGCGTTTGCACGATGCCGGAATGCAGATAGAGGTTATGCGGCATCACGGTCGCGCCGAGAATGCCGAGCGCGAGATAGAGCATGTCGGGGTTCTTCACGATCTCGACGGTCGGCGCGAAGCCGCGGATCACCTGGCCCCAATCGGGATCGGCCATGGCGATCTGCACCGCGAAGCATGCGGCGATCACGCCGAGCATCGCCACGATGAATGCCTCGATATAACGGAAGCCGAGTCGCTGCATGGCGAGGATCAGGAACACGTCAAGCGCGGTCAGGATCACGCCGAGCTCGAGCGGAATGCCGAACAGAAGATTGAGGCCGATCGCCGTGCCGATCACCTCGGCCAGGTCGGTCGCGCAGATGGCGAGCTCGGCGAGGCCCCATAGCGGGTACGACACCCAGCGCGGAAAGGCGTCGCGGCAGGCTTGCGCGAGGTCGCGGCGCGTGGCAATGCCGAGTCTCGCGCACAGCGCCTGGAGGATGATCGCCATGATGTTGGAGAGAAGCGCGATCGAGAGCAGCGCGTAGCCGAACTTCGATCCGCCCGCGAGCGAGGTCGCCCAGTTGCCCGGGTCCATATAGCCAACGGCGACGAGGTAGCCGGGACCCAAGAAGGCGACGAGCTTCTTCCACAGCGGGCCGGTGGGGCGCGTCCTGATCGTGCCGAACACATCCGCGAGCGACGGCTCGCGCGAGGCGCGCCGCCAGCCTTGCGCGCGGGCTTCGCGGTGCGCTGCCTCGAGTTCCGCCGCGCCCGCTTCGTTCGCGGCTCTGAATGGGCTCAGCATTCCACCTCTCCCTCATGCGGAAAACGCGCCCCGGATTGGATCGGGAAAATGAGCTGGTAGCGCGGGTCAGGGACGCCACGCAGACGTGTGCTTAGAAGAGCGAAACTCGAACTGCCCAGCATCGGAATTCCCTCTTTCGGGGAAGCCCCTTGATGCTGGATATAGTCTAGTTGCGAATAGTTTGCAAGAGCAACTAAGCGGACAAGCTGGGAGGCGGCAGAGTGCCGCGGGGCGTGGTAGCTCCTAAGCGGCAGCTTTGTGCTAGCGGATCCGCACTGGGATCGATTTTGCGGCGGGCACGTGGCTGCGGGTGGCGTGGTGCCAGAGCGGAAGCAATGGATCGCATTCGGGATAATAGCCGGCGCAACTCCCATGCGGGACGTCATAACGCGTTGCGCGGAAGCCTAAGACCTGCCGCTCGACCCCATCGCCAGCGTCACCGATGATGTCAACGATCTCGCCGTCGGCGATGCCGAGGGATCGCATGTCTGCCTCGTGCATCAACACGACCTCGCGCGTTCCATAGATGCCGCGCAGTCGGTCCTCGTAACCATAGACGGTGGTGTTGAACTGGTCGTTGCTGCGCACCGTAATCAAGGTCAATATGCCGTCGCGGCGCCGGGGCAGGTCGGGATCTTCGGAAAGACAGGGCGGCGGGATGAAATTGGCCCTTCCGCTCTTCGTGTTCCACTTGCGTTGCCGCGCGGCGATTGGCCGGTCGAATCCCTTGCGCGTGGCTATGATCCGCGTGTTGAAATCGGCAAATATCTCCGGGTAGGTCGCAGCGATCGCGTCACGAACGAGAGCATAGTCATCGCTCCAGGCGTCCCAGTTCACATGAGAGCCGTCGCGCAAGGTTGCCTTGGCCAGTCCGGCGACGATTTTTGGCTCCGACCAGATATGCGGGCCAGCGGGCTCGACCTGCCCGTGTGAGGCATGAAAGCGTCCGGTGGTGTCCTCGACGGTGACGAACTGCTTGGCGCCAGCCTGCCGGTCGATCTCGATGCGACCGAGGCAAGGAAGCAGGAACGCGGCGCGGCCGTGAATGACAGCGCTCCGATTAAGCTTGGTGATGATCTGCACCGTAAGCGGCAGCTTTCGCCACCCCGCCTCCATGGCGACCGTCTCCGGCACGGCGTGGACAAAATTTCCGCCAAGGCCGACGAAAGCCTTCACCGTCCCGCCGAGAATGCCGCGACAGGCCGCCACCGTGTCGAGACCCTTCATGCGTGGAGGCTCAAAGGAATATTGCGCCGCAAGCCTGTCGAGCGGGGCAAGCTCGGGCTTCTCGGTGATGCCGACGGTCCGCTGCCCCTGCACATTCGAGTGGCCGCGCACAGGAAAAATGCCGGCGCCGGCTTTCCCGATATTGCCGCGCATGAGTAGGAAGTTGCTCAGCATCTGAATGGCGAGCACGCCCGACCGGTGCTGGGTGAGGCCCATGCCGTAGCAGGCGATCACGGCTCTTGAGTTCGCATAGACGTCGGCAGCCGACTCGATTTCTTCGCGCTTAAGCCCCGAGCAGCGTTCGATCTCAGGCCACTCGAACCCGCGCACGGCGGCTTCGAATGCGCCATAGCCGTCAGTGTGCTCGGCGATGAAATCGACGTCGAGCACCCGCTCGCTCTGATGTAGCGCTTTCGCCTTGTCGTCGGCCGCAATGAGCGCCTTGCATAGGCCGACAATCGCCGCAAGATCGCCGCCGGGATCGAGCTGGTGATACTGCGTGCTGATCTTCGTCTCGGACAGCGTCAGCATTTGCAGCGGGTTCTGCGGATTGGTGAAGCGCTCGAGCCCGCGCTCATGCAATGGATTGAAGGTGATGATCGGCACGCCGCGCTGCCGCACCTCATCGAGCTGATGCAGCATGCGCGGGCTGTTGACGCCGACATTCTGGCCGAAGAAGAACATGCAGTCGGTGTGCTCGAAATCCTCGATCTTCACCGTGCCGATCGGAACGCCGATGGTCTCCGGCAGAGCGACCGACGTGCTCTCGTGGCACATATTCGAGCTGTCGGGCAGATTGTTAGACCCGTACATGCGCGCGAACAGCTGGTACATGTAGGAGGCTTCGAGCGAGGCTCGGCCCGAGGTGTAGAACACCCCCTCTTTCGGATCTAAGCCTCGCAAAGCGCTTCCGATCTCCGCCAGGGCTTCATTCCACGCGACCGGCCGGTACTTGTCGCTCGCGGCGTCGTAGCGCATCGGCTCGGTCAGTCGTCCGGCCTCTTCGAGATCGTGATCAGACCAGCTTTCGAGCTCACTCAGCGTGTGCCTGGTAAAGAAATCAGGCCCGCAGCGGCGCGAGGTGATTTTCCCACGCGGT
>Ga0207688_10000782_pt1 | contig 15847 bp, 14 predicted proteins | sample KBSMiscanthusM4_FD_184296 | JGI IMG/M metagenome (GOLD analysis project Ga0207688, IMG submission 184296) | Miscanthus rhizosphere microbial communities from Kellogg Biological Station, Michigan, USA - M4 (SPAdes) (version 2) | ecosystem: Host-associated > Plants > Roots > Rhizosphere ...
GGGATGTCGTCCGTGGTGAACTGCTGCGCGCGTTTGGAGGCCTTGACCAGCCAGTTGTCCACGTTGCCCTCCCCGCCGTTGTAGGCGGCCAGCGCCAGCGTCTCGTTGCCGCCGTAGCGGTCGAGCAGGTAGCGCAGGTAGTAGGTGCCGTACTGGATGTTGATCTGCGGGTCGGAGAGATCGCTCTCGCGGAAGCTCGTGCCGCCGGAGCGGTGGGCGATGAAACGGGCGGTGTCGGGCGTGATCTGCATCAGCCCCTCGGCGCCGGCCGGCGAGCGGCGGGCGCGGAACTTCGTTTCGGCGTAGATGACGGCGGCGACCAGCGCGGGGTCGAGGTGCTTGGCCCGGGCCTGCTGGCGGATGATGTCCTCGTGGCGCAGCGGCAGCGTGACCTCGCGCACCGCCTTCTCGCCCAGCGGCAGCAGGAGGACGGCGGCCAGGCCGCCGAGGACGAGGACCGCAGCGAGCACCACGAGGCGCCGGCGCCGTCGCACCTTCGCGCTCATGCCCTCAGCATCGCAAGAATCGCCGACAAGTTTCGGTGCAGGTCGTCGACCGACCCGTCGTTGCGGACGGCGTGGTCGGCGCGCCGGGCCTTCTCGTCCTGGGGAAGCTGGCGCGCGACCCGCTCGTCGACGGCCTCGTGCCCGCGGCCGGCCGCGCGCTGGACGCGCACGTCCTCGTCGGCGACCACGGCGATGGTCGCGTCGAAGGCGCCCTCCATCCCGGACTCGAACAGCAGCGGCACCTCGACAACCATGGCGACCGGGGCGGGATCGCGCGCCGCTTGCTCGGACCGCCAGGCGGCGATGCGCGCGCCCACGCGGGGCCACAGCATGCCCTCGAGCCAGGCCCGGTCCTCGGGCGTCGCGAACGCGCGCTGGGCCAGGGCGGCCCGGTCCACGGTGCCGTTGGGCGCCACGCCGGCGCCGAACCGCTCGACCACCGCGTCGCGCACGTCGTCGGACGCGTAGAGCTCGTGCACGACGGCGTCGGTCGACAGCGTCGCCGCGCCCAGCCGCTCGAGCTCGGCCAGCGCGGTGGACTTCCCAGCCCCCACGCCGCCCGTCAGGCCGACGAAGGGGACCGGCGTCACTCGCTGGGCGACTCCGCCGCGTCGGGGTCGGCCGGAGCCGGAGCCGGGGCCGGGGCCGGGGTCTCGGCGAAGACGTCCTCGCTGAGCCCGAGCTCGGGGACGTCGTCCAGGGATCCGGCCTGGCCCTCGGGAGCGGCCTCGCCGCCCTCCGCGGACGCGTCGGCCGGCGGCGGGACGGGCTCGCCCTCGCGCTGGACCGGCAGGATCTGGCCCTCGACCCGCTTGGCCGAGAGCGACAGGCGCCGGCGCTCGGAGTCGATCTCCAGCACCTTCACTCTGATCTCATCACCGGGGTTGACGATCTCCCTGGGGTTCTCGACGTGGTGCGCGGCCAGCTCGGAGATGTGCACGAGGCCCTCGACCCCATCCATGATCTCGACGAAGGCGCCGAAGGTGACGACCTTCGTGACCTTGCCCTCGAGCTCGTCGCCGACGTTGTAGGTGTCGACCACGCGCTGCCAGGGATCCTCCTGGGTCTGCTTGAGCCCCAGCGAGATGCGCTGGCGGTCGCGGTCGATGTCGAGCACCTTGACGTTGACGGTGTCGCCGATGTTGAGGATCTCGCTCGGGTGGTTGACGTGCGACCACGAGAGCTCGGAGATGTGGATGAGCCCGTCGATGCCGTCCAGGTCGACGAAGGCGCCGAAGTCGACGATGTTCGAGATCGTGCCCTCCACGACCAGCCCGGGCTGCAGACGGTCGAGGATCTGCTGCCGCTGCTCCTTGCGCTCCTCCTCGAGCACGGCGCGGCGCGAGAGCACGACGTTGTTGCGCGAGCGGTTGAGCTCGATCACGCGGCACTCGATGGCCTGGCCCAGGTACTCGTGCAGGTTGGGGACGCGGCGGATGTCGACGAGCGAGGCGGGCAGGAAGCCGCGCACCCCGAGGTCGATGATCAGGCCGCCCTTGACCACCTCGATGACCGTGCCCTCGACCGGCTCGCCGGACTCGGCGGCGTGCTCGATGCGGCGCCAGGCCTTCTCGAAGCGGGCGCGCTTCTTGGACAGGATCAGGCGCCCGTCCTGGTCCTCCTTGGTGAGGACGAGGGCGTCGACCGTCTCGCCCATCTCGACCTCTTCGCTCGGATCGACCGACTTCCGAATCGAGAGCTCGTTGGAGGGGATGACCCCCTCGCTCTTGTAGCCGATGTCGACGAGCACCTCGTCGGTGTCGATGCGGACGACGCGGCCCGTGACGACGTCGCCCTCCTCGAAGCTGGGGAGTGACGCGTCGTAATTGGGAACAATCCGGCCGTCTACCTCAAGGAGGAGTCCGTCGGAGCCTTCGACGACCTTGGGCTCGGACGTCGGGGCGTCAGGCGTAGTTGTGGCATTCGCCATTCGGCGGTCAGAGTAGCGAAAGCGCACGGGTCAACTGCATGCCCTCGCCGCTCGTAGACTCATTCGACCATGCCCGTGCGAGCGACCAAGCGAGGCGCGGAGCGCACGCCGCTGACCGGCGACTGGGACGTCATCGTGTGCGGCGCGTCCTTCGGCGGCCTGGCGGTGGCGCGCGAGCTCGCGCGCACGTCCGCGCGCGTGCTCGTGCTCGATCGCTACGAGATCGGGGAGCGCCAGACCTCGGCCTGCGGCATCCCCACCCAGTGGCTGGACGGGCTCGGGCTGCGCGGCGCGCTGCAGCAGACCTTCCCCGAGATCGTCGTCCACACGCCCTACGGGACCACGCGCTGGAAGCTGCCGTGGACGTTCTCGACCTTCGACTACCGGATCCTGTGCCGGCTGTTGTGGGAGCAGTCCGGCGACGCCGTGTTCGAGACGGCCAAGGTCGAGGGCCGCGACGGCGACGTCATCCACACCGACCGCGGCGATCTGCGCGCGCCGCTCATCGTCGATGGGTTGGGCTGGCGCCGGGTGCTGTCCCCGCGGGCCAACGTGCAGCCGCCCGAGGCGTTCCTGTCCCGGGGCCTCGAGGTCCACCCGAACGGCGCCGGCGACGAGCTCGAGCTGTGGCTCGACCGCTCCTACGTGCCCGCTGGCTACTCGTGGTCGTTCCCGGCGGACTCCGAGCTGCGCGTCGGCGTGGGGTCGTTCGACCCTCGCTACCACGTCAAGGACCCGACCGTGCGCCTGGCCGACGACCTCGACGTGCCGCCGGTCCGGTTCCAGGGCAACTGGATCCCGCACCGGATCCGTCCCGCGGCCGAGGACGGCGTGTTCTTCGTCGGCGACTCCGCCGGCCACTGCCTGCCCACCACCGCCGAGGGCATCCGCACCGCGCTGTACTTCGGGCTGGCCTGCGGGCGCGAGCTGCGCGCGGTCATCGAGGGCCGCCGCACGCACGTGGAGGCGCTCGAGCGCTACGCCGCGTTCTCGCACGCGCACGCCTGGAAGTTCAACGCGCTGCTCGGCGTGCAGTGGCTGGTGCCGCGGGTGCCACCGCGCGCGCTGCACGCGTTCATCCGCCTGGTCGCCGTGCGGCCGCTCACGCGCTGGATCTTCCGCAAGTACCTGAACATCGCGCCGCCGTCCTACGCGGCGGCGTCGCCGGGCCCGCGCGAGCGCGCGCCCGAGCGCGCCGTCCAGGCCGCCTAGCCGGAACCCTCAACCGGGTCTGACCTCTCGAGGTTCTCCTTCAGCCGCCGCAGCGCCCGGGTGCTGACCCTGCGCAGCCACGGCCGCTGGACCGGGTGCATCACGCGCTCGGTACGCGGCGCCTTCTCGTCCCAGGTCTCCAGCTCGACCCGCGTGCTCCCGCCCTCGGCCGGCTGCAGCGCGTAGGTCGTCACCGTCAGGCGCTTGCCGCGCGCGCCGGTCGCGTGCTCGACGATCCGCTCGGGCGTCTTCGCCTCCATCACCTCGACGTCCACCCAGTCGCGGTTGGAGGCCGACGTGTGCACGCGCGTGCGCGCCTTGGCGCCGACGCCGCGCTGCGGACCCGAGAACGACCAGTCGACGAGGTAGTGGTTGGTGAACTCCGGCCGCTTGCGCAGCGTGTCCAGGTAGGCGAAGACGTCCTCGGGCGGACGGTCGATGACGACGGAGGCGACAACCGGCTTCACGCCGGCGGAGCCTACGCGGCCTCGGCCACCGTCGGGCCGTCCGCGGCCATGTGCTCGAGCAGGGCCTTGAGTCGCTGCAGCGAGCGCTCGTTTCCGCGGCGCAGGTAGGCGCGCACCAGCGGCGCGGCAACGCGGTCGGTCAGGGGCGCCCGCTCCCACGCGAAGGTGAAGGTCACGAGCGTGCCGCCGCCGTGCGCCGGCGCCAGGGTGTAGGTGGCGGTGGTGTGGCGCTTCCCGCCGGCGCCGATGGTGCGCTCGCGCGTCGCGCTTCATGCCGCGCCGAGCTCGTAGGCGTCGGGGTCGAAGCGGCGCATCCGGCGCCCGAAGCGGAAGCTCCAGTCGGGCCACAGTCCCGCGTTGCGGCCGTCTGGGGTCTGGTAGTAGCTGCGGCAGCCGCCGGTCAGCCACACGGTGTCCACGCTGCGGCGCTCGGCCAGGCTCACGAACGCGTCCTGGACCTCCTCGCGCACCTCGAGCCGGCCCACGCCGCGCGCGCGCATCGTGCGCAGCGCGTCGACGATGTAGGCCATCTGGGCCTCGAGCATGTACAGCGCCGACTGGTTGCCGGCGGCCGCGAACGGGCCCAGGAACATGAAGAAGTTCGGGTAGCCGGCGATGCACGTGCCCAGGTAGCTCTGGGGCCGCTCGCGGTAGATCTCGAGGACGCTGCGCCCGTCGCGGCCGCGCACGCGGGCAGCGCCGTCGTGCGGCACCTCGAAGCCGGTCCCGTAGACGATCGTGTCCACCGGGTGCTCGGTCCCGTCGGCGGTGACGACGCCGTGCTCGCGCACCTCGACGATGGTGTCGGTGATGACGTCGACGTTCGGCTGCGTGAGCGAAGGCAGGTACTCGTCGCTGAGGATCGCCCGCTTGCAGCCGATGCGGTAGTTCGGCGTGAGCCTTGCCCGCAGCGCCGGGTCGGGCACCTGGCGGCGCAGCTGCCAGCGCCCCACGCCCTCGTAGGCGCGCGCGAAGCGCTGGTCGACGAAGATCACCAGGCCGAGGCCCTCGAACATCCAGTACAGCGCCTTGCGCAGCCCCTCGCGCAGCGCCGGCAGGCGCCGCAGCAGCCGCCGCTCCACCGCCGAGGTGGGCCGGTCGAGGCGGGGCAGGATCCACGGCGGGGTGCGCTGGAAGACCAGCAGGCGCTCGACCTCGGGCTGGATGCGGGGGATGAACTGCACCGCCGAGGCACCGGTGCCGATGACCGCGACGCGCTCCCCGGAGAGGGCGTGGCTGTGGTCCCAGTGCTGCGAGTGAAAGCTCGCGCCGGCGAAGCGGTCCAGGCCGGGGATGTCGGGCACGATCGGCGTGCCGAACGGGCCGGTGGCCGACACCAGCACGCGCGCGGTCAGGGTGCCTCGGTTGGTGTCGAGCACCCAGTGCCCGGCCTCCTCGTCCCAGCGCGCTTCGCGCAGCTCGGTCCCGAACCGCACCCGCTCGGGCACGCCGTGCTCGGCCGCGACCGCGCGCAGGTAGGCCAGGATCTCGGCCTGGCGCCCGTAGGAGCGCGACCAGTCCGGGTTGGGCGCGAACGAGTACGAGTACAGCTGCGCGGGCACGTCGCAGGCGCAGCCCGGGTAGGTGTTGTCGCGCCAGGTGCCGCCGATCGTCGCGGCTCGGTCGAGGATCGTGAAGTCCTCGATCCCGGCCTGCTGCAGGCGGATGGCCAGGCCGACGCCGGCGAACCCCGCCCCGACGATGACGATCTGCTCGTCCACGCCGTTCACGGCGCTGAAACTACGTCAGTGGGCTGAACCACGCGTCGTCAGGCAGTTGGGCCGGCGCGGGTCGGGCGGGAACGGGAGGTCGGCGACGAGCGCGGTCTCGACGTAGTCGTCCTCGAGCGCGCTGCCGGAGCCGAACTGCAGCTGGCTGCCGATCGCGCGCAGGCGCCCGCGCGGGCCGTCGCGGGCCACCCACGGGGCCAGGGCCAGGAACTGCGGCTTCGGGCCGGCCTCGTCGTGCAGGTCGGGCCGGTCCTCCCCCGCGATCCAGCGCGCGTTGCCGATGTAGTGGCAGCCGGAGCCACGGAGCCCCCGCTGGGTGATCGCGCTCTGACCGTCGAACGCGATGTCGCCCAGGTTGCCGGTCAACATCGGGGTGACGTCGTAGGCGAAGCGCACGCCCGGGTCGGTGACCGCGCGCCAGGTCGAGGTCATCCACGACAGCGGCTGCCACTGCTCGACCCCGTCGCCGTCCGGGCCGGTCCATGCGCCCGGGTTGGCCTCGTCCTGCACCACGAGGTTGGCGCCGAGCTTGTTCAGGCAGCGCATGTAGTACAGGCTCGTGTCCGAGCACGGATCGGTGCCCGCGGGCGGGTCGCCGTAGGTGAACGCGGGCAGGCTGGTGGCGAAGCCGAGCCGCGCGCGCGTCCCGGGCAGGCGGAACGGCCGCAGGTTGGCGACCGCCTCCGGCCCGGTGGACGGCCCCGGCGTGACCGACAGCGCCTGCTCGATCGGCGTGATCGGCACCTTGCGGTTGGAGGCCAGGATCGTCCCGCGCGGGCCCCAGAGGAAGACCTCGTTGTAGACCTCCGGGCCTGTGGCCACGTAGGCGAAGGTCGGGTGCGGCACGTCGGGGTCGGCGAACTGGGCGACCTCGGCCGGGTCGGTCGTCTTACGGAAGCGCGCCTGGGTGCCCGAGCCGACGAGGTAGATCCGGTACTTCCGCGCCAGCTCGGAGAACGTCGTCATCCACCCGCGCGCGAACGTGTCGGTGGCCGCCACGAAGTCGTCGGCCAGCGGCGGCAGGTCGGGGAAGCGCTGGTGGTAGGCGGCGACCTGGGGCGCGTAGGCGTCGCCCAGGGCCGACAAGCCGGCCAGGGCCTGGCACGGCGAGGGCATGCCCGCGCAGCCCGAGGCGTCCCCGCCCTTGGACCACAGGGCACGGGCGGTGGCGCCCCGCGTGCCCGTGGCCCCGGTCATCAGCCCGATGTCCTCGGTGAACACGACGAGGTTGGGGCGCCCGTGCGCGAGCCGCGGCACGACGTCGGTCCGCAGCATGCAGTCGATCGCGCGCCGGAACGTCGCATAGGTCACGACCTTGCGCGGGTCCTGCCGGAACTGCATGGCGAACACCCGCGGCGCGCCCGGCTTGGCGTCGTAGGAGACGATCGGCGTTCCCCCGGGCTGGCCGCAGGCGGCAGCAGCACGCGCGCCGGGCGCGAGCAGGGCGACCGCCAGCACCACCCCGCCCAGCAGCGCGGCCCTTATTTGGCCTCCATCCAGTTCTTGCCCACGCCGACGTCCACGGCCAGCGGTGGATCGAGCGGGAACGCCCGCTCCATCTCGCGCACGACGATCGCCGTGGCCTGCTCGACCTCGTCCTCGGGCGCCTCGAAGAGCAGCTCGTCGTGGATCTGCAGGATCAGGCGGGTCTTCAGGCCCGCGTCGCGCAGGGCGTCGTGGGCGCGCACCATCGCCACCTTGATGATGTCGGCGGCCGAGCCCTGGATCGGCGTGTTCACGGCCAGGCGCTCGCCCAGCGAGCGCACCTGGCGCTGGCGCGCCTTCAGCTCGGGGATCTGCCGGCGGCGGCCGAACAGCGTCGTCACGTAGCCCTCGGTGGTGGCGAAGGCGATCGTGTGCTCGATGTAGGCGCGCACGGCCGGGAAGCGCTCGAGATAGCGGTCGATGAACTCCTGGGCCTCGTCCTGCGGAATCTGGAGCCGGTCGGCCAGGCCGTAGCCGGTCAGCCCGTAGACGATGCCGAAGTTGATCATCTTCGCCTTGGAGCGGTCGCCGGGCGAGAGCGTCTCGGGGTCGGCACCCAGGACCTCGGCCGCGGTCGCCGCGTGGACGTCCTCGCCGCGCCGGAAGATCTCCTTCAGCACCGGCTCGTCGGCCACGTGGGCGACCACGCGCAGCTCGACCTGCGAGTAGTCGGCCGAGATCAACACCGTGCCCTTGTCGGCGACGAACGCGGCCCGGATCTCGCGCCCGAGCTCGGTGCGGATGGGGATGTTCTGCAGGTTGGGGTCGGTCGAGGACAGCCGCCCGGTAGTGGCGATGGTCTGGTTGAACGTGGTGTGCAGCCGCGACTCGGGGTCGCACAGGATCGGCAGCGCGTCCAGGTAGGTCTGGGCGAGCTTCGTGAGCTCGCGGTAGCGCTCGATCTTGGGGATGATCTCGTGCTCGCCGCGGATCGCCTGCAGCACGCGCGCGTCGGTCGAGTAGCCGGTCTTGCCGCGGCGCTTGCGCGGCAGGCCGAGCCGCTCGAACAACACCTCGGCCAGCTGCTGGGGCGAGCCGATGTGGAACTCGGTGCCGGCCAGGTCGTAGATCTCGTGCTCGAGCTCGAGCACCTCGCCCTGCACGCGCTCGGAGATCCGCGCCAGCAGGTCGCAGTCGAGCTTGACCCCGACGATCTCCATCTCCCGCAGCACGTGCACGAGCGGGAGCTCGACCTCGAGCAGCAGCCGGTCCAGGCCGCGCTCGACCAGCCGCTCGCGCTGCAGCGCCGCGAGCGCGCAGATGATGAGCGCGTCGGCGCCGGTGGGATCGTCGACGTCGGCCCCGAGCCCGTGGTCCTGGGCCAGCTCGTCGAGCGGGTAGCCGCGGCGGGCGGGATCGAGCAGGTAGGCCGCGACCTCGGTGTCGTGGGCCAGCGTGCGCGGCACCGTGCGCAGCGCCTTGGCGTTGTGGGCCACGACGCGGTGGTCGGCGGCGGCCTCGGACACGTCGCCGGGCGCGGCGGCGTCGCCCACCAGTACCTCGGCGCCGCCGCCGAAGGCGGCCCAGCGCCATGGCTGCTCCTCGGAGAAGAGCTGGTCCTCGGGCACCTCGGGCGCGCGCACGGCCAGGGCGATCTCGTCGTCGCCGCGCAGGTCCTCCAGGGTGGCCGCCCGCACGGTCGCGGTCAGCGTGGTCTCGGCCACCGGCGCCGGCGCGGCCGCGTCGCCTTCGCCCAGCGCTTCCTCGAGGCGGCGCAGGGGGTCGCGCAGCTCGAACTCCCGGAACGTCTCGCGCAGGCGCGAGCGGTCGGGCTCGCCCGCGGCGGCCGCGGCGACGTCGAAGTCGACCTCGACGTCGCGGAACATCGTCGCCAGCTGCTTGGAGACGCGCGCATCGGAGGCGTGCTCGCGCAGGTTCTCCTGGCGCTTCTTGCCGGACACGTCGTCGACGTGGTCGAGCACCTCCTCCAGCGTCCCGAACTGGTTGAGGAGCTGGGCCGCGGTCTTGTCCCCAATTCCGGGGACGCCGGGGATGTTGTCCGAGGTGTCGCCCTTGAGGCCGATGAAGTCCGGTATGAGCTCGGGCGGGATGCCGTAGCGGTCGACGACGCCCTCGCGGTCGTACACGCGCGTGTCGGTGATCCCCCGGGACGTGGTCATGATCTTCACGTGGCCGTCGTCGACAAGCTGGTAGGCGTCGCGATCGCCGGTGACCACCATGACGTCGATGCCCGCCTGCTTGGCCCGATCGGTCAGCGTGGCGATGACGTCGTCGGCCTCGAACCCCTTGACGCGGATGTTCTGGTAGCCGAACGCCTCCACCAGCGGCTCGAAGGCCGGCCACTGCTCCCCCAGCAGGCTGGGCCGCTCGGCCCGCTGGGCCTTGTAGTCGGAGTAGACCTCCTTGCGCCCCGACGAGCCCGCGTCCCAGACCACCACGGTCGGCTTGATGCCGTAGTCGGTGATGATCTTCACCAGCATCGAGGCGAACCCGAAGATGGCGTTCGTGGGCCGGCCGTCGGAGGTCGCGATCGACTCGGGCAGGGCGAAGAACGCCCGGTAGACGAGCGAGTTGCCGTCGATGAGGAAGAGCTCGTCGGCCATCCGCAGACACCCTAGTCCGGCTGGCGGAGGACCGAACGCAAGTCGGCGGTTGACCCCATGGGCCCTGGGGCGCGCACTGGCGGCAGCAAGCGCCAGCGCCGGGGCCGCAAGGGGCGCGTGGTCGTCACGACGGCCAAGGCCGCGACGTCGCCGGCCAGACCGCCACCGCGACGCGCAGGATCGCGCTCGCCCGCTAGTACGGTTCGGGGGTGGCCACGCCGACCCCGAGCGCCCAGTACTCGATCACGCTTCGCGTCGAGATCGAGCACCGACCCGGGATGCTCGGCCGCGTGGCCACCGCCATCGGGGAGGCCGGGGGCACCATCAGCACGGTGGAGCTCCTGGCCTTCGAGTCCGGCCACACCGTCCGCGACATCACGGTCAACACCGGCGGGCTGGAGCACGCGGAGCAGGTCGTCGCGGCGGTGCGGGGTGTGCCCGACGTGCACGTGGTCGACACCACCGACCGCACGCTGCGGATTCACGCCGGGGGCAAGATCGAGCTCCGCAACAAGCACCCGCTGCGCACCCGCGACGACCTCTCCATGGCCTACACCCCGGGCGTTGCGCGCGTCTCGTCGCTGATCGCCGAGGACCGCGACCGCGCGTTCGAGTACACGATCAAGCGCAACACCGTCGCCGTCGTCTCCGACGGCTCGGCCGTGCTCGGCCTCGGCGACATCGGCCCCGAGGCGGCCATGCCGGTCATGGAGGGCAAGGCCATGCTGTTCAAGGAGTTCGCCGCCGTCGACGCCTTCCCGCTCTGCCTCGACACCAACGACGTCGACGAGATCGTGCGGACGGTGGAGCTCATCGCCCCCGCCTTCGGCGGCGTCAACCTCGAGGACATCTCGGCCCCGCGCTGCTTCGAGATCGAGGACCGGCTCAAGGAGTCGCTGGACATCCCCGTCTTCCACGACGACCAGCACGGCACCGCGGTGGTCGTGCTGGCGGCGCTGCTCAACGCGCTCAAGCTCACCGGCAAGCGGCTCGAGGACCTCCAGGTCCTGGTCATCGGCCTGGGCGCCGCGGGCGTCGCGGTGACGAAGATCCTGCTCGAGGCCGGCGTGCGGTCGATCGTGGGCTGCGACTCCCGCGGCGCCCTGCACACGGGCCGCTTCGACTACGCGGACGGCTCGATGTCCTCGATCAAGCGCTGGTACGCCGAGCACACCAACCCCGAGCGCCGCGACGGCGCCCCCGCCGACGTCATCGACGGCATGGACCTCGTGGTGGGCCTGTCGGGCGCGCGCGTGGTCCCGCCGGAGTCGCTGCGCAGGATGAACCACGACGCGATGGTCTTCGCCATGGCCAACCCCAACCCCGAGATCTCCCCGGAGGACGCGGCCCCGTACGTGCGCATCATGGCCACGGGCCGCTCCGACTACCCCAACCAGATCAACAACGTCCTCTGCTTCCCCGGCATCTTCCGGGGCGCGCTGGACGCGCGGGCGCGCTCGATCACCGAGGAGATGAAGATGGCGGCGGCCCGGGCGATCGCCGCCATCGTCCCCGAGGATGAGCTCCGCGAGGACTACATCATCCCGTCGGTCTTCAACCGCGACGTCGCAGTCGCGGTCGCCCAGGCCGTCGCCGTGAAAGCCAAGGCGACCGGCGTCGGCGAATCCGAAGACGTGCCCGGCTTCGTCGAGCAGGACACCGCTTCGCACGTGCTTCCGTAGCGCGTGGCATCGTCACTCGTCCTCGGCCAGGATCGCGTACAGCTTCTTGCGCGCCTCGTCGAGGATCTCCTTGGCGCGCTGCGCCTGGTCGGGCGAGCCGACCTGGGCGATCTGGACGACCGCCGGCGCGAACTGCTTGATCGCGTGGAACAGCTCCGCGCGCTCGCCGTCGGCGCCCTCGGCGGCCTGCTCCCACGGCGGGGGCCGGTCGGCCGCGCGCTTCGCGGCCGCCTCGCGGCCGGCGTCGGTGAGCGTGAAGCGGCGCTTGCCCTCGTGCTCCTCGCCGACGATCAGCCCCTCGTCCTCGAGCAGCTGGAGCGTCGGGTAGATCGAGCCGGCGCTGGGGCGCCACATGCCGTCACTGCGCTCCTCGAGCTCCTGGATCATCTCGTAGCCGTGCATCGGCCGCTCGGTGAGCAGGGCGAGGATCGCCGCGCGGACATCGCCACGCCGGCGGCGTCCGCCGCCCCCGTGGCGCATCTTGAACATCCAGGGACCGGGTCCGGGCGGGCCCCAATGGCGATCGCCACGGCCGGGCCCATGCCCATGTCCCCCGCGTCCCGTCATGAAATCGAACATTGCTTCTCCTTCTGTACGACAGTAACGCGATATATCGTAATAGGTCGCCCACCTGGGGTCAAGTCTTTCTTTGCCAGACCGCGCGGGTGATGCGGCAATGAAAGACTTGACCCCGTGAAGGTCACCATCACCGGGGCCACCGGCCTGATCGGAGCCAAGCTCTGCGGCGCCCTGCGCAAGCGCGGCGACGACGTGACCGCGGTGGGCCGCGAGTGGCCGCCCGAGGTGCTGGCCGGCCGCGACGCCGTCGTCCACCTGGCCGGCGAGCCCATCGCCCAGCGCTGGAACGACGAGGTCAAGGCGCGCATCCGCGCCTCGCGCATCGAGGGCACCCACCGGCTCGTGCATTCGCTGCACAAGGCCGACCCCCGCCCGACCGTGCTCGTGAGCGCTTCCGGGGCCGACTACTACGGGAACACCGGCGACCGCCAGGTCGACGAGGGCGCCCCAGCGGGCACCGACTTCCTCGCCCAGGTCTGCGTGGAGTGGGAGGAGGAGGCGACGCGCGCGACCGAGCTCGGCCTGCGCGTGACCCGCATGCGCAGCGGCCCGGTGCTGTCGAGCGCGGGCGGCGCGCTGGCCAAGATGCTCCTGCCCTTCCGCCTCGGCGTCGGCGGCCGCGTGGGCGACGGCCGGCAATGGTTCCCCTGGATCGCGCTCGAGGACATCGTCGGCCTCTACGCCGAGGCCGCGCACGGCGGCCCCGACTGGGAGGGCCCGGTCAACGCCTGTGCGCCTCATCCGGTCACCAACGCCGAGTTCGCCAAAGCGCTGGGGCGCGCGCTGCACCGCCCCGCCGTCCTCCCCATCCCACCCCACGCGCTGAAGGTCCTCTACGGCGACATGGCCCAGATCGTCACCGGCGGCGTGCGCATGGTCCCGGCGCGGGCCACTGAGCTGGGGTACCGGTTCCGGCACCCGGACGTGGACGAGGCCCTGCGGTCGGCGCTGGGCTAGCTGCTGCTCGTGGTGGTGGTGCTCTCGCGGTCGCGGCGGCTGAAGCGCCGGCGCCACTTCGACCCCGGCTTGGACGGGAACACCAGCCACACGATCAGGCCCAACACACTGAGCAACAGCCCGGTGCCCAGGCCCGGCTTCTCGCCGTAGCCCTTCAGGCTCGAGAGCTGCGAGCACCCGATCGCGCTGAGCAGCCACACGTACAAGAGGACCAGCGACAGGGCGCCGATGTCGCCGAAGAGGGGGACGTAGACGGTCATGTGCCCAGGTAGGCCTTCTGCACTTCCTCGTTGGACCGCAGCGCCGCCGACTGGTCGGTGAGCGCCACCTTGCCGGTCTCGAGCACGTAGCCGCGCGCGGAGACGTCGAGCGCGTAGTTCGCGTTCTGCTCGACCAGGAGGATGGTCACGCCCTGCTGGTTGATGGTCCGGATGGTCTCGTAGATCCGGTCCACCACCACCGGCGCGAGCCCGAGTGAGGGCTCGTCGAGCAGCAGCATCTTCGGGTTGGCCATCATCGCCCGGCCCATGGCGAGCATCTGCTGCTCGCCGCCCGACATCGTCCCCCCCTTCTGGTTCTCGCGCTCCTTGAGGCGCGGGAACAGCTCGAACACGCGCTCGCGGTCGCGCGTGATCTCCTGCCGGTTGGAGCGCAGGAACGCGCCCATGTCGAGGTTCTCGCCCACGGTCAGGCGCGGGAAGATGCGCCGGCCCTCGGGGGCCTGCGCGATCCCCAGGGCGGCGACCTCGTGGGCGGGCGTGCCCTGGATCTCCTTGCCGTCGTAGATGATCTTGCCGGTCTTGGGCGCGTTGAGGCCCGAGATCGAGCGCAGCGTCGTCGACTTGCCGGCGCCGTTGGAGCCGATCAGGGTGACGACCTCGCCCTCCTTGACCTCGATCGAGATCCCCTTCAACGCCTCGATCGACCCGTAGAAGGTGTGGATGTCCTCCACCTGCAGGATCACGCCTGACTCCCCAGGTAGGCCTCGATGACGCGGGGGTCCTTGCGGACCTCCTGGGGGTTGCCCTCGGCGATCTTCTCGCCGTAGTCGAGCACCGTGATGTGGTCGGACACGTTCATGACCACGCGCATGTCGTGCTCGATGAGGAGCACGCTGATCCCGCGCTCGGCACGCAGGCTCTCCATCAGCCCGCGCAGCTCCTCGGACTCCTGCGGGTTCATGCCCGCCGTGGGCTCGTCGAGCAGCAGGAGCTTGGGCTCCGAGGCCAGCGCCCGGGCGATCTCCAGCCGCCGCTGGTCGCCGTAGGGCAGGTTTGACGAGAGCTCGTAGTAGCGCTTGAGCCCGACGAACGAGAGCAGCTCGCGCGCCTTGTCCTCCGACGCCCGCTCCTCGCGCTGCTGCGTGGGCCAGTGCACGATCGAGGCCACCACCCCGGACTTCAGCCGCGGCTGCATGCCCACCTGGACGTTCTCGAGCGCGGTCATGGTCCGGAACAGCTTGATGTTCTGGAACGTGCGGGCGATGCCGGCCTTGGTGATGACGTGCGGGGGCTTGCCGGTGATGTTGCGGCCCTCGAAGCTCACGTGCCCGATCGTCGGCTTGTACAGGCCGGTCAGCATGTTGAAGAACGTCGTCTTGCCGGCGCCGTTGGGGCCGATGATCGACACGATCCCGGCGCGGGGGACCGTGAAGGAGACGTCGTTGACCGCCACGAGGCCGCCGAACGTCTTGGTGACGTGGCTCGCCTCGAGCAGGACGCCGTTCTTGCTCTCGTCGCTCACCGTCTTGCCTCGTAGAGGGCCTCGCCGGGCTCGCCCATGCCCGTCCGGTCGGCGGCGACGTCCTCGACCTCGCCGGAATGGAGCTCGAGTTTTCGTCGCGACGAGGGTATGAAGCCCTCGGGCCGGAGGACCATCATCACCAGCAGGAAGAAGCCGAAGATCCCGAAGTTGACCGCCGTCAGATCGAAATTCAGGCCGATGGCGTCGGGGACGTCGTTGAGCTGGGGCAGGATGAAGCGGTCGAGCATCGACAGCGCCACCGCGCCGAGGATCACCCCGGCCACGTTGCCCATGCCGCCGATGATGATCATGCAGAGGATGAAGACCGAGAACCCGAACTCGAACTGGTCCACGTTCACGGTGTTCCGGTACGCGCCCAGGAAGGCACCGGCGAAGCCGCCGAAGGCCGCGCCGACCGCGTAGGCCCACAGCTTCGTCCGCACCAGGTTGACGCCCATCGCGGCCGCCGCGACCTCGTCCTCGCGCACGGCGATCCACGCCCGCCCGAGCCTGGAGTCGCGCAGGCGGATGTTCACGAACAGGGTCACGAGGACCATGCCGAGGCCAACGAAGTAGATGCCGGCCAGTTCGATGGGGTAGTTCAGCTCGCCCACTCCCGGGAAGTAGACGCGGTCGATCGGGGTGATGCCCTGGCGGCCGTTGGAGACGAAGGTCCAGTTCTCGAACACGCGCGGGACGATCTCCCCGAACGCGAGCGTCACGATGGCCAGGTAGTCGCCGCGCAGGCGCAGGGTGGGCGCGCCCAGGATCACCCCCCACAGTCCGGTGAAGGCCGCGGCGATGATCACCACGATCACGAAGTTGATGTGGAACCCCGGCAGCACCTTCTGCACGTCGGTGAGGACGTCGAGATGGACGTGCTCGAACTGCCCCGACGCAAGCCAGCCGATCACGAACGCCCCGATCGCGTAGAAGGCGACGTAGCCGAGGTCGAGCAGGCCGGCGAAGCCGACGACGATGTTCAGACCAGA
>Ga0207688_10000787_pt1 | contig 15813 bp, 12 predicted proteins | sample KBSMiscanthusM4_FD_184296 | JGI IMG/M metagenome (GOLD analysis project Ga0207688, IMG submission 184296) | Miscanthus rhizosphere microbial communities from Kellogg Biological Station, Michigan, USA - M4 (SPAdes) (version 2) | ecosystem: Host-associated > Plants > Roots > Rhizosphere ...
TCTCCCGGACGATGCCAGCGGCCTCGTGCCCGTAGACGGCGGGCAGGTCGCCTCCCCAGTCTCCTTCGGCGAACGCGATGTCGCTGTGGCAGATCGCGCACGCCGCCAGGTCGACGGTCACCTCACCGGCTTCCGGGGTGTCGAGGCGCAGCTCCTCGATCTGAAGGGGCGCCCGGAACTCGCGGCAGACCGCGGCCTTCATGCGACCGGCGGGAAGCGCGACTGCTGGTCGCGCTCGGCCACGTCCATCGTGTTCCGCGTGTACTGCTTCGCCGCAACGCGCGACGGCTGGAAGTCCCACGGGAACGGAGCCCCCGTCGTGAGCGCCGCGTAAACGGCCAGGCGTGCCTGCTGGCTCGCGCGCACGTCGCGGTCGACCGCGTCGAGGTCCCAGCGGCGTTCGGCTTCGTCTCGGAGCTCTCCCAGCACGGCCCGGTGCTCGGGGTTCCCGGCGAGGTTCACGAGCTCGAGCGGATCGTCGTCCACGTCGAAGAGCTGATCGGGGTCGCTCGGCGTGTGGATGTACTTCCAGCGCCCGCGCCGGAGCATGACCATCGGCGCAACGACGGTCTCCGCGAGAAATTCGCCCGCGATCGTCCGCTCGGGCTCGCTCCCGCCGTCGAGAAGCGGCACGACGCTGCGCCCGTCGACCGGCGCAGCGATCTCTTCCGAGAGCCCCGGCCGTGCGAGGTCGAGCAGCGTCGGTGCGAGGTCGACGAGCGAGACCGGCTCGCGCACACGACCCGGAGCGAAGCGACCCGGCGCGGACACGACGAACGGCACGTGCGCGGCGTGCTCGCGAAAGGACATCTTGTAGAAGAGCCCGTGCTCGCCGAGGAAGTCGCCGTGATCCGACGTGAGGATCACGACGGCGTCGTCCTCGAGCCCACACGCGCGGAACGCCGCGAGCACGTCGCCGATGCGCTCGTCGACGTACGAGAGGCTCGCGTAGTAGCCGTGCCGCGCCGCCCGCACGTCGTCCTCGGTGATCGAGACCTGGTCCATGGCGGCGCTCTTCCAGAGCCGGTGCGAGTGTGCATCCATCTGCTCCGGAGGCAGTCCCGGAGCCGCGGGCAGGTCGATGTCCTCGTCGCGGTAGAGATCCCAGAAGCGCTGTCTCGCAACGTAGGGATCGTGTGGGTGACTGAAGGAGACGCAGAGCATGAGCGGTGCGTCGCGCTCGTAGCGCGCGTAGTCGTACAGGCGACGAACCGCGTGGAACGCGACCTCGTCGTCGTACTCGAGCTGGTTCGTGATCTCCGCGACCCCCGCCTCGACCACCGAGCTCATGTTGTGGTACCACCAGTCGACCCGTTCGCCCCCGAGCCGCCAGTCGGGGGTCCACCCGAAGTCGCCGGGGTAGACGTCGGTCGTGAGGCGCTCCTCGAACCCGTGCAGCTGGTCGGGGCCGACGAAGTGCATCTTCCCGCTGAGGCACGTCCGATAGCCCTCGAGGCGCAGGTAGTGAGTGAACGCAGGAATCGACGAGGCGAACTCGGCCGAGTTGTCGTAGACGCCCGTCCGGGTCGGAAGCATCCCGGTCATGAGCGCCGCCCGAGCCGGTGCGCACAGGGGGCTCGGCGAGTACGCGTTCTCGAAGACGACGCCCGTCTCGGCGAGCTCGTCGATCGCCGGGGTCTTCGTCACGGCATTGCCGTGGGCGCGCAGGAACGATGCTGCGAGCTGGTCGACGACGAAGAGGAGGATGTGCGGCCGCTCGCTCACGGGACGCTCGACGCTACCTCGTTGACCGGATTTGCGGGCACCCTCCCCTCCAGTACGTCTCGGACCGCCTCCGTCGCCCGACGCGGGGCGGCCCCCTCCGCCTCCTCGCTGTACCAGCCCGCGTGCGGGTTGACGACGAGCCGCGGCACCTGCGGCGCGGGAGCGGCGGCGTCCGGAGGCTCGACCTCGAGCACGTCGAGCGCGACACCCCCGAGTCGGCCGGCAGCCAGTGCCGCGAGGAGCGCTTCCGAGTCGACGAGGCCCGAGCGAGCGACGTTGAGGACGTACGCGCCTTCGGGCAGCAGCGCGAGCTCGCGCGCGCCGAGGAGGTGCTCGGTGTCGGGCGTGAGGGGCGCGTGGAGCGTGACGGCCGTGGACGAGCGCAGAAGCTCCTCGAGCGACGCCGGCTGCACTCCCGTCGACGCGATCGCGTCGGGCTCGAGTAGGGGATCGAACGCGACGACGTTCATACCGAGTGCGTGAGCCCGTGCCGCGACGGCGCGGCCGATCCGTCCGTACCCGACGATGCCGAGCCGTACATCCGCGAGACGGCCGAGCCGCCCCGCCGCGCGGTGATCCCACCCCCCTTCGCGTACGCTGCGATCGAGCTCGACGACCCCCCGCGCGAGAGCCAGTAAGAGCGCGATCGAGTGATCCGCCATCTCCTCGATGCAGTAGTCGGGGACGTTGCACACCCATACGCCGCGTGCGGTCGCCGCCTCGACGTCGACGTGGTCGAACCCGACGCTCGGCGTCGCGACGACCCGAACCTTCGGCAGCGCGGCGAGGTCGTCCGCAGTCACGGGCTCGAAGGACAGGAGACCTACGACGTCGTCGCCCGACCAAGGTGGCGAGGATGTCTCGACCACGACGTCGAGGCCGACGAGATCGCCCTGCACAAGCTCCCGCTCGAACGACGGGTCGGTGAGGACGCGCCTCACGCGACGGCGGAGCGCAGCGTGGCGCAGACGTCGCGGAGCTCCACGCCGAACCGTTCCATGAGCTCGGACGGGCCGACGGTGACCCGCACGAACCCGGAAAGCCCGTAGTCGGAGCCGGGGCGGATGAGAAGCCCGCGCTCGGCCAGGCGGTCTCCCAGTAGCACGTCGTCGACGTCGACTCGTGCGAGCACGAAGTTCGTCTGCGACGGGAGCGGCTCGAACCCGACGCTGCGCAACTCGTCGGCGAGCTGCGCCCGGGCCGCTGCGACCAGGTCGCGGCGCTCGTCCACGGCGGCACGCGCGCGCAGGCAGGCACAGCCCGCCGCGAGCGCGACGCAGTTCACGTTGTACGGCTCCTCGAGCAGATCGAGGTACCCGACGAGCGGCTCGTCGAGGAGGGCATAGCCGAGGCGCAGCCCCGCCAGCCCGTACAGCTTCGAGAAGCTCCTGAGCACGATGACGCGGCGGCCGTCGAGGACGTCGACCTCGCGGCGCGTGCGGCGCTCGGGCGCGACGAAGTCCCCATATGCCTCGTCGACGACGGCCACGCAGCGGTCCGGGAGCCCGTCGAGAAACCCCGCCCAGTCCGAGGGGTCGAGCGCGGCGCCCGTCGGGTTGTTCGGGTCGCAGACCCATGCGATGCGGGCGTCGACAGTACGGGCGCGCTCGGCGAGAGCCTCGAGATCGATCTCCAGCTCACGCATCGGCACGCGTTCCACGACCGCGCCGCGCGTCGCCGAGATCTGCGCGTAGAGGCCGTACGTCAGCGCCGGCACCACGACGCGGTCACCCGGCCGTAGGAGCAGGCTGGCGACGTGCCCGAGCAGAGCGAGACTGCCGTGCGCGGGGACGACGTTCGTCGGTCGCACGCCCCAGACGGCCGCCACCTCGTTGCGGAAGTCGATGTACGGCTGCTCGGGGTAGAGCCAGATGTTCTCGAGCTCCGCGTGGATCGCGTCGAGCACTCCGGGGAGCGGCCCGAAGAGGTTCTCGTTCCAGCTCAGCTTCACGATCTCGTCGAGGCCGTGAAGCTCCTTGACCTCCGCGATCGTCATGCCGAGGGCGAACTGATCGAGCTCCTCGAGCTCGGGGACGACGATGCCGCTCCAGTCCGCCACGGCGCAACTCTACGGCGAAATCGGTGCTTGCTTTCTCGGCGCGACAGGAGTTGAATGGCGCCAACCCTTGGGGGGCTCATCGGCAAGCCGGAGGAGGCGTGAATGACGACGGCCGACCAAGCACTGAGCCGCGAGATCGAGCGCGGCATGACGCGGCAGGACATCCTTCGCCGAGCAGCGGCGCTCGGCATCGTGGTCGGAGGATCACTCGGCCCGCTGACCGAGGCGGCATTCGCCGAGAGTCAGATCAAGCGCGGCGGGACGTTCCGCCAGGCGACGTCGGGAGGCACAACCGACTTCATCGACGGGCAGCACATCGTCGCGAAGTCGGACATCGCGCGCCTCGTCGCGACGTTCGACGCGCTCGCACGGTTCGACGAGAAGGGCAAGATCCGGATGCACCTGGCCGAGGAGCTGAAGGCCGAGAAGGCCAATCAGTACCTCATCCGGGTCCGCAAGGGCGTCGAGTTCCACAACGGCAAGACGCTCACGATCGACGACGTCATCTACTCGATCCGGCGCACGAAGAACACGAAGCTGAAGCTGTTCGGCAACGCCGCCTTCGGCGCGATCGACCTGAACAACATCAAGAAGCTCGACAAGTACACGTGCAGGCTGAAGCTGTCGCGTCCCGACGTGACGCTCATGGAGGCGTTCGCGCAGTACTTCCAGGGCGTCGTCCCGAAGGGCTACCAGCCGACCGCCGTCGGCAAGGGCCCGCTGCAGTACATCGGGACCGGCCCGTTCAAGGTCAAGAGCTTCACGCCCGGCCGCGAGAGCGTCCACGTGAAGAACGAGAACTACTGGATCTCGGGGCAGCCGTACTTCAACGAGGTGCGGATCATCAACTTCCCGTCCGACGCGGCGAAGGTGAACGCGCTGCTTTCCGGGCAGGTCGAGGCCATGGCCGACGTTCCGTTCGCGCAGGTGCCGGTCGTGAAGAGCCGCGGCAAGGTCCTCGTGTCGCCCACCGGTGCATGGACGCCACTGTGCATGCGGGTCGACACGCCGCCGTTCGACGACGTACGCGTGCGACGTGCCTTCCGCCTGCTCATCAACCGTCCGCAGGTCGTGCAGCAGGGCCTCTCCGGCTACGGATTCGTCGCCAACGACATCTACTCGCCGTTCGACCCCGCCTATGCGGGGGACGAGTTCCCGCAGCGCAAGTACGACCCGGAGCAGGCGAAGTCGCTCCTCAAGCAGGCCGGCCACGACGGTCTCTCGGTCGAGCTCGTGACGAGCCCGGCGGACACCGGCATGGTCGAGGGGGCCACGATCTTCGCGCAGAACGCGAAGGCCGGCGGCGTCAACGTCACCGTCCGGAACGTCGACGGCGGCACGATCTACGGCGACCAGTACCTGAAGTGGCCGTTCTCGGCCGACTACTGGGGGACGCGCAACTACCTCCTCCAGGCTGCGACGGGCGTCCTCAAGACCGCCCCGTTCAACGAGACGCACTGGGACGCGTACCCGAACTACCCGAAGTTCGAGGCGCTCTACCGCCAGGCGCTCGGGACCGTCGACGAGAAGAAGCGCGCGCAGATCATCAAGGAGATGCAGCGCATGGAGTACAACGACGGCGGCCTCATCATCTGGGGCTTCAAGAGCCTGACCGACGGCTACTCCAAGAAGGTGGGCGGCTACAAGGTCGACCGTGGAACGCTGAACCTGAACAAGTACGGCAACGGGTTCCGCACGATCTACTTCGTCTAGGAGCCATCGGTGCCGGGCCGGAAACGGCCCGGCACCGCTTCTCGAATGCACATCCGTCGAGCCGTCGCCGACGACGTGACGGCCGTGAGGGCCGTCGTCGAGGCCGCCTACGCGCCGTACGTCCCGCGGATCGGCCGTGAGCCCGCGCCGATGACCGCGGACTACGAGAGTCTCGTCGCCGCCGACGAGGTATGGGTCGGCGAGACGGACGGACGTGTGGTCGGAGTCCTCGTGATCCGGGCTTCCGAAGACGTGCTCGAGCTCGAGAACGTCGCCGTCGACCCGTTGGCGCAGGGACTCGGCCACGGCCGTGCGTTCGTTTCGTTCGCGGAAAACCACGCCCGCGAGGGCGGCCTGACTGCGGTCGAGCTGTACACGAACGAGGCGATGGTCGAGAACCTCGCGCTCTACCCGAAGCTCGGATTCGTCGAGACGGAGAGGCGCGTCGAGGACGGCTTTCGGCGCGTCTACTTCAGGAAGACCCTGGACTCCGGGGAACTTCGGCGTTAGCCTCGACAGCACGGATGAGACTCCGGAAGGGACTCACCGGCTTCATCATTCGCCGGCTCCTGCTCGGCCTCGTCACGCTGTGGATCACCTCGGTGATCATCTTCGCCGCGACGCAGGCGCTGCCCGGAGACGCAGCCCGCTCGATCCTCGGGCGGAGCGCGACCCCCGAGTCGCTCGCTACGCTCCGCGCCCAGCTCGGTCTCGACAAGCCGGTGCTCACGCAGTACTGGGAGTGGATCAGCGGGGTCTTCACCGGCGACCTCGGGACCTCGCTCGCGAACAGCCTCCCGGTGACCGATGTCGTCGGCGAGCGGCTCGTCTACACGCTGTTCCTCTTACTGGTCGCCGGCGCGATCAGCATCCCGTTCGGCATCTCCCTCGGTGCGACCAGCGCGCGCAAGCGCGACAGCGCATTCGACCAGACGACCTCGATCGCCACCCTCGGGCTCGTGGCGCTGCCCGAGTTCGTCGTCGGCATCACGCTCGCGGTGATCTTCTCCACGACCGTCTTCCACATCCTGCCGAGCGTGATCGTGACCGAGCCGGGATCGAGGCCCTGGCAGTACCCGAAGGAGCTCGTCCTCCCGGTGATCACACTGATCATCGCGGTCGTCCCGTACACGGCGCGGATCATGCGGGCGTCGACCGTCGAGATCCTCGAGAGCGACTACGTCGAGATGGCGCGGCTCAAGGGGCTCTCGGAGCGGCGCGTCCTGTGGCGGCACGCCGTGCCGAACGCCCTCGCCCCGACGTTCCAGGTCGCGGCCCTCAACCTCGCGTACCTGGCCGGAGGCATCGTCGTGGTGGAGGCCGTCTTCAACTACCCGGGCATCGGGCTCCTCCTCGTCGAGTCGGTCCGCGCCCGCGACATGCCGACGGTGCAGGCGATCGCGCTGTTCATCGCCGCGCTCTACGTCGTGCTGAACCTCCTGGCGGACGTCGCCACGATCCTCGTCAGCCCGCGCCTCAGGACGTCGCTCCAGTGACGGACGTCGCGGTCGCCGACGCGGTCGAGATCGACCTCGACGAGCGACGTCGCGGCCCGCTGCGCGTTCTCTTCTCTGCGGCCTGGAAGCAGCACCGCACGAAGATCGGGCTCGGCATCACTCTGCTGCTCGTCGGCATCGCCGTCTTCGGCCGGCTCGTCGCGCCGTACGAGCCCGACCAGGGCGTCGAAGGACTGTTGCCCTTCGCGCCGCCCTCGAGCGACGCGTGGCTCGGGACCGACGCCCTCGGCCGTGACGTGCTCAGCCGCTTCCTGTACGGAGGCCTGTCCGTGCTCGTGCTCTCAGGCGTCGCGACGGCAATTGGGATGTCGCTCGGAATCACCGTCGGTCTACTCGCGGCGTACTCGCGCGGGAAGCTGGACGACCTCCTCATGCGGACGATGGACGTCTTCATCTCGCTGCCGTCGATCGTCCTCGCGCTCCTGCTCGCCGCGACGGTCGGCCCCAAGCTCTGGCTGCTCATCATTGCCGTCGCCCTGACGACGATGCCGCGCGCGGCGCGGATCACACGGGGCGCTGCGGCGGAGGTCGTCGAGCGGGACTACGTGCGCGCGGCGGAGGCGATCGGCATCCCCCGGCGCAAGATCATCCTCTCCGAGCTGCTCCCGAACGTCTCGAGCCCGCTCATCGCCGAGACGACGCTGCGCATGTCGTTCAACGTCGGCGTCGTCGCAGGGCTCAGCTTCCTCGGTTTCGGGCTGCAGCCGCCGGCAGCCGACTGGGGGCTGATGATCAACGAGAACCAGAACGGTTTGACGCTCCAGCCCTGGCCGGTCCTCCTCCCCATCATCGCCATCGCGCTCCTGACGATCGGGACGAGCCTCGTCGGCGACGGTCTCGCACGGGCGGCGATCGGGATCGAGCGCGGCCGGACGGGCGGCGAATGAGCGCGCCGCTCGCACTCGAAGTCGTCGACCTGCGCGTCGAGATCGACCACGGCAACCACGAGGACATCGTCGACGGCATCTCGTTCCGCGTCGCCGCCGGCGAGGTCCTCGGCCTCGTCGGGGAGTCGGGCTCGGGCAAGACGACGGTCGGCCTCGCGGTACTGGGACACACGCGGCGCGGGGCGCGCGTCGCGCGCGGCGAGGTGCGGATCGAGGGCCGCGACATCCTCCCGCTACCGGCGCTCGAGCGCCAGCACCTCCGAGGCAAGCTCGTCTCGTACGTTCCCCAGGACCCCGCGTCCTCGCTGAACCCGGCGCTGAAGATCGAGACGCAGCTCGACGAGACGCTGTCGGCCCACGGCTTCGGCTCGTCGGACGCCGAGCGGCGCGCGCGCATCGTCGAGGCGCTGGCCGAGGTGCTGCTCCCCAGTGACGAGACCTTCCTGCGCCGATATCCACATCAGCTGTCCGGCGGCCAGCAGCAGCGCGTGGCGCTCGCCATGGCGTTCGCCAACCGTCCCCGCGTCATCGTCCTCGACGAGCCGACGACCGGGCTCGACGTCACGACGCAGGCGCACGTGCTCGCGACGGTGCGAGACCTCTGCTCCGCGCACGGGGTCGCGGCCGTGTACGTGAGCCACGACCTGGCCGTGGTCGCCACGCTCGCGGATCGCGTCGCCGTCATGTACGCCGGGCGGATCGCCGAGCTGGGGCCAACCGCGACGCTCTTCCGCCAGGCCGCTCACCCCTACACCCGCCGCCTCGTCGAGGCGATCCCCGAGATGTCGGGCCAGCACGCACTCGTGGGCATCCCCGGAACAGCGCCACGGCCCGGCCACCGGCCGAGCGGGTGCTTCTTCGCGCCGCGCTGCGCCTACGTCCAGGACGAGTGCACGACGGCGGAGCCGCCGCTCGAGCGAGTGTCGGACGAGCACGAGGTCCGCTGCATCCGGCACGCAGCCGTCCTCCGCGACGCAGCCACGGCCCGAATCGCGGCGACGCCGAGGCCCGAGATCGGGGTGGAGGACGCGCTCGTCGCGGTCATCGGAGTGAACGCGTCCTACGGGACGCGGCAGGTCCTTCACGACGTCGAGCTCGTCGTGAGGCCGCGCGAATGCCTTGCGCTCGTAGGCGAGTCCGGCTCCGGGAAGACGACGCTCGCCCGCTGCGTTGCCGGCCTGCACACGTCCTACACGGGTCAGGTGTCCTTCCGCGGGAAGGAGCTGCCAGCGGGCTCCAGATCGCGCGATGCCGACACCCGCCGCGAGATCCAGTACGTGTTCCAGAGCCCCTACAACTCGCTCAATCCGCGGAAGACGATCGCGCAGATCATCGAGCAGCCGTTGCGGCACTTCTTCTCGATCGGTGGATCGGACGGGCGGGGACGCGTCCGCGGGGCGCTCGACCGGGTACAGCTCTCGACGACCTGTCTCGACCGCTACCCGCACCAGCTGTCGGGCGGCGAGCGCCAGCGTGTCGCAATTGCCCGAGCGCTCGTCGCCGAGCCGCAGCTCCTCGTGTGCGACGAGGTCACGTCCGCACTCGACGTCTCCGTGCAGGCGGCGATCATCGACGTGCTCGCGGAGCTCCAGCGCGAGCTCCACATCGGGCTCCTCTTCGTGACGCACAACCTCGCGCTCATCCGGACGCTGTCGCAGGAGGTTGCTGTGATGAGCGAGGGCCGCATCGTCGAGCGCGGGCGCGTCGACGACATCCTCGACGCCCCGAAGGCCGACTACACGAAGAAGCTCCTCTCCGACACGCCGAGCCTCGAAGCGGCGCTCGCTGCCGCGACCGGCTAGCCCCGCGACGGATCGAGCACGCGGAAGGCCCACACGCGAACGAGGACGCCCGGCTCGCCCCTCGGCAGGGCCTGGAACTCGTCGCCGCGATCGACCAGCGCCCAGCGCCTCCCCTGCTCGAGCTCGGCGATCTTGTCGCCGAAGCCCGGGAGGGCGGTATCGGACCGCAGCGTGAAGATCACGTGCCCGCCTGGCCGGGTCACGCGAACCAGCTCGTCGAGGCTCGCCGCGGGTGCGTGCCCGGCGGTGAGGACGCCCGCGCACACCACCGCGTCGTACGACCCCGTCTCGTACTCGAGGGGCTGGCCGAGCCTCGCTACGCGGAGGTCGCGGTAGATGCCCTTGCCCGCGGCCTGGCCGAGCATCCCGTCGGACATGTCGAACGCATCCAGCCGTCGGAAGCCCGCACGGACGAGCTCCTCCCCGAGCAGGCCTGTCCCGGCGCCGGCGTCGAGAACCGTCGCGTCCGGATCGAGCAGCCGCCCCGCGACGCCTGCGACAGCGCGTGGTGACGCGTACTGCATGTCGTCGCCCACACCGGAGTCGTAGACGGACGCGATCCGGTCGTACTCGCGGCGCAGCGCGTCGAGGTCGGCCGCGCCGTACAGCCGCGAGAGATCGACCGGAACCTTCTCGGCACGGCGCGCCGTCCGGAGGAGCCAGAGCCCGATCAGCGCACAGAACAGGATCATCACTGCGTAGGCCGTCCGATCGCCGGCCGAGTCGGCGATCGCGCCGGCGAGGATCGGCCCGACCGTCGACGCCGAGGCCCAACCGAGCATCACGAGCCCCATCACCGATCCGCGCCCGAGAGCCGCGCGGTGAGCCCCCGCCGCAGCGAGCGGATAGATGATCGTGTCCATCGTCGACCACGGCGGCGCACGCAGGAGGACGAATGCCACGGCAGCGACGGTCGACGGGCTGACGAGGACGAGGACGATCGTCGTGCCCGTGAGGAGCGCGGAGACGCCCCCGACCCGGAGCGTCGCCGAGCGCTCCCCGAGTCGGGCGACGATCGCGCTGACGACCGTGTAGACGGCGGACGCGACGGAGAACAGGAGGCCGATCTGCGCGGCCGAGACGCCGTTCCCCTTCAGCTGCAGCGGGACGAGCAGGTTCACGCCGCCTCCGACGAGGCCGATCAGCACGATGATCGCGATCCCCGCGAGGACGAGCTCGTCCCGGCGGACGACGCGCAGGGTCTCCCGGAGCGACTGGGTCGCCACGTCGGTGACGTGAACCGCGGGCACCCTGAACAGCGAGATCGTCACCGCGGCGGCAGCGACCGCGAGCACGACGAACGGCGTGCCCGTCTCGAACCGATCCGCGACCACGCCCGAGAAGACCGGACCGATCGTGAACCCGACGCCGGCGACGGTCGTCGCCAGGGCGAGCGCCCCGGCCCGGCGTTCGTGCGTCAGCGAGTTGGAGAGCCACGAGGCGCCCGCGCCCCAGAGCGCGCCGAAGGCTGCGCCGAAACCCGCTCGGGCGATGAGCAGCGTCCAGAAGTCGTCCGCGAACCCTTGCCCCAGCGTCGCGAGCGTGAAGAGCGCAGCCGACGCGAGCGTGACCTCCCTCGCGCCGAACCGGTCGGCGAGCACCCCGAGCGGAAGCGCAGCGACGAGCGCCGCGAGACTTGCCGCCGCGAGGATCGCGCCCGTCTCGACGCCGTTGAGCCCGAAGTCGTCAGCGTACGTCGGCGCGAGCGGGATCATCGCGATCCACGTCAGCGTCTCGAGGAGGAAGAGCGCGTAGAGCGGGAGGACGCTGCGGCGCAACGCGAGGAGCGCTACCTACACGCCGCGCGGCGAGCGATCGTCGAGCGCGACCCTCATGAGGTCGCGGATCGAGACGATGCCGACGACCTTGCCGTTCGCCTCGACTACGGGCAGGTGGCGGAAGCCCCCGTGGATCATGAGCGAGGCCGCATGGTCGGTCGTGTCGCTCGGCTCGATCGTGTCGGGATGCGGCGTCATCCACTCCTTCACGGGCGCACTCCCGTCCTTGCCAGCGGCGACCGCCTTCATGACGTCCCGCTCGGTCAGGATCGCCGCCACCCGCTCGCCTTCCAGCACGACGACCGCACCGACGCCCCGTGTCGCCATCGCTGCCGCCGCCTCACCCAGCGTCGCATCGGCCGCGACGGTCAGCAGGCTCGCGGTCATGTGCTCGGACACGGGCGGCATCCGACGATTCTACGATGCCCCAATGGAGGACGCCCAGCCGCGCGCTACCGGCCGCTGCCTGTGCGGCGCGGTGACGTACGAGGTGCGAGGACTACTGCGCGACGTCGTCCTCTGCCACTGCATCGAGTGCCGGCGCTGGGGCGGCCACGTCGGCGCGTTCGCATCGGCGTTGAACGACGACCTCGTCGTCAGCGGCGAGGCGCTGCGCTGGGTTCCGAGCCCGGAGAGCAACCGCCATGCGCGACGCGCGTTCTGCGGCGAGTGTGGCTCCAGTCTGTTCTGGCAGGCGGCGGACGCGGAGCGTACGGGGATAGCCGCCGGCACGCTCGATCCTCCGACCGGGCTGCGCCTGACGGCGCACATCCACACGGCCGACGCGCCCGACTGGGACGAGCTTCCCGGAGACGGCCTGCCGCGCGACCCGGACGCGTCGTTCGCGCCGCGCTGGAGCTAGAGAGCTCGCGTACCCGGTTGCCGCAAATCCACGGCGGAGCCTAGGATGACCCGCGAGAACGCCAATCCGGTGGAGGTGAGCATGTCCGAGAAGATGTGGGGAGACGAGCCGTTCTGGGGGCTCGGCTACGACTGGGATCCCGACTGGGTCTATACCGACCGCCAGAAGGAGCTCCGCGCGACGCTCATCGAGCTCTGCGAGAAGGAGATGCGCGCCAACGCGAAGCGCTCCGACGACGAGCTCCTGTTCCCGCGCCGCAACCTCGAGCTGCTCGGCGAGCACGGCTTCCTCGGCCTCATCGTCCCCGAGGAGTACGGGGGCCTCGGCGAGAACCACGTGGCCTTCGCCATGACGTGCGAGACGATCGCGCGCTATGGCTGTGCCTCGACGGCGATGTGCTACGTGATGCACATCGGCGCCGTCGCCGCACTGATGCTCCGCCCCACGCCGGAGATCGTCGACAAGTACATCCGACCGCTCAACTCCGGCCTCATCGGGACGCTCTCGTACTCCGACCCGGAGACGGGGTCGCACTTCTGGTACCCGGTGAGCTCACGCGCCGAGCGCGTCAACGGCGGGTACCGGATCAACAAGAAGGCGTCCTGGACGACCTCCGGCGGATTCGCCGACTTCTACGTCCTGCAGACGACGAGCCCGGACTTCAAGGGCTACGACGACCTCTCCGTCTTCGTCGTGGACAAGGAGCACTGCGAGGCGCAGCCGTCGCTCTGGGACGCGCTCGGGTTGCGGGGCAATCAGTCGGGAGCGATCTCCTTCACCGACGTCGAGATCCCCGGCACGCAGATCGTCGGCCCCGAGGGAGACGGCGCGACCTCGAACGACGAGGCGGTGGATCCCTGGTTCCTGATCGGGTCCTCCTCGGTCTGGAACGGACTGGCGTTCGGCGCGATCGACATCGCGAAGCGCCACACCACCCGGAAGCGCCACGTCGACGTCGGGATGCGCGTGGCGGACTACCCGACGATCCAGGACTACGTCGGTCAGGCGGTGATGGAGACGAACGCCGCCCGCATGTTCGTCTACTCGGTCGCGCAGGCGTTCGACGGCGCGACCGAGAACAACACACTCGTGCTCGAGCCGGGAACGCTCGCTCGCGGCAACTTCCTGCACTGGGCGTGGCAGATCAAGTTCGTGGCCGCACAGAACACGGCCCACGTGGTGGACAAGATGCTCCACGCGTGCGGCGGATCGGGGTACAAGCGCGACATGGAGCTCGAGCGCTACCTCCGCGACGCGAAGGCGGGCTGGGTCATGGGCCCCACGAACGAGGTGCTGCGTCAGTTCGTCGGGAAGGCAGTCCTCCTCGGCTTCGACTCGCTCGACTACTGGAACCAGTCGTACAACCGTCGAGCGGTGGAGAACGAGATCAAGAAGCTCGATCCGGACGCCAAGCGCGACCTCGCAGAGCAGCTCGTCGCGCAGGCCGCCGAGGAGGAGACCAAGGCGCCCGCGAGGGCCTGACGTGAGCCTCCTCGGAACATCGGGCCTCGTTCGGGGACTCCTCCCGGAGGACCCGTTCGTCGAGACGTACGTCGTCCGCCCGGGCGGGGCGACGGTGTTCGCACTCGGCCCCGACGAGCGGATGACGGTCGTCGATACGCGTGGCGACCAGGTCGCGGAGGTCTCGGTGCTCGGTGCCGACGGGCGGGACGACGCGGCCGCGGTCGGCGCGAGGGCGGACGCCCCCGCGACGGTGATCCGCGCAGCACTGGCGGACCGCAACGGCAGCCTCCTCGCGCACGAGCTGGGGTCGCGCGGACTCGACCCGGCCGAAGCGACCGCGATTCGCCTGTTCGGCGAGTGGTCGCCCGCGGGTTCGGCGCAGACGTTCCGCGCGGAGCGTGCGGTCACGGTCGTCGTCGGAGCACCGGCCGGCCGCATCGTCGACGGCGCGCCGCCCCCGTCGGAGCTCCTCGTGGAGGTTCGGCGAGCGACGCCGCGGACCTACGAGCAGCAGGAGCTTCCTCCCCCGCTCGCGGAGCCCCGGCTCGACGTACGGGTCGATTCGGCGACGGCGCTCGCGTACGAGGTACGCGCGGGCGAGTTCATCCAGGTCATCGACGTCGAGGGCAAGCAGTGCTCGGACTTCCTCGCGTTCCACCGCGGCAAGCTCGAGTCCGGGCTCGAGCGCGGTCTCGACGCGACGACGACCCGCTCGCTCATGGGCAACGCGTATCCCCAGCCGGGCCTGCAGGGGAAGTTCTACGACGTCGACCAGGACCCGCTGATCGAGGTGGTGCGCGACACCGTCGGCCGGCACGACACGTTCGGCCTCGCCTGTACGGCCAAGTACTACGAGGACAAGGGCTACCCGGGCCACGTGAACTGCACCGAGAACTTCAACGGCCAGGTGACGCCGTTCGGCATCGCGAGGCGGGCGGGCTGGGAGGCGCTCAACTTCTTCTACAACACCGGCTTCGACGCGAACAACGTCTTCGTGATGGACGAGCCGTGGTCGCGCCCCGGCGACTACGTGCTCCTGCGGGCGATGAGCGACCTCGTGTGCGCTTCGTCCTCGTGCCCCGACGACATCGACCCGGCGAACGGCTGGCAGGTGACTCCGATCCATGTCCGGGTGTACGCGCCCGACAACACGTTCTCGGTCGCGATCGCGCGCCGGGTGACTGCGGACGCGGACCCCGTCCTCACGAAGGAGACGACCTTCCATCCGCGCACGAGCGAGCTCACGAAGAGCTTCGTCGAGTACCGCGGCTACTGGCTGCCGCACTGCTTCGACAACGAGGGCGCGATCGCCGAGTACTGGGCGTGCCGCGAGAAGGTCGCGATCATGGACCTGTCGCCGCTGCGCAAGTGGGAGATCCTCGGTCCGGACGCCGAAGCGCTCGTCCAGAAGGCGATCACGCGCGACGCGCGGCGGCTCTCGGTCGGCCAGGTCACGTACACCGCCGTGTGCAACGAGACGGGCGGGATGATCGACGACGCGACCGTCTACCGGCTCGGCCAGGACAACTTCCGCTTCGTCGGCGGGGACGAGTACGACGGGATCTGGCTCAACGAGCTCGCGGAGCGCGGCGACCTGAAGGTGTGGGTGAAGCCGTCGACGGACCAGCTCCACAACGTCGCCGTCCAGGGCCCCGAGAGCCGCGAGCTGCTCGAGAAGATCGTATGGACGCCGCCGACGCAGACGTCGCTCGACGACCTCAAGTGGTTCCGCTTCACGGTCGGCCGCATCGGCACGTACGACGGCATCCCGATCGTCGTCTCGCGCACCGGCTACACGGGCGAGCTCGGCTACGAGGTCTGGTGCCATCCCTCCGACGGGGCGGCGGTCTGGGACGCGATCTGGTCCGCGGGCGCCGACCACGGCCTGACCCCGCTCGGCCTGGAGGCGCTGGACATCCTCCGCATCGAGTCGGGATTGATCTTCGCCGGGTACGAGTTCGACGACCAGGTCGACCCCTTCGAGGCCGGCGTCGGCTTCGCCGTCG
>Ga0207688_10000788_pt1 | contig 15802 bp, 21 predicted proteins | sample KBSMiscanthusM4_FD_184296 | JGI IMG/M metagenome (GOLD analysis project Ga0207688, IMG submission 184296) | Miscanthus rhizosphere microbial communities from Kellogg Biological Station, Michigan, USA - M4 (SPAdes) (version 2) | ecosystem: Host-associated > Plants > Roots > Rhizosphere ...
CGGCAGGTCCTCTGCCGTCGCGCTCGAGCGGACCGCGTAGGCGCCGTGCTCGCCGAGACGGGCGAGCGCGCCGGTGATCGCGGCCGCCACATCGTCGGGGATGGCGGTCCCTTCGAGGGTCCGGCGGATCTCCGCGCTGAGCGTGCGGATCGCCGCCCGGTCGTCAGGGTTCAGGCGCGACAGCCGATCGAGCCGATCGTCGGCCGACGGGGCTTCCGCCATGATCCGCCGGAAGGCGCTCGTCGTCACACAGAAGCCGGGCGGCACGCGGATGCCTTCGATCTGCGAAAGCTCCCCAAGGTGCGCGCCCTTGCCGCCGACGGCCGCGACCTGCGCCGCGTCGATCTCCGGAAGATCCAGCACGTAGCGGTCGGGCTGGACGGTGCAGGTCCCCGCCTGATCCTCTCCAACGATCACCGCCGCATGCTCCTCTGTGCTCATTGCGTCGCTCCCTTCGTCGCTTGCGGCGAGCGAGTATGGAGCACACCCCGGGGCTTGAAACAAGCCCCCCCGGCAGCGATACTTTGGATGTGGCGGGGGGCGTCAGACGCCCCTCGCAGCGCGAGAAGCCACCCGCGCGCACGTTGTGGACCTCGGTGATCGTTCCGCGACGGCCCGCCCTGCGCGGGGACAATCGCTTGGACGCGGTCATGAGCTTCGGCTCGCCCGCAACCGGCGTCCCGATTCATCCCTGCAACGGAGGAACCCCGTATGAGCCAGTACGCCGTCGTCAACCCGGCGACGGGAGAGAGCGTCAAGGAGTACCCGACGATCAGCGACGCGGACCTCGACGCGGCGATCGGCCGCGCCGACGCCGCGCACCGCGAGTGGTCCGCCTCGTCGACGGTCGAGGAGCGCGCGGCGCTCGTTCGCCGGGTCGGAGAGCTGCACGCCGAGCGGCGCCAGCATCTCGGCGAGATCATCGTCCGCGAGATGGGCAAGCCGATCGAGCAGGCCGTCGGTGAGGTCGACTTCTGCGTCGCGATCTACGACTACTACGCCGACAACGCCGCGAAGCTGCTCGCCGATGAGCCGATCGATCTGCTCGAGGGCGACGGGTCGGCGTTCGTGCGCCGCAGCTCCTACGGGGTGCTGCTCGGGATCATGCCGTGGAACTACCCGTACTACCAGGTCGCCCGTTTCGCCGGCCCGAACCTGGCGATCGGCAACACGATCCTGCTCAAGCACGCGCCGCAGTGCCCCGAGTCGGCCGCGGCGATCGAGCAGATCTTCCACGACGCCGGCTTCCCGCCGGACGCCTACATCAACATCTACGCGACGAACGAGCAGATCGAGACCGTGATCGCCGACCCGCGAGTCCGCGGCGTCTCGCTCACCGGCTCCGAGCGCGCCGGCGCGGCGGTCGCCGAGATCGCCGGGCGCAACCTGAAGAAGGTCGTGCTCGAACTGGGCGGCTCGGACCCGTTCATCCTGCTCGCCACGGACGATCTCGACGCAGCCGTCGAGTCCGCCGTCGGCGCGCGCCTCGAGAACTCGGGGCAGGCGTGCAACGCGGCGAAGCGCTTCATCGTCGTCGACGAGCTCTACGACGCGTTCCTCGAGAAGTTCACGGGCGCCCTGACCGCGGTGAAGCCAGGCGACCCCACGTCCTCGGACACGACGGTCGGCCCGCTGTCCTCGACCCTGGCGGCCGAGCGCCTCGACGACCAGGTCAAGCGCGCCGTCGAGCAGGGCGCGACGCTCGTCGCCGGCGGCGACCGTGACGGCAACTTCTTCTCGACGACCGTCCTGACCGGCATCACGCCGGACAACGACGCCTACCACGAGGAGTTCTTCGGCCCCGTCGCGGCCGTCTACCGCGTCGGCTCCGAGGCGGAGGCGGTCGACCTCGCCAACGACACGCCGTTCGGCCTGGGGTCCTACGTGATGACGAACGACCGCGACCAGGCGCTGCGCGTCGCGGACCGGATCGACGCGGGGATGGTCTTCGTCAACGCGGTCGGCGCGGAAGGCGCCGAGCTGCCGTTCGGCGGAGTCAAGCGGTCCGGCTTCGGCCGCGAGCTCGGACGCTTCGGCGCCGACGAGTTCGTCAACAAGAAGCTGATCCGGCTCGGCGAATGACGGCCGATCGCGTGCGAGGAGGGGAGACCAGATGAGCGGAGACAGAGGCCCGGGCCCGCTTCCAGGCGGCGTGTCGCCTCCGCAGGATGGCGGCGAGTGGCACATTCTCGGCCACACCTACTGGAATCGCGCATGGTCGGACGCGACGTTCGCGTTCGAGACCCACGACCCGCCCGGGACGTTCGTGCCGCCGCACGTCCACCCCACGCAGGACGAGTTCATCTTCGTGTACGAGGGCGAGCTGGAGGTGGAGCTCGACGGGCAACGGCACTCCGCCGCTCAGGGCTCGCTGGTGAAGATGCCCAAGGGCATTCCCCACGGCTACTACAACACGAGCGAACAGCCCACGCGGTGCCTCTTCTGGGTGACACCGGCCGGAAGGCTCAAGGAGCTCTTCGACGAGTTGCACGAGATGACGGACATCGAGCAGATCGTTCGCGTCTCGGCAGAGCACGACGTCGAGTTCCTTCCTCCGAGCGAGGGCTGAGGACTGGGCTCGTGGGGAAGCGCGACCATCCGTCGGGGTCCGAGCCGTTCGACGTGACGCTCCCGACGGGGTTCGATCTGGAGGCGCACCGGCCGGCGCTCGAGGCGGCCGCGAAGGACAGCGGTTGGACGATCGAGCGCGACGGCGGGATCGTCGTCGTGCGGGACGTCTGGACGGAGAACGAGGATCACGCGGCGTGGCTGGTGGCGACGAAGGTCGGGTTGTCGCCCGAGCGGGTCACCGTCTGGGCCGGCGGCGACCGGTGACGTCACACAGCCCCGTCTCCTCCCGTGGTCGGGACCAGGGAGGTCACGGGCGCGACGAATCGCCCGCCGAGCGAGGGTGCATGTCCCACATCTACGAGCCGCGGTGCGCGGCCCAGACGCACGCCAATCCCCCGAAGGAGGACCGTTGTCCCCTGCCGACGTCGCCGAACAGACTGCCGTCCGCCCGTTCCAGATCGCGTTCCCGGAGTCCGACCTCGCCGACCTGCGAAGGCGCGTCGACGCGACCAGGTGGCCGGAGCGCGAGACCGTCACCGACGATTCGCAGGGCGTGCCGCTCGCGACGATGCAGGCGCTCGCGCGCTACTGGGCGACGGACTACGACTGGGGCGCGTGCGAGGCGAGGCTGAACGCCCTGCCGAACTTCCTGACCGAGATCGACGGGCTGGACATCCATTTCATCCACGTCCGCTCGCCGCACGCGGACGCGCTGCCGCTGATCGTCACGCACGGGTGGCCCGGCTCGATCATCGAGCAGCTGAAGATCATCGAGCCGCTCACGAATCCCACCGCCCATGGCGCGAGTGCCGCCGACGCGTTCCATCTGGTGATCCCCTCGCTGCCGGGCCACGGGTTCTCGGCCAAGCCGACCGCGACCGGATGGGATCCCCCGCGCACCGCGCGCGCCTGGGTGGAGCTGATGAAGCGCCTCGGCTATGACCGATTCGTCGCGCAGGGCGGCGACTGGGGCGCGGCGGTCACCCAGGCGATGGGCATCCAGGCGGCGCCCGAGCTGCTCGGCATCCACTCCAACATGCCCGGCACCGCGCCGGCCGAGATCGCCGTGAGCGTCCAGCGCGGCGATCCGCCGCCATCGGGCCTCTCGGACGATGAGCGACGGGCATTCGACCAGCTCAGCGCGTTCTACGCCAAGCACGTCGCCTACGCGCAGATCATGTCCACGCGCCCGCAGACGATGTACGGGCTCGCGGACTCGCCGGTCGATCTCGCTGCGTTCGCGATCGACCACGGCGACGGCACCGGGCAGCCGGGGCTCATCGGACAGATCGTCGAGGGACGCCTGCCGGGCGACCTCACGCGCGACGACATCCTCGACAACATCACGCTCTACTGGCTGACGAACACCGGGGTCTCGGCCGCTCGGTATTACTGGGAGAACAAGGCGGGCTTCTTCGAGGCCAAGCCCATCTCGATCCCGTACGCCATCAGCGTGTTCCCCGACGAGCTCTACCAAGCCCCCCGGAGCTGGGCCGAGCGCGCGTATCCCGACAACCTCATCCACTACAACCAGCTCGACCGCGGCGGTCACTTCGCGGCGTGGGAGCAGCCGGCGCTCTTCTGCGCCGAGATGCGAACGGCGTTCCGATCGCTCCGGGAGGATTTCACCTCAAGCAGATGATGCGACCGCCGGGGCGGCGGTAGACGATTGCACCATGAGCCTCTCGTGGCCGGTGCGGAGCGTGATCGCCGGAGCGGCCGGTACCACCGCCCTGACGCTCGCATACACGGCGGAGCGCCGGTTGCGCAGCCGGCGCGCCGGCCCGCTCGACTACGACGACTCGCTGGTGCCGGGCCAGATCGTCGCGTCGATCATGCATCTGCCGCACGTCACCGACCGTGAGGAGTACGAGCTCGGCCTGACGCTCCGGTGGACCTACGGCTCCGCGTTCGGCCTCATGCACGGCCTGCTTCACCGCAGCCTGCGCGAGCCGTGGGCGAGCGCCGTGTTCGGGGGGATGCTGATGAGCGCGACCCTGACGCTGTTCCCGCTGCTCGGCCGCACGCCGCCGCCCTGGCGCTGGCCGCCCGACGTCATCGCCACCAGCGTGGGCACGCACGTCGCCTACGTGACCGCGGTCGCCGTGGTCGACGACGCGGTGCGGCGCCGCTAAGCGCTCCGCCCCGCACCGCCCGAGAGGGCAGACCCTGCACGGGCGGGGCCTCAGCCGAGGGTGTTGACGGCGCGCGCGATGATCACGCCCGTGGTGATCAGCGCGGCCACGCCCTGGATGCCCATGAGCACCTTCACGCGCAACGTCAGCGGCATGGTGTCGGTGGGGCTGAACGCGGTCTGGTTCGTCAGCGACACGTAGAGGTAGTCGCCGAAGCCGGGTTTCCAGCCCGGCGGGGCGAAGCGATCGTCGCTCATCTGCGGAAACAGGAAATCAGGCGCCGCGGCCGGCCGGTCGCCCGCGCTCGGGCGGACGGGCCCCCCACGGTCGAGCTCCCAGTCGAGGACCGCGAACAGCAGCAGGTTCGTCACCCAGATGAGGGCACCGCCTCCGAGCAGGTCGGGGCTGCCCACCGCCCCGCCGCCGACGAGGTAGTCGGTCAGGCGCCCGAGCGCGACGAGGTTGGCCAGCGCCGCGACGAGCACCAGGCCGATCGCGATCGCCCGGCGGCGCCGTGCCTCGCGGCCCCCGCGGGTCGCGACGAACAGGGCGGCCAGAACCGCCAGCTCCGACACCGGCAGCGGCCAGCCGGGCCCGACGGTCAGCTGCGAGGGGAGGGCCAGGTACAGCAGGAGGGCGATCAGCGTCGCGAGCTGGCCGGGCCAGAGGGGGTCGTCGCGGCCGACGTCCTGCACGACGTGCAGCCCCCGGTCGGCGAGAGCGAGCTCGCTCAGGGGCCGGTCGCGCATCCAGGACCACCACTTCTTCTCGGTCACCCGTGGACCGTACGGCTTCGGCGCGGTCCGACCGGTCACAACTCGATCGTCCGATTCGTCATCCGGGTGATGGACCACCTCGAATCGATCGAATCCAAGGAGAACGACATGGAGCGTGCACCCGACCGTTCCGGAGATCCGCATCACGCCCGCCGCTGGCTGATCCTCTGCGTGATCGGCATCGCGCAGCTGCTCGTGGTGCTGGACGTGACCATCGTGAACATCGCGCTGCCGTCCGCCCAGCGCGACCTCGGCTTCTCCGACGACTCCCGCCAGTGGGTGATCACCGCCTACGCGCTCGCGTTCGGCAGCCTGCTCCTGCTCGGCGGGCGCATCTCGGACCTCTTCGGGCGCAAGTGGACGTTCATCACGGGCCTTCTGGGCTTCGCGAGCGCATCCGCGCTGGGCGGCTCCGCACAGACGTTCGGGATGCTCGTGTCGGCTCGTGCGCTGCAGGGCGTCTTCGCGGCGATGCTCGCGCCCGCGGCGCTCTCGCTGCTGACCACGACGTTCACCGATCCGGCCGAGCGCGGGAAGGCGTTCGGCGTCTTCGGCGCGATCGCCGGCACCGGCGGCGCGTTCGGCCTCCTGCTCGGCGGGGCGCTCACCGAGATCCTCGACTGGCGCTGGTGCCTGTACGTGTCGATGGTCTTCGCCGCGCCGGCCGCGATCGCCGCGACCCGCCTCCTGCACCACGTGCCGGTCTCGTCACGGCCGCCGCTCGATGTGCCCGGCACGCTGATGGCGTCGTCGGGCCTGTTCGCGCTCGTGTTCGGCCTCTCGCACGCGGAGCGCGACGGCTGGGGCGATCCGGTCACGGTCGGCTTCCTGGCCGCGGCCGCGGTGCTGCTGGTCGGGTTCGTCGCGCTGCAGCGGCGGGTCGCGCACCCGCTGCTTCCGCCGCGCGTCATCGCCGACCGCAACCGAGGCGGCGCGTTCCTCGCCGTCGCGACGGCCGGCGCGGGCATCTTCGGCGTCTTCCTGTTCCTGACGTTCTACCTGCAGAACACCAGGGGCATGAGCGCGCTCGAGACCGGCCTCGCGTTCCTGCCCATGAGCGTCTCGGTCATCGCCGCCGCGACGATCGTCAGCACGCGACTGCTCGCGCGCACCGGACCGCGGCCGCTGATCCCGACCGGGATGGTGAGCGCCGCGATCGGCATGGCGCTGCTCACGCGCATCGGCGTCGATACCGGCTACGCGTCGCACGTCCTCCCGTCGCTCGTCCTCATCGGCCTGGGCTTCGGGATGATCATCGCCTCGTCGATCGCCACCGCGACGCTCGGGGTGGCGCGCCACGACAGCGGCGTCGCGTCGGCGATGGTCAGCACGTCGCAGCAGGTGGGGGGCTCGGTGGGCACTGCGCTGCTCAGCACGCTGGCGGCGTCGGCCGCGTCGGCCTATGTGACCGATCACGGGGCGGTCCCCGCCGCGCTGGGCCACGCGGCCGTCGCGGGCTACACCACCGCGTTCTGGTGGGCGGCCGCGATCTTCGCCGTGGGCGCCGTGGCGACTGCGGGCCTCCTGCGCTCCGGCGCGCGCCCCGTTGCCGCCCACGGCGGGCCCGAGCCGGCCGCGGCGGCGTCGTAGCGTGGACGCGACCGTGGACGACCGCGAGTACCTGACCCGGCAGTTCGAGGCGCATCGCGTCCACCTGCGGTCGGTCGCCTACCGGATGCTCGGCTCGCTGAGCGACGCCGACGACGCGGTGCAGGAGTCCTGGGTGCGCCTCAATCGCGTCGACACGAGCGCGGTCGAGAACCTCGGCGGATGGCTGACGACGGTTGTCGCGCGAGTGTCGCTCGACATGTTGCGCGCGCGCCGCGCCCGCGGCGAGGAGCCGCTCGGCCCGCGCGTGCCCGAGCCGATCGTGAGCCGCGAGGACGGGATGGACCCCGAGCACGAGGCGCTCCTCGCCGACGGCGTCGGGCTCGCGCTGCTCGTCGTCCTCGAGCAGCTGAGCCCTCCCGAACGTCTCGCCTTCGTGCTGCACGACATGTTCGCCGTGCCGTTCGAGGAGATCGCCCCCGTCGTCGGGCGCTCACCGGCAGCGGCACGGCAGCTCGCGAGCCGCGCGCGGCGCCGTGTCCGCGGCACGCCCCCGCCCGACGCGGACCTCGCCCGCCAGCGGCGGGTGGTCGACGCGTTCATGGCCGCCGCGCGCGAGGGGGACTTCGATGCGCTCGTCGCCGTCCTCGACCCGGAGATCGTGATGCGCGTCGACCGCGGACCGGCGCCGGCGGGAGGATCGGCCGAGTTCCGCGGGGTGCCGGCCGTGGTCGGACAGGTGGCCACGTTCGCGCCGCTCGCGCGGTTCGCCCGGCCCGCACTCGTCAACGGCGCCGCCGGGTTCGTCGTCGAACGCGGCGGACGGCCGCTCGCGGTCGCAGGGTTCACCGTCGTCGACGGAAGCGTCGTCGAGATCGACCTGCTCGCGGATCCCGCGCGACTGCGCGCCCTCGACGTCGCGATGGGTGACGGCTGACGGGCCGCCGCGCCGGGCACTTCGGCGCGCGCTCAGGGATGTGCGCGCTGGGCGAGACCGGCGACGAAGATGTCGAGCAGCAGCTCGAATTGCTGGTCGGCATCCGCGTCGGCGAAGTGGCCGGCGAGCGCGACGAGGTTCGGGAAGCGCTCGCCGGGAAGCGCGGCGAGGTAGTCGCGGGCCGTCGCGGCGGCCGTCTCGGGCGGGGGTTGGTCGGCGGGCGGGTGGCCGCCTTCGCCGGTCTCGTCGATCGCGAAGCCCAGGACGATCGAGATCAGGAGTTGGTGCGCGGTGACCGCGACGGCGTCCGGCAGGCCGCCGGCGCGCAGGATCGCGAGGACGCGGTCCGACCAGCGCAGCGCGTTCGGGCCCAGCGGAAGGCGGCCGATCGAGAGGCGGACGATGTCGCGGTGGCGGAGGATCGTGGCGCGCATCGTGCGCGCGACCTCCTTGACCTGCGCGCGCCAGCGCTCGGGGTCGGCGTCGGGCACCGCCTGCTCGCCGATGACCCGGTCGAACATCAGGTCCAGCAGGCCGTCCTTCGAGCCGACGTGCCAGTACAGGGCGGCGGCGGTGGTGTCCAGCGAGCGCGCGACGTGACGCATGCTCAGCTGGTCGAGGCCGTCGGCGTCGAGCAACGCGAGCGCGGCGTCGACGATCGTCTCCGGGTCGAGCGGTTCGCGCCGCCGCCGCTGCCGGCGCTGCGGTGCCCGCGACCAGGGCGGCGGCGGCAGGGCGCGGGACTGGTCAGCTCGGGCCACTTGAACAGTGTACGAGTATTGAACGGCTTGCACACCTCCGCCGGCGCGCGCTAGAACCCCCGTATGGGCCGGATCGTCTCCAACTTCTTCATGTCCCTCGACGGCGTCGTCGAGGCGCCCGACCAGTGGCACATGCCCTACTTCAACGACGAGATGGGCGCCGCGATCGGGAAGGGCATGGCGACCAACAAGGCGTTCCTGATGGGCCGTGTGCTGTACGACGAATGGGCCGGCTTCTGGCCGAACAGCGACGACGACTTCGCCACGTTCTTCAACAACCACCCCAAGTACGTCGTCTCGAACTCGCTGGAGCAGGCGGACTGGAACAACACGACGATCGTGTCCGGCGACGTCCGCCGGCGGCTGCGGGAGCTCAAGGACGCCACGGACGGCGACCTCGTGATCTCGGGCAGCGCGACGCTCGTCCGATCGCTGCTGCGCGACGGCCTTCTGGACGAGCTCCGCGTGCTCGTCCACCCGATCGTGGTCGGGCGCGGCGGCCGGCTGTTCGAGGACGACACGCCCCGGGCGCTCGAGCTCGCCGGTCACCAGATCTTCAGCACCGGCGTGCTGAACCTGACCTACACGCCCGCGGTTCGCTAAGGGTCCTGCCACCCACTCGCCGCCGAGCACGAGGAAGTCCTCGTGGACGCCCTCTGCGTGGTACTTGCAGTTCGGCTGGCCAGGCTGCAGCACCTGGATCGTGATGCCGGTGTCGGGGAACCACTCGCCGGGAGGCTCGAACCCGATCCGGATGCCGGCCACCGGGTGCTCGCGCGCGGTGGCGTCCTTGACGTTGACGACGAACGCGCCGGGCATGGCGGCGGACCCTAGCGTCGCGACGCGCGTGAGGACATGCGTCATGTTCGATGGATCTCCGCTGCCGGCTGGGTAGGGAGGAGGAAGATCGAGCCGTGCCCGTCGACGTCCTGACAGAGATCGTCATCGCGCGTCCGCGCGCCGAGGTCGCCGCGTTCGCCGCGGACCCCGACAACGCCACCGCCTGGTACGAGAACATCAAGGGGGTCGAGTGGCGGACGACCCCGCCGCTCGCCGTCGGGTCGCGGATCGCGTTCGTCGCCCTGTTCCTCGGGCGGCGCGTCGAATACACCTACGAGGTGCGCGAGCACGTCGCCGGCGAGCGCTTCGTCATGAGCACCGCCGAGGGACCGTTCCCGATGGAGACGACCTACGCGTGGGAGGATGCCGGCGAGGGGGCGACGCGGATGACCCTGCGCAACCGCGGCGAGCCGTCGGGCTTCTCGAAGGTCGGCGCGCCGCTCGTCTCGGGCGCGATGCGTCGCGCGAACGCGAAGGACCTGCGGCGGCTCAAGCAGGTCCTCGAGGGCCGCGACCCCTGATCAGATGTACGGGGTGACGACCATCTCGAACGCGGTGTAGCGCGTCGAGGCGGGCGGGTGGGCCATGAGCAGCTCGACCTGACGACGGGTCTGGTGCTCGAAGCAGGCGAGCTCCTGGCCGTTGCGCTGCGAGCGGAACGTGACCTTCGAGACGGGGCTGGGATGGGCGGCGCGGCGGCGGGTCATGATCGGGCTCCTGGGATTCGGTCGGCCTCGGGTTCTGGTTCCAGCTTCCCGCCGCGGGAGTCCGCGTCCTAGAGCCCCAAGGGGTGGTATCGACGCCACCTCGGGATGGGCCGTCGGGCCTCGCGGCTTGACCTGGGCGGCGGGCGCGGGCTACGTTCGCGCGCGATCCGTCCGCGCTGTCCGACCGCTTGACAAGGGGGTTCCGTGCGTCGTCACACCGGGCCGGCCGTCACGATCATGGGGTGCATGGGCGCCCTGCTCTGCGCCGCGGAGGCGCCCGCGGCGCAGACCCCGCCGGCGCCGGCGCCGGCGCGCAGCACGGTCGTCGTCCTCGAGGACCAGGGCGTCGTCCCGCCGAACGCGACGCGCGGGTTCACGCGGTTCTGCCCGAAGCGCGCGCCGCACCCGGTGGGCGGGACGTTCGGGCCCGGGGCCGGCGCCCCCCTTGTCGGGCAGTTCCTGCTCGCGGCCTCCTACCCGACACGCGAGCAGCGGGCGTGGCGCGTCGTCGTGAAGAACATCACCCCGCTCGCGCAGTCCTTCTTCGCGGGCGCCGTGTGCCTCGGGGCCGACGTGCGGGTCGCCTACCCGCAGACGACCGGGGTTGCGGCACCCGGGGCGGACGCGGGGGCGCAGCTGCGGTGCCCGGCCTCGGCCCCGCGCGGTATCGGCGGATTCTTCCGGCCGCAGCAGACGAGCGCCATGGGGCAGATCGCCGGCGACGGGTCGTTCCGGACCGGCGCCGGATGGGACACGGCGATCCGCAACATCGGGCCGATCCCGCTCGGGATGCTGGCACCGGGGCCGCTCGGCTACCGCGTCGGCGGCGTGTGCGCCGGGGCGGGCCTGCGGACGGCGACGGTGTCGCGGGTCCGAACGGTTCCGGCCGGGCAGGCCGCGCAGACGACCTTCCGATGCCCGGCCCGCACGCCGCAGCCGCTGGGTGCGGTCTACGCGGCGGCGAACGCCGCGGCGGCCGGCCAGATCCTGGCGACCGGGGCGTTCCGGACCGGCGCGCGGACCTGGGTGACGGGTGTTCGCAACGTGAGCGACAAGCCCCAGGCCGGCGCGTCCGGCGCGATCTGCGTGCGCTGAGCGGGGGCGGTGCCACCCGCTCCGCGACGCAGAAGAGCTCGCGGAGCGGCGGGGTCCCGGGCCGGTGCGCCCGGCCGGTCCCCGCCGCGTCCGCGAGCGAGAGCCAGTCGGCTAGCCGACGGTCCAGTTGATCGACTTGAAGTACGTGTCGGACTGGGTGTGGTTGTAGTACGTGACCTCGCTGTAAGAGGCCGGGAGGAGGTAAAAGGGCATGGTGTTCTCCTTGTTCAGTGGTGTTGGTGGATGGTGAGAGTCGGGCGGGTCGGCTTTAGCCGACGTGCCAGTTGATCGCGTTGAAGTACGTGGTCGACTCGGTGTGGTTGTAGTACGTGACCTCGCTGTACGAGGCGGGAAGCAGGTAGAACGGCATGGTGGTGCTCCTTGATGTAGAGAAATGGATTGGAACTGCGACTTCAGCTGGACCGAAGGCGTGGCCGGCGACTAGCCGATCTGCCAGTTGATCGACTTGAAGTACGTGTCGGACTGGGTGTGGTTGTAGTACGTGACCTCGCTGTACGAGGCGGGAAGCAGGTAAAAGGGCATGGACGTCACCTCCTTTCTCCAAGATCGTGATCGAGTAAGGGTCGTGCCTAGTTGAGCTTCAGCAGGACGGCGAAGTCCAGGTGGTCGTACTCGGCGAACGTGAGATGCGTCGGCACGCCCGGGAAGTAGAACTGGCCCATATGGTCACCTCCTCTCGCTTTGGGCTCGGTGGGGAAAGATGTTCAGGAAACCCCGCTCTGGACGACGATCGTCAGCGTGACGGTCTCCAGGAAATGGGAGTGGTTCGGGATGAAGCCCGACGTCGTGTGCGCGACGTAGTCGGACGGCTGGTACAGCGAGTGCCGGTACCACATGGCGGTGGTCTCCTTGTGCTCGGAAAAGACGGGTGGCTGGTGTCGCCGGGCGGCCCGCGGGGCAAGGGCGGGCCGCCCAGCGACGGCTCGGGTCAGCGGGCGCAGATCGTGCGGCGATGCGAGCGGCGCTGGACCGGTCCGCCGTCGACCTGGGTGCTGCTCGACGAGGAGCTCGACCCGACCTTCTTCGGGTGGCTGCGCGGGCACTTGCCGCCCCGGACGCTGATGACGTCGTCGTCGCCGTTCCAGGAGACCGTCGGCACCCACGGCGCCGGCCAGGCGGCGGGCGCGGTCACGCGGAACGAGTCCTCGGTCCCGCCGGTCGTGCGGTCGCTTCCGCGGCCGGCGGCGCCGATGGCGACGCCGGCGGTCAGCGCCACGAGGACGCACGCGGCCACAAGCATCAAGGCGATCCGGCGTCGGGGGTTGCGGGTCATAACGGGCTCCTGTTGGGGGTTGGGCCGGCGGGCGGCCGTCGGGTGGAGGATGGGAAGGGACATCGAGAGCGCAGGTGGTCGCGGACGCTCAGGCCGGGACGAGCACGCCGTCGCCGCATCCCTCGAGCGCGTCGCGCAGTCGCGATGCCTCGGCGGCGGTGCGGCGCTCGAGGATCTCGAGGCCGTCGAGCAGCGCGGTCGCCTCGATCCGCCAGAGCTCGGCGTCGGGCTCGTCGAAGAGGAGGGCGTCGGCGGCGGCGAGCAGCAGCTCGCGTTCACGCGGGTGAAGCGGGCCCTGCCGGTCGAGCTCCGTCCGGAGCGCGGTGTGCGAGCGGCCTCGCGTGTTCAGCTCGTGCGTGTTCATATCGGCTCCTTCGCGTCCATGGCGCCGTCAACGAGCGCGCACGGTCCAGTCGTCGGGGGTGCCGTCGAGCTCGCCCTGGACGGGGACTCGGAGGGCGCGGATCGCGGTGCGGGTCGAGGTCATGTCGGGCTCCTTCGGGGCGGTGGGTTGCTGCGGTGAAGGCAAGGTCCCAGCCCGGGGGCCCGCTGCCCAGACGTCCTAGGGCGGGACACTGGGACGTGGCCGGTGTCGTCCGTCTCACCCCAAGGGATGGCCTCCGCGCGCGTGCGCGTCGTCGCTGCTCGCGGGCGCGGATCCGGGGTACGGACATCCATCACAGATCCGACTGGCCGGCGGGGTTATGCTCGACTGGCTCCGAGGCCCGACACCACCGCCCGCCGGTCGGGCCGCAACCAGGAGGCAGGTTCATGACGGACTTCGCGCTCGGTCAATCTTCGCCCGCAGAGATCGCCGCGCGCTTTGAAGCAGAGCGCGACGGCCGCCCCCATCTCCTCCTCCGCGACGAGGACCGGGCGCAGCGCGTCATCCCGCTCCAGACCGAGCACGACCGCGTGACCATCGGCCGCGGCGACGGCTCCGACATCCAGATCCACTGGGACCGCGACATCTCGCGCGCCCACGCCGAGCTCGAATGCATCGGCGGCGTCTGGGCGATCTCCGACGAGGGCCTCTCGCGCAACGGGACGTACGTCAACGGCGAGCGCGTCACGACGCGGCAGCGCTTGCGCGACGGCGACGTCGTCCGCGCCGGGTCGACCGTGATCGTCTTCCGCGACCCGCGCAGCGCGGGCTTCAGCGACACGCGTATCGGCGCCACCGAGCTCGCGCCGCCGACGGTGTCCGACGCGCAGCGGCGCGTCCTGCTCGCGCTCTGCCGGCCGTACAAGGAGCCCGGGCCGTTCACGACCCCGGCGACGAACCAGGACATCGCGAGCGAGCTGTTCCTGAGCGTCGAGGCGGTCAAGACGCACCTCCGCGCGCTGTTCGCGAAGTTCGGCGTCGAGGACCTGCCGCAGAACCAGAAGCGCGCCCGGCTGATCGAGCGCGCGTTCCAGACCGGCCTGGTCTCCGAGCGGGATCTGTAGATGGCCGTCGGAGTCCAGAGCCCGAGCCGCGCCGAGTGGGTGCGCTACGCGGGCCGAAACGCCACCGTGCTCGCGCCGCCCGGGTCGTTCGCCGCGACGCGCGCGCCGCAGGTCCTGCAGGAGGCCGAGCGCACGATCACCGAGGCGCAGCGGCTGCTCGCCGTGCCCGCGCGACGCGCCGCCGCGTCGATCGACATCCTGCTCGTCGACGCCGCGCCGTCGCCCGCCGGCCTCCCCGCGATCCCGGCGGCGGCCCCGCCCGACCTGACCGACGGCGCCGGCCCGCCGCTGCTGCGGATGGTCAGCCCCGAGGCGGCCGCCGAGCCGCTCGCGCACCCGATGACGAAGGCGCTCGTCGCCCAGTGGTTCGGGCCGCAGGCCGCGGCGGCGCACACCGTCGTGCGCGGGCTCGGCGGGCTCGTCGCGGCGGCGGTCGGCACCGGCCCGTCGCGGACCGACGCCGATGTCTGGGTGCAGGCGCGGCTCGCCGACCGGACGCTGACCTCGCTGTTCACCGGGCCGCCGCCCGGGGCGGAGGGGCCACCGCGCCCGCCGTCGCCGACCGAGCCCGGCGCCGAGCCGGCGTTCGAGGATCTCCGCCGCGCCGCGTCGAGCCCGGGCTTCCACCTCGCGGTGGTCGACGGCGACGATGCCCGGCTCGTCGAGCTCGGAGACGGCGGCCGCCTGGTCGTCGGCCGCGACCCGACCCTCGACCTCGTCCTCGACGACGGCAAGGTCTCGCGCCGGCACGCGGTGATCGCCTGCGACGGCGACACCGTCGAGGTGCGCGACACCGGCAGCCGCAACGGCACCCGCGTCAACGGTGAGGCGGTGCGCACGGCCAAGGTGGGCGAGGGCGACCGGATCGGCATCGGCCGCTGGGAGATCGTCGTGCTCCGCGTCGACGACGCGGCCGCGGGCGCGGCCGCAGCCGCCGTGCCCGCCGGCGACGCGCTCGCCCGCCCCCGCGAGCCCGACCACGCCGACGGCGCCGGGTCCGACCTCGCCCTGACGTCGTTCGCCGGCTTCCTCCTCGACGAGTTCGGCACCGACGGCGTCCGCGACTTCCTCACGCGCTTCGACCCCGTCCGCCAGGACAGCGCCGCCGTCGAGGTCTTTCACAGCCCGCTCGGCGCGCTCGAGGAGGCCTGGCACAACAAGCAGTTCCAGCAGGCGGCGGGCGGCGCGCAGGTCCGCGCGTTCGTCGCGCAGATCGTGCCGCTGCTGCGCCCGCACCGGGCGCGCATCGTCGAGCTCACCGTGCTGATGCTGCTGGCGACGGTCAACACGCTCGCGCTGCCGCTCGGCTTCCGCTACTTCGTCGACGAGGTGCTCCCGAGCGGGAGCGTCAGCAAGCTCGTCGTGTTCACGCTGGTCCTGGGCGGGTTCTTCCTGGCCGGCACGCTCATCGCGCTCAGGCGCGGCTACCTCGCGGCGCGCCTGTCGGAGCTCATCGGCGTCGAGCTGCAGGACCGCATGTTCGAGCACATGCAGCGCATGTCCCACCGCTTCTACACGCGTGTCCGCGGGGGCGACCTGCTCTCGCGCTTCACCCGCGACCTGACCGTCGTCCAGCAGGCGCTCGTGACGCTCATCAGCGGCGGCGTCGCGCTCGTGATCAGCGCCGCCGCGGCGTTCGTCACGCTCGCGATCCTCAACGTCTACATCGCGATCCTCGTCGCGAGCGTG
>Ga0207688_10000790_pt1 | contig 15782 bp, 14 predicted proteins | sample KBSMiscanthusM4_FD_184296 | JGI IMG/M metagenome (GOLD analysis project Ga0207688, IMG submission 184296) | Miscanthus rhizosphere microbial communities from Kellogg Biological Station, Michigan, USA - M4 (SPAdes) (version 2) | ecosystem: Host-associated > Plants > Roots > Rhizosphere ...
GGGCGCGGTCGTCGCGCACACCGCGGACAGCCAGCCCGAGCCGTCACATCCGCCCGCGCGGTCGGCGCGCGTGGCGATCCGACCATCGGGAACGGTCCCTCAGCTCGGTTGGCGGAGTCTGCCTGCCCAGTCCGCATCGATGTAGCGCACGGAGCCTTGGAAGCGGCCTTCGGCGTATTTGGGATTCCGTTGGCGACGCGCCTCAACGCTGCTATGCACGCTGGCGCCATCGGGTACTGACCGGTGCTTGTAGGTGGCAAGCGCCCAGATTCGACCCGTGCGATGGACACGGCTCAAGGCATTTTCCGGTCCTACCGCGCACGCCGAGTCGTAGACGGAGTCTTTCACGTTCAGCCCTGCCGCGACGGCCGCTTGCGCCACCCACTTCAAGGCGATAGTGGATAGCTGTGGGCCCTTGTCGTCGAAGGTTCCTCCGACGTCTGAGTGCACCCCCGCGAACCACGCTTCCTCCAGGGTGCCGTTCTTGGCGATCGAGGCCACCGGGTCGTGCTTGTAGGGCCTGCGCTTCTCGTCAATGGACACCGCGTGCCTGCATTGCTGCACATTGGGAAGCGCATTCGTGTAGGGCCAGCGGATTTCCCATCGGAGGATGCCCACGGCCTTGACCGTGTCCCAGAGGCCGAGATAGCGGACGGGTACGGTGGTGCGCCTGCCACCGACGGCACGCGCAAAAAGCCTTGCGAACTCGTGCACGGTACCCCAGTACTCGTCCTTGGATTTGTCGTCGAAGCGGCGGGTGTGCGCCCGCACCGCATAGGGAACCAGGTTTTCCAGACCCGGGCGGATCAAGCCGACCGTTCGGAGCATCCCGGCCAGCGCGCGTGCCGTGTAGGCACCACGGCTGAAGCCGAACACGAAGATCTCGTCACCGGGCTCCCAGTTCTGCATGAGCCAGGTGTAGGCCTCGCCGAGGTTTGTGCGCAGCCCCGTTCCGAACGCGAGGCCGCTGAGCTGCGACGTGCGCTTGCCGACCGGCGTCCAGGCTGCCCCCGAGCTGAAGGTTCCCAGGCCGGGATCGTAGTAGGCAACCTGGCGAGCGGGGTCGGATAGATCCAACATCTGGTATAGCAGCACGACGTTGGTGTTCCGGGTAGCCCGTACTTGGTTCCCGGTGCCGTCGAGACAGATCACGAGGTTCTTCATCGGATCCCTCCTCTACGGTGGTGGCTAGAGTGCGACAGCGTGCACACCAGTGCGCCTGGCGGCCCGGATCGAGGTTAAGTGACAAACAGCGAGACCAGCCGAGCGACCGTATCAGTGCTGCACGGCAGCTTCGACAGCGCTGGCTTCGCATTGATGATCGGTGTCTACGAGGACGAGGAGATGTCTGGCGCTGAACGGTTCCTCGACCGGCAATTCGGGCAGTTGTTGAGCGGTTGGCAGGACTTGGGCCGTTATCCCGGCGGCCTGGGGACGTCGGTCTTTGTGGAGCCGGGACACGATGTGGCCCCGAGCAGCGAACCGGTCGGAGCTTACCTCGTCGGTCTGGGATCCAGCCTGACCCTCGGTCCGCGCGAGTTGCGTTTCGCGGTATACCGAGCCCTGGTGAAACGCTGCCTGCGCCTATATCAACTCTCGAAGAGCTCGAGCGCCGGACACGATGCGGAAACGAAGCGGGTGGGGGTTTCGACCGCGCTCCTCGGGGTCCGCGACGACAGCGGCCTCCGGACCGAGGATGCGGTCACGGCGATCCTCGAAGGGGTCGGAGACGTGAACCGGCAGCTGCGCGAGTACGAGGAGGGTCGCGGACGATCGTCAACCGTCCGGGTCGGGCACGTCGAGTTTGTGGAGCGGTACGCCCATCGGGCCGATCTCGCCGCGGCGGCGGTCCGGCGCGCCGGACTCAACGCCGCGGTCAACGAGGAGTTCGCCGAACTAGCGTTGGTCCGCGTCGTCAGCGGAGACGGCGCGCTTCCGGCGGGCGCCACCGTCCTCGAGCAAGACCGTTCGTGGACCCGCTTCTCCGTGACCGAACGCGCCGGAGCGGGCGGTGACGGCGACTCCATCATCGAGGTGACGGCGCTCGGTCGTGAAGCGCGAGCCGACCGGGCCACACACAAGATCGACCGAGCCTCATTGGACTCGCTCACTTCCCGGCTGAGCGGCGACCTCTACGACCGTAAGGCGCTGAATGCTCTGCGGGATCGCCTCATCCCCCATGACCTGCGCGCCGAGTTCCTCGCCAGCGCCAACCTTCAGCTCGTCCTGAACGAGCGGGCGGCGGCCTACTCCTGGGAGCAGTTCACCGCTCCTCTTGTGGCGGTGGACGGCGACGGGCAGCTGGGCACCGCCTCGATCCTGCGGGCCTTCGCCGAATCCGGCGACCGGCGCCTGCAACCCGTCCGGGCAGGCGTCGGCACCGCACTGGTGATCGGCGCCGGGTACACCACGTCCGGCACCCCGCTCACCGGCGCCGTGGAGGAGGCACGGGAAGTCGGCGCACTGCTCAAGTCGAGCATGTTCGACACCACGCTACTGACGGACGATCAAGGGCCCCTCGATGTGGCCGACCTGAACATCGAGTTGCTGGGCGACCACCAGATCGTGCACTTGGCGGGGCACGGTCAGCACGTCGAGGGGGATAACGCCGCCTCCGGAGTCCTGCTCGCCAGGACCTTCCGGTTTACGGCCGATTTCGTCGAGTCGATGCCGACCGTGCCCGAGCTCGTCGTCCTCAACAGCTGCTACAACGCCCGGATCGGGCTGAGCCGACTCGCGGCCGGACTGGCCCGCAGCCTGATGCGGATCGGCGTCCGCGCCGTGGTCGCAGCGGGCTGGCGGATCGGCGACGCCGACGCCAAGGCCTTCGCCGTCAGCTTCCACACCGACATGCTGGCCGGACGCACGTTCGGCGACGCCGTCGCCCGCGCCCGCCGCAAGGCAGGCTCCCGCAACTGGGCCGCCTACCAGTGCTACGGGGACCCCACGTTCGTGCTCCGGGGCAGGCCGGTCGGCCTGAACACGATTGACGACCCCGTCAGCCTGAACGACCTTCAGACCCGGATCGAGACCCTTCTGGTCCAAGTGGCCGATCTGAGCCGCCGACCAGACTCATCCGGGAACCGACAGAAGCAGCTCGTCGAACGACTCGCCCAGTTGGAGGCGTGGGCCGGGGAGCCCGACAGTGTGAGCCCGGAGATCCGACTACGGCTGGGCCGGACGGCGCGCGAGCTCGGTGAGTTCGACCGCGCCGCGAACTGGTACTCGACGTTCACCACCCGAACCCAGGACTCCGGGAACGAGGTCGTCCGTCCCTGTGACCGCAGCGTGCCGGTCGACTACCTGCAGCAAGCCGCCAATTGCCGGGCGCGGGCCGCACAGGGCCGCGCTCGGAAGCCCGTCCCCACCCCGTCGGGGTTCCTTGAGCCGCTCTTCGTCGAAGCCGAAGCCTTCGCCCAGGGCGCTCTCCGCGCACTCGCCGATGACGAGGGAGCCGCGATCCTGGCGTCGGTCTACAAGAAGTGGGCAACCTGCGTCGCGGTCGGACCGAAGCGTGCGGAGCTCCTCGACAAAACGATCCAGGCTTACGACAGAATCAGCAGCACCACCCGCGGCGCCTATGGGGTGGAGAACCGCATCCAGATCATCGCGGTCCGTAACCGGTCCGAGGCCGCGACCGCGCTCGCGAAGCTGCGCGAACCGGCCCCCTCCGACGGCGCCGCGTCGGAGGCGAACAAGCCGAAGGAACACAAGCTTCTTGACGCCAGGCTGCCGAGGACGACCGACTTCTGGGCAAGGGTCGCCGAAGGCGACCGGCATCTCACCACGTTGATGACGGCCACAAGGTCCGAACACATGCGGGCGTCGGCTGTCGCGGCCGTAAAGAGCTACCTCGACGCCTTTCACAGGCGTTGCACGTTCGCCGAGCGCTTCAGTTCGATCGACCACCTGCGAGACCTGTGGGAACTGCTGCAGGACGACGACGAGCGGAAGCAGTACCTGCGGGACTGTGTCAACCATCTGGTCGACTGGGGCCAGTTCACGCCGCGTGCGACGTCGACCGAGCCCGCTGCGACGACCACGACGACTGCGACGACCGGGACCGCACCGCGCGAGTCGGAACCGTCGCCCGTGCGGCTGACCGCTGTGCACGCGGCCTGCGGCGATTGCCTGCGGCTCGACTACACCGACGACGAGCAAGTTGCCCGTCGGATCCTGGTCGACGGCGGGCTCGGCTCCGCCTTCGACAAAGGGCTCGGACTCGAGCTCGGCCCATCGGAAGCGCCGACCGCGGCGGACGTCGTCGTCGTGACCCATGTGGACCGCGACCACATCGAAGGCGTGATCCGAGCGCTCGAGGGCGAACGACTAACGGCGACCGACTACTGGTTCAACGGCCGTGACCAGATCGCCCCTCACACTCGCTCGGCGGCCCAAGGTGACGCCCTGAGCGAGCTGATACCGGACGACAAGCGGAACCGCATCGTTGAAGGCCGAGCGCTGGTGGTCGGAAAGGCGGGCCCGCCCGAGCTCGCACTGCCGGGGGGTGCCACCGCGGTCCTACTCTCCCCCACCCCGGAGCGGCTCGAGAAGCTGCTCGCGAAGTGGCCGCAACCAAGCCGCGACGCCGACCCGGTGGAAGCTCTGCTCAGCGCGTTCGACGAGCAGCCCCGGCGGGGTCCCGGGCAGCTCGGGCGCGACACCAGCGTATCGAACGGATCCAGCATCGCTTTTCTCTTCGAGTACGCCAGCGTATCCATTCTCTTCACCGGCGACGCCTGGAGCTCGGTCCTCACCGAGTCGATCAAGAAACTGCTGGCGAAACGGCTCACCGCGAAGCTCGCGGTACAGCTCTTCAAGCTGTCCCATCACGGCAGCAGGCAGAATGTCACTCCCGAGCTGCTCGATCTCATCGAGCCGGAACGGGTACTGGTCTGCACCGACGGCTCGCAGTACAACCATCCGGACGAAGACGCCCTGGAATTGGTCAGAAAGCACTACCCCGGCGTCCCGATCATCTTCAGCGACGACACCCCCGTGACCCAGGAACGAGCTGCGCAACTCGGCGCCACCGGACCATCGTCGTTCTCTCCGACGATCAAACTGCCTCCCGCCCAATAAAATCCCGTCGAACCCGGAGAAACCCCCGGCGCCCAATGCACCTCCTCTACGAGGTGGTGTGTCCTTCGTTCTCCGGAGTTGAGCAGCTGGAATCTTGGCCACCTGGTCCCTCGAGGAGGGCTGTGGTGGGCAGGCATGAGTATCCGCCGGAGTTCCGGCGCAAGGTGCTGGATCTGGTCGCATCCGGGCGTCCGGTCGTCGACGTGGCGCGGGACTTGGGCATCAGCGCACAGTCGATCTACACCTGGCAGCGCCAAGACCGCATTGACAAGGGCCTTGAGCCCGGGTTGACCAGTGGGGAGAAGGCGGAGCTCACGGTGGCGAAGCGACGGATCGCCGAGCTGGAGACCGAGCTGGCGATCCACCGCCGCCAGCGAGCTGCTCGGGAAGGTGGTGCCCCAAAAGGCGGTTCACGGCGATCGCGGTGATGGCCAGCGAGGGGCTGTCGTGCACATGGCCACCCGCATCCTCGGGGTCTCCGAGTCCGGCTACCACGAGCACCGCGGCCGCGGACCCTCCGCCCGCGACGTCCGCCACACGTTGTTGACCGATCTCATCCGTGAGGTGCATATCGCCTCCCGCGGCACCTACGGCGCACGCCGAGTGCACGCCGAGCTGACCCTGCGGGGTTCCAGAACGTCGCCAGGGAGCCTGACCAGCGGTTTCAGGCTGCCGCCTCGTACTCATTGATGAGCCCGCCCAGGACCGGTCGACGCTGGATCCCACCATGGATTGGCTGGGGAACCGGCGATCTTGGGCGCGGGGGCCGCAACCGCAGCGCCCGATGCGGCCGCGCGGTGTTGTAATGCGCGGCGTACCCGGCAAGCACCCGCCGCAGGTGCCGCTCACCGAAGATCAGCATCCGGTCGGTGACCTCGGTCCGCACCGTCAACACGAAGCGTTCGGCGAAGCAGTTCGCCCGCGGACACCGCGGCGGAATCGTCACCACCTCGATGCCTGCATCGGCCAGCACCGCGTCAAAGGAAGCCGCGAACTGCCCGGCCCGAACGCGGACGAGGAACCGAAACCGAGCGGCACGTTCGCCGAGGTCCATGAGGAGGTTGCGTGCCTGCGGCGTCGTCCAGGGCCCGTCGGGATGCCCGGTCACGCCCAACACGTGCAGATTGCGGTCGCCGACCTCGAGCACGAACAAGACATAGAGCCGCCGCAGCGCGAGCGCGCAGTCGACATGGAAGAAGTCGACCGCGAGCATGCTGCTGGCCTGTGTGCGCAGGAACTGCCGCCAGCTGGTGTCGGTGTGCCGCAACGGCGCCGGTGGGATCCGGTGGCGCTTGAGGATCCGGCGGATCGTCGAGGCGCCGACGCGGTGGCCGAGCTTGAGCAGCTCGCCCTGAATCCGCACGTACCCCCAGCGCGGGTTCTCCCGCGCCATCCGCACGACCAAGGCCGCGAGCACGTCGCCGATCGGTGGCCGACGGGTTCGGTTCGGGTAGACCCATCCTCGGCGCACGAGGCGGCGATGCCAGCACAGGATCGTGTGCGGAGTGACAAGCCGATGGCAACGTAGCGCGCGGGGCAACCGCCCGACGAGGGCGGCGAGCACGGCCCGGTCCGCCCAGTCCATGCGCGGGCTTGGGTTGGCGCGGCGCAAGACGGCACCTCGTGCCGCAGCACAAGGACCTCGACGTCCTTCGTCGAGGACGTGCGGACCATCAGCAGGATCAACCCGAGCACCTGCCAGAAGATCAAGTACAGGAGCCGAAGCGACACGTTGGGATCATGCCTAAGCGCTGATCACCGCTGGTCAGGGCCAGCCTTGAGTTCTGGCACCCCACAGGGTCGAGGACCGCATCCGCTGCGCGAAAGACACCGGGCTGGACCACTTCCCCAGCCGATCCTTCGCGATCAACCAAGCCTGGCTGAGCGTGGTCATGCTGGCTGTGGATCTGATCGCCTGGACCCAACACCTGCTGCTGTCCGGCGATCTGGCCAAGGCCGAGCCAAAGGCGCTGCGCTACCGGCTGCTACACGTCGCCGCGCGGCTCACCCACGGACAGCGTCGCCTCTGGCTACGCATCCAACCGTCCTGGCCCTGGGCCCACGACCTCGCCGCGGCCTTCGCCCGACTCACGACGTTGCCCGTTCCCGCTGGTTGATCGTCGATCCCGACACGACGAGCGGCGGAGCTACCGGCAGAACCAGCACGCCGGGCAACTCACCATGCCCATATCACAGAACCGCGCCACCACAGCGCCGCCGTGCAATCACAAGATCGATTCGTGGTTCTCGTGAATGACCAGGGCTAGTGCCGAGGCCAAGTGGTGGGCGGGCCATGATGTCCATCGTCCACCGTGTCCCGGAAAACTCCCGGATAACAACGGCAAATCACGCGAATGGACGAGTGGCGACGGAGGTGTCACCGCCGACTCTTCTAGCACGTCAGCGCACATATTGAGCACTGATGAGTAGCAGCGAGCACGCTGAGTACAAATTATATGTTCGCCGACAGTGGGTTGGGGGTTCGATTCCCTCGCGGCGTACCACATCTCACCAGCCACAACGGGTGACTCGCAGATCGAGTCACCCGTTCGCTGTCCCATGGATGGCCCTCAGAGCGTCCAATACGGCCGCGGGGTCTGTTGCTGCCCTACGCCATCGAAGACGCGATCGAGGGCAACGATGAGGGCGAGAACCGTGACGGCGACGGCCGCCGCGAACATCTCCGGGAAGACGATGCCGACGACCGCGGAGATCACAGCGATGACGGCGACAACAGACGTCGCCACGACGGTCTTTCGAGCCGATCGCTGTCCGCTCCCGTCGGAATCGACGCGGCGGGGCTCGACGACGGCGGAGGTTCTCTCGGCGGCGGTGGCTTCCGGCTCCATGCTGGTGATCGAGGTCATGATCTCTCCTTGAGGTGTGCCGGGGTGGTCTCCCCGGTGACCTCTACCGTCGCTGCCCAGCGCCGTCAGCGCCGTCGGGCGATCGGCCCGCTTGCGGGTCGAACCGGTGTCGGGTGATCGGAGGACACGGCTCGATCCTCCGGCTAACCGAAGGTGAACACGTAGGCCTGAGCGCCCGCGTCGAGGAAGGTGATCTCAACGGTGCGGTCGACGATGCGGCCGTCTTGCCGGATCAGCTGGTAAAGCCGCTCGTCGGAAACGGTTCCGGCGCCGTGCTCGTCCACGTCGAGCCCACTGCTGTCACGGGGCGGCGCCCCGTCGATCCGCATCAGAAAGCGAACGGGCTCCGCTGCCGCGCCGAGCACCAGGTTGACGTCGCGGCCATGGAAGCGGTGCACGAGCCGGCCGCCGGGCTGGTTCAGCGTGGCGAGTTGCGGCTGCACAGCCCAGTCGCCGGACAGGGCCCACTGGTTGAGCCTGAGCCGCCGCGGTTCCTCATAGACCCGACCGCGGTCGGGTTCGAAGCCCCCCGGCGAGGCGAAACCGGTGGCCCGGGCGTAGCCGACGTAGGTTTCCGGCGATTCCAGGGCGGACCAGTCGGCCCCGAGCGAGACTCCGTCCGGCTGGACCGACACCAGGTCGTCGCCGATACCGGCGCTCCCCGCCGCGCTCAGCAGCTGCTGGATGACCTGCTCGGAGCGCACGTACTCCTCTTCGCCGAAATGGTGGTGCCGCAGCCTGCCCTCGGCGTCGACGAAGTAGAGGGCGGGCCAGTACGCGTTGTCGAAGGCGCGCCACACGGCGAACGCGTTGTCGAGCGCGATCGGGTAGTCGATGCCCATCCCGGTCAGGGCGGACCGGACCTTGTCGAGGTCGTGCTCGAACGGGAACTCCGGCGAATGCACGCCGATGACGACCAGCCCGTCGTCGCGGTACTTCCCGGCCCAGGCCTTGACGTAGGGCACCGTGCGCAGCCAGTTGACACAGGAGAAGGTGCAGAACTGGACGACGACGACCCGCCCGCGCAGACCGTCCGGCGTGAGCGGCGCGGAGTTGAGCCAGGCCGTCGCGCCGTCGAGGTCCGGGAGCACGCCCTCGACGGGTAGCTCGGCCATCGTCGTCACCGCAACGACCGGAAGGTCGCCCGCAGCTCCGCTGACAACGTCTGGGGCTGCTCCCAGGCGGCGAAGTGACCGCCCACGTCGACCTTGTTGTAGTGGACGAGCTTGGGGTACGCCCGCTCCGCCCAGCTCAACGGAGCGGGGTACAGCTCGTCGGGGAACACCGTCACGCCGACCGGGAGCTCGACGCCCTTGACGTCGAAGAAGGGCAGCTTGCTCTCCCAGTACAGCCGCGCCGCGGAGATCGCCGTGTTGGTCAGCCAGTAGTGGGTGACGTTGTCCAGGACGTCGTCGCGGGACAGACCTCCCGGCTGTCCGACGAAGGCACGCGCGATGAGCTCGTAGCTACGCACGTCGTGATCGAGCATCCAGGCGGCCAAGCCGACCGGCGAATCGACGATGCCGTACAGGGTCTGCGGCCGGTTGGCCATCTCGTTGGCATAACCGACACCGGTCTTGAAGAAGTGGTCCAGCACCTCGTAGGCCGTCTGCTCCTCGGCGGACAGACCCGCAGGCGCCGGCCCGCCCACCTGCAGAGCGCGCGAGACGTCGGGCGGAACGGTCGCGGGCATGTTCGTGTGGATGCCCAGCAGACCAGGGGGCTTCAGCAGCGCCAGCTGTTCGGTGACGGCGTTGCCCCAGTCGCCGCCCTGCGCGACGTATTCGGGGTAGCCGAGCCTGCTCATCAGCTCGACCCAGGCCCTCGCGATGCGGATGGGGTCCCAGCCGGTCTCGGTCGGCTTCCCGGAGAACCCGTGGCCGGGCAACGAGGGGATGACGAGGTGGAAGGCATCGGACGCGGTCGCCCCGTGCTCGGTGGGTTCGGTGAGCGGATCGATGATCTTGAGTTGTTCGACCGTCGAGCCCGGCCATCCGTGCGTCACGACGAGCGGCAAGGCGTCCTCGTGCTCGGAGCGCACGTGGATGAAGTGGATGTCGACCCCGTCGATCTCGGTGATGAAATGCGGTAGCGCGGCGAAGCGCTCCTCGAACGCGCGCCAGTCGTAGTCCGTCGCCCAGTAACGAGCCAGCGCCTGGATGACGTCGAGCTGCACACCCTGCGTCGGATCCACCTCCCGATCGGGCCACTTGGTTGCGGTGATCCGGCGACGCAGGTCGACGAGCTGCTCTTCCGGGACGCTGATCGTGAAGGGGCGGATGTCCATCGCGTGCTCCTCACAGTTGGAAGTCCGAAGGGAGTCTCGCGCTCATCCGGCTCGGACGCGCCCGTGTAAAACCCTGGTCGTGGCCGTCGCCATCGCTACCGAAGTCGGAACACGGATCATGGCGAGGTCGCGGGCGACGCAGGCGGAACGTGCGGATGGAGGTGCCCGGGGCGCAGCCGACGTACCGTTTCCTCAACACGACGAGGGAGCAGCGCGATGGCGACGGTCGCCCAGGCCAGCTACGACGTCCTCCGGGCCGGGGGCCTCACGACGATCTTCGGCAACCCCGGCTCCAACGAGCTGAAGTTCCTCGCCGCGATGCCGACCGACTTCCGCTACGTCCTGGGCCTGCACGAGGGGGCGGTCATCTCCATGGCCGACGGCTTCGCGCTGGCCTCGGGCGAACCCGTTCTGGTCAACCTGCATGCCGCGTCCGGCTCGGGCAACGCCATGGGCGGGCTGACCAACGCCGTCTACTCCCACAGCCCGCTCGTCGTGACCGCGGGCCAGCAGGTGCGTTCCACGATCGGGCAGGAAGTCATGCTGGCCAACGTCGATGCCGCCCAACTGGCCCGGCCCCTGGTCAAGTGGAGCAGCGAGCCCGCGTGCGCCGAGGACGTGCCCCGGACGATCGCCCAGGCCGTGCACACCGCGACGGCGGCGCCCCGCGGGCCGGTGTACGTGTCGGTCCCCTACGACGACTGGGACGCGACCGCCGACCCGCAGAGCGTCCACCTGCCTGCTCGGCGCGTCCGCACGGCCGGGTCCCTGGCCCCCGAACAGCTCGCCGACCTCGTCGAAGCGCTCGCCGCGGCGACCAACCCGGCCATCGTGGTCGGCCCGCAGGTCGACGCGGCGCAGGCCAACGCCGACGCGGTGCAGCTGGCCGAGGCCTTGCGGGCGCCGGTGTGGATCGCGCCGTCGGCTTCCCGTTGCCCGTTCCCGACCCGGCACCCGGCGTTCCGCGGGGTGCTGCCCGCCGCGGTGGCCGGGGTCACCGCGTGCCTGGCCGGGCACGACCTCGTCCTGGTCGTCGGGGCCCCGGTCTTCCGCTACCACCAGTACGAGCCGGGCGACTACCTCCCCGAAGGGACCCGGCTGATCCAGCTGACCGCCGATCCCGGCGAGGCCGCCCGCGCGCCGGTCGGCGACGCCGTCGTCGTCGACGTGAAGGCGGCGTTGGCCCAGCTCGTCGGCGCCGTGCCCGCCGTCGACCGGGCCGCGCTGCCACCGTTGCCCGACTTCCCGGTCCCCCGCACCGGCGACGGCTTCGTGCACCCGGACGAGGTGTTCGCGCTGCTGCGCGAGCACGCGCCCGCCGACGCGATCTACGTGAACGAGTCGACCTCGACCTCGGACTCGTTCTGGTCCCAGGTGGACCTCGCGCTGCCGGGCAGCTACTACTTCCCCGCGTCCGGCGGGCTGGGCTTCGGTCTACCCGCCGCCGTCGGCGTGCAGCTGGCCCGCCCCGACCGCCAGGTGATCGGCGTGATCGGTGACGGCTCGGCCAACTACGGCATCACCGCGCTGTGGACCGCCGCCCGCTACCGCATCCCGGTCGTGTTCGTCATCCTCAAGAACGGCACCTACGGCGCCCTGCGCGGGTTCGCCGACCTCCTGGACACCGGGGAAACCCCGGGGCTGGACGTGCCGGGCATCGACTTCGTCCAGATCGCTCAGGGCTACGGCGTCGAGGCCCGCGCGGTCACCACCGGCGAGGAGTTCGTGCTCGCGCTCAAGTCGGCCCTCGATCGGCCCCGTCCGGTGCTCATCGAGGTCGCCACCGCACACCTGCAATTCCATGGATTGACGTAGGGGCGCCGACGGCGGCACATGGCAGGGTGTCCACGAGGACCAAGGGAGGCCACGCCCGATGGAACCGGATCAGCAACTCGCACTGAGCGCGACCGCCGCCGTGGCGGCCATCGCCGCGGGCGACCTCACGGCGACGGCGTACACGACGACCCTCCTGGACCGCGCCGAGCAGCTCACCGACCTGCGCGCAGTGATCACCCTGAACCGCGCGGGCGCGTTGGCCTCCGCCGCCCGCATCGACGACGCCCGCAGATCCGGAACGGCGCTCGGCCGGTTGGCGGGTCTTCCCGTCATCGTCAAAGACAACATCAACACCAAGGACCTGCCCACGACCGCAGGAACACCCGCTCTGCACGACTTCCGCCCCACCGAGGACGCGGCCGTGCTCCGGCCGCTGCTGGACGCGGGCGCGATCGTCCTCGGCAAAGCCAACATGCACGAGCTCGCCTTCGGCATCACGACCACCAACTTCGCCCCGTTCGCCGGAACCACCCCCAACCCGTACGACCCCTCGCGGATCCCCGGCGGCTCGTCCGGTGGCACCGGGGCGGCGATCGCCGCCCGCATCGTGCCCGCGGGCCTGGGCAGCGACACCGGCGCCTCGGTGCGGATCCCGGCGGCGTTCAACGGCATCGCCGGTCTGCGACCCTCGACGGGAGGTCGACGGCACCGCTACAGCGGTACGGGGGTGTGCCCGCTCAGTCACACCCTGGACACCGTCGGGCCCATGGCGCGGACCGTCGCCGATGTGGCCCTGCTCGACTCCGTCATCACCGGCGCGGCGGTTCCCCCGCCCGCTCGACTCGACGGCCTGCGGGTGGGCGTCCCGGCGGTGTTGTGGAGCGGGCTCGAAGGCGAGGTCGGCACGGTGATGCTGGCCGCCAAGCGGCGGCTCGCGGACGCCGGCGTGGTATTCGTCGATGCCGACCTGCCGGATATCCTGGCGTTGTCCGAAAAGATCATCTTCCCGGTTGCGTTGCACGAGCCGATCGCCGACATCGCCGAGTACCTGGAAGACAGCGGCGCGACGGGAATCACCGTCACGTCCGTCGTCGACCAGATCGCCAGCCCGGATGTGAAGAAGATCTTCGAAGTCGTCCTCGCCGACGCAATGGCAGCCGCCTATCCGGACGCGATCAACGTCCACCGGCCGCAGCTGCAGCGCATGTACAGCGCCTACTTCGCCGACAACTCCCTGGACGCTCTCCTCTTCCCCACCTCGCCGGTCCTGCCCGCACCCATCGACCCGGTGAACGGCACGGGAACCCTCTCCATCGACGGCGGGCCGCCGGTGGACACCTTCACCACCACGATCCGCAACATGGGCCCGGGCAGCAGTGCGGGCGTGCCGAGCCTCTCCCTGCCGGCAGGCATGTCCGCCGGGGGACTTCCGGTCGGGCTGAACCTCGAAGGACCCATCGACGGCGACAGCACGATCCTGGCCATCGGCATGGCGATGGAATCCCTTCTCGGCCCGCTTCCCGCTCCGCCGCTCTGACGTCGAAGGGACGCAGGCCGTCCCCTGTGCACGATCTGGCGTTCGCCGGTGCGCGGAGTGGCTGCCGGGCGAGGCGGCCTCCGCCTACAGTCCCTCCCACAGACCCGGGGACAGGAGGTGGCGGATGGGCTCGCGTCATCTCGTCGCCGCCGGGGAGGCGGCCGACGGGGCCCGGTTCGCCGCCCTCGTCGCCCCGACGTTCGCGCCGGTGCGGGTGCGGCCGTTGGTCGACGGGACGTTCCACAGCTCGGTGCGCAGCGCCGCGGCGGGCGACGTGCGCGTTTCGGTGGTGGGCGGCAGCCCCTGCGTCGTCGCGCGGGACGCCGATCTGATCCACCCCACCGATCCGGCGTTCCTGAGCGTCACGCTGCAGCGGGCCGGACGGGCCACGGTCGCGCAGGACGGGCGGCACTGCCTGCTCGGCCCCGGCGACCTGGTCAACTACGTCACCTCGCGGCCTTACGAAGTGACGTTCTGGGAGCCGTACGAAGCGGTCGTCGTCACGGTTCCCCTCACGGCGCTGGGCGCGCACGTCGACACCCTCGCCGGGCGCACGGCCATCGCCGTCGGCACCGACTGCGGGCCCCGCGACGTGGTCGGCGCGTTGTTCGCGAGCCTCGCAGCGAAGGTCGACAGCTGCACCCTGGGCGACACGAGCCGCAGCAAGGAGTACCTCGCGGACGCGATCGTCTCCCTGGTCATCGCCGAGCTCGTCGACGTCGCACCGCAGGGCGCGGGCGACGACCTCGCAGACCGGGTCCTCGCCCACTGCCTCTCGCACCTGTCCGATCCGGGGCTCACCGTCGAGTCGGTGGCACGGGCCTTCGGCATCTCCGTGCGGTACCTGCACAAGGTGCTGGCCCCGACGGGTAGCTCGCTGTCAGCCTGGATCCGCAGGCAGCGGCTCGAGCGGATCTGCCGCGACCTCGCCGACGAGTCGCTGCACGGGCGCACCGCCGCCGCCATCGCGTCCCGGTGGGGGATGGCCGACGGCGGCCACCTCAGCCGGGCGTTGAAGACCGAGTTCGGCATGACCGCGAGCGAGATCCGCCGGTCGCAGCGCTGGGAGCGCGGCGGCCCGCGACGGCTCGGCGCCGTCGAGCCGCGCGCAACCGGCTGACCGACGACCACACCAAACCTCCGACGGCACCGCCGTCGGCTGACTGTCCACTGTGTACACAAGGGGAGCCATGACCGTCGAGCAGAAGGTCGCCCTCGTCACCGGTGCATCACGCGGCATCGGGGCGGGCATCGTCGAGGGGTACCGCAAGCAGGGTTACGCCGTGGTCGCCACATCGCGCAGCATCCCCGCATCCGACGACCCGCAGGTGCACACCGTCCGCGGCGACCTCGCCGACCCGGACACCGCTGCGCGTGTGGTCGACGCGGCCCTGGAGCGCTTCGGCCGGATCGACACGCTGGTCAACAACGCCGGGTTGTTCCTCGCCAAGCCCTTCACCGCCTACACCGACGACGACTTCGCCGCGATGATCGGGCTCAACCTCGCGGGCTTCTTCGCCACCACCCGCCGGGCCGTCGTGCCGATGCTCGAACAGGGCGCCGGTCACGTCCTCACCATCACCACGTCGCTCGTCGACCACGCGCTGAGCGCGGTCCCGTCGGTCCTCGCTTCGCTGACCAAGGGTGGACTCGACGCCGCGACGCGATCGCTCGCCGTCGAGTACGCGGGCACGGGCGTGCGGGTGAACGCCGTGTCCCCGGGGATCATCAAGACCCCGATGCACCCCGTCGAGGCGCACGGCGCCTACGCCACGCTGCACCCGATGGGCCGCATGGGCGAGGTCGAGGAGATCGTGCACGCCGCTCTGTACCTCGAGACCGCGGCCTTCGTGACGGGCGAGACCCTGCACGTCGACGGCGGACAGAGCGCGGGTCACTGAGCGCCATGTCCGTGGACACCCCCCTACGAGCCTCTCTGCGCGCACCGGCCCGCGAGATCGCGGGCGACGTGCTCGCCCACGCCCGCGCCGTGACCGACCGAGGCCTCCGCCACCATCGGCGCCCAGAGCGGGCTCTCCACCGTCATCGGCCTCGCCTCGTTCCTGCTGATCCTGTTCCTCTTCCCACCCACCCGGTTCTTCGCCGCCTGGACCCCGCCCACCGACGACCGGCGGCCGACCTTCCTGGTCGTCGCGTTGTTGGTGTTCGCCGCCGTGCTGTTCGTCCCGGCCCTCTACGACTACTCCGGCCTCACGGCGGGCAACTCGTTCGT
>Ga0207688_10000806_pt1 | contig 15696 bp, 15 predicted proteins | sample KBSMiscanthusM4_FD_184296 | JGI IMG/M metagenome (GOLD analysis project Ga0207688, IMG submission 184296) | Miscanthus rhizosphere microbial communities from Kellogg Biological Station, Michigan, USA - M4 (SPAdes) (version 2) | ecosystem: Host-associated > Plants > Roots > Rhizosphere ...
GTGGCGCATGACGTGCAGATGAATCTCGGTCTCGCGGGCGCCGACGGCCTCGCGATCCAGGTCGAACGAATCCCACAACAACCGCTTGCTGGCCGCCACCGACATCGGAGCGGTGTTCTCCGCGATGTCGTGCGCCAGTTCCAGCCCGGCAGGCAGAACATCCGCGGCGTCGAGCACCCTGCTGCCCAGCCCCAGCTGCACCGCGCGATGCCCGTCGAAAGTTGCTCCGGTCAATAGGATTTCGGCCGCGTTGGCGACCCCACCAGCCGCGGCAGGATCCAGTGCGAGTAGGCATCACCGACGACGCCCCGCCGGACCTGCACCACGCCGTAACGAGCGTCGGCGGCGAAGAACCTGATGTCGCAATTGCAGGGCCAGCGTCAGGCCCAACCCGATGGCGTGGCCGTTGACGGCGGCGATCACCGGCTTGGAGAGTGACCATGCGGGCGCGTCGATCCCGGCCGCGCTGAAACCGGCCCCGGGTTCGGCGAAGGTCTGATCACCGCCGCCGAGGTCGGCGCCGGCGCAGAACGCAGGCGGTGTGCCGGTCAGCACGATTACCCGGACCGACTCGTCGCGGTCGCAGGTCCGATAGGCGTCGGCCAGCTCGTCGCGCATCCCGTCGCCGATCGCGTTGAGCTGCTGCGGCCGGTTGAGCGTGATGGTCGCCACACCCCGGTCAACTGAGGTGAGTAATGTGCGGTAAGCAGGCAGGTTGGCGTCGCTGGACATCGGGTACCTCCGGTGTTGTGGGGATCGGCGGCCACCGCCCCGTATTGTCGCCTTGGTCCGTTCTGTCGTCCTCGAGAAACCCATCTGGAGCGTGCATTTTGACCCGAGCCGCCGATTCGACGGTCACCCCGGCGGTTGCGGAACTGTGGCCCGGCAAGGCCTATCCGCTGGGTGCTACCTATGACGGCTCGGGAACCAATTTTGCGGTGTTCAGCGAGGCCGCCGAGAAGGTCGAGTTGTGCCTGTTCAGTGTCGATGGAGCCGGACGGCTCGTTGAGTCCAGGGTGACGCTGCCCGAGGTCGACGGCTTCGTCTGGCACGGCTTCATCCCGAATATCGAGCCCGGCCAGCGCTACGGGTACCGGGTGTACGGCCCCTACGATCCGGCCGCGGGACAACGGTGCAACCCCAACAAGCTGCTGCTTGATCCGTATGCCAAGGCCATCGACGGCACATTCGAGTGGAACCAGTCGCTGTTCGGATACAACTTCGGCGATCCCGACAGCCGCAACGACGACGATTCGGCGGCCAGCGTGGCCAAGTCAGTCGTCATCAACCCGTTCTTCGACTGGGGGGTCGATCGCCCGCCCGGCCACGAATACGCCGACACCGTCATCTATGAGGCACACGTCAAGGGACTCACCCAGACGCACCCGGATATCCCCGAGCAGATCCGCGGCACGTACGCGGCAGCGGCGCACCCGGTGATCATCGAGCACCTGAAATCACTGGGCGTAAACGCGATCGAGCTGATGCCGGTGCATCACTTCGTCAACGACTCCACGCTTATCGACAAGGGCTTGTCCAACTACTGGGGCTACAACACGATCGGGTTCCTGGCACCGGACCCGAAGTACAGCAGTAGCTCAACCCCGGGCGGACAGGTCCAGGAGTTCAAGGCAATGGTGCGCGCGCTGCACGAGGCCGACATCGAGGTGATCCTCGACGTGGTTTACAACCACACCGCGGAGGGCAACCACCTCGGGCCGACGCTGTCCATGCGCGGGATCGACAACGCTGCCTACTACCGCCTTGTCGACGACGACAAGCGCTATTACATGGACTACACGGGCACCGGCAACAGCCTCAACGTAGGCCACCCGCACACGCTGCAACTGATCATGGACTCGCTGCGGTACTGGGTCACCGAGATGCACGTCGACGGTTTTCGGTTCGACCTGGCCTCGACTCTGGCCAGGGAGTTCTACGACGTGGACAAGCTGTCGGCGTTCTTCGAACTCGTGCAACAGGATCCGACGGTCAGCCAGGTCAAGCTGATCGCCGAACCATGGGATGTCGGGCCCGGCGGCTATCAGGTGGGCAACTTTCCGCCGCAGTGGACGGAGTGGAACGGCAAGTACCGCGACACGGTGCGCGATTACTGGCGCGGCGAGGCGGCCACCCTCGACGAGTTCGCCTACCGGCTGACCGGATCGGCCGACCTCTATGAGCGCACCGCGCGCCGCCCTGTCGCGTCGATCAACTTCGTTACCGCCCACGACGGGTTCACGCTGAGGGACCTGGTGTCCTACAACGAAAAACACAACGACGCCAACGGGGAAGACAACCGCGACGGCGAGAGCCACAACCGATCGTGGAACTGCGGGGCAGAAGGCCCGACCGACGATCCAGAGATTAATGCGCTACGGGCCCAGCAGCAACGCAATTTCCTTGTCACGCTTCTGCTTTCGCAAGGAGTTCCGATGATCTCGCACGGCGACGAGCTCGGCCGTACCCAACAGGGCAACAACAACGTCTACTGCCAGGACAACGAGCTTTCCTGGATCGACTGGGCGCGGGCGGACACCGAGTTGATCGAGTTCACCCGCTCGGTGTCCGCGCTGCGCGCCGCACACCCCGTCTTTCGCCGGCGGCGGTTCTTCTCGGGGCGGCCGGTCCGGCAACGCGGAAACGACAGGTTGCCCGACATCGCGTGGTTCGCGCCCGACGGCTCGGAGATGGGCGACGACGACTGGGAGACCGGCTTCGCCAAGTCGGTCGCGGTGTACCTCAACGGTCAGGGCATACCCGATCTCGACGTGCGCGGTCAGCGTGTCACCGACGACTCGTTCGTGCTGTGCTTCAACGCCCACTACGAGCCGATCGAATTCACTCTGCCGCCAAAGGAGTTCGGCCCGGCGTGGACGCCGGTGATCTACACGGCGGATACCGCCACCGCCGAAGAAGCCAAGCCGGTGACCGCGGGCGCCACGGTGGCCGTCGATGCGCGCGCGGTGCTGGTGCTGCAGGCCGCCGAATAGCTGGTTCACTCGACGACCGGGAACATCGAGTCGCCATCCTCAGGGCTGCCGTCGATCTGCCCTTTGTCGCGGCCGTGGTCTTCCGGGTCGACGCGGTCGAGCTCGTCGTCGGAGAGTAACCCGGTGTCGTCATCGGTCGCGGCGGCGGCCTCGCCCTCATCGGACCGCTCCGGTTCCTCGGCGGCCAGCTTCTCGTCGAGCGATTCACCGTCGGGCTCTTCGGCGACATGGTCGGCCGCGGCCCAGCCGTCCGGTGGGTCGACGACCTCGTCGCCGTCGTCGTTGCGGACGTCGTCGCTGTCTAGCGCCTCCATCGGACGCAGGGTGTCGTCCATGCCGCCCGTGTCGTTGGGCGAGTCGGCGAATTCCGGGTCAAGGCTTTCCACGCTTGACCCGTTGCCCACTCGTCCGGGTGCTAAACGCCGCGGCGGACCAGCTCACTCGACGACGTCGTAAAACGAGTCCCCGTCCTCAGGGGTGCCGTCGATCTGCCCGCGTTCGCGGCCGTGCGATTCAGGATCCATGTGGTCGATTTCGTCGTTGCTGACCAACCTGAGCCCGCCACCCTCGTCGGAGTCGTGTGCCTCACTCAGCCCCTCGTTGTCGTCGTCATCGCCCAGGTCGTCCGGAACCTCCTCGGCAAGTCGCTCGTCGAGTGTTTCGTTGTCCTTGGCCTCGATCCACTCCTCCGGAGGATCGACCACCTCGTCACCGTCATCATTGCGGACCTCGTCGGAGTCGAGCTGCTCGGCGGGCTCCAGCGGATTGTCATCGAAGTCGTCACTCGCCATGTCGCCCATGTTGCCCGATGCATGGCACGGCCACACGTCGCGGTCCACATTGACCGCCTGGGCGTGCGCGCCTTTACGCCCCTCAGCGCGAACCGCACGACGGCTTGATCGGACGCACGCCGCGGCTGACTCAGAAGCGTTGTGCGCCAGCACGCTTGCTGATCGAGATCAGCGATCCGTACCTGGCCGTATGGTACGGTTGGCTGCTGTTGCAACCGTGGCCGCCGCTTTGGCACTCGAGATTTCCGTACATCTCGCTGACGCCGCCGGCCGGGCGGGCCGGGAGTAGGAGCCGAAGAGCGGCGGCGCCCTACCTGGCGGTCACGGTTGCCAGCATCCCTCTCCTGTGTGATTTTCGCCGGTGTCAGTGGCGCCCCCGCCGATCGCCGTATGCTGCTCAGCATGGCGCCGCCGACCGCTCCTGGCCGCCGGCTGTCGGCTGACGACTGGATCGATGCCGGATTTGCTGTACTTGCAGACAGCGGTCCAAACGGACTTCGAGTCGACGCATTGTGCGACCGGCTCAGCGTCACGAAGGGCAGTTTTTACTGGCACTTCACCGACATGCCCGCATACCGCAGCGCGCTGGTCGAGGCGTGGGCCAGCCTCCACGACCGCAGCCGCAGACCGTTCGAGAACATGCCGGACGTCGATCCTCGGGAACGCCTGACAGTGATGATGCAGACGCTGGTCGCCCCGCGACACTGGGCGCTCGAGCGGGCGATGCGGCTATGGGCGCTCATCGACGAAGAGGCCCGGGCCAGTGTCGAGCGCAGCGACCGGCGGGTGCTGGGCGCCGTCCGGGAGGCGTTCGACGACTGCGGATTCGAGCCCGAGGATGCTGTATTGCGGTCACTGGTGGTGTTCGCGGCAGGCGTCGGGCTCATGCAGTCGGCCGGCCCGGTCCCGGCCGTTCCCTCCGAACTGCAGGCCCGCTTCCTGGACTTCATGCTGCGGCCGTAGCCGGTCAGGCTCTGGCGGTCGGCTCCAACCCCGTCTTCTTGTCGAGGTACTGCAGCAAGTCGTGGGCCGCGACTTCGATGTCCTTATGCCGCCACTCGGATGCCCGGTACACGCAGGCGATCAATCCGGTGCGGTGAAGTCTGCGAAAATCCCCGTATACGAAGGCATATCGCGCCTTCGTCTGGTCCGTTGCACCATCGGTCAGTCCGAGATGCCACTCGGCATACTTCTCCCACGAATGCGATTCGAGGTAGGAGTTCTGCGCGTCGGCCCGCGGCTGCGCCTCGCCCCAATCGCTGTCGAGAACGTACTGGCGGGCATCAATAAGCGATCGCGCGTTGGCCACCGCGGCTTTGTTGAGCAGGTATGAGGCCATGCGTTCATTGTCCGCTCGCAAAGCCGCCGTCGATAGCCGAGACTGATCGCATGTTCTCACTGGCCGGTAAGTCGGTGTTGGTCACCGGCGGCAGCAAGGGAATCGGCCGCGGCATCGCGTCGGTGTTCGCCGCGGCGGGCGCGCACGTCGCGATCGGGGCGCGCTCGCAAGCCGAACTCGATTCCGCCGTCGCCGCCCTCGACGGTCTTGGCTCGGGCAAGGCCATCGGCGTCGCAGTCGACGTGTCCGACCGCGACTCCTGCACCGCAATGGCCGCTGCGGTCGTTGAGGCCTTCGGCGGACTGGACGTGTTGTGCGCCAACGCGGGCATCTACCCCGATGCGCCACTGCAGACGATGACCCCCGACCAACTCGCCGTTGTGCTTGACGTCAACGTGAAGGGCACTGTCTACAGCGTGCAGGCCTGCCTGGATGCGCTGATTGAGTCGGGCCGCGGTCGTATTGTGTTGACGTCGTCGATCACCGGCCCGATCACTGGGTTTCCCGGCTGGTCGCACTACGGCGCGTCCAAGGCGGCCCAGTTGGGCTTCATGCGCACCGCGGCGATCGAACTCGCCCCGCACAAGATCACCGTCAACGCGGTACTTCCGGGCAACATCTTCACGGAAGGGCTCGCCGACCTGGGCGAAGACTACCTGGCCGGAATGGCGCGGGCGATCCCCGCCGGCGCGCTCGGCACACCGGAAGACATCGGCTACACCGCGGCGTTTCTCGCCAGCGATGAGGCCGGCTACATCACGGGCCAGGCGATCGCCGTCGACGGTGGCCAGGTCCTGCCGGAGTCGCCGGACGCTGTGACGCCCTAGTAGCCGGGCTCGCCGAGGCGCTCGTGGACGGTCGACAGGATGTCGTCGAGGCGGGTGGCGACGCCGGGCCCCAGCCGTGACGTCGCTGCCACGTCCTTGACGAATTGGGCGGCGAGGTCGCGCAGTTTGACGTTGGTCGCCTGCGAGCGCCTGGCCAGGACTTCAAACGCCTCATCGGCAGACAGCCCGTGGGCCAGCATCAGCATGCCGATGGCCTGATTGATCGTGGCGCGACGCACGGCGATGATCGCGACGACCTCGTCCAGCGAGCGCCGCACGTCGGCGTCGAACTCCTCGGTGACATCGATGTAGAAGCCCGTCGTGCCGACGACTTCACCCGCATCGTCCTTCCACCGGTCGCCGACCACGACCACCACGTGGATCCTGCCCGCCGTGTCGATGATGCGATGCCTGCTGGAGAACGGGATCCCGAGGCGTCGCACCTGTTCGATCAGCTGGGCCACGGTCGGCTTGTCGTCGGGGTGCTTGTGCGCCAGCACGAGTTCGGTTGTGGGGGTGACCGTTCCCGGTTCGTAGCCATGCATGACGGCCACCTCGTCGGACCACTCCCAGCGGTCCTCACGTGCGTGGTACTTGAAACTGCCCGCCAGCGGCCAACCCGGTGCCGGTTGCTCCACGGTGATGATGCCTTCCCTGCTCCCTCAATGGAGTATGTCCCGCCCAGGCTCCCCGTGGGGAAAACTAACTCTGTAACAGAGGTAATATCGGATCGTGGACACCCGCACCGATCTGATCGCCGAGCTGTTCAACGTGGTGGGACGGTTCCGTAGGCAACTGCGCCGGTCGACCGGGCGTGGATTCGACGCCACCGGCTTGACCCAATCGCAGGCCGAAATGCTGCGCTTGGTCGGCCGGCAACCGGGCATCTCCGTGCGGGAGGCGGCCACCGAGTTGGGGCTGGTACCCAATACCGCCTCGACGCTGGTGTCCAAACTCGCGGCCGACGGCCTGCTGATCCGCACCGTCGACTCCGACGATCGCAGGGTGGGCCGGCTCCGGCTGACCCAGCCTGCACAACGCATCGCTGACGAGTCCCGCGCCGCGCGCCGGGTCGCGCTGTCGGCAGTGCTCGACGAGCTGGATCCCGGCCAGCTGGACAGCCTGGAACGCGGACTGGAGGTACTCGCCGAGATGACCCGCATGCTGCATGAGAGGCAACCATGACGACGCCGCTTGCGATCGACTGTCGGCACCTGACGCACCGCTACGGCCAGTTCACCGCGGTCGACGATCTCAGCCTGCAGGTGCGCTGCGGCGAAACGGTCGGGCTGCTCGGCCCCAACGGAGCCGGTAAGACCACTGTGGTGCGCGTGCTGACCACACTGACCCCGGTCCAGAGTGGCCACGTTTTCGTCTTCGGCCTCGACTCGCGTCGGCACACCATGGACATCAGACACAACATTGGCTATGTGCCGCAACAGCTTTCGATCGAAGCCGCATTGACCGGTCGGCAGAACGTTGAACTGTTCGCACGGCTCTACGACGTGCCGCGCGCCCAGCGCTCCGATCGGGTCGACGAAGCGCTGCATGCAATGCAGCTGCTTGACGTCGCCGAGGGGCTGGCAGGCACCTACTCCGGCGGCATGGTCCGCCGCCTCGAGTTGGCGCAGGCGTTGGTCAACCGACCGTCGCTGCTGATTCTCGACGAGCCGACGGTCGGTCTGGATCCCATTGCGCGCGATAGTGTCTGGGCTCAAGTGGGGCGCATGCAGCACGAGTTCGGGATGACGGTACTGCTCACCACTCACTACATGCAGGAGGCCGATGCGTTGTGCGATCGGGTGGCGCTGATGCACCACGGTCAGCTGCAGGCAGTCGGTTCGCCGGCGGAACTCAAACGAATGGTGTCGGCTCAGGCACATGTCGCCGCCAGCGCGGCTCAGACACATGTCGCCGCCAGCGCGGCTCCGGCAGCGACACTCGAGGACGTCTTCCGGCACTACGCGGGCTCGGATCTCGGCGAGGACACCTCGCAGACTGGGCTGCGTGCGGTCCGGAACAGCAGGAGGACGGCGCGACGTGTCAGTTGAGCATAAGGTGGACGTAGAGATTGTCCGTGCGCCCCGCGGGTGGCGCCGCATGCGTGGAATGGCCATGCGCGTAGGCGCTTTCGCGGTGGTGGAACTGCAAAAGCTGCGACATGACCACACCGAGCTGTTCACCAGGATGGTGCAGCCTGCACTGTGGCTGTTGATCTTCGGGCAGACCTTCACCCGGTTGCGCGTCATCGACACCGGCCACGTGCCGTACCTGGCGTTCTTGGCACCGGGCATCATCGCGCAGTCCGCGCTGTTCATTTCGATTTTCTATGGCATCCAGATCATCTGGGACCGCGACGCGGGTATTCTCGCCAAGCTGATGGTGACGCCCGCGCCTGCATCGGCGCTCATCACCGGGAAGGCGTTCGCGGCAGGCGTGCGCTCCGTGGTGCAGGTAATCGGAGTGCTTGCCCTCGCGTACCTGCTCCGCGTGCACCTGACCGTCAACCCGTTGAAAATCCTTGGGGCGATGGCCGTGGTGGTCCTCGGCTCAGCGTTCTTTGCGTGTCTGTCGATGACGCTGGCCGGGCTGGTTCGCAACAGGGATCGGATGATGGGTATCGGGCAGGCCATCACGATGCCGTTGTTCTTCGCGTCGAACGCGCTTTACCCGGTCGACGTGATGCCGCAGTGGCTGCGCTGGCTGTCGGCGGTCAACCCGCTCAGCTACGAGGTCAACGCGCTGCGCGGACTGCTGATCGGTTCGCCCAGCAACGGCCTCGTCGACATCGCCGTGCTGGTGGTCGCCGCGGTCGCGGGCATCGTGATGGCGTCGGCGTTGCTGCGCCGACTGGTGCGGTAGTCATACGAGGGCGCTACTTCGGCGCCGAAAGGTTGTACACCGTCGCGTCGCCCACGTTCGTCCACGGGAAGGTGACCGCTACCCACTTCGCGATGTCGGCGTGACCGCGGTTCCCCCAGCCCGGACCGTGGCCCCGGTTGTTCACGACGATGTAGTAGGCCACCTTGTGCTGCGCCACGTCGTCCTGGAACTGACCCAGCGTCGGCGCCGGGTCGCTGCCCGAGAACCCACCGATCGCCATGACCGGTGTGCCCGTGGACAATTCGAGGCCCGCCGCGCTCGACGAACGGCTGATCGCGGCTGACCACTCGGTGTGCGTGTCCTTCAATATCGCGTCGAGCGCCGGGTTGTCCGCGCTCTGGCCGAACATTCGCATTCCGCCCCCCAGGGACGGATCGGCGGGCCCGACGGACGGTCCGCCGCCTTGATGGGATTGGCCGATCGTGGCGATCGCATACGCGGCGGGTCCAGCCAACGCGGGGATCAGTCCAACTCCCAGCACACCGAGTGCGACGGCCCGCCGCGTTCCCACCGTCCACGGCCCTAGCACAGCGATCACCGCAACGAGCACCAGCGCCAGAATGGTCCACCGCAAGCCGGGCAGCCAGGCTGCGTTCCGGCCAAGGACCCACCAACTCCATACGCCGGTGCCGCCGACCAACATGGCCAAACCGCCCCGGTACAACCTTTTTTCGCGGTGTTGCCACAATTCGTGCACACCGATGGCGAACATCGCGGCCACCGGCGGCGCAATGGACAGGCAATAGTACGCGTGGATCATGCCGTGCATGAAGCTCAGCACCACTCCGTCCACGACCAGCCAACCACCGAAAAGAATCGCCGCGGCCCGCGTCAGGTCTGTCCGCGCTGCACGTCCGCGGGAAAGCACGACCAGAACGGTCGCCAGCAGCGCAGCGGGCACCAGCCAGCCGATCTCGAAGCCGAACTCCCCACCGAACAACCGCGACCAGCCCTGCGATTGGTCACCGAATCCGCCGAACCCCCCGTACCGCCCGAGATGTAACTGCGCACCCGCCGCCGATCCGACCACCTGGTTGGGCGGGCCGAATCCCATGTGGTTGCGGCCGAGAACACGGGCAAACCCGTTGTAGCCCAACACCAAATTCATGAAGTTGTTGTCGGTGGAACCCGCGATGTACGGGCGCGAAGACGCCGGCCACAGCAGGGTCAGCACCACAAACCAGCCCGCCGAGCCGACGAAGGCAACCGCGGAAACCAGCAAGTGTCGTAGCCGGGCCCGCAGCGGCGTCGGCGCTGCGAGAAGGTACGCGGCGGCGAGCGCCGGAGCCACCATCAGCCCCTCGAGCATCTTGGCCAGGAACGCGAAACCGAGTGCCACACCGGCCCACGCCAGCCACCTCGGGGTCGCCTGCTGCACCGCACGCACTGTGCAGTACGCTGCGGCGGTCATCAGCAGCACCATCACGGCATCGGGGTTGTTGAATCGAAACATCAACGCGGCCACGGGTGTCAACGCAAGCACGGCCCCCGCAAGTAACCCGGTGCGTTGGCCACTGATGCGTGCCACCGCACCGTACAGCAGCGCCACGGCGGCGACCGCCATCAACGCCTGCGGAACCAGCATGCTGGCGCTGTTGAAGCCGAAGATCTGCCCGGACAGCCCCATCACCCACTGCGAAACCGGCGGCTTGTCAACGGTGATGAAGTTGTGCGGGTCCAGCGAGCCGAACAACAACGCTTCCCAGTTCGTCGAACCCGCCTGCGCCGCAGCGGCATAGAACTGATTACCCATCCCGTTGATGGTGATGTCCCACAGATACAGCACCGCTGTGGCTACCAGGAGCACGATGAGGCCCACCCGGTTCCACGTCTCTGCGGTCGACCGACTGGGCGGTGTGCCTTCGGTATCGGAGGGCGGTGCTTGTGTCTCTGTGGCGCCCAAAATCGGGGATGTTGTCACACCCGCCAGTGAGGCATCGCTAGGTTGCGTGAGCCTGTGAGGAACCGGCGAGACTGCTGCGGGTTGCCCGCAGCGCGTCGGCCAGCGTCCACAGCGAAATACCAAGCAAGGCCACGTCCTTGAACAGAAAACCGGTGGTCAGCGAGGGTGCGGGATAGCCGACCGAATCGTCGAACGCACCTGGTGTGGTGAACAGAAAGCTGATCGTCGCGACGAACAGCAGGGTGGCCAGCGCGCTTCCGAGAATCGACGCTTTGGGCCACCACGGCTTGACCGCGATCAGGACGGCAGCGGCGACTTCGAACACGCCGAGCAGGACCGAGAACGTGTACACCGAGAAGATGTCGTACAGCCAGCTCATGAACGGGCTTTCGGCGACCAGGGGCGCAATGCCCTGAGCCTCGTAATTGGTGAACTTCAGCAGTCCGAACGCCCCGATGACGATGGCCAGGCCGTACCGCGCGGCCAAGCCGCCGACCGCATCGAAGGTTTCTTGCCGATTGGATTCGATCTGAACGGTTGTCATATCTGGTGGTGCCGCGCCGGCACCCAACCGTTACGCCGTGCTGACTAGTTCGCGTTGCATCACCTCTGATGCGGCACGCTCACCGGAGCGAACCGCCCCGTCAACCCATCCGCACATGACCGCCGAGCTCTCGGTTCCGGCCCAGTGGATACGACCGCATGGTTCCCGTAGCGCCGGTCCAAACTCGGTGAGCACGCCCGGCGGCGCGTGACTGAGCATGCCGCCCCCGGAATAGCGTTCGGTGGTCCAGCATTGCTCGATGTAGTGCACCGGCGATGCAGCCTTGTCGCCGAACCGCCCCACGAGTTCGGCCAGGATCGTTCGTCTGCGCTCCGCCTCGTCGAGCTCGCCGATCCGACGTGCGATCGGGCCCTCAACGATCACACACAAAACGCCCGGCCGTGGGGCGTCGGTTGACGCGTCGATGGTGACCGTTGCCGGTGACCCCGGGGCGGCCGACTGCCCGGACAGGCCGTCATTGCGCCAGAACGGCTCGTCGTAGACGATGTTGATCTTGTAGACGGCTCCGCTGGGCATGCGCTGGTGCAGAAACGACCGGTCGACGGGAAGCATTGGTTCATAAAGGATTTGGCTGGCAATGGCGATCGGGACCGCAACGATTACCCGTCGGGCCCGCACGGCCATGTCGTCTGAGCGGACCGTTACGCCGCCGGCGTCCTGGTCGATCCGCCGCACTGGCTGCGACAGGTGCAGCGAGTCGGCGACCTCGACAGCCATCGGCGCGTAGACCGCGCCCATGCCGCCGACGATCCGGGAGTCCTGGGCGCCGTCCTTGACCCCGAGCAGAAACGACGGTCCGCCGCCCGACGCCATCTGGTAGAGCGCGAATAGCATCGAAACCTCCGACGCGGCCGATGTGTAACAGCCGGCGAGGGCGGTCTCGAGCAGATCGTGCGCGGGCTTGGATGCGGTATTGCCGGCCAGCCACTTCGCCAACGTGGTCTGATCCCACTTGTCGGCGTTCTTGGCTTCCCACGGCGCTTCCAGCGGGATCGACTTGGACATTTGGCCCAACTCCAGGAAGACAGCGCCCAAATTGGCCACCACCCACGGACTCATCGAGAGCGGGATGGTGCCGGAGTAGCGGTGCTGCTTGCCGTCGACCACCATCATCGCTTTGCCGTCGGTGTACTGCTTGTAGCTCGGCACACCGAACTCGTTCATCAGCGCCTTGATCCGGTCCTGGCCCGGCCCGACCCACGCCCCGCCGCGGTCGATCCAGACGCCGTCATCTCTGACCTCGGTGAACGTGCGGCCACCGACCCGGTCACGGGCCTCGAGCAGCGCCACGGATTCACCGGCCTGCTTGAGCCGCAACGCGGCCGTCAGCCCGGCGAACCCTGCCCCAACCACGCAATAATTAACGTCCGCCATGATTGCTATGCTCCGCCAGCAAACCACCCCGCGCTTGGTTTTGTCACGTTCTACTGGGGAATTCCGAGACGTCGTTGATGTCATTTCTCAGCGTCCCGAGATTGCGGGGATGAACTACGAACTTTGCTCAAGGCCATCGCGCGTACCACACCGACTGGCCCCCATGCCCACCACGGACGTGGTCAAGCGCCTCGTCTAACCGACGATCCGCGTGATCGACTTCAACGGGATCGGCAGCCAACTCGGCCGATACCGCGCCTCATAGGCGGCCTCGTACACCGCCTTGTCCAGTTCATAGGCCTCGAGCAGATGCCGCGAGTCGCGCGGGTCGGCCCCTGCCACCGCCGCATACCCTTCGCAGAACGACGCGGCGTTGCGGTCCACCCATTCGCGGGCCTTGGCGGCCAGCTGCCGGTCCCGGTCCTCGATCCCAGAGTCCGAGGCCTGGTCCATCAACCTTTGATAGGCGGCGTACTCGAATGACCGCAGCACGCCGGCCACGTCACGCAGCGGGGAGTCCGGACGGCGGCGGTCATCGAGCGGCTGTCCGGGCTCACCCTCGAAGTCGATCAACAGCCAGCGCTCGGGAGTGCGGAGCACCTGTCCGAGGTGCAGGTCGCCGTGGATCCGTTGGACGGTGATCGTCTCCTCGGCGAGCTTGCGGTACCGCTCCTCGATCAGCGGCACGTACTGCCGCAGTTCGGCGACCGACGCGGCAGCCCCCGACAGTCGCTCCAGAACGGTGTCGGTCGGGAACGGGGTGGTCGACGTGCCGAGCTGCTCGGCGAGCGTTGCGAGCACGGACGCGACGGCCTCGCCTAGCCGGTAGGACTCGCCTGCGAAGTCGCCGCCGACCTCGTCGGCGTACAAGTCGCCCTCGGCGAACAGGTCGCGGGTGCTGGCCGTGGCCATGTCCCACCCCTCGGCGGAGTTGGCGGCGAACTCGGTCACCATGCCGAGCGCGTAGGGCTGTGCACCGACCGTCGTCTCGTAGGACCCAAGCAGCCGCGCCACGTGCTCATTGCCTGCCCGGGCCAGCACCCGGTTCAGCTCGATGTCGGGGTTGATGCCCGGCGTGATGCGACGAAACACCTTGAACACGGCCTGATCTTCGAAGATGACGCTGGTGTTGGATTGCTCGGCGCTGGACACACGCGGCGCGGCGTCCAGCGGAAGCGCGGCGCCGGGTTCCTCGACGAACCGCACATCGCCGACCGTTGCGGACGAATGAACCAGCGACAGAAGATATTTCGCGTCCGCCGGGTTGTACAGCGCATCGTAGGCGGTGCGGTCGTCATCGGCGCCGATAGTCGCTACATTGAGGAATTCGACAATCGGGCCCCGGTCGGATGTCCCTGCGTCCGCGGCTCCGGTGTCCCAGCGCACGATCACCTGGTACCGCTCGGACGGACCGTCGGTGTAGGCGACGTCAAGCAACACGAGGTCGAGGTCGTCACGCAGCGAAACGACAACGGCGGGCTGCGCGGATGACAGCTCACGGCTGCGACCGGCGTACCACCGCTGCTGCGGCAACCAATCGTCGAACGGCAGGTTCATGGTTGCTCTCCAGACTCTGGCGCCCGCAGTTGGAACCAGTAGAACCCGTGACCTGGCAGGGTCAGCAGGTAGGGCAGCTGGCCGATCCGGGGAAACTCAACGTAACCCGTCATCTCGATGGGTGTGTACCCGTTCCAGTGCTGCAGACTCATCTCGATCGGCTGCGGGAACCTCGACAGGTTGTTGACGCACAGCACGGTGTCGCCGTCGGACTCGCGCACGAAGGCGAGCACCGACGGGTTGGACCCACCCAGCTCGCGGAAGGTGCCGATCGCGAACGCGTCGTGGCGGCCGCGCACGGCAAGCATGGTCCTGGTCCAGTTCAACAGCGAATTCGAACTGTCGCGTTGAGCCTCGACGTTGACTGCCTGATAGCCGTAGATCGCGTCCTGGTTCGGCGGCAGATACAGCCGGCCGGGGGTAGCCGTCGAGAAGCCGGCGTTGCGATCCGGCGTCCACTGCATTGGCGTGCGCACCCCGTCGCGGTCGCCGAGCCAGATGATGTCGCCCATCCCGATCTCGTCGCCGTAATACAGCACCGGGGAGCCGGGCAGCGACAACAGCAGCGCGGTGAACAGCTCGATCTGGTTCCGGTCGTTTTCCAGCAGCGGCGCCAACCGACGGCGGATCCCGACATTGGCCTTCATCCGCGGGTCCTTGGCGTACTCGGCGTACATGTAGTCGCGCTCTTCGTCGGTGACCATCTCGAGCGTCAGCTCGTCGTGGTTGCGCAGAAAGATTCCCCACTGCGCCATGTCCGGAATATCCGGGGTCTGGGCGAGGATCTCCGAGATCGGGAACCGCGACTCGCGGCGCACCGCCATGAAAATGCGTGGCATCAGCGGGAAATGGAAGGCCATGTGGCATTCGTCGCCGCCAGTGTCGGGATCACCGAAGTACTCGACGACGTCAGCAGGCCACTGATTCGCCTCGGCCAGCAAAACCCGGCCGGAAAATTCGTCGTCGATGACCTTGCGGCAATGCTTGAGGAACGCGTGCGTCTCAGGCAGGTTCTCGCAGTTGGTGCCTTCTCGCTCGAACAGGTAGGGCACCGCGCCCAGCCGGAAGCCGTCGATGCCGAGGTCGAGCCAGAACCGCAGCACGTCGAGCATCGCGTTCTGGACCGCCGGGTTGTCGTAGTTGAGGTCGGGTTGGTGCGAGAAGAACCGGTGCCAGTAGAACTGACGCCGCACGGGGTCGAACGTCCAGTTCGACTCCTCGGTGTCAACGAAGATGACTCGCGCGTCGCCGTAGCGCTGGCTGGTGTCGCTCCACACGTAGTAGTCGCCGTACGGCCCGTGGGGATTTCGCCGCGATTCTTGGAACCACTCGTGCGATTCGGACGTGTGGTTCATGACGAGATCGGTGATGACGCGAATGCCGTGGCGGTGCGCGGCGTCGAGTAGTTCGACGAAATCGTCGACGGTGCCGAACTCGGGCAGCACCTTATAGAAGTCGCGGATG
>Ga0207688_10000808_pt1 | contig 15643 bp, 20 predicted proteins | sample KBSMiscanthusM4_FD_184296 | JGI IMG/M metagenome (GOLD analysis project Ga0207688, IMG submission 184296) | Miscanthus rhizosphere microbial communities from Kellogg Biological Station, Michigan, USA - M4 (SPAdes) (version 2) | ecosystem: Host-associated > Plants > Roots > Rhizosphere ...
GCCCAGGAGGGCTGGGGCAAGCTCAAGGACAAGGCCCGCGACGTCGCGGACGACGTCGAGGACGCCGTCGACCGTGACGACGCCGAGGACGAGGACGAGAAGCACGCCGGCTGACGGCCTGGCGATCGGACTAACCACCTACGAACCGAAGGGAGCGAGACCGTGCCGCCACGCGGAGTGAAGAAAGGGAGCAAGCGGGCCCGGCAGTACGAGCACATCAAGGACTCGCTCCTCGACGACGGTAGGTCGGAGGGCACGGCCGAGGAGATCGCGGCACGCACCGTCAACAAGGAGCGCGCACGCCACGGCGAGGCGAAGGAGTCGTCGCGGCTCTCGCGGGATGACATCTCCTCGGGCCGGCGCGGAGGCCTCCGCTCCCATCGAAAGGGCCCTCGCGGTCGCACGAAGGACCAGCTCTACGAGGAGGCCAGGGACAAGGGCGTCAAGGGCCGCTCGAAGATGACGAAGGCCGAGCTCGCCCGGGCCGTCGGAGGCAGGAGTTGACGCCCGACGTCGCCCGGGACCTGCTCGGGCTCTCGGTACGCGCCGACGGTGTCCGGCTCGGAACCGTCGGCGCCGTCTGGGTTGACGCGCGGGACGACGTCCTCGGGTTGGAGGTGTGGAGCGCCTGGAGCAAGGACATCCACTACCTGCCCTACGCGACCGTCAGCGTCCGGGAGGGCGCTGTCAACACGAGCTCGCTCACCGTCCTCGGCACCGGCCCGACCACCTTCTTCACCGAGCAGGGCGCGCGCCGGTTTACCGTCACCGAGGCGGTAGGTTTGGCCAGGGCGGGAATCGGGTAAGTCCCTTCGGCGGCGATGCAGGCTGGGGAAAGAGAGACGATGGGCGATACGGACTCCGCGGATTTCGGCGTCGAAACGATCGACGGCCACGAGCCGGGGGTGATCATCGCGGTCCACGGGCAGGCGGATCTCCACACGGCTCCGCAGCTCCGCGAGGCGATGACCACCGCCATCGACGGCGGTGCCACCTCCCTGATCGTCGACCTCTCCGACGCGACCTTCGTCGACTCGATGACGCTCGGCGTCCTGCTCGGGGCCGTCAAGCGGCTCCGACCGCACGGCGGCAAGGTTGCCGTCGTCTGCGTGTCACCCCACATCCGCAGGATCTTCGAGATCACGCTGCTCGATCGCGTCTTCGCGCTCCACGAGACGCTCGACGACGCGCAGCGGGCCGCGCGATCCCGCGGATGAGCGATCCGGCCGACGCGCGCCCACCGGCGCGCACCGCGGTCGAGTTCCCGGCGCGCGACGGGTACCGCGGGGTCGCCTCGCTCGTGCTCGGCGGGGTCGCTGCGCGCTTCGAGCTTCCGGTCGACCGCGTCGACGATCTCCTGCTCGGGGTCGACAGCCTCTTGATGCAGGGCGTCGTGGAAGACGTCGCGCGTGTCGAGGCGACGGCGAGCGAGACGGATCTGACGGTGCGTGTCGGCGTGTTTCGGCGGGGCCAGCTGGACGATGCGGCCGTGCGACGGGTCGTCGCCCGGCTCGTCGACACCGTGCGAGAGGTTCCGGCGGACGGCGGCGCCTGGATCGAGCTCGGGATGAGCGTCGCGCGACGGGACGGGGCGTGATCGTGGCGCAGGACGTCGACTTCGTCGCCCTGATCGAGGCGTACCGGGCCGGGGACGAGAGCGCCCGCGACAGGCTCGTCGAGCGCTACATGCCCCTCGTCCGCAGCCTCGCCGGTCGCTACGCGGGGCGCGGTGAGCCGCAGGAGGATCTCGTCCAGGTCGGGTCGATCGGCCTGCTACTGGCGATCGAACGCTTCGACACGAGCCGGAGCGTGCAGTTCACGACCTATGCCGTACCGACGATCGTCGGCGAGATCCAGCGTCACTTCCGCGACCGCGCGTGGGCGCTCCACGTCCCGCGGCGGATGAAGGAGCTCGGGGGCAGGCTGATGCGCACGATCGAGGCCGAGACCGCGCAGCGCGGCCGGGCGCCGACCATCCCCGAGCTGGCGGAGTCGGTCGGGGTGCCGGAGGACGAGGTCGTGGAGGCATTGCAGACCTACGAGGCGTACTCGACGCGCTCGCTGTCGCAGCCGCTCGGCCGCTTCGGCGAGGAGGAGACGATGCAGGACGTCCTCGGCGGCGAGGACGCCGGCTTCGGCGAGGTCGAGGATAGCGCGCTCGTCGAGGCGGGCCTCGATGCGCTCGACGAGCGCGAGCGCCGCATCGTCGAGCTCCGCTTCTTCGACGGGCTCACCCAATCCGAGATCGCCGCGCGCATCGGCATCTCCCAGATGCACGTCTCGCGGCTGCTCCGGCGGGCTCTTCACGTGATGCGCGGCCGGCTCGAGGACACGATGCAGGAGAACGTCCGGTGAGCGTCGACGTCGTCAGGCTCGAGATCCCCGCGCGGACGGAGTACCTCATCCTCGCGCGCCTCGCCCTGGCCGGAATCGCGCGGGGGGTGGAGATCGATCAGTCGACGCTCGCCGACCTCAAGCTCGCGGTGACCGAGGCGTGCGGCAACGCGGTGCTGCACGCCCAGCCCGGCGACACCGGGGTGGTGACCGTCCATTTCATGGTCTCCGACGACGCGATCGAGATCATGGTCGAGGACGATGGCCCGGGGATGGACGCGGCGTCGGTTGGTGCGCTCCCCGACGGCGAGCTGTCCGAGAGCGGCATGGGGCTCGCGATCATCCACGCGCTCGTCGACCGCGTCGAGATCGGGACCGGCCAGTCGGGTCGCGGAACCGTCGTCCGCATGCGGCGTCTTCGGTCGACCCGCGCGAACGCCTAGCTCTGGCGATTCGCCACGGTCCGCAGGACCGTCTCGACCGAGTCGTGGACGCCGTCCGCCGAAAAGCCGGCGATGCGGAACGTGAATGCGGCGCGTGACGCCGGTGGCGCGACGAGCGCGAGCGCTCGGCCGGCCGTTCGAAGGTCGCGGTTCGCGGCGTCCAGCGCACGAAGGCCCGCACTGTCGATGAAGTCGACCTCCCCGAGCTCCACGACAACGGTGGGCGCGCCCGCCGCGCACAGGGCCTCGCGGACCTCGTCCGCGCTCGCGAAGTCGACCTCGCCGTGCAGCTCGACCACGTCGACGTCGCCCACCGACCGGCGGACGACCCGCGTCTCGCCGGGTGTCACGGGACCTGTCGGCCGGCGAGCGGCAGGCGCATGCGCACGACCGTTCCGCCGTTTTCCGTCTCGAAGCCGACGTCCCGCATGAGCGCTTCCATGATTGCACGCCCGCGGCCCCGCTCGGAGCGCTCCGGAGGCGTGCGCCACGCGCCCGTGTCATGCACGGCGACGTGCAGGCTGCCGTCGTTCTCCCAGGCCTCGACCCGAACATTGCCGACGCTGTCGAAGTGGTAGCCGTGCTCGACCGAGTTCGCAGCCGCCTCCGAAACGGCAAGGACGACGTCGTGCGCCTTGTGGTCGTCGAGTCCCGTCGCCTCGAGCCAGACCGACAGTGCCTGCCGCATCCTTCGCACCTCGCCGGGCGAGGCGGGGAACACGTGGACGAACCGCGCGGTGGACGACGACCTCCGCAGCGCGAGCATGCAGACGTCGTCCTGGCTGTCGATCGCCGCGACGAGCCTGCCGACGATGCTTTCGACGAAGGCCGAAGGCGCGGCGCCGTCCGCCTCCGCGGCGACCTCCAGGAGCAGGTCGAGACCGGCGGAGATGCCGCGCCCACGATCTTCCACCAGCCCGTCGGTGTAGAGGAGAATCGTCTCGCCGGCCGCCAGTCGATCAAGCGCCTGTGTTCGCTGGTGCCCCGCGAACGACGCGCCGAGCGGGAGTGAGCGCCCCTCCCAGAGCAGCCGGCAGCCGTCCGGGCCGTGGAGCAGCGGGGGAGGATGGCCCGCGCAGGCGTAGGTCAAGGCGCCGTCCTGGAGGTCGAGCTCGGCGTACGCAAGAGTCGCCATCGCCGCCTGCGGCACCTGCTCGACGAACAGGTCGAGCGCGTCGAGAACGCGTGACGGCGACCCCGTCGGGGCGAGCGCGCGCACCGCACCCCGGAGCTGGCCCATCGCGACGGCCGCGTCGAGCCCGTGTCCGACGACGTCCCCCACTACGAGCGCCAGGGTGGTGTCGCCGAGTCGGAAGACGTCGTACCAGTCACCTCCGACGTCGAGCCCCTCGCTCCCGGGCCGGTAGACGGTCCCGATCTGAGCGCCCTCGACCGCAGCCGGCGCGGGACCCAGCAGGCCTGCCTGAAGCGTGTGCGAGACGTCGCGCTCGCGCTCGTAGCGCATGGCGTTGTCGAGCGAGTGCGAGAGGCGCGACGCGACCTCGTCCGCGAACGCGGTCGTCATCCCGAGCTGGGAGCTCTCGGGGAGGCGGAGCGTCAACGTGCCGAGGAGGCGCCCACGAACATGAAGCGCAGCGACGGCGCCCCGTCCTGTCGCGAACGTGCCCTCGGGCTCGCCGCTGACGAGCGCCGTGTCACCCGTCTCGGCCACCTGCCGTGCGAGCTGGTCGAGCCGGCGCATCCGCGCGTCGGCGCGGCGCACGCCGGCCGAGGCAACGAGCTGGAGCTCGCCGTCCTCGTCGAGATGGTGGATGCGCACGAGCTCGAGGCCGTTGCGCACGAGATGCGTAGCGGCGGCGTCGGCGCGGTCCTGGAAGCCCATGACGCGATCGAGGGTTGCCGCGAGCCGCACGAGCACCTGCTGCCGGAGTCGCGCTGCCTGCGACTCCTGGTAGAGCAACGCGCGACCGAGCGCGACCCCGATCTGCGCCGAGAGCGGAACGAGAACGTCGCGGCGGTCGCTCGTCAGCCAGCCCTCGGGCGCGGCCGCCACCGTCAGCGCGCCGCAGACCACGCCGCCGGCTTCGACGGGGAATACGCCGTACGTCCTCCAGCCCCGGTCATGCAGGACATGCGCAAACACGGGAAATCGCTCCTCGAGCTCCATCGCATCTGGAACGACAGCGCGCCCCAGCCTGACGGCTTCAGTGACCGGAGTCTCGACGGTGAGAGGCGTCACGCCGTGCAGTGGCCCCGACGGTCCCTCGACACCGAGGATCGCACGCAGCTCCAGCCGGTCGTCCTCGAGCGCGAAGAACGCGCTGTGGTCTCCACCCCATCTGCGCACGATCGCGACGGCGACCTCGGCGACGTCGTCGACGCTGATCGAGCGGGAGAGCTGCTCGGCGCTCTCCCTGAGCGAGCTCGCCTGGAGGCCTGCGATTTCTGCGCGGCCGGCGAGCTCGGACCGCTCTACGGCCGCGCTTCGCTCGGCCTCGAATCGCGCGAACCGAGCGACGATGCGCTCGCGCTCGGAGATCTCGGCGGCCAGCGTCAGGACCGTTGCCACGATCACCGCGAGTGCGAGCTGGAGGTAGAGCACGCGGTCCGCGGGGCTGACGTGGACGGACGCCCAGAACGCGTCCGCTTCGGCCGTGATCCCGGCGGCGACGAATGAGACAAGCGCACCCGTCACCGCCACGCCCGCGGTCCCGACCCGGAAGGCGAGAATGACGAGCACGACGACCGGGACGTAGGCGAACGCGAACCAGCCCCGGTCGAAGAGGACGTACGTGCAGGCGACCGCAACCGCCGCGAGCGCTGCGCCCTCGGCCGCCCGGCGCGGGGGAAGGCGTAACCCGAAGCGGAGCGAGAGCACGGCACCGCCCACGACAAGCACCGCCAGCCCGTCACCAGCCCACCACTCGGATGCGAATCGCAACCAGCCGGTGCCGTCGAGCACGTACACGAACGTCGTCGCCGCGATGGCCGCTCCCACGATGGGAGCGGCAACGACCGCCGCGCCGAGGAAGGTGGATAGATGCCGCTTCCGTCGCAGGTCGACGCGGCCGACGAGCCAGAGCAGAAGCGTTGCTCCGACGAGCGGCTCGGCGAGGTTCGCGAGAACGAGCCCCGCCGTCCCGCCCAGGCTCGTCCCGCGACCGAGGTCGAGGGCCACCTCGGCGGCGGCCGCAGCGGCGACGACGACGGGCCACCTGCGCCGGCGCACCAGGACGAACGTCGCGAGCGTCACGCCCGCCGGCGGGAAGAAGGAGGCACCCTGGCCGGGGGCGCTGAACCACTTCCACGCGAGGACATACCCAACCGCATAGGCGGCTGCGACGACGACGAAAAGCGACACGTCGCCGGCAGGACCGGCTTGCCGAGGATCGAGCCTCGCCTTCCACGGCGAGGCGGTCACGCCGCTCGATCTCCCGTTCGCCGGAGCGAACGACGACCGCGCGAACACGCCACCCCGCGCGACCCCGTCTGCTCGACGCCGCGGATGCCCCGGCCGCCGGAGGAGCAGCGCCCCGGCGTGTGCGTCACGCCTCGAGCGCGGCGGCCCGCGTGGGATACGTGGGAAGGATGGCGTCGAGTCCGGTGATCTCGAAGATGCGAACGGTCGGCGCCCCCGGCAGCACGACGCGAAGCTCGCCGTCTGCCTCTCCGACCCGGCGCAGCAGGCCGACGATGCAGCCGAGCGCCGTCGAGTCGAGGAAGGTGACCTGCGTGAGATCGAGGACCACGCGCGGCTGCGGGGGCGCAGCCTCCAGCGCCTCGGAGAACGTCGTGCGCAGCGTGGGCGCATCGTGCGCGTCCAGCTCGCCGCGCAGGGTCACGACCCTCGTCCCCCCGTTCACGATCTCGAAATGGTCGGTCATCGCCGCCTCATCATGCATGCCCGGAGGCGCCCAATGGGCGCCTCCGGGAGAACGTGCTCGTTCCTGGTTTAGCGCTCGACGACCCGCTCGCGGTCCACGACCGCGGTGTCTCTACCGCCGAAGCCTCCCCAGCTCGACCAGAAGACGAGCGAGATGAGGCCACCGACTGCGCCGACGATCATGAGGATCACGCCGACGGTGTTCAGGTCGACGCCGGACACGTCGGCCGATACCGCCCACGTCAGGATCGCTCCAATCGCGATCAGGAGAAGACTCACACCGATTCCCATACTCACCCTTTCCGTCTCAGCATCGGCCCGTCTCGCACGAGCCGGCCCGTTCGAGGTTGCCCAGACGGAGTACCCGGATCCGGCCCCGCGAAAACCCGGGCGGGTTTGCCGACGGCAGGACGCGGGGAACAGCGGCACACCGGCAAGGAGGCATTTGTGGAGCTCGGATACGCGATCTCGAGCGAGGAGCACCGGCCGCTCGACCTCGTCCGGAACGCCGTCCGGGCCGAGGAGGCGGGCTTCGGCTTCGCGCTCGTCTCGGACCACTTCCACCCGTGGATCGACCGCCAGGGCGAGAGCCCGTTCGTGTGGAGCGTGCTGGGGGGCATCGCGGCGTCCACCGAGCGGCTCGTCGTCGGCACGGGGGTGACGTGCCCGATCCTGCGGATCCATCCCGCGATCGTCGCCCAGGCGGCCGCGACGGCAGCGGCGATGCTCCCGGGTCGGTTCTTCCTCGGCGTCGGTACGGGCGAGAACCTGAACGAGCATGTGCTCGGCCAGCGCTGGCCGGCGACGTACATCCGTCGGGAGATGCTGGAGGAGGCCGTAGCGGTGATGCGGCTCCTCTGGAACGGAGGGCTAGAGAGCCACCGGGGACGTCATTTCACGGTCGAGAACGCCAGGATCTACACGCTTCCGGAGGAGCCGATCGACGTCCTCGTCGCGGCCGGCGGCGTGGAGGCGGCGGAGCTCGCGGGCCGGATCGGCGACGGGCTGATCGGGACGGCGCCGGACGAGACAATCATCGACGCTTTCGAGGACGCAGGCGGTGCGCGCAAGCCGCGCTACGCCCAGGCGACCGTCTGCTGGGCCGAGAGCGAGGGGGAGGCTCGGCGCACAGCGCTCGAGTGGTGGCCAAACGCGGCACTCGAGGGGCCGCTCGGCCAGGAGCTTCCGCTTCCCTCGCACTTCGAGGAGGCGGTCGCGATGGTCACCGAGGACGACGTCGCAAGGGTCATCGCCTGCGGGCCTGACGCCGACAGCCACCTGGAACTCGTCGACAAGTACGAGAAGGCGGGGTACACACACGTCTACGTCCATCAGGTCGGCCCGGACCAGGACGGCTTCCTCGACTTCTACGCGAGCGAGATCCTGCCGCGCTACTCCAGCGCGACGGTGAGTCCGTAGCGGCACGTGGCGCGGCGCGGGGGGTGGCGACGGCTCGGCAGCAGGCGACCGTTTCGGTACGTGGACAGCAGCGGCGCGCGCATCGAGGGTGACCGGCTGCGGCGGATCGACGAGCTGGCGATCCCTCCTGCCTGGCGCGACGTCTGGATCTCACCGAGTCCGGGCGCGAAGCTGCAGGCAACGGGCCTCGACGCTGCCGGCCGGCGGCAGTACCTCTACCACCCCGAGTTCCGTGCCGCGCGGGAGCGCGAGAAGTACGACCGGCTGGTGCGGTTCGGCGAGCTGCTGCCCGACCTCCGTAGAACGCTCGGCCTTCACCTGGCGCTCGGGCCGTACGAGCGGGAATGGGCCTGCGCCGTCGCCGTCAACCTCGTCAACCGCGCGTGGTTCCGGGTCGGCTCCGAGCGGCATCTTCGCACGAGCCGCACCTACGGCATCACCACGCTCTCGAAGCGCCACGTGACGGTTCGCGGACAGCGGGTCGGATTCCGCTTCCCGGGCAAGCATCGGATTGCCGTACGAACGACGGTCGTCGACGCGGACATCGCCGAGGCCGTGCGCGAGCTACTGCAGTACGACGGCAGCGCCCGCTTGCTGCGATTCGATCGCGACGGCGAGCCCGCGAACCTGACGGCCCGGCTCCTCAACGACTACATCGGAGAGCACCTCGGAGCAGGTTTCACGGCGAAGGACTTCCGCACCTGGGGTGGCACCCTGTCGGCCGCGCGCGGCCTCGCCGACCGCGGGCTCGCCGGAACGGCGGCGGACGAGCGGCGGATCCTCGCTGCCGTGATGCGCCGTGTGGGTGAGGAGCTCGGCAACACCCCGGCGGTGGCCCGCTCGTCCTACGTGAGCCCGGCGGTGGTCGAGCAGTGGCGGGACGGGCGCACGCTCGACGACTTCGCGCGCCGCCGAAAGCGTGGGCTCTCCGCCGACGAGACGGCCCTGCTTGCCCTCCTCCGCTCCTGGCGCATCCGCCGAGCGCGCGGCCGGCCGACATGATGAGGGGACCGGCAGAACCGGCCCCCTCATGCGGCTCGCACGACGGTCCCCGGGACCGGCGAGCCGCTTGCTCCCCACACCGTCCGGGTACCCGTGGGGTCGGGCAGCGAAACTGCCCCGGCGTTTCGCATACGAGGTCAGGTGGTATCCGCCTGTATGGCCGGCGCGCGGAACCACGCGAGGCGGGACGATCGTCCGGTACTCCTCTTCTTCTCGAACCGGCGCTCGGGCCCGGCCCGGCGCATGTCCAGCCTCGTCGCGTGGTTCGGCGTGACGGAGAAGAAGCGGCTCCGCGTCGTCCAGGTCGACACTGACGCGAACGAGGAGCTCGCGCGGGCGCTCGACGTGTCCACCGTGCCGACCCTCGTCCTGCTGCGCGGAAAGACGGTGGTCGACCGGCTCGACGGACGCGCGACCGGCAAGCAGATCTCGCGCATGATCTCCCCGCACGTGGTTGCGCGCTGAGGCGCGCGCCACCTCTACAAGAGGATGATCAGCAGAACGATGATCAGGATGACGACGAGCGTTCCAGCACCGATGTACACGTTCGTTCCTCCTTTCTCAGGCGAGCCACCAGACAAGCAGTAGCGCCCCCGCCAGCACGGCGACGACGGCGCCGAGAACGACCGCCGCTCCGCCCACGAGGAGAAACGGCGTCTCGCTGCGGCGACCGCGAGCGAGCTGTGTCTCCAGCCCCGTCGTGTGTTCTGCGGGGGGCGTCTCTGCGCCAGGCTGTGTCGTGCGGTCGGTCATGGACTCCCGCTACCCCCGGCCCGAGACGCCCAAACGACATCGACAAGAGGTGTTTCGCCTGGAGAAGGAATGGGTATCACCACCCGTCGTGGCGGCGACGACGGAGACACATCCACTCCGCAGGCCGCGCGGTGGGCCGGCGCTTGTCCTGTTCGAGGGCGAGCAGGCCAAGGAGCTGCAAGACCTCGACGACGCACCCTCCCGTCTTCGCCGGTCACAGTTCCTCTGGGTCGACACGGACGAGCTCACCGCCGAGCTCGCCGAGCGGCTTGCCTCGACACTCCGAGTGGACGAGCGCCGTGCCCACGAGATGCTCGACCACGGTGTGCGCGGCTTTCGGGACGGCTACGACTTCGTCCGCGTCAGCATGCGAACGCCGACGACCGAGTCGGCGAGCGAGGTCACCCGGCTCACATGCGTCGTGGGAGACCACTGGGCGCTGACCGCGCACGACCAGCCCGTCGCCGTGCTCGACGACCTCGCCGAGCTCGCCGCGGGCTCAGGTTCGACCGGACAGCTGACGGGGCCGTCGTTTCTCGCCATGCTGTTCGAGTGGGTGCTGAACGGCTATTCATCGTCATTCGAACAGATCGAGGAGGAGCTCGAGGTGATCGACGAGCGGGCGATGCGTGGGAGCGAGTCGGCCGAGTCGCACATCGAGCCGCTCGTCGAGCTGCTGCGACGGGCAGGGCGGCTCCGGCGTGACCTCGCCTCGCACCGGACGGCGCTGCTCGCGCTGACCCAGCCGGAGCTCGAGGCGCTCGGGGACGAGCAAGCGGCCGAGCGCTTCCGGCGGCTGCTCGACCAGTTCGACAGTGCGATGCAGACGGCGCGCGACGCGCGGGCCAGCGTCGTCAGCTCGTTCGACGTCCTCATCGCCCGCACCGGGTACACCACGAACGAGATCATGAAGGTGCTCACCCTCGCCTCGGTGATCCTGCTCCCGGGGACGCTCCTTGCGGGCGTGCTGGGGATGAACTTCAAGGTGCCGCTCTTCACCCACCCCCAGCTGTTCTGGGTCGTGATCGCTCTCATCCTGGCAATCGCCCTGGTCACGCTGACGGTCGCGAAGCTGCGCCGCTGGATCTGAGCCTGCTCACGCGGCGCGCTCGGAGGCCGCCGCCCCGTCCCGCCCGCCGGACCGCTGCGCCTCGGCATTGATCTCGGCGCCCAAGAGCAGCGCCGCGCTCGTCAGCCACAGCCAGACCAGCGTGACGACGACCGCCGAGATCGTCCCCCAGCTCTTGTCGTAGGAGCCGAACCGCGAGGTGTAGATCGCGAAGCCCGACGACGCGATGAGCCAGACGACGAGCGCGGTCACGGCACCCGGCGTGACGACCTGCCATCGCCGCTCGTCGACGTCCGGCCCGAGCGCCAGTGCGACGGCAAACGCGAAGAGGATCCCGGCGACGAGCAGCGGCCACTGGAGCGTCCACCACCCCCAGGCGACCAACGACGGGACGCCCGTCGCGCCGCCGACCCACTGCTCCACGTGCGGTCCGAAGACGAGGAGCGAGAGCACCAGTGCCGCACCGACGCCGAGTGCGAAGACGATCACGAGCGCGACGAGTCGCTTTCGGACGAATCCCCTCCGATCCTTCCGATCGAACGCCTTCGTCGTCGCGGACATGAGCGTCGAGGCAGCGGAGGTCGTGGTCCAGAGCGCGAGCACCAGCCCGACGACCGTCATCGCGATGCCGCCGCCGTGAGACTGCGTCGACCGCTCGAGGCTCTGGCGGAGAAGCGTCGTCGCCTCCTCGGGCATCACCGTCTGCATGCGTCCGACCAGCTCCTCCACGGTCCCGGCGTCGGCGACGAGTGAGAAGATCCCGAGCGCGAGCAACGCAGCCGCCGGAATCGCAAGGAAGAGCGAGTACGCGAGCGCCTGCGCGACCATCGGCACGTCGTCGTCCCGCGCCTCGGCCACCGCCCGACGAAGGACCTGCCAGGTCGAGCCCAAGGCGCGCTTCCCGTTCACGGGACAGGTGTTCCACGCGGGCGGCAACCGAAAACGGGCCTGCTCGGCCGGTTTCGGGAGGGCCCCGGGGTGCTAGCGCGCCGCGCCTTTCGGGCTTGCCTCGCGCGCCGCGGTGTCGGCGAGCAGTGACGCCAGGGCGAGCGCGTCGTTCACCGCGAGCCCTTCCCAGTCGTTGTTGAAATAGGCGTAGACGTCGCCGGACGCGGCGGCGATGCGGTCCGCCCACGCCCGCAGCTCCTTGGGTGTGTAGCCGCCGTTCTGCCGTCGCCCGCGGTGAAAGCGGAGATACGACCACGACGCCGTCGCGGCCCACGGGGTCGGCTCACCCGGCGCTCGGTCGGCCACCACGAGCGCCACGTCGTGCTCGCGGAGAAGCGCGTACGTCTCCTCGGCGAACCAGCTGTCGTGGCGGAACTCGAACGCATGCCTGCCGGGCGGCAACGTCGACAGCGCAGCCGCGAGGCGATCGTCGTCGCGCCGGAACGTCGCCGGGAGCTGCCACAGGGTCGGGCCGAGCTTGCCGGACGCGATCAGCGGCTCAATCCGCTGCTCGAGGCGCCGGATTCCGTCCGGCAGGTCGCGCAGGCGCCGGACGTGCGTGAGGTATCGGCTCGCCTTCACTGCGAAGCAGAAGCCTTCCGGCGTCGTGCTCGCCCAACGGGCGACCGCCGCCCGCGTCGGCAGCCGGTAGAACGTCGCGTTCACCTCGACGGTCTCGAAATGCTCGGCGTAGCGCTCGAGCCAGTTGCCCGTGGATCCGTGGGCAGGGTAGAGACGCCCGCGCCAGTGCTCGTAGCTCCAGCCCGAGCAGCCGATCCGGATCATGCGGCCCGCGAGAGCGTCGTCGCGACGCGGCCGGCGCGAGCGCGGCCGCGGGTGGGTCCCCGGCGCCGTCGACCACATGGACGGGTTGCACCCAGACGACCACGTCGCCGCGGCGGCGAAGTCGACGACCGCCTGGCCGAGCTCGCAGTGGTCCCAGGCGCTCATGCTCGGGGGATCCCCCGCGTCGCGCCCTGCAAACCCTCGCGGCGGGTTGTCGTGGCGGGTTAGCCGAGGCGTGGAGCGGGTAGCAGCTTCGCAACCTACGAAACGAAAAGGAGAGGTCATGCCCGAGATCACGAACCCCCGCGAGCTCTTCCTCCACGAGCTCGGAGACATCCTCTACGTCGAGCAGAAGCTGGCGGACGAGGTCCTACCGAAGCTGATCAGCGAGGTTTCCGACGACGAGTTCCGCAACGGCCTCGAAGGCCATCTCAGGGAGACTCGCGGCCACGTCGAGAACGTGAAGAAGGTCTTCGCCGAGCTCGACGAGATGCCGAAGGCGGAGCCGTGCCTCGGCTTCGAGGGATTGAAGAAGGAGCACGACAAGCTGAAGTCGGAGACGACGCCGGATCTGATCGACTCGGTGGACCTTGGGGCTGCGGCGCGCACGGAGAGCTACGAGATCGCGGCCTACGAGGGCCTGCGGCGGATGGCGAAGGCGCTCGGGGAGGACCGGGCGGTCGACCTCCTCGACAAGAACCTCGCCGAGGAGAAGGAGGCGCTCCGCCTCGTCGAGAAGATCGCGACGCGCGTCAGCAAGGAGAGCGCGCAGGCGCTCGCGTAGGGGCTCGATGCCACCAGCGGCCGCCTGGGCGCCGTGCTGGCTGCCGCTCGCGGAGCACTCGCTCGCGAGCGGCAGTCGCACGCACCGCGCCACGCTGCCATCGTGCTGAAGCCGTGCTACTCCGCCGGCTCGGTGGCCGACCGCTGCCCCTTCGTCGGTCAGCGCCGGTCAGCCCGTTTGGGCTTCGTGGCGCGGCGCCCGCATCGCATCAGACCTCGCGCGCGTCGGCGTCGTCTTCGAGCACGAGGAGGTCGGCACCGCCCTCGGCCTCGGGGCGCTCGAGCAGCGCCTTGTACAGGTCGCGCAGCTCGGCAGCGGCCTGGAAGGCGTCGTCGTTCCCCACCGGGAGGCCTGCTTCGTACCGCCGGACCACCTCTCGGGCCCGCTCGAGCACGACGTCGGCTTCCCTCGCCGGTGCCGCTTCCGGCAGCGCCCTGCCGTAGCTCGCGGCGCCGAGCATGCGCTCGACGAGGTCGAGCAGCTCGGGCAGCGCCTCGGCCGGCCCGGTGCGGAGGTCCTCGGCGAGCCCCTCGTACTCGCTCGCCCAGCTGTGGCGGTCGTCGCCCTGCATCGCCTCCGACATGCCGTCCGGATACCCGCGCCGGCGGCCGACCGAAACCTCGTCAGCCAGTGTGACCGTTCGCGCCGCGCGCCACGTCCAGGCTCTCCACGACGAGCTCCCGATCGAATCCGGCCACCCGTAGCGTCCACGCCGACGGCGTGTCCGGGGGAGAGACGATGAGGAGCGAGCGTTCCTGCGAGACGAGGCTACGCCTGCTGCGGTCGATCGCGCGGATCCCCGAGCTGTCGAGGAAGGCGACGCGCGACAGGTCGAGCACGACCGTCGGTGACGTCGTCCGCTCGATGCTGCCCTGAAGCGAGTCCGAGCTCGTCAGGTCGATCTCGCCGGAGACGGTGACGACGGCCATCCCGTCGAGCTGATCGCTCTCGATGCCGAAGGCGGGCGGCGGCTCCTCGTCGCTCATGCCGGCGACGATCCCTTGGTCGCCGTACGCATACGCAGTACGGTAGCGCCGTCCTCGTGCCCGATCGAGAGCTCCTCGACGATCGCCCGGATGATGTCGAGCCCTCGTCCACGCTCGGTGTTCGACGACGGCTCCTGCCAGGCGCCCTCGTCGCGCACGGAGATCTCGAGACGGCCGTCCATGCGCTGCGCAAGCACGGTCACGAGCCCGGCACCGTTGCAGTCGTAGCCGTGCTCGACGGCGTTCGCCGCGGCCTCCGAGACGGCAAGGACGACGCCTCGCTCGACGTCCTCCGGCACGCCGTTGTCCTCGAGCCAGCCGCGCAGCTGGTCGCGAAGGCCCGCGAGCTCCGCGGGCGAGGCTGGGAACGCATGGCTGAACATCGTCTCCGAGGGGATGCGGCAAAGCGTCAAGACGCAAACGTCGTCTTCCTGGGTCTCCCCTCCGACGAGGGCGTCGCAGATCTCGTCCGCGAGGCGCGGATCTCCGGGCGGCTGCCGTCGCGCGGCCTCTGCCAGCCGCTGCAATCCTTCGTCGATGCCTGCGGTGCGGCGCTCGACGAGCCCGTCCGTGTAGAGCACGATGGTCTCGCCCTCGGCGAGGCGGTCATCCGCTCCGGCGCGCTCCTGTCCGAGTATCGAGCCGAGCGGCGCCGAGCGGCCGTCCCAGAGGAATCGCGTCCGGCCGTCCGGAGAGACGACGAGCGGCGGCGGGTGGCCGGCGCAGGCGTAGCGAACGGCGCCGCTCGTGGGATCGAGCTCCACGTAGGCGAGCGTCGCGGTCGCGGCCGACGGCACGGTCTCGACGAACGCGTCGAGTCGCTCGAGCAGCAGGGCGGGACTCGACCACTGGGCGAGCGCGCTCACGGCGCCGCGGAGCTGCCCCATCGCGACCGCCGCCTCGAGGCCGTGTCCGACGACGTCACCCACGACGAGCGCGATCGCACCGTTCTCGAGCGGGAATGCGTCGTACCAGTCGCCCCCGACTTCGAGCGACGCTGATCCCGGCCGGTACGCGGATGCGACGACGACGTGCTCGAAGGTGGGTAGCGCACCGCCCAGCAACCCGAGCTGCAGCGCGTGGGACACGTCCCGCTCGCGCTCGTAGAGCAGCGCGTTGTCTAGAGCGAGCGCCGCACGGGTCGCGATCTCCCGGGCAGCGGAACGGCTCATCACGGGCTTCCAGTCGGCGCCCGCGGCGATCCTGATGGTCAGCACGCCGAGGATCCTCCCACGCGCCCGCAGCGGCAGGACGAGGACGGAGGATGGTCCGGAC
>Ga0207688_10000810_pt1 | contig 15634 bp, 13 predicted proteins | sample KBSMiscanthusM4_FD_184296 | JGI IMG/M metagenome (GOLD analysis project Ga0207688, IMG submission 184296) | Miscanthus rhizosphere microbial communities from Kellogg Biological Station, Michigan, USA - M4 (SPAdes) (version 2) | ecosystem: Host-associated > Plants > Roots > Rhizosphere ...
GCACCCGGGTCCTCAACACCGAATCCTTCCCCACCGCCGCCGCCATCGCCGCTGTCCTCATCGACAACGCCATCCCCTCGCCACCTCCACGACAGCCCAGCGATGACCGCGGAACCTCCGGGCCTGGTCCCGTTCCGACGGGAGGCCGATGACGGCCCGGGCACGCCTCACAGGCCGGGACGAGGACGGCCCCGACCTGCGAGAAGATCGGTATCACTCCTGATCACTTGAAGTAGCACCGATGTCTGACGAGACGACCGGGGATTCCGGCGTTCGGTCAAGGACATACACACCGGCCGCTGGATGGGGCTAAGACTCCACCACACGATCGCGACTTCGGAAGATCAAGTGGTGGCCGTGGGCACAGCGTAGGCCGCCAGGTGGGCGGGCGGAGATGGACGGCTGCTGGCGCGGATGGCAGCCCGGTTCCCGCGGATGGAGACCCGCCGCCGAGGGGGCGCGTTCGTGCGCGGACTGCCGGCGGGCCCGCGCCAGAACTGTTGGACCATCGCCGAGCACGCCGGTGACCGCGATCCGCACGGATTGCAGCACCTGCCCGCTGCACCGGCACCGGCGTCGATCACCGCCCCTCACCTTCCCCGCGCGAGAGCACGCCCGCCGTCGGTGTTCCTACAGCAGGCGGACGACGCCCGCGTCGCCGTCCACCTCGACCAGGTGGCCGTCGGGGATGCGGGCGGTCGCGTTCCCGGTGCCGACGACGGCCGGGATGCCGTACTCGCGAGCGACCACGGCGCAGTGGCTCAGGATGCCGCCCGTGTCGGACACGACCGCGGCGGCGGTGGCGAACAACGGCGTCCACGGCGGGGCGGTCGTCGCCGCGACCAGCACGTCGCGCGGCTGCAGCCGATGGGCGTCGGCCAGGGAGGTCAGGATGCGCGCGGTACCGGTGGCCTTGCCGGGGCTGCCCCCTCGGCCGGGGATGGTGGAGGTGTCGGGCGCGGTCGGATCGATGACGGCCGGTGGACCGAAGAACTTGGCGAGCGCGGCCGAGGCTGGGTCGGCGGTTGCCGTCGCGGACGGCGGGGCGCCCAAGGTCGGCGGCACCGGCAGGTGGCGGAAGTACTCCATCTCCGCGCGCCGGGCGGCGACTCGCGAGCGTTGATCCCGACGGGGGAACGCGGCCGCCGCCTCGCGGAGCTCGTCGGGGGTCAGGAGGAACACGTCGTCGGGTCGATCGAGGACGGCCGCGGCCGTGAACCGCCGACCGACCTCGAGCCAGATCTGGTGCACGTGGTACATGCAGCGGAAGTCGATCCAGTGCGAGTGGTCCTCGGTGAGCACGATCGCCTTCTGGGCCGCGCGGAGCAGGAACTCGAAGCGCTCCCGCACGTCCGCAGGCTGGCGGCGCACCCGCTCCCGAGCCCGGGCGACGAGCCGTTCGCGCTCGGCCGCCTGCGCGGCCAGCTCTTCGCCCAGATCCCGGTCGGGCTGGCGCACGTAGTCGTGGAGTGTCTTGATCACCGGTGTCGGATCGTCGATCCAGCTGGGGAAGCTCCAGCCCCAGCGGTCCCCGCGCTGGCCCCACGCCTCGAGGTACTCCCGCAGCGCGGCCAGGAACCGCCGTCCTTCGGCCGTGGCCGCCAGCGCGGTGGTGACGGCCTCGGCCGGTTCGCGTTCCAGGACAGCCCGGACGGACGCCACGCGCAGCGCCTGCCGACTGAGCTGCCACAGCGCACGGCCGCTCGCCACCGTCATGTTGTCGAAGCCCTGCAGCAGGCGGTACGCGTCGAAGTCGCTGACGTTGCCGAGGACGTCGCGGTAGAAGTCGTCGAACAGGCTGATTGCGGACATGAAGGGGAACCAGATCAAGAAGTGGAGCTCGTACAGCCGCCTCACCCGTTCGACGCCGTCGGCGACGGCGTCGGCGAGCTGCGGCAGGGCCAGGTCCGCCGGGGCGACCGCTTCCCACTCGCGGAGGTGTCGGTGGATCTCGGGCAGGTACTCGCCGTCCCACAGCTCGTCGAGGCGGCCGATCGCCGTCTCGAGCGGATCCGGGACGTCGGACGGGCTCGTCGGCACGAGGGCGAGGTACAGGTAGGTGTTGATGCGGCGCGTCATGGCGCGGAAGGGCAGGCCGTAGGCGCGCGCCGCCGCCGATGCGCCGTGGTCGAAGGCGCAGCGGAACGCCACCGCGTCGGCAGGCGTCATCGGCTCCGGCGAGTGCATGCGCTCGAAGTTCCACGTGTAGGCCGCGTCGCTCGGGTCGTCCCAGGTGACGGGGAACGTCGAGGTCATGGCACCAGGGTGGCCACGCAGCCGGGGCGGCGCATGTAGGAAAAGGCACATCCCCGGCCGGGTCAGGTCACCGGCTCGGCCGGTGTCCAACCGGTACGCACCGCGTGCTCGACCACCCACGCCGCGATCTGCGCCCGTGAGCTGAAGCCGAGCTTGCCGAGGATGTTGGCCACGTGCCGGTCGGCGGTGCCTTCGGCGATGACCAGCTCGGCGGCGATCTGCTTGTTGGTCAGCCCGCGGGCGACGCGGCGGGCCACGTCGAGCTCGCGCGGAGTCAGCGCGAACGCCCGCGCCGGAGGGTTCCCGGCCGCTCGCGGTAGCTGCGGGAGGGCCATCGCCAACGCCGTCGCCTGCTCGACCGAGAGGGCTTCGCCGCTCGTCCAGGCCTGCTCGAACGCGTCGTCGTCGAGCATCGTCCGGGCCCGGTCCAGCGTCTGCCGGATGTAGGGCCTGATGCTCGGCCAGCGCGGGGCGCCGATCGCCGTCGTCACCGCGGCGTCGGCGGCGAGCAGGCGCACCGCCTCGCGCGGGCGGGCCGCCACCGCGCAGTGCGCCAGCCCGATGAAGCACATGCCGGTGAAGTAGCGGTCGCCGATCTCGGAGAAGGTGGCGAGAGCGCGTTTGTGGAGCGTGCTGGCGTCGGCGTGGCGGCCTTGCCCGGTGACCGCCATGCCGAGCGCCCACTGCGCCTGCGCCACACCCCGCCGATCGCCGTACCGCTCGTGCTGCGTGAAGGACTCGGCAGCCGCGGCTTCGGCAGCCTCGTGGTCGCCGAGCGAGCACGCCACGTAGCTCTGCACGGTGAGCGTGATGGCGACGCCCTGGCCGTCCCCGATCGCCCGGGCCACCGCCAGCGACGCAGTGATCACGCGGCTCGCCTGCGCGTAGTCCGCTTCCATCCACAGCACCACGGCGAGGTACCGCAACGTGTAGCTGAGCCCCCAGCGGTCGTCCAGCTCCTCGTGAATGCGCCGGGCTTCCTCGTACATGGTCCGCGCCACGGCGAAGTCGCCGCCCGCCCTGGCCACGAGGGCCAAACCGTGGAGGGCGGCGGCGACACCGGCCCGATCGCCGACGGCCCGGCACAGGGCGAGGCTCTGTCCGCACAGAGCGGCCGCACGGGTGTACTGGCCCTGGTAGTGGGCGAGGACGCCCGCGCCGGTCAGCGCCGCCGCGCGGACGACGACAGGCGCATCGTGCCCCGCCGTCGTCAGCAACGCCTCCTCCAGCCAGCGACCGCCTTCGGTCAGGTGACCACGCGCGTACCAGAAGCGCCAGATCGCCGAGCCGAGCCGCAGCGCCGTCAACGGCTCGTGCTCCAAGGCCCAGCGGAGCGCCGCGCGCAGGTTGTTGTGCTCGACCTCCAGGCGCTGCAACCACGACGGCGCATCGACGCTGGCGAACTCAGCCGCTTCGGCGACGCCCAGGTAGTACGCCGCGTGGCGGCGGCGGAGCTCCGCGAGCTCGCCCGCCGCGCTCGCCCGCTCCACCGCGTACTCCCGGACGGTTTCCAGCAGCCGCAACCGCGCACCGCCGTGGCGGCCGACGAGGCTCTTCTCCAGCAGCGACTCGATGCCGTCGAGAACCGCCGGCCCGAGCTCGGCGTCGCCGCAGACGGCCTCGGCCGCGTCGAGGGTGAAGCCGCCGACGAACACCGCGATGCGTCGGAACAGCCGCTGCTCCGCCGCGTCGAGGAGGTCGTGGCTCCAGGTGATCGTGGCCGTGAGCGTGCGCTGCCGCGCAGGCATGTCCCGCGGCCCACCGACGAGCAGCGGCAACGCGCGGCCCAGGCGTTCCAGGAGCATCTGGGGGGAGAGCACCCGCAGGCGCGACGCGGCGAGCTCGAGGGCGAGCGGGAGCCCGTCGAGCCGGATGCAGATCTCCGCGATGGCGGCGGCGTCCTCGGCGGCGGGCGCCGCCTGCGCACGTTCGAGGAACAGCCGCACGGCCTCGTAGCTGGAGAGCTGCTCGGGCGGCGGCATGCGATGGACGTCCGGGAGCGCCAGCGGCGGGACCGGGAGCTCGCGCTCCCCGGCGAGGCGCAGCGGGACCCGGCTGGTGACGAGCAGGTGCAGCCGTGGGCAGTCCGCCAGCAGCGCTCCGACGGCGTCGGCCGCGGGCAAGACGTGCTCGAAGTTGTCGAGCAGCACCAGCGTGTGCGCCGTCCGGAGCCGGGATCGCACCCGGTCGGTGAGGGGTCTGCTGCCCATCTCCTGGATCCCGAGCGCCTCGGCGAGCGCGCCGACGACCAGGCCCGGGTCGCGGACGTTGGCGAGCGCGACGAACACCACGCCGTCGGCGAAGGCCCCACCGGCCCCGGCGGCGGCCTCGATCGCCAAGCGGGTCTTGCCGATGCCGCCCGGCCCGAGCAAAGTCACGAGGCGCTCGACGGCCAGCACCTTCCGCACGACCGCGACCTGCTGTTCGCGACCGACGAAGCTGCTGAGCGGCGTCGGGAGGGCGCCGACGGGGCCGGACGGCTCCGCCCCGATCCGCGTCGCGGCGCGTTCGAGCACCGTGCGGTGGGCGTCCGACAGCGCGAGCGCCTCGGCCAGTCGGCGCACTGTCGCCGGGTAGGGGTGCGTCCGGACGCCCCGCTCGAGATCGGAGATACCGCGGGCGCTCATCGCCGCGCGCTCGGCCAGGGCCTCCTGCGTGAGCCCGGCCGCGACGCGGTAGCGCCGGAGGATGTCGCCGAACCCGGACCCCTGCCTCGCCACGCCACCGCGCATCGGCATCGTCCCCCAGACGGCGTCCGACTGTAGCAGCTGCGCGAGTGCGTGAGCGGGTGCGTGGGTGTGCGTATGGCGTTATCCGCTGCCGCCGATCACATTCGTTGTCCCACCGGTCGGAAAGGAGATCCGAATGTTCATCCAGAACCCGCCAGAGATCATTCCGGGAATCGAACACCACATGGTCACGGGAGGGGGCGGCGCCCGGCTGCACGTCGTCGAAACGGGCAACCCCGGCGGACGCCCGCTGGTGTTCCTCCACGGCTTCTCGCAGTGCTGGCTCGCCTGGCAGCCCCAGATGCGCTCCGCCCTGACCGACGACTACCGGCTGGTGGCGCCGGACCTCCGCGGGCACGGTCGGTCCGACAAGCCCGCCGCGGGCTACGCCGAGGGCGCGCTCTGGGCCGAGGACGTCGCCGCCGTGCTGCGCGAGCTGCTGCTCGAGCAGCCGGTGCTGATCGGCTGGTCCTACGGGACGATCGTCGTTCTCGACTACCTCCGCGCATTCGGCGAGGATTCCGTCGCCGGGATCGGCATCGTCGCCGGCATCACCAAGCTCGGCAGCGCCGAAGCGCTCGCCGCGCTCACCCCGGAAATGCTCGACGTCCTGCCCGGCTGCTTCGCGAGCGAGACGGAAGAAAGCGTTCGCGGCCTCTCCGGATTGCTAGAGCTGTGTTTCGTCCGCAGGCCCGCGCCCGAGGACCTCTACCCCATGCTGGGCTACAACCTCACCGTGCCGCCGCCCGTGCGCCGGGCCCTGCTGTCGCGCGAGGTGGACAACGACGACCTGCTGCCGATGATCCGCAAACCGGTGCTGGTGGTCCACGGCGACGAGGACGCCATCGTCCGGCCGTCCGTCGTCGACCAGCACGTCGCAGGCATCGCCCACGCGCAGGTGCACGTGATGTCGGGCGTCGGGCACGCGCCGTTCTGGGAGGACGCGCCGACGTTCGAACGGCACCTGCGCGCGTTCTGCGAAGGCCTGTAGCGCGCACGGCTCAGGCGCTTCCAGCGGTTGCGGCCGTGGGCGGCTGATGCCTTTCTGCTGCCTCGCCCACCCCGGCGATGCCGACGTGGCCCTACGGCTGAGCGTTTGGCTCAGGGAGGGTGAGCTGACGGCGATGGTGGTCAAAGTGTTGGGTTCCGAAGTGGTAGACGTCGAGCACGCTCATCGTGGGTGTGAAGTAGGGGTCCCAGTCGGTCGGCACGTGCATGCTCAGTGTCAGGTTGCGCTCGGTCTCGGCGGCCAGGCGATGGCGGAGCGAACCGATAACGCGGTCCAGCAGTGTGGTGATCGCGTGCGGGGTGAGCAGTCGTGCGGCGACGCACGGGCCGACGTAGTTGATCCAGTGGAATGGGCGACGGCCTGCGTTGAGGGTGGCGGCGAACCCGCGGCTGTGACCGAGGCGTCCCAGCGCCCGCACGAGGGGTAGCAGGGTCCGGACAACTCCGTAGCCGAGCACGACGTGGAACAGGAGTTGCCGGTTGGTCCAGCGGGTGCCGTTTGTGGGGAGTCGCAGGTCGTCGGGCGAGGCGTTGGTGATGAGCTGGTGGAACTCGGCCTGGGCTCGCCGCATCTCGGCGTCGATCTGTTGCGGGTCCATGCTGCTGCCTCCGCAATGAGGCTAACGCCGTCGGCGCGGTCCGATAAGCGTCGTTCGGACGACCCCGGCAGCGCTGCTCGATGTGCACACGCGTCGGAGGGCGTGGGACCGATGGTCGGTGCGGGGTCAGGAGCAGGCCGGGCAGAAAACGGTCCAGTAGTCCGGCGTCGCGTCGAGGCGAAGGAACCACCAGACGGGCCCGAGCCCATAGACGATCGCGGCGAGCAGCGCCACGGGGCCCGCGCCGATACGGGCCACGAGGTGCCCGCTCAGCCGCGACACCACCACGACCATCGCCGGCCCCGCGGCCAGTCCGAACCCAGCAAGCGGTCCCGACCAGCCCAGCGTACCGGTGAGGTGCAGCACGCTGACCACGAGCATTCCGCCGAACGCTCATGAACGCATTCATGACCAGCACCGCCGACCCACAACGGGACCGTCAGTACCGCGAGGTCCAGCGCGGGGATGTGGTGCGTCCGCGAGCGCCCCACCCAGGCCAGTCCGGCCACGGCCAGGACGGCCGCGCCACCGACGGTGCCGGACTACCTGTTCACCGACCTCGCCCGGTGCCCCCGGCAGCGTTAGGGCCCGCGCGACGCGTACCTGCCTCATCGGCGCCGACGCGGAGATCGCAGAGATCGCGCCACCAGAGACCTGGCCAAGCTGCGGCTCGCGCAGAGCGCGGCGACGGTGCTGACCAACCCCCTCGAGGTCGACGTCGTTGTGGGTGTCAGCGTCGACGGAGAGGTCGTCGATGCGCGGATCGCGGTCATCGTCCAGCACGCGCATGGCACCCACGGTTGCCGGACGGTGAGCAAAGCCTGTCGCAACGGGCGCAGGAAATGTCTACGCGGCGGCGATCCCGCCACTGCCGCCGCGCCCGCACTCTTGGCGTAGCGCTGTGAGATCACGCTGGAATCCCCCCAACGGACCGGGTGCACCGTCAGCCCGGCCCGACCGAACGACCCTGGAGGACCTCATGCTCCATCCCGACCTGGCCCGTGAACTTGCCCAGCAGCGACAGGCGCAACTCCTCGACGCCGCCGACAGGTGGCGCACGGCCGAACGCGGGCGGGTGATGCCTTCCAGCCGGGCCGAGGATGTTCAGCCGGTCTGGCGCTTCACCGCTCTCGTCGCCAAAGTCAGACGGCTACGCTGGCCTATCCAAGAAGCGGCGGACGCGCCGGGCAGGCCAGCTTGAGCTGAGGCCCATCGCCGCTCTACCAACACTGCGCGAGCAATCGCGACCGATCCGGCGATACTGGTCCTCCTCGCCATCTGCCCGAGCCCAAGCGTCCTCCGAACCGGCTGATCGCCGCGGCCTGTGGGGTTTCCACTCTCAGTTCTCCGTTGCCCCTGCGCCATTGCGCTACCCGATCCTCGGCCCGTCGCATCTCGTGCGCCGCTGCCAGGCCCTCGGCCTGAGTCGGCGAGAGGCTGCGACGGGCCTCGGCGCGTTCGGCTTCGGCGAGCTGAGCCACCGCGCGCACGTCGGCGGGATCGGAGAAATATCGTCGGCAGCGGCACGCTTTCCCGCTCGTCGTCACGATCATGGCGTTCCTGCTGGTGCGGGTTGGCGACCGGCAAGCGACCGGTGAAGCGGCCGTAGGCGCCCAGCGACAACAACACCGCTCCGGCGAGCATGCTGGTGGCCTGCTTGCGCAGGAACTGCCGCCAACTGGTGTCGGTATGCCGCAACGGAGCCGGTGGGATGCGATGGCGCTGCAGGATCCGCCGGATCGTCGAGGCGCCAACGCGGTAGCCGAGCCTGAGCAACTCACAGCCAGTACTGCAGCTGCCGGTCGAGCGGGTATCGCGGCTGGACAACCCGCTGAAGCGATGAGAAGCCACCACGGTCGAGGTCTGAACCCGCACAAGCATGATCGCCAACCTGGCGACGTCCGTCGACGGGGTCACTACCGCTCCGAGCTTGGCTCCGCCGTCGAGCCGTCCGAACAACCACGACAGAGGAGATGCCGGCCGATGCCCCACCCGCAGGACAAGATCCACCGCATGTTCGAGCTCATCGAGCCGATCGCCACCATCACCTTCTCCCAAGGGCCGACCGACGCGTTCCTGGCCCTCGGCATGCGCAACTACTGGGACGGATACTTCGCAGGCCGGGCCGCACCCCTGGGCATCGCACCGGCCGCGGTGGTACACGCGGTCTTCTACAACTTCGCCGACGGCGAGGTCGCCCGCCACATCCCGTGGGTCTGGGAGATAACTACCCCGAAGAAGGCGCTCGCCGTGCGCGAACGAAGCAGCGCCGCCGCGCTGCGCCAGCGGATCGGGGAGCTGGCCGACTCCCCCCGCCTGGCGCGGGCAGCCGACCTCGCCACCCGAGCGGCGGTCAGTGCACCGACCGAGGGCCGAGCGCTCTACGCCGGACTCCGCGCGCTCGTCGTGCCCGAAGATCCGGTGGCCAGGCTCTGGCACGCGGCGACGCTGCTGCGAGAGCACCGCGGCGACAGTCACAACGCCGTCCTGGTCGCCCATGACATCCGAGGCACCGAGGCTCACGTCCTGCTCGCGCTCTCCTTCGGGATGAAGGCCGAACAGTTCAGTCGGACCCACCACCTACCCCAGGCGCAGCTGGCCGCTGTTCTCGAACGGCTGCGCGACCGGGGGCTCGTGGACTCCGCCGGGTCGTTCACCGCCGCCGGCCGGGAGACCAGGCAGCGGATCGAGGCCCTCACCGACGAGCTGGCCGCGCCTGCGTACGACGCGCTGACCGCGGACGAGCTCGATGAGCTGGTCGCGGAACTCGGGTCGATCCCGGCGGCGACATAGACCGTCGGCGCCGAGCTGAACGCATCTGGCTACGGCCTCGCGAAACGTTCTTCCCGCGTTCAGCGGCGACGCCATATCGCACGCTGACCCTTTGACCTCTGCCCAGATCGCGACGGTGCAGTTGAACGCAGTTCGGGTCCGTTCGCGTCGGTTGAAGTCAGACGCGTGCTCCACCTCGGCCGGTCAAAGAACTGATGTCTGACCCGCCGTCATGCAGCCCGATCCGCATGTCCCCTGTTCGCCCGACACCGCCTCCCCCACCAAGCCAGCCGATCACCCGATCCTCTGCGCGGCCGCGCTACGCGACCGTGGAACTCGGCACCCCAACCGGTACCGACAACCACGAAGAGAGAGGAAATCGCATGCGTAAGATCGTTCTCGCCGCCACCGGAGCCGCGGTCGCTGTAGCCGGGATCATCGGCCTCGCCGGACCCGCCGCCGCCGGACCCGCCGCCGCCGAAACGGGTACGACGGCGACCATCACCACGAACACGACGGGCTACCAGTGGCCCAGCAAGCAGTCCCCGGCCGTCATCACGGGGCTGACGCCGGGCCAGCAGGTCACCGCACTCTGCTTCACCGACGAGGGCGAGCCCGTGAACGGCAATCCCTACTGGTTCCGCATCAGCCAGACCGCCACGCCGAACGGCAATACCGCGTTCGTGCCCCGCGAGGCGATCTCGGTGAGCAACGACATCCCCAACTGCTGGCCAAACGGCAACTGACCGGCAACCTACGGTGCGCGCCCGACCCATCTGGGCGGGCGCGCCCTGTCTCGCACCGGCTAGCGCGGTCGGGGCCGCGAGTCGTCCCGAAGCACGCGGTCGTCACCCACTGTTGGCCGGCGGTGGTCACGGTCCCTCCGTCTGATCGACCAACTGTCCTTTTGCAGCACGGACGCGATCGTTTGACGCCGGCGCCGGCGTCAGACTTGCGCCTGGCCACCGAGTGTCGGTCGCGACCGCCGCGAGTGCCTTGACGAGGGCGACGACTGGGAACGCTCGGAAATCCTCCAAGCCCTCGGCGACGGTACGACCCAGGCTGCGGGCTCATGGCGACCTTGGGCGCTTCTTCCGCGTGGCGGATCCGCCGGTGCCGTACCCGGCGGGGCTGCACAGCTCGGATAGGGAGCATTCGGAATTGTCGGGCGTCCACCCTCGCCAACGAGGTCGGTTGGGTCGATACTGCGGCGCACGTTCATGAGTTGTCGCCATTCCGACGCTTGGAGGCGCGATGTCTTGGCATCTGCGGGGCAGCTACGTGGAGACGTGCTCGTGCGAGTTGATGTGCCCGTGCAACCTGTCGTTGGATCACGGCGCGACCTACGACTTCTGCCGGGTCACCCTGGTGTTCAACATCCGCGAGGGCGCAGTGGACGGCACGGACATCGCAGGCTGCAAGGTGGCCATGATCGCCGACACCCCGAAGGTCATGACCGAAGGCAACTGGCGGGTGGGCGTATTCGTGGGCGAGCAGGCGAGCGACGCCCAGTTCGACGCGCTCGTCGGGGTGTTCAGCGGCCAGCTCGGCGGGCCGATGGCCGGACTCGCGCCGCTCATCGGGGAAATGTTGGGTGTCGAGCGGGCCGCGATCGAGATCGATGACGACGGGCTGCGGCACTCCGTTCGAGTCGGCGACGGCATCGACTTCGAGATCCGGGACATCGTGCCCTTCGGGGTCGAGACCGGCGAACCGGTGCGGTTCTCCGGGATGTTCCACCCGGTCGCCTCAGACCTGACCATGGCCGAGGCGAAGCGGTCACGGATCGACGCCTTCGGCATCCGCTACGAGGGAAAGACCGGGCTGTCGACATCGGACTTCGCGTGGGCCGCTTGACCTGATGGCCGCCGAGCAGACCCGACCGGTCACGGGCAGCGGTCTCGGTCCGGCCTACGCGGCCGTGCGGGTTCGTCTCGGGCTGGTGATCGCCCTCTTCGCTGTGGCCGCCGTGGGCTGGTGGTGGACCGTCGGCCAGATGCAAGACATGGACGAGGGGCCCTGGACCTCCCTGGGCGCATTCGGCTGGTTCCTCGGCGTCTGGGTCGTGATGATGGCGGCGATGATGTTCCCATCGGTCGCCCCGACCGTGGCCTTGTACTCCCGCATGACCAAGACCCGGCTTCCGCTGGCACCGGCCGCGTTCACCGCGGGCTATCTCCTCACCTGGGCCGCCGCGGGTGTCGCCGCCTGGACGATCGCGCTGGGCATCAGCCATCTGGCCGGCGATGCCCTGGCCTGGAGCAACGCCGGACGGTGGCTCGCCGGGGCAACCGTGATCATCGCGGCGGTCTACGAGCTCACCCCGCTGAAAGACGTCTGCCTCGGCAAGTGCCGCAGCCCACTGGGGTTCCTGCTGGGCTCCTGGCGCGACGGGCTGCTCGGCGGGCTGCGGATGGGAGCGAAGAACGGCGCCTGGTGCGTGGGCTGTTGCTGGGCCCTCATGGCCGCGCTGTTCGCGCTGGGCGTCATGAGCATTACCTGGATGGCGTTCGTCGCCGGGCTGATCGCGATCGAGAAGACCCTGCCCTGGCGGCGTGTCGCCACCTACGCCACGGCCGCCGTCCTCCTCGTTCTGGGGATACTGATCCTGGCCTCGCCCCACGCGATTCCCTGGCTCACCCTGCCCGACGATCAACCCATGCCGATGATGGCCCCGGACGGGCCGTAGGGACGTCCTGACTTGTCCTCCTACGCCGCTATCGTGGTCCTATTCGTGCCGGGCCGGCACCCGGCCTGCAACACACCGGCGGGATGAGCGGGGTTGTGATGGCCGGAGCAGCGCGCGGCTCGGTGGCCGACTGGCATGTCCGGGGCTCCTACTTCGAGGCGTGCAACTGCGAGGCGATCTGCCCGTGCCGCAGCGTGGGCGGCAGGCCCGGCGGACCCTCCAGCTTCGGGGAGTGCTTCGGCACGCTGTCCTGGCACATCCACCACGGCCACGCCGACGGTATCGACCTGTCGGACCTGCGCACCGTCATGTCCCTGCGCTACTTCGACCGGGTACAGCCGAGCACCCCCTGGGAGGTCGTGCTCTACGTCGACCAGAGCGCCGACACCGCACAACACGCGGCGATCGCCGACATCTTCCTCGGCCGCGCGGGCGGCACAGTGGCACGGCTGTACGGACCGGCCATCGGTGAGGTCCTCGCCGTGCGCCCGGCACGGATCACCGTCGAACACACCGCGCCCCGCAAACGCATCGGCGTCGTCGGCTACCTGAACGTCGATGCCGAAGGGGCGGCCTCCGACCCCGGTGACGTCCGGTGCGGCATCCCCGGCTTCGACCACCCCGGCACCGAGCTCTACGGCGACACACTGCTCTCCACCGACCCGGCGCTGCGCTGGGAGGTTCGTGGACGCCGCAACGCCGCCTTCACCACCGACTTCGACTACCGCTCCGACACCTGAAGACCCGGCCCACGACGGGTGGGAACGGGTCCACATGGGCGTCATGTCCGGGACCCTTGACCTGCTGCAGCGCAGCCGGGCATCAGCGCTCGTGCAGCCGTTCAACGCGAATCGGGCGCAGTCGATGCCCGATTCCATCCCTACTCGCCCATCGACTTCGCCGTCGGCGAAGCGCTGCTCTGCAAACGCATACCGCGTTCGCTCGCGTGCTGAAACGATTATCACGCCGAGGAGAGACAAGCAGGCACAGGCTGGTCGCCAACCCGGTTGGGGCTTCGCCGATCGGATCTACCGGGCCGCCGATTTGGCGTATCGGGTCCTGTCGACACCTTTCCAAGCGCCAGAGCCTGCAACAGCTGCCGCTCGTGCCTGCTCCCACGTGAGCTTCGCGTGCCGAGCGGGGGTGAGGTCGTTGCGTTCATACCAGCGCCGGGCGGCCGCGACGAACGCCGCCGCCCCCACGCCGATGCCCGCCAGTCCGAGCGCGGCGCCGACACCGACGAGAACAGCAGCGCCTGCCAACATGCGGGTGTTCACGTCCTGAAGCACCGGGGCAGTGGAACGGTCTGTCATCTGACGCTCCCTCGCAGTGGTCGCTGGTACCGGACCGGGCCCGGCGCTGCACGTCGGCGGCGGTCGCCATTTTGCACCTACCGGAGCTCGAGCACCGGTGCTTCTCCGACAGCCATATCGCACCTTTCTCGAAATCGAGACGTGCAATTCCTGCGCGGGTGGTCGCAATCACAGGTCACTCACGCACAGTCGAGTGCTGCTGCAAGCAGTCCAGCCCTACGCCCTGGGAGCGGTCATCACCTGCTACGGGTGACTGCGCAGGGTCTTCGATCCCAGCGGTGTTCCCTCCGCCGAGACGTCAGTCAGGCAGGCAGGCGGCTGATTGCGGCGGATGACGAGGGCGCTGCGGGTCGAAACGCCGCGCGGATGTCAACCGACGGCCACCGGGGATAAGGAGGGCGTTGACCGCCGTGCGCAGGTACTTCCTGGTGGCACCGGCTACCCGCCGATGGCTCCGGATGTACTCCCGGGTGTCGTCGACCTCGAGCAGTCGGGTCAGCGCACCCAGCGACGCTGGACGAGAAGGTCTACCCGGGTTGGGGCGACGTAGCAAGCGTCGCGCGCGCGGTCCGTGAGTCCGGCCGGGAACAGCCACAGGCCGAGGGTCTGCATGACTGCTACGGCAAAGGCCGTGGCGCCGCACGACCGCGACCGACCTCGCTTCCCCTCTGGTGGTCGGACCGGTACGCGCCGCGGCCCCTGCCCGGCCGGGCGATGGCAACGGATCGGGCCGGCGTCCACGGGCAGGCGATCCATCCGTCACACGCTGCGGGTCGGCTCAGGATGCCGGTGGTAACTCCGCTGCGGGCACCGATGGACAACCCGTTCGGACACTGTCCACGATCGGCTTGGCGGCCTGCTCCACCGCGCCGACCGAGGCGGCAATCTTGCCCAGATTGGTCGACAGGCTGTCCTGACCGCTGAGCCCCGCAAGGGTTCCCCGGAGAGACGCGACGGCCTTCTCCAGTTCCGCGACCTGCGGACCGAACTGCGCTTTGGCGGCCACCGTCAGGTTCTGCGCGGCCGTCTGCAGATCCTCCAGGGCCGCCTTCACCCCGTTGGTCCCCACCTTGCTCGCGTCGAGATGGACGACGGCGTTGGCGGCCTGCTGGTAATCGGCTGCCGCCGAGCAGAGCTGCGGAGCGTACGTCGCAGAGGTGGTCGGAGCCGACGGCGCGGGCGCCGATGCTGTCCCGCCCTGGCCTGCGCAACCCCCGATGAGGAGGCATCCCAACGCGACGGCGAGGAGGCGCCATGCGTTCGCGCGGTCACGGCGGGTTCGCCCGGCGGTGCCGATGGCGCCGACGGCGGCTCGCCGAGCCCCGATGGATCGCGACATGAGCTTCTCCCTTCGCCCACCGGATGATCCGCGTTGACGGGACCGTGAACCTCACCCGGACGACGTGAAAGACCGGGAGGAACTCGTCGTCATATCTCGGAATTCACGGCGCGTTCACGGCCCTTTCCTGCTTGTCTATTTGAGGGTGGCGTGCCTCAGCATGCCGCGACCGCAGACGGGCCAGCCGCGACGCACTCTTCGGCTGCTGGGTCATATCGGGCCCCTCCAGCATCTTCGACGCCTGGCGGCCGATCCACCGGTCACCATCCGTCGACACAGCCGTCTCGACCAGCCTCACGAGTATCAGCATGACCCGCGCCGGGCTTGTTGAGCCGTTCCGAATGGCCCACGCCAGGAAGGCCCGGGCGCGGGCCTCGAACACCGGTTGCGGCGCGACCATCCCGTGGGTGCCGAGAACTGCGTCGCCGTGCGCTTGCCCGGGGCCATTCGCAGCTCTCGCGTTGCCGGGATGGCGGCGCCGGCCGGTCCGGACGCGGACCGCCCCACCGACACATGGGCCCGGCTGCCAAGCTCGCCGGGATTCAGCGGACGATGGTGGTGTTCGACGACGACCAACGTGTCACGAGCTCCGATACGCCCGTCAGCCCCAGCGACTGGATCAAGGTGATCATTTTCTTGAACGCCGACGTCGTCGACCACGCCGAAGATCACTGTCTCGGCGGGCACACCACCTCGACCTGGGTGTGGGAATCAGTGCCGCGACCATCGGGTCCGCCGGAGTCACCCGTCCTAGGTGGTGACCGCTCTCGGGGGTAGGGCTGGACTATTTGGACACCGACCGGGCGCGACCGTACGCGCGGGACCGAGCAAGTTTGGGGCTTCCTTTGACCACCGCCGAGACACCCGTCCTGAACACCCTCGCCGACCTGACCGCCCTGTCGCTGGAGCGCTGCGCTCTGGCCCCGCGT
>Ga0207688_10000816_pt1 | contig 15597 bp, 15 predicted proteins | sample KBSMiscanthusM4_FD_184296 | JGI IMG/M metagenome (GOLD analysis project Ga0207688, IMG submission 184296) | Miscanthus rhizosphere microbial communities from Kellogg Biological Station, Michigan, USA - M4 (SPAdes) (version 2) | ecosystem: Host-associated > Plants > Roots > Rhizosphere ...
AGCCGCGCGAGCCGCTCGAGCGACAGGGCGAGGTGGGCGCCGCGCTTCGTCCCTGCGACCGCGTGCACCTCGTCGAGGATGACGGTCTCGATCCCTCGCAGCGTCTCGCGCGCCTGCGACGTGAGCAGCAGGAACAACGACTCGGGGGTCGTGATGAGGATGTCCGGTGGGGTCCGCAGCATCCGACGCCGCTCCTCGGCGGGCGTGTCGCCGGTGCGGACGGCGACGGAGAGCTTCGAGCCGAGCCCGGCGAGCGGGCTGCGGAGGTTCCGCTCGATGTCGTAATTGAGCGCCTTGAGCGGGGAGACGTACAGGAGGCGCAGGCCCTCGCCCGGGGTCTCCGTCAGGCGGTCGATGCCGAGGAGGAAGGCGGCCAGCGTCTTCCCGGAGCCGGTGGGCGCCTGGATGAGGACGTGTCCTCCGCGCGCGATCGCGGGCCACCCCAGCTCCTGTGCGGGCGTCGGCGCCTCGAAGGCACGCTCGAACCAGGCCCTCGTCTTCGGCGAGAGGACGTCGACCGCGGCCATTCGCCCAGGGTATCCGTCCGCGTCTACCATCCGGACGTGCCCGAGGCGCTCTACTTCACGGAGTCCCACGAGGCGAACCGCCTCATCGCCTCGGAGCCTCTCGCGCTCCTCATCGGCTTCGCGATCGACCAGCAGATCACCGTCCAGCAGGCGTTCTCCGGGCCCCTCAAGCTGCAGGAGCGGATCGGGACGCTCGATGCCCGGTCGATCGCAGCGATGGATCCGGCCGCACTCGAGGCGGCGTTCCGGCAGACCCCGGCCATTCACCGCTTCCCGCGCGTCATGGCGGAGCGCGTGCAGGAGCTCTGTCAGGTCGTGACCGAGGAGTACGACGGCGATGCCGCGCGCATCTGGACCGAGGCCTCCGACGCGGCCGACCTTCGGAAGCGGATCGGCGCGCTCCCCGGCTTCGGGAAGATGAAGATCACGGGCCTGGGATCCGTGCTGGCGCTCCACTTCGACGTGGAGGCGGCTCGCGAGCTCGTGCCGGAGCACCCGTGCCTCGGGAGGATCAACTCGGCCGACGATCTCGCCGAGTACCAGGCCGCGAAGCGCGCGCACAAGGCGGCGCAGCGTGCGGCGGCCGCCGCCGGGTGACGTCGAGCCCGACGCCCCCTCCGATCGGGCTGCGCACGCTGACCGACGGCGGCCAGCGCCCCGCGGACGTCGCGCGCGACATCGCCGGCTTTCTCGCCGCGGCGCGAACCTCTCTCGACCTCGCGCTCTACGACGTGCGCTTCGAGACCGACGCCGGCGCGCTCGTCCTCGCCTCGCTCCTCGCGGCGGTGCAGCGCGGCGTCGCGGTGCGGCTCCTCTACAACGTGGCGCACCCCGGCCCGATCCCGGTCCCACCTCCCCCCGAGACAGCGCCGGAGGCGATCGAGGCGCTCCCCGTCGAGACCCGTCCCATCGCGGGCGTCCCCGACCTCATGCACCACAAGTTCGTCGTCCGCGACCGGGAGACGACCCTCGCGGGGTCCACCAACTGGACGGACGACTCGTGGTCACGGCAGGAGAACGTGATCGTGACCGTCGACTCGCCGGCCATCGCATACGCGTACACGCTCGCCTTCGAGCAGCTCTGGGCGTCGGGGGACGTCGCCCATACCGGCCGCGTCGACCCGCGGCCCGAGGACGTCGGGTCCGCCCGCGTGCGCGCGTGGTTCTGCCCCGAGCACGGCGAGACGCTCTCGCACCGCGTCGCGAAGCACATCGGGAAGGCCAAGACTCGCGTGCGAATCGCCTCTCCGGTGCTGAGCTCCGGGCCCATCCTGGGCACCCTCGTCGAGGTCGTGAACGAGCACCGCTCGGACGTCGCGGGAGTCGTGGACGACACGCAGGTCGACGAGGTGTTCCACCAGTGGCGTACGAACGGCGTCAGCGAATGGAAGGTGCCACTGCTCGAGCGCGTGCTCGAGGGCGCGCCGTTCAGCGGGAAGAACTCGACGCCGTGGGCTCCGAGCTCGCTGCACGACTTCATGCACGCGAAGATCGTCGTCGCGGATGACACGAGCTTCGTCGGCAGCTTCAACTTCTCGCGCTCCGGTGAGCGGAATGCCGAGAACGTCCTCGAGATCCGTGACGCGACGATCGCCGACCGGCTCGCCGCGTTCGTCGACGAGATCCGCCGCCGCTACCCGGCGGCGACCGTGCCGGCAGCCTGATCCAGTAGGGTCGCGGCGATGACGATCGACGACGTCCTCGGGGCCGAGCTCGCGACCGGGCGGGCAGTGCCGACCGCCGTCGCGGGCGAGCCGTACGAGTCCTGGCACGTGATCTCGGACGACGGCCAGGTCGAGCTCGGGATCTGGGAGGTTACGCCCGGCTCGTTTCGCGGGGAGACGGACGGCATCTACGAATCGATGCACTTCGTCGCAGGCAGCGGCACGATCACGGACGGGGAGGGTGTCGTGACCGAGATCCGCCCCGGAGTGGTCATGCTGTGCCCGGACGGGTGGACGGGCGTCTGGGACGTCCACGAGACGATCCGCAAGACCTACACGACCGTCAAGACGCGCTAGCGCGCCGGTTCGTCGACGTTTACCCGACGATTACAGACGTCGGGGTACCGTCGCCGCGTGTCGCGTGCGCTCCTCCTCGGGCTCCTCGCCACGTTCGCGCTCGCGACCTCCGCCGCAGCGGGCGGAAGCCGTGCTCCGCAGCCGGGCACGGCTCCGGTACCTTCGCTCGAGCCGGCGAAGACGGAGGCGCTGTGGAAGACGCTCACCTCTCGCCCGCAGCCGCAGTCCGCGCAGGCGCAGGCAGCCGACTGTCGACCTCTGCGCGCAGTGTTCTACGCCGCCTCGGACTGGTTGCGCCTGGCGACGAAGCTCGCAGAAAGCGGGTCGCCGTGTGCCGACTACTCGATCTCGGTCCCGCCGATCGTCGCCGACAAGACGCAGTTCCGGCCCAACCAGGCCTCACGGATCCGGGCGTTGGGCCCGAACTTCCACGCGCTCGCCGAGGTGCATTTCGCGACGTGGACGCGCTGGGTCGCGAGCACGGGCAGCACGTGGTTCACCGCCGGGGTCACTGCACGCCAGCGGATGGGGGAGGCCGGCTACGACGTCACGCGTGGCGACGGCTGGGCGGTGAACGAGCTCACGACGGCGGTGCGGCGAGGCGACGGAAACGCACGCACCAACATCCGCGAGTTCCTGCGCGGGCTGTACGAGGGCGACGGCTCGCGACCGACCAAGGGCGCGGCGCTGATCATCGGCTTCGGGCAGCGTACGAGCGACCTCACCGCGTACCAGAGCACGATGCAGTCGTGGCTCGCCGACTCGGAGTTCTGGACCGACGTCGCGACCTACGTCAGCGACTGGTCGCAGGAGGTCTACGGCGACATTCGCGCGCACGCCGTTCCCGGCGAGGCGACGTCGATTCGACGTGAATACCTCAACGACTACCTCCAGCATCCGCTCGTGCTCGCCGGAGCCGGCCCGACGGACATCGATGCGGCGCGCTCGTTCCTGCAGACGACGTACAGCCCGCTCGCGAACGCCGCCTGGCCACGCGAGACCGCTTGGGGCTGGACGATGGTTCCCGCCGACCAGATGGCTGCCTACATCTCCGCGCAGGTCGACGCGCTGCGGTCGTTCAGCGTCGCGACCGGTCAGACGCAGGACCACTGGGGCTTCGCCTGGGCCCCGCGGAACACGACGGGCGTCTCGGACGCCGACTTCGCCACACAGACCGGGCAGTTGCTCGACCGGCTCGCCGCGGCTGTTCGCGACTCCGCGGGCGGCATCGACCCGGAGACGTCGGCGACGGGCGCGTGCGGCCCCGGCGAGACGCTGTGTGCGTTCGACCTCGCCGAGGCGAGACACAACGAGGCATGGCGGAACTTTCGAACCTGGGCACAGTCGACGATCACGATCGGCCCTCCGCCGACGACGCTCGTCGCGGGCGTCCCGTCGCCGCTCCTCCCGCTGTCGCTCCAGGCCGCCGGCGCACGGCCCGTCGCGATCACGCTCCGCTCGACCTCGACCGGCGGGGCATTCTCTACCGCGACCACCGGGCCCTGGTCGGCGACGCTGACTCTGACCGCGTCGCCCGGCGCGGTGCTCAGCTTCGCCTACCGCGACACGCGCGCGGGTCGGGCGACGATCTCGGCCACGGCGCCCGGCACGACGCAGGCCACCCGGGACGTCACGGTGGTGGCAGGCCCGACGGTACGAGTCAGTGTGACCCCCGCGACACGTGAGATCCGTGCGCGCGGCGAGGCGACCTTCAAGGCTGCGGCGACGGACACGTTCGGGAACCCGGCCTCGGCAGTGACGTGGAGCGTCTCACCACCGACGGCCGGGAAGCTCGTGGGCGCACGGCCGGACAGCGTCGTATTCCAGGCGGGACGCGTGCTCGGTAACGCGGTCGTCACCGCCACCGCGAAGGGCGGGACGGTCGCCGGCTCGGCGTCGGTCGTCGTCCGGCCCGGAACGCTCCGCATCGGCTCGATCGCGTTCCGCCCGACCGCGCGCGGCATCGAGGCGACCGTCAAGGCGATCGACGGAGCGAGCCGGCCGATCTCGCAGGCGACACTGCGGCTCGTGATTCAGCGCGACGGCCGACGCGTGGCTCGCACTCGCGTGGTCACGGGCGCGGCAGGCAAGGCCCGCGTGCTCGCACGGACAGGCGCAGGCTGTTACACGGTGTTCGTGACACACGCGACGGCACGGGGATTCATCTGGACCGGGAAATCCCCGCGCAACCGGTTCTGCCGACCGTAGGCGTCAGGCGACGCCGGCGAGCAGGAAGGCGCGCGCCTCCCGCAGCATCTCGCGAGCGATCACGAGCCGCTGGATCTCGTTCGTGCCCTCGTAGATCTGCGTGATCTTCGCGTCGCGCATCATCCGCTCGACCGGGTACTCGCGGATGTAGCCGTAGCCGCCGAGGATCTGCACCGCCTCCGTCGTGACGTCCATCGCGGTGTCGGTGCAGTAGAGCTTCGCCATCGCCGACGCCTTCGTCAGCTCCGCCTCGTCGGCGCCCTCGTCGACCATGCGACCGAAGCGGTACAAGAGTCCGCGCGCCGCCTCGCAGCGCGTCTCCATGTCGGCCAGCTTGCCCGCGACGAGCTGATGCTCGGCGATCGGCTTCCCCATGGTCTCGCGGGTTCGTGCGTACTCGAGCGCGTAGTCGGTCGCGCCCTGCGCGATGCCCAGGCCTTGCGCAGCGACGCCGGGCCGCGAGCGGTCGAGGATCCGCATCGCGATCCGGAAGCCCTCCCCTTCCTCGCCGAGCCGGTTCGCCGCGGGAACGCGCGCAGCGTCGAACGTCAGCTCACCCGTCGTCGAGCCGGCGATGCCCATCTTCGGCTCGAGGCGTGCAACCTCGAATCCCGGCGTGGTGGATTCGACGACGAAGGCGGAGATCCCGGAGTGGCCGGCGTCGGGGTCGGTCTTGGCGAAGACCGTGTACACCCCTGCGACCGCGGCATTGGTGATGAACCGCTTCGACCCATCGAGGACGTACTCATTGCCGTCGAGACGTGCGGTGCTGCGCATTGCGGCGGAGTCGGATCCCGAGCCCGCTTCGGTGAGCGCATAGGCAGCGAGCACCTCGCCCGACGCGAGCGATGGGAGGTAACGGATCTTCTGCTCGGCGGAGCCGGCGACCTTCAGGCCGAGCGAGCCGAGCTCCTGCACGGCGAGGATGAGGCCGCTCGTCGCGCAGACCTTCGAGACCTCCTCGATCGCAACGAGCCCGAGCAGCGTCCCGGTGCCGGTGCCGCCGACCTCCTCGTCGAACAGGAGTCCGAAGATGCCGTGCTCGCGGAAGAGCTCGACGACATCCCAGGGGAACTCGTGGGACTCGTCGATCTCGGCGGCGCGCGGTGCGATGCGCTCGCGTGCGAGTGTGCGCACGAGCTCGCGGATTTCGAGTTGCTCGTCGGTCAGCGGCTCCCAGGGCACGTTCGAAGTCTAGGACCTTCCTAGGGGTGGTGGCAGACCGCCTCGATGTTGTTCCCGTCGGGATCGAGCACGTAGGCCGCGTAGTAGTTCGCGTCGTAGTGCGGACGGAGACCTGGAGGGCCGTTGTCGCGCCCTCCCGCCTCGAGGGCTGCGGCGTGGAACGCGTCGACGGAGGAGCGGTCGTCGCAATCGAACGCGACGTGCGCGCCGCCGACCGGATCCCGCCGACCGATCCCGAAGTCGAGACCGCGATCGTCCGCGAAGTACGCGAGCGCACCCGCCTCTTCGTAGACGACCCGGTACCCGAGCGAACCCAGTACCGGCTCGTAGAACGCTTTCGCGCGTCCCCAGTCGGTCACGTTGACTGCGACGTGCGCGACCGTCATTCCGGTGCGTGGCAGACGGCTTCGATGTTGTTCCCGTCCGGATCGATGACGAACGCCCCGTAGTACGTGGGGTGGTAGTCGTGGCGAATGCCCGGCTGGCCGTTGTCGGTGCCGCCGGCGGCGAGCGCCGCGGAGTGAAAGCCGTCGACCGTAGCCCGGTCTGCGGCAGCGAAGGCGACATGCGTCCCCGTGCCTCGCGGGTCGCGGGCGCCGACCCAGAACTCGGGCTTGTGGGCATCGGTTCCGAAGCCGACGGCCCCGTACTCGGAGAAATCCATGACCACCCGATAGCCGAGCGGCTCGAGCGCCTGCTCGAAGAACCGCCTGCTGGTGGCGAGGTCCGCCACATTGAGACCGACGTGGTCGAACACCGTGCCTCCTTTGGCGCGTGGTTACAGTCGGCAGCATGATCCTCGAGAACGGCGTCGTCCGCACGATGGACCCGTCGCTCCCGACCGCGAGGGCGCTCGCCGTTGCCGGAGCGCGCGTGGCCGGCGGGGTCGGCACGCACGAGACCTCCCTCCCCACACCCGAGATCGTCGATCTCGGCGGACGCTGCGTCCTCCCCGGTTTCACCGACTCCCACGTCCACTTCCCGACGTGGTCGCTGTCCCAGCGCGACGTGAAGCTCGAGGGAGTGCGCAGCCTCGCGGACGCCCTGGAGCGGGTCCGCTCGCATCCGCGCCAAGGCAGCTGGATCCGTGGCTACGGCTGGAGGTCGGCCGAGTGGGTCGAGCAACCGACCGCGGCCGCCCTCGATGCCGTCACCGGAGATGTGCCCGCCCTCCTCTTCTCGAAGGACTACCACTCCGCCTGGCTCAACTCGGCGGCGCTGGCACGCGCCGACGGCGACCTCGAGGTCGAGGGCGGCGTGGTCGAGCGGGGCGAGGACGGGAAGCCGACGGGCATCCTGCGCGAGGAGTCCGCCTGGCAGTTTCGCGCGCGCGTCGCGATGCCCAGCGAGGACGAGTTCGTCGCTGCGACACGCGAGGGCCAGCGAATCGCCGCGAGCCGCGGCATCGTCGCGATCCACGACAAGGACGGCTGGCTCGGCGCACCGGGCATCTTCCAGCGCGTTCGGGAGCGCGACGGGCTCACGCTTCGGGTGTGGCAGTCGGTGCCGTACGAGCGGCTGCCGGAGCTCGAAGCGCTGGGCATCCACTCGGGCATCGGCGACGAGTACCTGCGCATCGGCTACCTGAAAGCCTTCATGGACGGAACGCTCGGGTCGCAGACGGCGTGGATGCTCGACGGCTCGGGCGTGATGATCACGAGCGGTGCGGAGCTCGCCGACGTCGTCCGGGAGGGTGCGCGCCTCGGCTGGCCGGTCGGCGTCCACGCCATCGGGGACCGCGCGAACCGCGAGGCCCTCGATGCGTTCGAGACGACGCGTGACGTCTGGGCGCCGCTCGGTCTGCGGCACCGCATCGAGCACGCGCAATGCCTCGCGCCGGAGGACGTCGGGCGCTTCGCGTCGCTCGGCGTCGCCTGCTCGGTCCAGTTCAGCCACGCACCATCCGATCGCGACCTCGCGGAGCGCTTCTGGCCGCAGCAGGTCGACGGCTCGTACGCCTTCCGCTCCCTTTGGGACTCCGGCGCCCTCGTCGCGAACGGATCGGATGCACCGGTCGAGGAGCTCGATCCGCTCGCCGGGATCCTCGCGGGCGTCCGGCGCACGATCGACGACCGCCCCGCGTGGAGGCCCGACCAGTGCCTGACGCTCGAGCAGACGCTGAAGGCGACCATCGTGAACCCTGCATGGCTCTCGCGGGACGAGCGCAGACGAGGACGACTCGTGCCCGGAATGCTGGCTGACCTCGTCGTGCTCTCACGCGACCCGCTCGACTGCCCCGGCGAGGAGCTCGAGACGATCGAGGTCGTCGCCACGATGGTCGACGGTCGCTGGGTTCACAACCCGCCACCCTGGGACTGATGCGACAGCGCATCGCGCAGGCCGACGGCAGACGCCTCTTCGGGCCTGCAGCCGAGACCTACGACCGCGCGCGGCCGGGGCACGCGAAGGGGGTGTACGAGATCCTGGCCGCACGGTGCGGACTACGCCCGGGGGCGAAGGTGCTCGAGATCGGCCCCGGCACGGGCCAGGCGACGAGAGAGCTCCTCGCGCGCGGCGCGGCACCGCTCGTCGCGCTCGAGCCCGATCCCGCGCTCGCTGCTTTCCTCCACGAGCGCCTGGCCGGACGCATCGAGATCCGTCCCACGACGCTGGAGGCAGCAAAGCTCGAGGACGACTTCGATCTCGCCGTCGCAGCGTCCGCGTTCCACTGGGTCGACGAGCGAATCGGTCTCCAGCTCGTCCACGACGCGCTCCGATCGGGCGGCAGCATTGCGCTGTGGTGGACGCTCTTCGGTGACGTCGCCCGTGACGACCCGTTCAGCGACGCAGTCGACGCGATCCTGCGCACGACGCCCTTGAGCCCTTCGCGCCCCGAGCAGGATGGACCGCCGTTCGCCGCAAACGCGCCCGCGCGGGTCGCCGCGCTCGAGGGCGCCGGGTTCGCGGACATCACCGCACAACGGCTGGAATGGGAACGAACCTGGGACACGCAGGGAACGCGCGATCTGTTCGCGACGTTCTCGCCGATCCTCGCGCTCGCGCCCGAGGCGCGGGAGTCGGCTCTCGACGAGATCGCGGCGATCGCGGACGCGGAATTCCACGGCAGGGTCACGCGGCCGCTGGTCACGCGGATCTACACGGCGCGCAGATCGTCCTGACAGTCAGTCCGTACAATCTGCTCGTGGCCTCTCGCACGATGCTCCCGGTTCATGCGGCACCGACCTGTTCGGTCGCCGGGGCGGCCGAGATCGTCGGCTCAAAGTGGACCGTCCTCATCGTCCACGACCTCTCCGAGGGGCCGCGTCGCTTCACCGAGCTCGAGCGATCGTGCGAGGGCATCAGCCCGCGCACGCTGGCCGAGCGCCTGCGTTGGCTCGAGTCGGAGGAGATCGTCGCGCGGCAGAGCTACCCGGAGTCGCCGCCGCGCGTCGAGTACGCGCTGACGGCGAAGGGCAAGGCGCTCCTTCCCGTCGTGCACGAGATGCGTCGCTTCGGCCACGAGTGGCTCGGCTGCGGCGTGCACGGCACGTAGCCGCGCGGATTTCGATCGCACCAAGCTCCCTGAACCCGGCCGCTTCGCAGCCGGTCGCAGTTACTCCGTCAGTGCCTTCGCCAGGACGCGGTCTCGGAAACGGGTCGGCAGACGCTCGATCCACGCGCGCAGGTGCGCGTCTCGTCCCACCAGGTACCGCGCTCTCGGACGGGAGGCGATGAGGGCATGCTCCACCGCGCGCGCGACGACGTCGGGGTCGATGCCGGGGCCGCGCTTCAGGGCGACCAAACGGAACTTGGCGATCCGCTCGGCGTAGAGGTCCATCGCGTCGGCGTCGAGCCCGTCGCGCATCGCGTCGGCCTGGTCCGCGCCCTTCGTCCAGATCGCCGTCTTCACGCTCGCGGGCTCGACGATCGACACCGTCATGCCCCAGGGCGCCAGCTCGATCCGGAGGACGTCGGCGAATGCCTCGAGCGCGTGCTTCGAGGCGGCGTACGGGCCGAGGAACGGGAGCGCGCTGCGGCCCCCGACGGAGCCCATGAGGACGACGCGACCGCGCCCTTCTCGCAACGCCGGCAGGAACGCCTGGAGGACGGCGACCTGCCCGACGACGTTCACCTCCAGCTGCCTGCGTAGCTCGTCGAGGGGAACCAGCTCGAGCGGCGCGGCGATCGCGATGCCTGCGTTGTCGACGAGACCATGGAGCTCCGAGCCCACTGCAGTGGCTGCGACGGCGATCTGGTCAGGGACTGTGACGTCGAGCAGGAGCGGCTCGATGCCGTGCTCGCGAAGCGCAGCGGCGGCCTCGTCCGTGCGCACGCCACCGTAGACACGCCACCCGGCGTTCGAGAGGCGAAGCGCAGACGCGAGCCCGATCCCCGAGGAGGCGCCCGTGACGACGACGCTCTTCACGGCCGAGAGCCTAGGGCGCTCAGGCGTTCACTGCGCGAATGTGGGGTGGCGGCGCGGGCGGCGCGTCCGAGCCCGCGCCGGTGGCCTCGATGGCCGCGTCGATCTCGGCGAGCAGCGCATCGTCGAGCTCGAGGTCCGCCGCCCCGACCCAGCCGTCCACGTGACACGGAGTCCGAGCGCCGACGATCGCGCCCGTCACGCCGGGCTGGGCGACGACCCAGGCGACGACGAGGTCGGGCAGCGGGACGTCGAGCCGCTGGGCGATCGGGCGCAACCGCTCGACCAAGGACAGCGTCTGCGACAGCAGCGGGTCCTTGAACGCCGGGGAGTTCGCGCGCCAGTCCGTCTCCGACAAGTTCGCGACTCGCGCCCGGTCGAACGCGCCCGTGAGCAAGCCGGATGCCATGGGCGAGTAGCAGATGACGCCCGCTTCATGCTCGACCGCCCACCGTACGACCGTGTTCCGGGCTCCGCGCGCGAGGAGCGACAACGGAGATTGGACGGAGTCGACGTGACGGACGGCCTCGCACCGATCGAGGAGCTCCTCGTCGAAGTTCGAGACGCCGACCCAGCGCACCTTCCCCTCGTCGACGAGGTCGCCCATGGTTCCCCACGAGTCCTCGATCAGCGTTCCAGTCGTCCAGTCGGGCCAGTGAGCCTGGAAGAGGTCGATGTGCTCGATCCCGAGCCGCTGCAGGCTGGCCTCGCACTCCTCGCGGATCGACTCGGGCCGGAGATCGTTCTCGATCACGCCGTCGGGTCGGCCATGCCACCTGCGCCCGCACTTCGTGAACACCAAGACGTCATCCCCCGGCCGATACGGCTCGAGCGCCTCGCGAACGACCTCCTCCGAGTGGCCGAGCCCGTACACGGCTGCCGTGTCGACCCAGTTCACACCCAGCTCGATCGCATGGCGGATCGCCTCAACCGACTCGGCGTCATCGACGGTGCCCCAGCCGAACTTCCACGGCCCGCCGATCGCCCACGCGCCGAACCCGACGGTCGTCACCTCGGGCCCATCCGTCCCGAGCCGCCGTGTCCTCACCTCCGCGACCGTCCGTCGTCGTCGAGGTAGTCGCGCCAGGATCGCGTCGGCGTCCACCCCAGGAGCCGCTGCGCCTTGGCGCTGGAGATCGCGGATGCGTCGGCGCGCTCGAGGTCGCGAAACGCGATCCCGGCTCCGTCGTAATGCTCTCGGACGGTGTCGACGAGCGGGTGACCGCCGATGGTGTCCGGGGAGGCGATGTAGAAGACCTCGTGTCCCGGGAGGTCCGTCTCGATGACGCGGACGACGGCGTCGCAGAGGTCGTACACGTCGACGTACGAGCAGTAGTTCCCGATGCGGATCGACGAATCGCGCACGATCGGGCCGAGGTTCCGCTCGTAGCTCGACTCGTCCTGAACCCAGCACGGGCGAATCGACGTGCAGCGGATGTCGGCCCGCTCGACGGCCCTCTCGCACAGGAGCTCGCCGAACCACTTCGCCGTCGCGTAGGGATCCTGTGGCCGGATCGAGTGCTCCTCGTCGACAGGGAGGTACTCGGGCTCGAAGCCGCGATACGCGAAGATGAACCCGGGCACGGTCTCGCTCGAGAAGTTCACGAAGCGCTTCGCGCCGGCGACGATCGCGGCCTCGAGGGCGTTGAACGTGCTGAGCAGGTTGTTGCCGAAGACGACATGGGGCGCGCTGTGGAACGGTTGTGGGATCGCCGCCGTGTGGACGACGACGTCGCAGCCGCCGACGACGGCGTGCGCGGCGCCGGCGTCCGTCAGGTCGACCTGCCAGTAGTCCTCGATCTCGTCCGGCGCCACGCGGTCCCACGTCGGGAGCGCGAGATCGGTCGCGCGGACGTCGTACCCCGCCTCGACGAGCCGGGGGCACAAGGCGCGGCCGACCTTGCCGCGCGCACCGGTGACGAGAACCTTCATCAGAGGTACGTCACCGCATCCTCGACGACGTTCGTCCGGCCGCGGAGGAAGTCGAGGTCGCAGCCCTCGTTCGCCTGCAGCACGCTCGAGACATGCAGGTGTCGGTACCCACGGTCGTCGGAGGGCGCGGGTGGAGTCCATCGACTTCTCCTCTCCGCGAGCTCCGCCTCGTCGACGACGACATCGAGCTGACGCCCCGTCACGTCCAGCCTGATGAGGTCCCCGTCCTCCACGAGGGCGAGAGGGCCTCCCACCGCCGACTCCGGGGCGATGTGGAGGATCACCGCTCCGTACGAGGTACCACTCATCCGGGCGTCCGAGATGCGCACGAGATCGGTGACGCCCTGTTTCAGGAGCTTCGCGGGTATCGGAAGGTGGCCCCACTCCGGCATCCCCGGTCCTCCGACGGGACCGGCATTGCGAAGCACCATCACGCTCGACGCGTCGCAGTCGAGCGTCGGATCGTCGACGCGCTCGGCGAGATCGTGGATGTTCTCGAACACGATCGCGCGCCCCTCATGCTGGAGCAGTGCCGGATCGGCCGCGCTGGTCTTCAGCACGGCGCCGTCGGGGCACAGGTTTCCGCGCAGGACGACGAGGGCGCCGCCCTCGTCGAGCGGTTCGGAACGGGCCCGGATGACCTCGCGGTTGACGATCTCCGCGCCGGCGATGTTCTCCGCCACCGTGGCTCCCGAGACAGTGATGGCATCGAGGTGGAGCAGGTCCTCGATCTGCGCCATGACCGCCGGCACGCCGCCCGCGTAGAAGAAGTCCTCCATCAGGAAGCGGCCCGCCGGCTTCAGGTCGACGAGCCAAGGCGTCGAGGCGCAGAGCTCGTCGAACAGCTGCAGCGGGAGGTCGACGCCGACGCGCCCGGCGTAGGCGATGAGGTGGATGATCGCGTTCGTGGACCCCGAGATCGCATGCAGAACGCGGATCGCGTTCTCAAAGGCATCCCGCGTCAGGATGTCCGACGGCTTCAGGTCGCGCTCGACGAGCTCGACGATCCGACTCCCAGCCGCCTCGGCGAGATGTCGTCGCCTCGAGTCGACGGCGGGGATCGCCGCACCGCCGGGGAGCGTGAGCCCGAGCGCCTCCGTGACACAGGCCATCGTCGACGCGGTACCCATGGTCATGCAGTGCCCGTTGGAGCGCGACATCGAGTTCTCGATCTCGACCCACTCGTCCTCGGTGATCCGGCCCGCGCGCAGCTCCTCGTGGTAGTGCCAGCAGTCGCTGCACGAGCCGATCTCCACCCCACGCCAGCGGCCGTTCAGCATCGGCCCTCCGGTGACCACGATCGCCGGGATGTCCGCGCTCGCGGCGCCCATGATGCTCGCCGGGTTCGTCTTGTCGCAGCCCGTCAGTAGGACGACACCGTCCAGCGGATACGACCGGATCGACTCCTCGACATCCATCGCCATGAGGTTGCGGTAGAGCATCGTGGTGGGCTTCATGAGCGACTCGCCGAGCGACAGAACGGGGAACTCAACGGGAAAGCCCCCGGCCTGGAACACGCCGCGCTTCACCGATTCGGCGAGTCCGCGCAGGTGCACGTTGCAGTTGACGAGCTCGCTCCAGCTGTTGCAGATGCCGATGACCGGCCGACCGCGGAACGCGTCGTCGGTCACGCCCGTGGACTTGAGCCACGAGCGATGAAGGAATCCATCGAGGTCACGCCGCTCGAACCACTCCGCGCTGCGGAGGCGTCCCTCGCCGCGCCGGCCGGGCACGTTCCTCACGTTCGACACCGCGGAATGGCGAAGCGGAGAAGGCCTATCATATGATGATTTCTCGGATGGACTCGACAACCCCCGAGCTGGCTCGTCATTACGATCCTCCCATGCTGCGGCGAGCGACGTAGTGGCGACCAAGGCACCGCTCACGTACCCGAGACGAGGCCTGCACGGCGAGGTCGTCTACACGATCGGACGTCGGATCGTCAGCGGCGAGCTGAAGCCGGGCGACCCGCTGCCTCCCGAGGAGGAGCTGACGGCGGACTTCGATGCGTCGAGAACCGTGCTGCGCGAAGCGGTCCGCGTGCTGGCCGCGAAGGGACTCGTGGAAGCGCGGCCCAAGACGGGAACACGCGTCAGACCGCGCGAGGAGTGGAACATCCTCGACCCGGACGTCCTGAGCTGGCGCGTCGTCGGCGCCGCCCACGACCCCCAGCTGTACGCGGAGATGACGGAGGTGCGCCTGGCGATCGAGCCGATCGCGACGCGGCTCGCTGCGACGCGCATGACCGACGACGAGCTCACGGCCGTCGAGGAGGCGTACCTGGCGATGGAGGAGGGCGTCACCAACCAGGCCGCCTACCTCGCGGCCGATCTTCAGTTCCACGACCGGATCCTCGGGGGCTGTCACAACGAGTTCCTCACGCACCTCGGGGCCGTGCTCCGTGCAGTGCTCCAGAACACGTTCGAGCTCACCACCAAACCGCGGTCGTCGCGAAAGCGAGCCCTTCCGTTGCATCGAGGCATCTACGAAGGACTGGCGGCGCGCGACGAAGACCGGGCGGAGGCCGCCGCGCGGGCTCTCATCGCCGACACGACCGCGGACATCCAGCGGATCGCCCGACGCATGCGCAAGAGCGGCTAGGTCGCCCACTCAACAGCCCCGAGATCGACGGGCCGAAAGTGCTCGGGGATGAGCACTTCGAGACGCCCGCGCGCCTCGTCCTGCGCCGTCTCGGGCGCAACCGTGTTGCCGACGAAGCCGTCCCAGTGATACGGGACGAGGGTGCTCGCGCGGATCGTGAGCGCGAACTCGACCGCCTCGGCCGCAGCCATGTTGCCCACGATCCCGCGTGCCTCACGTTCGGCGTCCCGACCGTTGATGGGAAGCAGCGCCACCTCGACATCGAGCGGCTGGAGCGAGTCGACGAGCTCGTCGGTGACCAGCGTGTCGCCCGCGTGGTAGATGCGCCGTTCCCGACCGAGCACATAGCCGACGAAGCGGGGGAGGCCACCGTTCGCGCTTCCGTCGCCGTAGTCGTGCGTCGTCTCGAGCGCGTGAGTCGCCGGCGCCACGTGGATCTCGAGGCCGGCGACCTCGACCGCGTCGCCGGGACCGACCAGCACGAGCCGAGACTCAGGGACCACACCCTCGACGAGCTGCGCGATCGCTCTCGGCATCACGACGGGAGCATCCGGAGCGCGTTCGAGGAAGGTCGGCAGGAACGGCAGGTCGAGGTGGTCCAGATGCTCGTGCGTGATGAGCAACACGTCGACACCGTCCGCGGCCAACTCGAGCGGCGCCATCGGAATGAGCCGGTCCTCGTGCGAGCTCAGCCAGGGGTCGACGACGGCCACCGCGCCGTCGAGCTCGATCCGGAAGCCGGCCTGACCGAGCCACGTGA
>Ga0207688_10000820_pt1 | contig 15541 bp, 13 predicted proteins | sample KBSMiscanthusM4_FD_184296 | JGI IMG/M metagenome (GOLD analysis project Ga0207688, IMG submission 184296) | Miscanthus rhizosphere microbial communities from Kellogg Biological Station, Michigan, USA - M4 (SPAdes) (version 2) | ecosystem: Host-associated > Plants > Roots > Rhizosphere ...
CATTCGAGGCAGCCGAGGTCATTGCCTCGCGGGCTATCCGGCTCTTGCCCACCCCCGCGGCTCCGCACACCACGATCCCGGAGCAATCCCGATCGGATAGGGCGGCTTCGATGAGCCGCATCTCCTTTGATCGGCCGGTTAGCGGCCACCCCAACCGCATGTAGGTAAGGATAGGAGCGGTCATAGCGACTTGAAAGGATGAACAGCGAAGTCCGAAAGGTGGATCGGGCCGTTGTCCATCACAGCGGGTCCAGCACGATGGCCGCTGCCTCTGCCGAAGTCTGCGTAGGCCTGTTCTGCAGCTCATCGAGCTTGGCGATGCTGCCGAGACGTTGTCCAGCTGGTCGGTCAACTGGTTGATGCCGTCGAGCGCGTCGAACAGGGACCGCAACGCCCAGCAGATCGGGGTGTCGAAACAGTGTGGCTCCCAATAGAAGTAGTTGCGCAGCGGCCGGAAGAAGTCGTCGAAGTTGGCGATCTTGTCGCGCAGCTCCTGCGACACGGCGACGGTCTGCTGAAACGCCACGGTCTGTTCATGCGTCACCGCAGTGGACTGCGCCTGGCGACTGAGAACGGCCCGGCCGGATCCCGGTGTGCGGGTCGAGATCCAGGTAGATCTCATCGACCAGACCCGGCTCCTGCTCTCTCAGCCACTTCGTGACCGCCACCGCCTGAAGGCTGTCGCGGCTGGAATGGCTCGAGAACACCCGAGACACGCTTCAGGCCATCAGCTCGGCATCCGCAGGTTCTGCACAGCTTCGCCTACTCATCCTGCTGGTTAACCTTCGTTGGGGCCGTCGGTGCGCAGGCCTGCCTCGCTTGCCGGGTCGCCGTAATGCTGGTACGCGGCCCACAACGCGCCGTAGGTGTCCCGGTCGCGCCACAGCGCCTCGCGTCCGCGCCGTACCGCCTCCCCGAATGATTCACCGTCGAGGACGGTTTCATAGAAGATGCGCGCGAACAGCTCGGCCCCGACGTCGTTCACTTCCCAAGCCGCTCCGACGTAGTTGCGGACCCCCAGCTTGAAGAACTCGTCGGCAAGGGTCGGGAGAAGACCAGCCTCGGTCCTTGCCTGCTCCGACGTGCTCGCTCCGGCGAGCATTTGCGACGTGCGCGCGGAGAGGCACGCATTCGACACGATGACCGCGGGCACCTGCCGAGGGCGGCCGATCTCACCGGGGGTCAATAACCCCCGCTCGAACAGCCATCCGACACGGTTCGGCTGCTCGGGGTCGAAGTTGCCGTGACCAGCGTAGTGGACGAGGTCGTAGTCACCGCAGAGGAGCAGCGAGAGCACATCCAGCCGATCAGCAGCCTTCACGTCGGCCAGCGGGCCGTCCCGCGGAACACTCGGCGCTCCGATCCTCGCGTCCACTTTGCAGCCGCGGGCCTCGAGGAGTTCCTTGACTCGCAGCGCCTCAATCCGCGCACCGGGGAGGTCCTCGCCTTTCTGAGGGTCGCCCGGGTCGCCGATCACGAGCGCCCTGAACTCCCCCCGGTTGCGGCTCGGGCGGGTGGGCGCGGGGCTGTATGTCGTGCGCAGCTGGCGCGCGACGGGCTTGCGCACAGCAAGCGGCATAGCGTTCTGCTCCTGGCCGACCGCGTGCGCGAGCATCTCCCAATGCAGTCGGGCCATTTCGCGGTCGACTTCAAACACGACCGAGCCGGAGCGGAGGACGTCTTCGAATTCGGCCGGCATCAGCAGCCGGTTCATCAGATCACAAAGCTCCCCGACTTCGCTCGGCGCCGGGTCGGTCATCTTTGCCGTGAGATCGTCGACGACGTCGCGGGCGACGCCGACTACGCGCTCCGGCACCGTCGCCGCCTGGTCGATGGCGGCGCTGCGGATGACTTGGCCATCGTCCCAAAACGAAATGCGGCCGGGAATCTCCGCCCCGCGCAGTTGGGCCGTGCGGCGCTCGACGCGGAAGCGCGGGCGCTTCGAGTTCGCCTCGTGGGCGCACTCGCCGCGCAGTCGCTCGAGGGCGAGCCCGCGCACGATCTCGTTTGGTCCGCAGCCCGCGATCAGCGTCTGGAGCGCCTGGCTCTTCGCCGATCCGCTTGGTGCCGTCGCCGCCCGCACGAGCGCCTCGGCGATGAGGGCAATGCTCTCCTCGACAGAGACGGTTCCGCCTGATCCCCGCTTGAGCCGCCGGTTCAGCGTTAGCGTCGCCGAACGCGTCGTTCTCACCTCGGCGCGCGCGGCCAGCCCGGCCCCCAACTCCTCAAGGATCTCCTCCGCGCGCCCGCGTTCTCGCTCCGCGAAGACGATCCTTCGCACGGGCACCGGGTACGCGTCGCGGTTGGAGGCGATCTCGTCGAAGGCATCCGAGATCCCGTCAAGCCAGCCGCGAACCGCCTGCGCGGTCGTCAGCGTCCCCTCGCCGCGGCCGACGAGCACCGCGCACAACGTATCGGCCATGGGCAGAGCTGTTGCCGCGACGACGAGCCCGCTTACCAGCCGGCGCAGGCCGACGGTGTCGAAGGTGCCTGGCCGCCCCATGCCGGCGACGGCCACGGCCTTGCTCCCGTTGCGGCCGTCGTCCCACGGGAAGAACGAGATATCGCCGACGTCGGCGTGTAGCGTGCCGCGTCGCGTGTGCTGGGTGATCACGAGGCGCCGCTCGTCGGTCGCGTTCGAGCCCCAGACGCCCGAAAGGGCCTTGTCGAGCGCGAGCTCTGCTTGCTGGGGCCGGACTCCCACGTAGTGCCCTACGCCATAGACGTCGGCATTGACCATGGTCACATCGCCCCATACCACTTGGAGGGCGAGCTCGAGCTGGGGCACAGCGCCCGCCGCGCTGGCGGGTTTTTCCTTGAGCGCCTCGCCGCCGACCGGCGCATCGGTGTCCGAGCCGAGGTGCTCGGCGAGTGCGAGGTTCTCCAACCGGATCGGCTTCTCTGGCGTCACGTCGGCTTGCCGGTCGGCGATGCTGCTGCACGCTGCCTTCTGGGCGATCGGCTCGACCTCCGTCCGTAGCGGCCCACCGTTGCTCCCGAGCGCGAGCCGCGGGCTGCCGCCCGTGTCACCTGTTTGGGCGGCTTCGCCGTCGAGATCGCCACCGTCTTCCCCGTCTACGAGAACTCGGCGACGGTGTCGACCATCTTGCCGTTCTTCGCTAGATCCGGCGTGGGTGTTGTCCACGGCGCCGTTGAATCGCGGGCTTCCATCCATCCGCGTAGTCACCCCCGGTAGTAGCCGTCCACACTGTGCTCAGTGTGGCTTCCGCGCACGAATTCCAACTGAGTAATCAACTACTCGAATATTCATACGGCTGCGGTTTGCTACCCCGCCGCTCCGACCTTGCCGTCGGCGTCACAAGCGATCGTTTCTAGTAATGCGGCAGAAGACTCGCCAGGCCGGCCGCTCGCCATAGGGTGTCGGCTATACCCGATCACCAGCACTTGGCTTTCGGGGATCGGTGCCGCCTATCGGGTGGCTCGGTGTCGTAATGCCGGTCGAGCGTGTGCGGGAAACTGGCCAAAGGACCAATGGTTCGACGGCCTCCGGTGATCACCCGCCGCGGCCGAAGAACGTCGTCGCGCCGCCACGACCGGATGGCGTTGTCGGCCAGCGCATCCCCAGATGGTGAGCCCGATCGGGCCGATGATGATCCGCCGGCGTCCCCGCGGCCACTGGTGCGAACCTGCGACGGCTGCGACAACGACATCGCCCGCTTCGCCCCTGCCGCCCAAAACCAGATCTACGTACACACCGTCGATCCGTATCGCAGTCCGGACCCGACACCACCGATCGTGCCGCGGACCGGCGGCTCGCAGTACCCGCCCTCGATTTGAAGCTGATGACTGGCCGGCCTTGCTGTGCCGCCGCCGCCACGAGAGCATGGAAGACGTCGGTTGCCGCAGGTTCCTTGGCTTCCGATTTCGGTCAACATCCGGCATGCCCGCGGTGCGGCGGCAGGCGCACCCTGCACACGGCGCACATAGTCCCTCAGTCGAGGACCCGGACGTTCGAACTCCATGCCGTAGAGCCGCACCACATGCATGCGCACCTGCGTCCACATCTCAGCCGGAACTTCTCGCCCGTGGCCTGAGATGGATTGTGCCGCTACTCCGTACGGGTTCCGATACGGCTCGACGTCGTCGGACGTTACGGCTGTTGACGACCGCCATCCGAGAAGTCAATGAATATGCAGACGTGACTGTCATACCCGTGGAACTGACTGGAACTGAATGTTCCCTGCTACTTGCCTGGCTGGCTGAGCCGCGTCCCTTGCCAACGCCGACTTCCTCGCAGTTGGGCCGAAGCTCGACTAACCGAGCCGTCGCGCCGCGACGGCTATCCGTCGAGCATCGCAACACCGTCGCGCCACGCGTTGACGACGTCCTCGACACGCTGGTACACGTGTGCGCGAGTCGATTCGCGGTCGACACCCGACATGAGCAGGGCGTCGTAGTCGGTGTCGACATGGCGGACGGAGGCAACGACGGCGAGGCATACAGCGTCGCGGTCCAGGGCTCGCCCGGCGGCGCTTCGTCCCACACGGCCGCTGCCGCGTGCCGCTGCATGAAGTGCGATTGCCTCGGCGCGGTCGACCGGACACCCCGGGAACCGCTCCCGGATGGCGGCGGCGAACTCACCGCGAAAGTGCACATCCTGATCGGCTCGGCGGCTCTGCTCGCGTGTCCTGCGGCGGGCGCGCAGGTCGGCGTCGGAGAGGCACTCCTGCGCGGCCTGTTCGATCGCGGCCGGCTCGGCCAAAATCCCTTGTCGCTCATAGCGATTGCGCCGTGCGCTCCAGCGCACCACAACGGCGGACAGTCGGCTGGCCTTCGTGGCGCGCCGGGTGAGCGCGGCATCGCCGGACGGCAGAAACTCGAGGTGGCCGAGGTCGGCGCAGTCCAGACACAGTGCACCCGCCTTGTCCATGCGAAGGAAGTCGCCGGTGTCGCCGCAGGACGCGCACGTCCACGCGCGGTGTGGAGAGATCACGATGATCCGTTGGGGACGGCGTGGTGGGCGATCGACGATTGGACCAGGGATGTCGGTTGAGCCCCAGTGGGTGCGGTAGCCGCGGTCGGCCTCAGAGCTACTGTCGGCGCTGAATTGCAGATCCTGGTAGTCCGCTTCCGACGGCTTCAGGCCACGATCTTCGGCCCAGTGCTGCAACGCTGCGAAGGCTGCCAAGACCTTGGCGGAGTCGACCTGCACGCATCGATCAAGCGAAGGAACGCGGCCCTGCACCCACCGATCGACGTTCGGCTGGGCCAGCCAGCCGAGACCGACGAGCACATCGACGGGACGGATGTATCGCCGTTCCGCAAGGAGTTCCTCAGCGATCCGTGCCACTCGTGTTTCAAGGCGTGCCATAACAACTCGACGTTACTTCTGCGGTGCGACACCGTGTAGCAGCTAATCGATGTCGACATCCCAGTTGATGGTGAAGCCCCCGTGCAGGACGAGATCGGTCAGCACGTCGATCCGCTCGCCAAGGGGCCAAGACTCGACATTGAACCCATCGTCGCCGAAGAACGCCCAGTTCAGGGAGGACTCGGGGGTCGTGCGTGACCGATAGAGGATGGCATCGATATCGGTCCACCAGCGTCTGGCGGCGTCGACAAGTCGATGGCAGGTGGCCCACACATCAGGATGTTGCCCGGTGCTGATCTGGTCGTCTATCTGGAGGACGTCGAGGTTCTTCTCGGTGCGGAGGTCGAGCACCCGCAGATTGCGGGCCGACACGAGGCGGACAAGGTGGTGCGTTCGGTGGTCGGCAGGAATGACGAGTCCCGTCGATCTGTATCGCTCTCGGAATGCGCCGACGAGCGTGGCCCCGGCGTACCGGGTACGGAAGGCGCCCGATTGTGGATCGAAGCGGGAGCGCGGCTCGGGAAAGCCGCTCCAGTCCCAGTCGGCGGGTCGGGTCGCGTCCACGCGCCAGATCCCGCTGCCGGCCGGAATCGATCGACGGCGCAGGCCGACCGGCCTGTCATCGGCGAAGGGGGCGAGGTAGCCGGCGGGAAGCTCAGGCACCGAGCGAGGTCAGCATCCGCCACGCGATTTCGGCGGTCTTGGGTTTACGCAGCGCCTCGGCGATCGAGGTGTTACCAAGTTCGTTATGTTTGAGGCGCATGATCCGGTCGGCGGCAAGGGGATCCGAGGTGAAGCGTGCTAGCAGCTCGAGTATCCGCGGTAGGTCTAGGCGCATCCGGCCGCCATCGAATTGCCAAGCAGGAAACCAGGTCTGGTTACCGAGAGCGCTGCCGATCAGCTTGCCTCGACTACGAAGCCGGTGAACCGCCTGAGGGGTACGCAACTTCAGAAGCGCCTGCACTTCCGGCGTCCGCATCGCACCATCGACGAAGTCCTCGACGAGCGCGGCGCGGCGCTGATCGCTCAGTGTGCGCGCTGCGATTCGCTCCAACGTGCCCTGTGGGGTCGTCGGGGCGGTGAGCAGCACATCGAGGACTTTTGCGAATCGCGTGTCCTTCTGCGCCCGAACCGCGACCTGATGAGCCAGCGGGGCAACGGCGGCGGTCACACTCAGAGCCTACTACCCGTCGCTTGATTGAAACAATCGAAACAACAGATCTGGGGATGGTGCACGGTTACTCGCCTTCCAGGCCGAGTGCGGAGCGCAGCCGCTGAGCACTCATGTGCCCGGGGGTGCCGTCATCGGCGGGGAAGCTGTCGAGGAGTTTGATCAGGTCGCCGCGCCGAGTGGGATCGTCAGCTACTTGCCGCGGCGTGTGACCGTCGAGTGCGGGGATGTGTTCATCAAGCCACTTGGCTTCGTACTCGCGGATGAACTCGTCGAGCATCTCGGCCACCTCGGGGTCGTCGGGGTCGAGCGCTTTCTCCTCGGGCGGCAACTGCGCCGCCAGTTCGGCTGCTTCTCGCGCGTCGCGAATAGGGCGTCGGGAGTCGTCGAGTACGCGCATGGTGGGGTCGAGCCGGATCAACGTGGCCAACACGCGATCCATCCGCTTTTCGCTGTTGGTCTCGATCCGCAGCGTGTCGTCGTCGCGCACCAGCGCGGCCCGAATATGCGGCATGCCATGGGAAGTGACGTGTTCGTGCCAGCGCGACGCCTCGCCATGGGCTCTGTCGTAGGTCTCGTCGAGAGCAGCCGCGAGACCGTCCGCATCGTCGACGCGCACCGTGGCCTCACAGATCGCCAGCGGGTCGCCCTCGGTATTGGTCAGCGTCGGCGGCGCAAACTTGCGACTCAGCTCGGAAACCAGCTCCGCCGGGTCGGGTTCGGAGTCGAGCAGCTCGATCAGCCGATCGCGCTCGTACAACGAGATCGGTTCTACGCCGCCGAAGAACTGCATGCTGTCACCAGCGGGTACCACGCGTGCGCAGATCAGCTGACCAGCCTTCAGCTGGCGGCTCGCCGTCCGTTCACGCACCTCGTGCACGTCGCCATTTCGTACGTCGCGCACGGTGATGTTTTCACCGGGGTTCACCCTCTCCACTTCGAACACCGACCGGTCCACCAGCAGCCATTGCTCGGCCAACAGCCGCTCGTCGTCGGGCAACAGTGACCCGCGCACCTCGAGAAACTCCGCGAACGCACCACCCTCGAACAGCACGGCGTCGATCACCAGCGGGTCAGCCATTCCTGCGGCCAGCGCCTCGGGAACGTCGTGCGTGTGGCGGTAACGCTCGTAGCCCACCTTGGCCAGCAGGTCTCTCCATCCCGCGATCTGCGCGTACTGAATGGCCTTCGCGTACAACCAGTTCACCCGCTCGGCAAGCGCCAGCCGCTCGCGCCCCAGATGGCATTTCTTGTATTTGCGGCCGGACCCGCACCAGCACGGGTCGTTACGGCCAAGGTCGCGGCGCGGCTCGGCCCAATGCGCCTGCAACAGCTCCACCATCGGGTGGTCCGGCCCGGCGCCCGCGCGGCGCAGCAACCCCAACCCGCGCTCGACATCGCCGCGATCGGAAGCGATGCGGGCCAGGTCGATCAAGGGCAGTGGCCAGTCGGGATCCATCGACTCGGCCGCCAGCAGTTCGCGCTCGGCCTCCTCGATGTCGCCGATTCGCTCGAGTGCCACCGCACCCAGCCACCTACACGCCACGCGTGCCGCCCGTGGCACTCTCGGCTCCAGCATCTCGGCGAACAGGCCCAGCGCGGCCGCACCGCCGCGGTCGGCGCCGACAGTCTCGGCCACCAGCAGCTCAGCCAGCAGCGGGTCGGCGAGTGCGGCCCCGAGCTCTCCGGCCACACCGTCAGCGTCGTCAGCGTCGTCAGCAGAATCTATTGCCGGCCCTTCGTTCGCCTCGCCCTCGTCGTTCGCCTCGATCAGCAGCAGCGACACCCGGTCGTACATCTCGACGAGCGAGGTGAGCGACAGTGCGTCGTCGAGGTCGAGGCCGTAACGCTCGGCCAGGAGTTCACACCGGCGCTCGAATTGCCAACGGTCGAAATCGAATCCACTGGGCGCGAGCCACTCACCGCGGTGCGCCAGTCCGTAGTCTTCGACGATCTCGATCAGCGGCCGCAGCGGATCGGTGAACAGTGCGGGGTCCGCGACACACGCGGCCCAGGCCGCCGCCGCGAAAAAGGTCGGTTCGTCCTCGTCCAGAGTCGCGGCCAGCCGCACGCCTGCCGTCTGCCGCGTGACGACGTCGACTCGATCGAGGGCGAGCCCGTCTGCGGTCAACCGCAAACCCACTGTGTCGCCTTCGGCCACGCCAAGCTTCGCCAGCGTGCCGGGGTCCAGGAGTAGCGCCCCGGCTGAGTCGATCGCCTCGGCCGGAATGTCCCGCTCCTCGAGCAACTCATCGTGGTAACCGGCCAGCACGACGCGGGCGGTCGAGCCGTCGGCGAACCGCTGGTACCGCTCGTGCTCGCAAAGGGTGGTGATCGGGTCCAGGTCCGGCGTCACGGTGAGCACCTCGTGGATCGACTCATCCGCGCTGACCCGGTGGGTGAACACCCGCCCGGCCAGTACCGCCGGCAGCCACACCCATCGGTCGTCGACCAGCTGCCGTGCCGGACAATCCATTTCGAGCACGTTCCATTGCAGTAAGGAGTCCGGATCGTCCATGCCGCGCTCCCGCAAGTGTTGCGTGATCGCGTCCTTGTGCAAGGGGCCGTGTTGGGTGAGTATCTCCGCAACAGTCGCAATCGCGTCGATCGTCGCCGCCACGTCGACCACCCTACGCGAGCGCCGGGCCCATTCGACGGGGCGCTGTCGCCGTTCTTGACCTGTGTCGGCCTCGTATACCGCGCTCTGCTCGGATTCGTGATCGTGGTCGCGTGGGAGCAGTTCTCCTCCGCGGAAATTAACGTCTCCAACGAGGCGTCCACTGTTGTAACGATGTACCGGCAGACCGTCGGCATGCCCGTCCCAGAGCAGACCCAGATGCGGGTACTGCTGCGCAAATACACGAAGGCGGTCGAGGGTCCCGAATGGGAGAACGCAATACGCGCCGGCAGCGGAACCGAAAACGCGCGAGACGCGCTCAACGAGATGTACAGGGTACTCGGCAGTGAGCAGTCCAGCGTCGCGACGAGCCCGGTCAGTCAGAAGTTTCTCGACCAGCTGACCACGAGATCTGTTGGCGTACAAGCAATTCTATCCACGCCCACGCGCCGGCGACCGAACGGTCTTGCGTCACAATCCGCGCTGCCGAAGCGGTCAAGGGGTCTGGGGAACCCCACAGCGTTGGCGGAAGTCGACCGAGGGTTGCCGGATGGTCTGAAGCTCGTCCCGAACCTGCGGATTGGCGTCTAGATAGGTCTGTACCTGAGCACTGATCTGATCCCTGGGTTGGCCTTTGAGGCTGGTGAAGAAGTCGTTCACGTTGGGGTGAAGGGTTAGGTAGTTCGACGTGTCGAACGTGACGCCTGACATGACGCGCGCCATCTCGGCAGCCGTACACGGCGGCGGAACTGGCGGTTCCGGCAGTGGCTGAGCCGCTGCGGTGCCGGCGGCACCGAAAAGCATCGCACCGGCCAGAGCGCCGGTGCCGATCGCTCCGATTACCGCGCGACGCCCGGGACGGGCTGAGGGCAACATGGCTGGCTCCTTCATCGGGTGATCAACGGGCCGTAACCGCTGACGGTTGGCGGCAAAAACAAGCTAAGCAGAATAGACCGCGACTTTTCTTGCAAAACGGCTGAAATCTGCGGTGACGGTGGGAAGGATTCAGCAATGCGGATTAGGCACACTTATCTCACCGCGATGCTCGCGGCGGCATCCGCCGCTCTGGCGTCCACTCTTGCCGCCGCACCACCGGCGGCGGCCGACTGTATTTCAGCCAGCGGGCCCGACCCCCTCACCCTGTGCTCGCAGGGTGAATCCCGGAAGAGCAACACATCACCCGTCCCTAGGGCCACTCCCTATATCCCTCTTGACTGTGATGTGGACTGGTTGTGCGACCAGGGCCTCGGCATCGCTCTCAGTGACTGAGGGCAGCGATCGATTGATCGCGACGCCCGGTACGGGATGACGCGCTGGCGCTTACCTCGGCGTGCGGGCTGTCGCCCCGGCTACCCGTTCAGGCGCTCAGGGCTGCTTCGTTCTCCGCGTCTTCCTCTTCGTCGGGGGGTACACGTAGAGCTGTCCGGCGCCTGCGACGATCCACATGACGCCGAACAAGCTCACGCCTTCGGAACTTGTTGTCGGGCGCGGCGGGCGCTAGGGGAATCCATGACCCCGGCGGCCGCGCGCCGCGTCCAACTCGGCCGCCCGCGCGGGGGCCTTCGGTCACGCGGTCAAATCGGACTGTACGACACCCAACGGCTGGAAAACGCTTGTCGCATATCGGCCTTCGCACCTGGCGCAGATCAAGTTACGGCTCCAGTCGTCGGCGTTGCTCGTCTCGCTCCACGCGATTTGCACGCCTTCCGGTCCGGTGTTCAGTCCGACCGCACCTTGTGCGAGTGTGTGCGCGACATTGGCGGTCGCCGCGTTCGTCACCGTGATCGGGATTCCCCACAGCCCTCGCGCTATCGGATCGAACGGCAGCGACATGTGCTCGATCGCGTTGACCGATGCGACCGCGAGTTCCGTTGTCTCCCAATCGGTTGGGTGCAGCACGAACGTTGCCGGCGGATAGCCGTTTGATTCGAGCCACGTCACGCTCTTTCTCAACGTCTGCAACACCGACGTCGAAAACGCTTGCGACTGAATGCCGCTCGTTCCGGCGATGTCGGCAATCGCCATCGCTTCGACAGCGAGTGCGAGCCCTTAGGCAAGTTCGTTGCTCAAAAACTGTTGCAACGAAGGCGAGTCCGCCATCCACATTCGCGGCAACGCTTCGGACAGACGCGATGACATCGAGCTTGTCTTCGATCCGAACGACGGTGTACGTCGACGTCGGCTTCACAGCGCCTTCGGCGGCAATCGCGGCGGCGTTCGTCCGCACACTCTGTCGCAGATACGCGACTGCGGCGACGTCTGCACCGTCACCGGCAACACCGACAGCAAGCTTGTCGGCGGCTGACCGAGCTGCACTGGATCGGCAACAAACTGCTGCGCGACGACGGCGGTGCCGGACACCGCGACGGCTTTCGCGCCGTATGTGCTCGGCGGCATGATCTTGTCCGCAGCGTCGGACGCCATCTGCTTGCCGAACGCGAGCCGCCGACCGTCACCGCCGAGCAGACCGGTCGACGACGACGCCATCGCGTTCAGTTGGCCCATGATGTTCTTGTGTCGATCATCCGCAGCGAGCTTCTCGTTGATCTCGCGGGATTCGGTGAGCGCCGAATCGATCTGCGCCGTTTCGTCGGCGGTCAGCTCACGCGACTCAGTGCGAGCTTTCTCGGCGACAGCGCGCGCCGCTCCGAGCACCGAATCACGACGCTTGACCAGTTCTTCTCGTTGATTCATAACCGAACGTCCTTCACACACACAGGAATTCGCCGAGTCGACAACCCGGCAGTTTCATCGGAAGGACGGACGGACTCCGGCGTGGCCGACACCGAACAACAACGTCGGGCGGCGGTTCCGTTACCGCTGGTCCATCCCCGTCCGCAAGGCCGATGACTGCGACGACCGCCGCATGCGGTCGGTCGGCACCCGGGTAGCTACTCCGTTGCCGGGACGGCTCGACGGTCGCCGCGACATCGAAAGCCCCACGGAGCAGGGACAACTCAGCTTACGTCGCGGCCGCGATTATCCTCACGCGAAAAAACGGTCAAGATCAGCTATTCAATGCATTGAAGAATCACCGGTCGCCGTCGATGAGTCAGGATGTCGGATCCGACATCGCGACTCGGCAGCGTCGGCGTAACGCTGTCCACAGGCAATACCCGCTCTGGATTGAACGCTGAGGGGCGAACGCCCGCCGACACGATCTATTCATCGTCAACGACGAGCCACCAGGCGTCAGCGCCGCTGAGCGACTTCTCGACCGCGCTGTGCAGCCACATGACGGTCGCGCCTTCTTCGCCTTCGTCGATCTGCACAAGCACCGTTCGGGCGACGACCGCGCACGCGAGACCGTGCTGCATCCACCGGTCGGCGGCGGCGACTCCCGCCGTGACGAGATCAAGCACTTGCTCATCGCGCGCGAACAAAGCGATGATCATGCGTTTCGCGCGCCGCAGATCGTCCGGCGCGATGCGGCTAGTCATCTTCGACGTGTTCGCCTTTCAAATCGGTCAAAATCGAGCGTTACCGCCAGTCAGCCCGACGTTTTCGACGCTGAAATCGTCGGCGAGACCGATGTTCGTGCCGCGAGTTGTCCGTGACCGGCACTTTGGCGCTGGCCTGACCCGGGCCCTCAACCTCAAGTGGAGATTTAGGCGCTCAATTTGTGCGCGAAAAAGTCGCTGCACCGGCGCGAGTCGCGTCGGCCGCTTGAGGAGCGATTTGAACCCCTATACCCCGGCAGGATTCCGAGAGCATTCGAACGGATTTGTGAGCTCGGTCTGTCGCGCCAATCGGTCGATCCACGCCTCGGTGAGCTCGGCACAGAACCCGTCTGCGCAGAGCATGCCGGAGATGTGCTGCTCGCAGTCGATGCACACAAACATGACGTGGCCGTGCGCGCAGGCGACCACGGACCATTGCGTGTCGCCGACGTGTACGCGTCGCTCGCAGTGCGCCGGGGGGATGTATACGTGGGGGATGTATACGGGGACATGGGTGTTCCCTTTCGGTTGGTGGTGACTGAACAAATGCCGTGACAAGATACGTCTGCGTCGGACTGCGACGCGGTCGTGTCGTGTCTGCGTTCAGAAGCGACGACGCGCCGCACGCGCGAAATCTGCGCCGCAGCTTCACGTCCCCTGTCCCTAACGGGACAGAGGGGAACGTGATTGCCGTGATTGTGTGCGTGATTGCGTGACGTGCGGTTTCGTTGAGAAGTGTGAATGGCGTGATCGTCGCGTGTTTGATTTCGGGTGCGCTTGGGTGCGTGATTGTTTGACGTGCGGTTTTGCGCAAAACGTGATTGACGCGTGATTGCTCTCTCGGGGTCATGGCAGCGTCCCCATCCCGTCGGCGGGAAACCACGTGCCGGGACTGCGCACGGCGCCGCCGCCGCGTTCACCCTCGACGTGTGCGAGCCGTCCGGTCGCGGTGAGTTTCATCAGCCGCCGCCGAGCTTTCTCGACTTGCCCGGTGCTCGGCTCGGTGACGCCGAAGATCGCCGCCGCAGCGCCTTTCGCGGTCAGTCCGACGAATCTGGCGGCGGTGACTAACTCGTCTAAGTCGGTGCTGTGGAAGATCGTCAGCATTCCGGCCTTCAATCCCAGGACCAGTGTTTGTGCAGCTCAAAGCCTATTTCTAAATATCTGTCCGAGGCTCGTGCGCAAAATATGCCCGAGCGGGCTAGGAACTCGGGTCATCTGAGGAGATAGCTACGACTACCTGCCTGGCGGCCGGATGTTGCTTCTCGAGCGCAGCTAGACAATTGGTACCGGCGCCTAAGGCGGTTTCCAGTTTAATGGCGTTGACTTGCCTTTACCTGCAGGTTTACTGGTCGCCGAGCTGAAGTGGTGACCTCTGAAAACCAGGAAGGTGAGGTGTTCCAATAATGCTTTCTCCCACCCCCAACAACGCAAGACTGCTCGTCGCGGTGATTGGCGCGAGCGGCGTGGTGGCGATCGGCGCGTTGTCGGTCGCGATCGGCCAGCAACAGGCCGAGCCTGCCGTGATGGTGAGCAGCGCCAACTCCACAGCGGCCGGTCCTACCAGCGCCACAACGACGCCGATGATGGCGGTGCCATTGATCAAAGGACCGGCACCGTTGCCTACCGAGGAACAGGGGCCCGCCGCGCCGTAGCCAATCCGCATGATTTCACGGGTGAGCGCTTGAGACAGCGCGCGCCTGGGCAATTGGCACCCCTGATCCAGCGCCTTCACAGATTCGTGCATTCACTAGCTCCCACCTGCACGTTTGTCGGTCCGCCGCGTCGATGGGCGGACCGGCTCACGACGACCCTGTGAATGCCGTTCCCCTCTCCCGGTTTTGGGAGAGGTTTTATCCAGCTCAGCAAACGCTCTGAAACGTGGTAAGGGAGGGGAGTTCGCAACTCCGCACGTCAGAAGGACGGCCCCGCGCCTGCGGTGGCGGGCCTCTCCCCCGCCACGTTGGACGAAATTGGGCGGCAAATCGGACCCATGGGCCGCCTTTACCGGATTCACCTGTTGGGTTCCTTGGCAGGATTCGGTAACAGACGGCCCGGCGTTAAGCCACGGCTCTGACCTGCGGAGATTGGAACCCATTACCGGCACTATTTTGTTTCAATCCAGTATCGCGCACCAGTGTTTATGCACTTCGCAGGCTGTTTTTAGTCTCACTAGACGGTCGGGCAAGAAGATATCAAGCCATTGGGTGAGCAGTCATCGCCATGGACCCTGGATAGATCGCGCTGAGATGGTGCGTCAGGTCGCGCCCGCTGCTGTCGCTTCGTGAAACTGTCCCCTGGGTGGGATCGACACTCACCGTCCCTCGGCGAAGTACCCGTCAACACCGACAGTGAAGTCGGCAGGGTGCACCGTAGAGACTGGCTGAGAAGTGACCTGGCCGTCGGCCTCGACGAGACCAGACTGCTCGGCACGGCGGAATCTTGATTCGCCTCCTCGGCCCGCCACCCAACCCCACAACGGGTGGCGGGCCGATTCAGGTTTGCTGCGTCGGCTGAGGCTGGCCGCGAGTTCGACAAGCTCGCCACCGATTTGACAACCCCTCGCGACTCGCTTACCCGGGAAGTGAACTTGGTAGTCAGCCTCAGCCGGACGCCCCCGTTAATTACGTCTCCCAGCCGGAGCCATCTGTTACCCAGTTACGACAGGTTTTCGCTATCTGTATAGCGGTGTTCGCGAACGGGGCGCTGCGGCCTTCAACCAGCCTCTGCTGACTACACCGTCAATCACACGAAGCCTGAGTCTCGCCAGTGCACACCAAGCTTCCAATTGGTTGCCCCATGCATCGGACCGCTAGATCCCCACGGTGGCGGGCCGACTGCCGTTTCGGATTCATCGAACTAGGTCAGGCGCCCACTCGTGTTTGTATGAGGAGGGCAAGTTCTTCCATACGCCGGGGGACTTGCACTTCTAGGTCTGCCCGCCACACAAACCGAGCGCTTGGGGATGTGGCGGGCAGACC
>Ga0207688_10000825_pt1 | contig 15504 bp, 11 predicted proteins | sample KBSMiscanthusM4_FD_184296 | JGI IMG/M metagenome (GOLD analysis project Ga0207688, IMG submission 184296) | Miscanthus rhizosphere microbial communities from Kellogg Biological Station, Michigan, USA - M4 (SPAdes) (version 2) | ecosystem: Host-associated > Plants > Roots > Rhizosphere ...
GTAATTAGGTTCGAACATACTTGTTTCGAAACATGATTATTTATTCTAAAGCAACGTCTGGACGCTGTCTAATTGACGCAGCCGACGTTGTGACTAATCGCACGCGCAACAAGTAAAACGATCTTCGCGCGATTACCGCGTTTGCATTGAGTCGCAAGAATCCGCGCGCGCGAAAGTTCAGGCATTGCCCTTGCGTGACAAAAATCACGTCGGTATTAAACAGCAAACGCGCATGGTCCGACTGCTAGAATCGACGCCCGGGCGCACCGCCCGCAAAACACAAAAAAGTTTCTACTTTTAAACGTTTAGGAGTCGCGCGCGACCGGCATCCGTTCGTTCCAATGAACAGACCGCTTATCGGTTGCACGTGGCAATGCCAACCCGGCGTCATTAAGATGCCACACGTCAAAGGGAGTACTCACATGCGCCGAAATTCTGGAATGACGTTGATCGAACTGATGATGGTCCTTGCCATCATCGCGATAGTCATCGCGGTTGCTTTGCCCTCGTATCAACGTTATCAGGTGCGCGGCATACGCTCGCAGGGGCAGCAATTTTTAATGGACATCGCGCAGGCCCAGGAACAGTATTTTCTGGATCAACGCCAGTACGCAACCGATCTCGGAGTAGGTGCGGGCCTGCTCAACCGGACTGTTCCGGCTAATATCGCCGCGCAATACACGTTGACTCAGCCGTTCAACGTCAACAACGCGGCAACGCCGCCCACCTTCATGCTGGTGCTGACGCCGAACGCGGGCAGCGTACCGGCAAATCAGGCAGATGGCACGCTCGTGATAAACAGCCTTCAGCAGCGCTGGCGCGAGGTCGATGCCAACCTGGTCTACAACGTCCAGGTTGCGAACGTCGGCGACTGCACGTGGGAAGCTGGAAATTGCACACCGCATTAAAATCACGCGCCGCGTGCGTCCGCCGCTCTCGCGGCTTTACGCTGCTCGAGATTATGGTCACGTTCACCATAATCGCCCTGCTGCTTGTCATAGGCGTGCCGTCGATGGGAGAATTCGTCGCCGATCAGCGCGTACGCACGGTGGCGTCCGATATTACCTCCGAGATTGCATTGGCGCGCGCCAAGGCGATTGAAACCAGCCGCCGCGTATATATGCAAAAGCTCGGTGTGAACTGGAACAACGGGTGGCGGCTTTATGCCGACATCAACGATAACGGCGTATACGACGCCGGCGTCGATCTCGAACTTAAACGCTTCGACGGTTTCAGTTCGGGGACTATCTATGCGTGCACCTCGCCGGCCGCGGCGTTTCTGAATCAGATCATTTTCCGGCCCGATGGACGTGTCGTGCGCACTGGTGCGATATCCACGAATGACGGCATCTACATTGTCGATACCCTGGGTGATGCCACCTCCTCCAACGACAAGATCAGGGGCATCCAGTTCGGATTATCCGGCCGTACCACAGTACTCAAACTGAACGGACAGGCCCTGCCGTGCATTGCCAACTGAGCCGCGGCTTTACACTGATCGAAGTCCTGGTCACGATGGTCATCCTGACCTTCGGTTTGCTTGGCATCGCCGGCCTGATGGCAAAAGGTCAGCGCATTGCTTTCGAGGCCTATCAACGGCAGCAGGCGGTGGCGCTGGCCACCGATATGGCGGAGCGCATCAGAGGTAACCGATTCCTCGCGGTCGCCTGCCCGCCGGGGCCTGCATGCACGGCATATACGATGGGCGCCCCGGTAAATACGCCGGTGGGCGATGGGCTTTTCTACGCCGACTACCGCTCCGGAACAGTAAAAGATTGCGCCACCATGGCCTGCACGATACAGGAGCTCGCGTTATACGACGTCGCGCTGTGGGACGGGCTGTTGAATGGCTACTCGGAACGGCAAGTCGGTGCTCTGGCGCCCGTCAATCTGATCGTGGGCGCCCGTGGCTGCATCGAAGAATTGTCCAATACGACCGGCGTCTGCCCGGCGCCGCCGGCCCCCGCTACTGCCATATTCAGCCGCACTCTTCGCATCAGCGTGGCGTGGCAGGGCAATGACGACACCGCCGCGCCGAACTCCGCGAATTCGAGCTGCGGAATGAATCGCTATGGCGCGGAAACCAAACGCCGCATCGTCACGTACGACTTATTGGTGTCGCAGCCGTGTCCATGACCATTATGAGATCGCTCATGCATACCCGTTCGAAACCTGCGCGTTCGCAGTCCGGCCTGTCGATCATGGAACTCATGGTCGGCCTCGCCATCGGCATGGTCCTGACGCTGGGTATGTTCACGATGATCGTCAGCACGTCCCAGTCGTTCCGGGTCAACGATGATTTCTCACGCATGCAGGAGAACGCCGTGAGCGCAATGCGCTATCTGAGCGACTCGCTGCGCCAGGCTGGTTTTTACGGCAGTTCCCAGGATACGACGTCGATGCAGATCCCCGCCGGCAGTGCAGTTGCTACTACCACCGACTGCGGCTCCGGCACGATAACCCCCTCAGTCGATTTCGCGCTCGACTTCAGAACGCCGATACGCGCGTACATGAATTACACCCCCCTCACAGTTAACGGCGATTTTCCGTGCATCCAGCAGGCCAATTTCTACCAGGGACCGCCGGTCGCGAACCCCAATCCGATACTCGTCACGCGCGGCGCGAGCGGCATGCGCCTGTGCTGGGCGATCGTGGCCGCAGTGCCCAATTTATCGCCGGCCTGCTCCAATACTGCCGCTCTGCTCACCAATCAACCGAATTACGCGACTACGATTTACCTGCAGGCCGATCCGTATACGGGCATCGCATTTTATGGCGCGGACTATGCGGCGCTACGCGCGGGAGCCACGGCGCGCCGGTACCCGAATGGGACCGACATGGAAATGTTCGAATACCGCGCCCATGTCTACTATATCCGGCCGTGCAGCCGGCCCGCCGGCGGCGCCGTAAATTGTACCGGCGCCAACGATGACAACGGCCGCCCGATCCCGACCCTCGTGCGGCAGGAATTGATGGGCAGCGCCATGACGGAGGTCCCGCTGGTAGAAGGTGTCGAGCTGATCGATTACCGCTTCGGCGTCGATACCAACGCCGATGGCGTGGCGGACGTGTACCTCGGGAATATCGTTACCGTGACTCAATGGCTGCAAGTGGTTTCGGTCAAGGTGACGATGCTGATTCGCTCGCCCAACATCAATATTGAATATGACGATAGCGGCAAGCAGTATGACCTGCTTGGCGACGGCGTTACGGCCCTTTACCGCTGCACCACGTCGCCGGCACCCGCCTGCAATTACAAGCGAAAGATTTTTTCCCAGACCATTCAGATGCGCAATATCGCGCAAAGGAGTGGCGCATGATCAACCAAATGTCAGGTGCCCCGTTTCGCCAGCGGGGCGCCGTGCTCGTCGTCTCGCTGATCATGCTTGCGGTGCTGACTCTGTTCGTCATTTCGATGATAAAAACTTCCATTGTGGAGTTGAAAATCGGCGGGGTAAGCCAGACTGCCGCTTCCAATCTTAGCGCGGCCGATTCAGCCATTGACAACTTCCTCGCGCTGAACAGCGGTCGATTCGCCCCGAACTGGCTATCCGCCGCCGGCGCAGCCGGCCCTGTCGCGGGGTCGTTTGCCTATAGCACCGCGGTGACTGCCTACAGCGCGCTTGGTGCGTCGGTGCAACTCGCCGGGGTTCAGCTGAGCTGTGGTGCACCGAAACGCGTTGGCGAGCAGATTGGTCCGAACAGCCTGCAGGCAGTCCAATTCGATGTCTGGGCCACGGCGATCGGCGGCACTGGTGGCAGGGTCGTTACTCACCAGGGCGTGCAGTCGCTGGCGCCCAGCGGGTCGTGTCCGTAATAAAGCGAGCGCCATGAGGGGCGTGCGCAATATTTGAGTAGATGTTCGTTGTGTACTACCAATGAGGTGTCACATGTATAGCTGCGAGTCGTTTAAAAAAATAATAGCCTGGACCCTGATCGCGTCGATGGTCAACCCGGCCCTCATCGCACCGGCGTTCGCGCGCGATAGCGACATCTATCTCACGACCCCGGCCGGCACTTCGACCGCTGAACCGAACGTGCTATTCATCCTGGGTACCAACGATCGCATGAACATCGCCGAAGCGTGGCGCGAATACGATCCGGTCACTTACGACTCGCACGCCGAATATCTGTGGAACGACCTTGCAATCATCAACACCGCTGAAGTCGTCGCCGAGAACGTCGATATGATTTCGACTGCGGCGCCGCCCGTCAACCCGTTCAGCGCGTGGGGTACTTGGTCAGGCGCACTGAATACCGATCGCCGGGCATTGTGGCAGGCGACGCTAGCCTACGCGCAAGGCACACAAGCCGGCGACCCGGGGCCGCGCAGCGTTTACCGCAACTACTGGCTGGGCTCATGGCATTACTGGGCGCCTACCGGCACGCCGACGACCAACCCGCTGCTGTCGTCGGTATCGTTCAACCGCTTTCTCGGCTTTATACAAACCGTACCCGGCGTACGCGGCGGCGTCACTTTTCCGCCTGCACGACTCCGAACTATACCGGCACCAATGATTTCCGCGGTTCCAATCGATGCACTTCGTCGCTAACGCAACTCGAGCCTTCGACCATTTTCGCGCCGACCGGGCGCGCCCTGAATGCCGGTTTCATGCTGAACCAGCAATGGGTACGGTGGGAACCGTTCCTTGATCTTCAGGCGGTCAATAATCCCGCTCTCAATTATCCGGGCAACCATACAGGCTCCAACGGGGCAGCCGTTAACACTTCGTCGGCGCCTACCGTAACGACTTTTTACCGCGGGTATGTCGACGGCGTGAGCGGGGCACCGACCAACACGACGACGACCGAGCCGACGAATGTGTATCGGGACAGCTGGGCCGACAACATTGGTGGTACGGGTTTCCCGATACGCAGACAGAAAGGCCCTATCGCGGCCTTGACTGCGGTGACGAGTCCGACTAGCGCCCCCAATGGCTCACGCAGTTACGCCGGCTGGACGGATCCCAAGGCCGATCTGGGCGGTTACGTGTTTTATGACTGGACCAACTATCCTTACCAAAACTACTACACGCAATCGGTACTCGCCTCCCTGCGCAGCCTTTACGGTTACGGTCTCGGCGCCGCCGGCGTGGCGCAGGTTCCAGCAGGCTCGCTCGCATACGAACAGTTCAGTGCCTGGCTGGGCAACCGCGATGGCGCGCCGGCATTCGGGCGTCAAGTGGGCATGCCAGGCTACTATGATGCGACCGTTGCGAGTTGCAATCCTACGGCGGGCCCGACGGTCGCTCAGCAGTGCATTCAATTCGCGAGCGGTGCGTCTACCTATGTAATCCAGCAGTCATGCACGCCGCAGGGCGCGGTCCTCAAGGAAACCGATGCGGCCGGTGTCGAGCGTTACATGCAAGCTAAAGGCGCGTGCAATCCGACGGGAAACGCAACCTGCTCGGTGAACGGCGTGAACATGCCGCTGGCCCAATGCACGGGAGCGCCGGCCAATCTGACGCCGCCGGTATGCAACCTGCTGACCGACAACAACTTCTACACCTCGTACGTCAACGCGAATTGCGATTACGGCGGCGGCACCGTCGTCAACGTCGGGACGTGCCAGTGGTCAGGGCGGCAATCAGTGTATATCGAAGGCCAGGGCACTTATTACTACGGAGGTACCTGCGGAGAAAGCGGTTATAACTCGACTCAGCCCAACTCATCGTGCGCCATAGGCGATAACGGCGTTGCTCCCGGCACTTATAACGCGAGCAAAGCATTGAACGGCACTTCGCAGCCGGACGTGGTTGGCCCGTACCCGTCGCCAACGCCGTCCAGCGCCACGACCACTCTCGGCTGCTATAACACGGTCGCCGCGGGATCTTATCGTTACGGCGGCAGCTGCAGCGGCGGCCAGGTATACCAAATGCCGAGATTCAACAATGCGCAGGTGCCAGGCTCTCTGCCAGTGCCGCCGCAGCCTAGTGCGACCGTCGCCGGACCGGCCCCCGCCCGCCAGCTTATCGGACCCGGCCCCAATCCGGTCGGTACACGCGCAGCGGTTTGCGCGGCGCCGTCAGGCGGCTCGGCGATCAACATCCGCAATTCCGGCAGCCAGACCTACAACCAGAACTGCAACAACAATTATTCCAACGTCAATACCTGCGTCGGATGGTATGGCACGAGCTGCCAGCCGTACAGTACGCCATCGGGGAACTGCCAGACGCCGGTCGTGAACAGCGTCTCCGCCGGCGCTATAGGCCGGTGGTATCAGGCGTATCAACTGACGGGACAGGCAACGACCGGACTCGTCCATGAGTGCCTGGCCGATTCGCCGACGCTGAACCCCGGCGGCGATAGCTATCCGACGGCGTTCATGCGCCAATTCGGTCAAGGCAACAACATACTCGTCACGACTGACGCGTCGACGAATTTGGCCGAGGCTTACGTCACGAGCGCGGCACCCGCGGCGCAGCGGTATCCCGCTAATCCTGCCAAAAACATTGACGTGTACTCGAACAATTATATGAACTTCCTGCATGGCGCGAAGGCGTGCCGTGACTCGAGCGGCAATCTCATCACCGCAGGCCCGCTGAGCACGCCGCCGGCCGGCGCCACGTGCAGCCCGATTGCGCGCAAAACCCGCCTGCAGGTGGCAAAGGACGCTTTATCCGGCCTCGTCACTGCGACCGACGGCGTGCGTCTCGGGTTGATGGTGTACAACAAAACCGACACCACGACCGCCAATGAAGGCGGCAACATCGTCTATGCGGTTCGCCGCATGGGCGCCAGCGCGGCCGACCTGCCCGCCTATAACAACCGCGCCTCACTCGTATCGGCGATTCAAGGCGTAGTCGCGTCTTCCCGCACGCCGCTCACGGAAACCATGTACGAGGCATACCGGTATTTCTCGGGCCGCACACCGACTTTTGGAACTTTGGCAACCGCAGCACAAGTCGGTGGTCAAGTATCCGCCGGCAGGGAAGCGACGGTCGGCACTAACGTGGACGACCCCAGCTTGTACGGCAATGTTTTCGTGACGAAAGCGAGCGGCGCCTACAATTCGCCGATGCTGAACAATCCGACCGTTGCCAATCCGGCGAACTGCCAGAAAAACTACATCGTCATGATCACTAATGGCCAGCCCGAGGAAGACGCCTCGGCGAACACGGCCATCAAGACCATGGCGTATGCCGCCGCCACCGGCGCAACCATTGGGCCGCGGACTGATTTCGACACCGCCGGCGCAACGCCCAACAATGCAGGCGCACCTGACTACCGGCAGATACCTACCGTGGTCGGCGGCAACCCGTACGGGCCGACTGATGCGGCCGGCACCGGCGCGGATGGCGGCTACGTGTGGCTCGATGAGCTCACTTACTTCATGTCATCGGCAGACGTCAGCCCGGGAGCGGCTAATTTCCAGTCGGAATACTCCAATTGCGGGAGTCCTTCAGGGACGCACGTGTGCGATACGCCAACCACGACCGACCTCATCACAGGCCGCCAATCGATAATTACCTATACCATCGGCTTCGCCGGAGTCAGTGCGCCGGTGGTGCAGAACGCGGCGACGGTTTCGGGGGGCATTTATTACATCGCGCAAAATGCGCAGCAGCTGCAGTCGGCGCTTACCGCGGCATTTATCGCCATCGCGAGTTATGACGCGACTACTGCCGCAGTTACCGTGCCGATTTCCTCGCTAAACCGCGGTGTCAGTTCGAGCGATATCTACCTCGCGTTCTTCGCACCCTCGGCCGCTTCGGTATGGCCGGGAACGGTCAAGAAGTTCCAGTTGAGCACCCTCGACAGCGACTGCGGCGTCGGCTCCGCTCCGTGCCTGATAGGCCAGACTCTGGTCAACGGGGTTTACAACATCGAGACCCACGATCCCATTACTGGCCAGGGCGTCGTCGATCCCACCGTAACCAGCGGCCCTAACGACACCAGCCATCCGCCGGGCAGCGCGTGGTACGCGAGTACCGTGCAGGACGGCTCCAAGCCGAACAAGGGAGGCACCGGGCACGTGCTCGTCAACACAGCAGGCTACACACCTGATCAGCGCAAAATCTATACCTACCTGACGGACAGTGTGGCGCTGCGCAACACCGTCGGGTCATTGTCGACGACTACCCAATTGATCGGTGCGATCGTAGGCGACCACAGCAACGAAGTGGACTTCAATACCAACAGCGCAAATATTACGAAGTGCCGATTGGGCGATGCCGCGCAGTGCGCGGGCGCTGGCGCAATGAGCGCGGCGACCCACAAAACGCTAATCAGCTATATCCGCGGTGGGAACCTGGGAGATGCGACGTGCACCGACGGTAGTACGGGTACCACTTGCGCGACTTGGTCGACCTGGCCGCATACCGGGGTCGAGCATTCCAAACCCGCGGTGGTCACGTATGACAGCACTGACGCGGTCAACGGGCAATACATGTTCTACCTGCAGACCAACGGCATGTTGACAGCCGTCAACACCCATACCGGCAAGGAACAATGGTCGTTCCTCGTCGAGGAGGCACTGGCGAAGATCGCGGGCATGCAGGCGAACGTAAACGGCCTCGAGATATATGCCGCCGACGGCGACCCGGTCGTGTATTACGACGACCAGAACGGCGACGGCATTATCAACGGCGCCGACCGCGTCTGGATCTATTTCGGCCTGCGCCGCGGCGGCAAATCGTACTACGCGCTCGACATCACGAGCAAGAACGCGCCGGTATTCAAATGGAAGATCACGAATGAGACCGGCACGGGCAAGATTTGCAACGGCACCAGCACTTGCGCCGCAGCCCCGGAGTTCAACGAATTGGGGCAAACCTGGTCGACTCCAGCCATAGGTAAGATCAAGTATCTGTTCGGTGCCACGAATAACCCGCCGGCATTGATATTCGGCGGCGGGTACGATCCCGGCGAAGACAGCGTACCGCCAAGCTCCCGCACCATGGGTCGCGCCGTGTACGTTGTCAACGGCAATGACGGGTCCGTGATCAAGTCATGGGGCGCCGGAGCTCAAGCCGGTACCTACCGGACGGCCGGCACTATCACGACCTACGCCATACCGTCCGCGGTGATGGCGATTAACGCCGACTTCGACAGCCAGAACTATCTCGATCGGCTGCTGGTTGGCGACATGGGCGGCAACGTCTGGCGTTTTGATATCGATGATCCGGTGCCGGCCAACTGGCGGGGATTGCATCTGGCGAGCCTCTCGAACAACCCGGCGACGGAACCGAAGCGCAAATTCTTTTTCCCGCCGGCGGTGGCGCTGCAAAATGCGACCGGGTTCGATTTCCATGCGGTTTATATCGGTTCGGGCGACAAGGAGCACCCGCTGCTCACTACCGCGACGGTGCCGGCAACCACCGATGACGTCATGTTCATGCTGATGGATGACCCAAGCCTGAACTCGGGAGGCGGCACGCCCAGCACGGCCGGGCCTTCGGCACTTGCGACGCCGATCACCATCGCGCCGTCGTCACTGTTCGCGTTGACGAATTCCCAGACAACCGGGGTCTCCGCGTCCAGCCTGATTGGAATGCAAGGTTGGTTCCGCCGCCTGGATCTCGGCGAGAAGGTCATCAACGCAGCGACTGTATTTAAGTTCCAGCTGACCGTAAGTCGACTGACGTTCGGCACTTACGCGCCGACCGCTCAACTGAACGCCTGCACGCCGCCGGGAGAAGGCCGGCTCAACGAAATTGATTCGCTGACCGGTGACTTTATTCAGCTCAACGGAACGTCGCTTCCGCCCTCCCGCTACTTCGCGGACTTCAAAGGACGCGGGTTCGTGTCGAGTTCACAGTCGTTGATTTTGGATACGGCAGCCGGCAGGCAGTCTATGATGCAGGTAGTCTGTATCGGGCCGTCGTGTAAATTCCAGCCGACCGGCACGCTCGGCGCCCCTACCAAGATCTACTGGTACATGGAGCCCGAGCAGTAGGCGCAGTCAGCGAGCTTAAAATCCCCGCCGCCGGCGGGGATTTTTTTGTGCTTGAATCTGGAAGATGCGGCCGGCGTCCGCTGCTATCGGGACGCGTCGGCAGCGAGGTTTTTCGGCAAAGGGAAAGTGACGCGCTCGGTGATGCCCGCTATTTCGGTCACGCCGCTGGCGCCGAGTTCCATTAAACGCGAGATCACTTCCTGCACCAGGACCTCGGGCGCCGAAGCGCCTGCGGACACACCGACGCGGGATGCACCGGCGAGCCACTCCGGCTTCAGCTCACGCGCATTGTCGACCATGTAGGCGGCGACATTCTGATTGGCGGCTACTTCCCGCAGCCGGTTGGAGTTCGAGCTGTTGGGTGAACCGACGACGATCACGAGGTCGCATTGCTGGGCAAGCGCCTTGATTGCATCCTGGCGATTCTGCGTCGCGTAGCAGATGTCGTCTTTCTTCGGCCCGACAATGTGCGGAAAACGTTGCTTGAGCGCTGCGATAATCTGGCTCGCATCGTCGACCGACAGCGTCGTTTGCGTTACGAACGCGAGATTTGCCGGGTCGGTGACCTGCAGCCTGGCGACGTCGGCAGGCGTCTCGACTAAGTACATCCCGCCCTGCGCCTGGCCCATCGTCCCCTCCACCTCGGGATGTCCGTGGTGCCCGATCATGACGATCTCGCGCCCCTGGTCGCGCATTTTTGCCACCTCGACGTGCACCTTCGTCACGAGCGGACAGGTCGCATCGAATACTTTGAGCTGGCGCGCGTTTGCCTCACGGCGGACATCCTGCGAAACGCCGTGTGCGCTGAAAATTACGGTGCTGCCGGCGGGTACTTCGGCAAGGTGCTCGACAAATACGGCGCCCTTCGCGCGCAAATCGTCGACGACGAACTTGTTGTGCACCACTTCGTGGCGCACGTAAATCGGGGCGCCGTGGATTTGCAAAGCGCGTTCGACGATCTCGATCGCACGATCGACGCCGGCGCAAAAGCCGCGGGGTTTGGCAAGCAGGACTTGCATGGCAAGAGGGACGTGATTCAAGGGAACGGATTATAACCCCGGCAATGCGGCCGCGCGAAGCACGGGCCCGAGGTTACCGGTCAAGCGGGTTTCGGCTCGCTACCCCGAAAGCTGTCCCACAGCAGAAGCGCGGCCCCGCACGTGATTGCCGAATCGGCAACGTTGAAAGCCGGAAAGTGATGACCGGCCGCATGGAAGTCGAGAAAATCGACGACCGCGCCGAGCCAGACTCGGTCAATTACGTTGCCGATCGCGCCGCCGAGTATCAGGCTCAGGGCAAAGCAGAACAGGGTCTGGCGCGGATGCTTGCGTAACAGATACACGACCCACACGATGGCGACGACCGCGATAGCGATGAAGAAGCCGCGCTGCCACCCCGACGCGCTCGACAGAAAGCTGAACGCTGCGCCTTTGTTGTGCACGTGCACCAGGTTGAAAAACGGCATGATCTCGATCCCCCCGCCGTATGGAATCGATTGCGTGATCGCGAATTTCGACAGCTGGTCGAGAACTACCAGCATGGCCGCTACCGTCAGCCAGCGTGTCATGCGTAGACGCGCGCCTCGCCGCTGCCGTAGAGATTCGCGACGCAGCGCCCGCATATATCGGGATGTGCCGCCTCGACGCCGACGTCGCTGCGATAATGCCAGCACCGCTCACACTTGCGCTGCGCGCTCGGATTCACTTTAATACCGATGCCGTCCAACGACGACTGCACGCCCGCGTCCTGTGCCCGGCCATCGTGCACTGTTGCACGGGAGGTTATCAAAACGAACCGCAAATCGTCGGCGAATGATTTGAGCATCGCAAGACTCTCGCCTTCCGCATACAGGTCGACCTCGCCGGCGAGCGATGAACCGATTTTTCCACCGACGCGCAACTCTTCGAGCAGCTTCAAAACATCGCCGCGCAAACCGCGCAATTTTTGCCAGCGCGAACGTAGCTTGTCTGCATCGGCCGGCACCGGATATTCGTACCACGTCTGCTCGAAAACGCTGCTTTCGCTGCCGTTCAATATTTCCCAGACTTCATTGGCGGTGAACGAGAGCACCGGCGCCATCAGGCGGACGAGCACCTGGGTCATGTGGTACAGCGCGTTCTGCGCCGAGCGGCGCGCGCGCGAATCGGTGCCCGCGGTATACAAGCGGTCTTTCAGGATGTCGAGATAAAAACCGCCAAGGTCCTCCGAGCAGAATGCCTGGAGCTTCTGCGCGACATCAAGAAACTCATACTTGCCGTAGTGGCCCGGCGACGCGGGCGCGCTCGAGCCCAGTTCTGAAGGGACCAGCGCCGTCTGCAAATCCGCCGTCATCACCAACGCGTAGCGGTCTATTTCCAGCCACTCGCTTACCGGCAATGCGTGTTTTGCCGGATCGAAATCGGCGATATTCGCAAGCAAAAAGCGCAGAGTGTTGCGAATGCGACGATACGATTCGACGACGCGCTTCAGTATCTCATCGGAAATCGACAACTCGCCGGCGTAATCAGTTTGCGCGACCCACAGGCGCAGGATGTCCGCACCCAGCGTATCGAGCACTTTTTGCGGCGCGATCACGTTGCCCAGCGACTTCGACATCTTGCGCCCCGCGCCATCGACGACGAAGCCGTGGGTCAGCAAGGCGCGGTAAGGCGCGACGCCGTTCAACATGCAGGACACCAGCAGCGACGAATGGAACCAGCCGCGATGCTGATCGGAGCCTTCGAGATACAGATCCGCCGGAAACTGCAGCTGCGCCGCGTGCGATCCGCGCAATACCGTTTCATGCGTCGAGCCGGAATCGAACCACACGTCGAGCGTGTCCTTGATCTTTTCGTACATGTCGGCATCCGCGCCCAACAGCTCACGCGGGTCTATCCGCTGCCACTCTTCGATGCCGCCCTGCTCGACTCTTTTTGCGACCGCTTCGATGAGCTCGAGCGTGCGCGGATGCAGCTCGCGCGTTTCCTTGCGGATGAACAGCGGCATCGGCACGCCCCATTGCCGCTGGCGCGAGAGCGTCCAGTCGGGCCGGTTCGCAATCATGCCGTGCAGGCGCGCCTGACCCCATGCCGGGTAAAAAGTAGTCGCCTCCACCGCGCGCAATGCCGTTGTGCGCAGCGCCTCCTCAGGCTTGGCGTCCTTATAGCCGGGCACGTCGTCCATGCCCGCAAACCATTGCGTGGTCGCGCGGTAAATGATCGGCGACTTATGCCGCCAGCAATGCATATAGCTGTGAACGAACGGCACCGCGTGAAAAAGCGCGCCGCGCTCTCGCATAGTTTCCACGATTTGCGCGTTCGCCTTCCAGATATTGAGCCCGCCGAAGAGTTCCAGCGACGGCACGTAGCGGCCGTCGCCCTGCACGGGCGTCAGTATTTCCTCGTCCTGCATCCCGTAAGCACGGCACGAGTTAAAGTCCTCGATGCCGTACGCCGGCGCGCTGTGGACGATGCCCGTGCCCTGTTCGAGCGTCACGTACTCGCCCAGATATACCGGTGAAAGCCGGTCGTAGAACGGATGCCGGAAATTAATGCGCTCCAGTTGCCTGCCCGTGCAAGTGCCGATGACGTCGCCGGTGAGCCCGTAGCGTTGCAGACAGGCCGCGCGCAGATCCGAAGCGAGGATCAAAAGCCCGCGCTCGGTGCTGACCAGGTCGTAATTGAAATCGGGATGGACATTGAGCGCCTGGTTCGCGGGTATCGTCCACGGAGTGGTCGTCCAGATTACGATCCAGCCTTTGCCGGCCGGGAGTTTGCTCAAGCCGAAGGCGGCAGCGATCTTGGCCGGCTCCGCGAATTCGAATCCGACGTCGACCGCGACGTCCTTGCGGTCCATGTATTCGACCTCGGCTTCCGCGAGCGCCGAACCGCAATCGAAACACCAGTTCACCGGCTTCAACCCGCGATAGACGTAACCTTTCGCGATGAGCTTGCCGAGCGCGCGTATTTCGTCGGCCTCATTCTTGAAATCCATCGTCTGGTACGGATTGTCCCACTCGCCGAGCACGCCCAGCCGGATGAAATCCTTTTTCTGGCGCTCGATTTGCTCCGCCGCGTAAGCCCGCGACTTGCGCTGCACTTCTTCCACCGACAGCTTCTTGCCGAATTCTTTTTCGATCTGCACCTCGATCGGCATGCCGTGGCAGTCCCAGCCGGGCACGTAGGGCGCATCGAAGCCCGACAGCGACTTCGACTTGACGATCATGTCCTTCAATATCTTGTTGACCGCGTGGCCGATGTGAATATCGCCGTTTGCATACGGCGGGCCATCGTGCAGCACGAACTTCGGGCGGCCGCGGCTGGCCGCGCGGATGCGCTCGTAGAGCTTGCGCTCCTGCCACGCTTTGAGCATGAGCGGCTCCCGTTTGGCGAGATCTCCGCGCATCGGAAACGGCGTGTCGGGCAGGTTTAGTGTTTTTTTATAGTCAGCCATTTTGTGCCCGGGTGTTGCGCGCCAGTGCCGCGAAATATTCACGCGTGTTGGCGACATCGTTCGCGATCGCGCGTTTCAGCGTCTCGACGTCGGCGTATTTCTCTTCATCGCGTAATTTGTGCAGAAAATCGATCTGCAGATGCGCGCCGTACAGATCGCGCGCGAAATCGAGCAAATGGACTTCCAGGCAGGGCTGCGGAATATTGGTAACCGTAGGGCGCACCCCGAGGCTGGCCGCGCCCGGAAAAGCCCGGGCACCCAATCCATGCACCTCGACCGCGAAGATGCCGGCCAGCGCGGGCCGGTTATGCTTCATCAGGACGTTGGCGGTCGGAAAACCGAGCTTGCGGCCTATCCCGTCTCCGTGCACAACCCGGCCGCTGATGCTGTAGGGTCGCCCGAGCAAGCGCTGCGCCCGCCGCATGTCGCCCGCCTGCAATGCCTCGCGTACCGCGGTGCTGGACACGCGCACGCCGTCTGCCATCACGCTGGTCATCGCGTGCACTTCAAATCCGCAGCGCGCCGACGCCTGCTTGAGCATTGCCAGGTCACCGCCGCGGCGCGCGCCAAAACGGAAGTCGTCGCCCACCAGGATCCAGCGCGCGTCGAGTCCGCGGTGCAGGATGCGCTCGATGAACTCTTCGGGCGCGGTCTTCGCAAATTCGAAGTTGAACCGACGCACGTACGCGCGCTCGACGCCAAAACGTTCGAGCAACTCCAGCTTCTCGCGCAGCGACGTCAGCCGGGTCGGCGCCTGATCCGGCGCAAAAAATTCGCGCGGATGCGGCTCGAATGTCATCACGCAAGGCGGCAGGCCGAGTTGGTACGCCGCCTCGGTGAGACGCGCGAGCATCTCCTGATGGCCGATATGCACGCCATCGAAATTACCGATGGTCAATGCAACGGGGCTGGAGGCGACAGCCGGAAGGGTGCGAAAAACACGCATCAAACGTCAGAACCCAAGCTAAAAGCTTGAATTCTAGCGTGTTTTAGCTGCTGAGGTCTAGGCGGAGAGCGGTATTGCGAGGAGTTCGCGCACGGCGTCATCTACGCTCATCGCATCCTGCGCGTCGAGTTCGCGCTGGAATACGCGTCCGATCATGAGCAAAGCAGGGTCGCCATGAGTCGTGCGCTCGCTGATCGAGCGCAAAGTATCCAACGTGGTCGCCAGCGTC
>Ga0207688_10000828_pt1 | contig 15500 bp, 14 predicted proteins | sample KBSMiscanthusM4_FD_184296 | JGI IMG/M metagenome (GOLD analysis project Ga0207688, IMG submission 184296) | Miscanthus rhizosphere microbial communities from Kellogg Biological Station, Michigan, USA - M4 (SPAdes) (version 2) | ecosystem: Host-associated > Plants > Roots > Rhizosphere ...
ACCGTGGCAAGCCGCGCTCGAAGCGCCTTCGGGTCGGTGACCGTATGTCGGGTCAGCGCGGCGAGCTCACCCGCGAGATAGGCGTCGAGGGCGACCCTCGGCCACTCGGCGAGCAGCACCAGCCCTGACGGCACCGCGTGCATCGGCGCACGCGTACCCGTCCAGTCGCGCACCTGGACGGGATTGTCCGACTCCGCCTGATCGATGTAGTGGATCTCGTTGCCGTCGGGAAGCCCGAGGCCGGCGTCCTCGCCCAACTCGGTCACGAGGCCGACGAGAATGGGGCGCGCTGCGGAAACGAGATTCCGTTCGGGCGAGGCCGCTGCGGTGAGGGCCTCGACGCCCGGCCCGATGCGCCACTGAGAGCCGTCGAAGCGCTCCACGGCGTCGACGTCCTCGAGCGTCGCGAGCAGTCGAGCGACGGTCGACTTCGGGAGCCGCACGCGCTCCGAGATCGCCGTGACTCCCGCCGGCCTCTGCGCCACCTCGTCGAGGATGGCGAATGCGCGCTCGAGCGATTGCACCATCGATACCGATCTCCTAGAATTCCACTGTACAGCACAGTTCCGCATCGTGGAACACGCACACATGGCCGACGACACCCTCGACCTGAAGACGCTGACGGACGACGAGCTCGTCGCCCAGATGCACGACGACCTCTACGACGGACTCGCCGACGAGATCGTCGAGGGTACGAACATCCTGCTCGAGCGCGGGTGGGGCGCGGACAAGGTGCTGAATGACGCGCTCGTCGAGGGGATGCGGATCGTCGGGATCGACTTCCGCGACGGGATCCTCTTCGTCCCCGAGGTGTTGCTTGCCGCCAATGCGATGAAGGCGGGCATGGCGATCCTGCGGCCGCTCCTCGCCGAGACGGGCGCGGAGCGCGTCGGCACCGTCGTCATCGGGACCGTGAAGGGCGACATCCACGACATCGGGAAGAACCTCGTCGCGATGATGCTCGAGGGCGCCGGCTTCGAGGTGCACGACCTCGGCATCAACAACCCGGTCGAGAACTACCTCGCAGCGCTCGAGGAGTACGAGCCCGACATCCTCGGCATGTCCGCGCTCCTCACGACGACGATGCCCTACATGAAGGTCGTCATCGACACGCTCAAGGAGAAGGGCATCCGCGACGACTACATCGTCCTCGTCGGCGGCGCCCCGCTGAACGAGGACTTCGGCAAGGCGGTCGGCGCCGACGCGTACTGCCGCGACGCGGCCGTCGCCGCCGAGACCGCCCAGGCTCTCGTCATGGCCCGCCGTGCTGCAGCCACTGCTTGAGCCCGACGAGGAGCGCGTCTTCGAGGGAGAGCGCCCCGAGGTGCTCGTCCTCGCGTGCGGGGCGATCGCGCGCGAGGTCCTCGCCGTCATCGCGCTGAGCGGCTGGGAGCACGTCACCGTGCGCTGTCTCCCCGCGAAGCTTCATTCCCGTCCCGAGCGCATCGCCCCCGCTGTCGACGCGAAGCTCACCGAGATCGCCGGGCGCTACGAGCGCGTGTTCGTCGCCTACGCGGACTGCGGCACGGGCGGGGCCCTCGACACGGTGCTCGAGCGCCACGGCGTCGAGCGCTTGCCCGGCGACCACTGCTACGGATTCCTGACGGGGAACGCCGCCTGGGAGGGGCTGCACGACGCCGAGCCGGCGACCTTCTACCTCACCGATTTTCTCGCCCGACACTTCGACGCCATCGTTATCCGCGGGCTCGGTCTCGACCGGCACCCGGAGCTCCTCTCCCAGTACTTCGGCAACTACCGACGGCTGCTCTACCTCGCGCAGACGGACGACGAGGACCTGCGCTCGCGTGCCCGCGCGGCTGCCGAGCGCCTGGGTCTCGAGTACGTCGAGCAGCGCACCGGGTACGGGGACCTCGTGCCGTCGCTGACCCGGTTCGTGGAGGCACCGGAAGCTGCCTGAGCTGACAGTCATCTGGTGGCGGGACATCCCCGCCCAGGTCACCGCCAAGGAAGGCCGGCGCTCCGCGCGCGCGCAGCTCTCCGACCGCTTCCAGGAGGCGATCGACGCGGCCGCGATGCGGGCGGGGCTCATCGGAACGGACGCGTACCTCCAGGAGTGGAGGCGCGAACCGCGCGACTGCGGCGACGATCTCGAGGCGGAGGTGAGCGACGAGGCCGCCTGGCTCGAGGCCGCATATCCCGACGACACGCTCGAGCGGCTGGTGCGCTCGGACGGGCGAGACTCATGACCGAGACCGTCGTCTCGAGCGCGACCCGTGAGGTCGTGATCGGCTTCGACCGTCCGTTCGTGATCATCGGCGAGCGGATCAACCCGACGGGCCGGAAGAAGCTCGCCGAGGAGATGGCGGCAGGCAACTTCGACACCGTCGTCGCCGACGCGATCGCCCAGGTTCAGGCAGGTGCGCAGATGCTCGACGTGAACGCCGGCATCCCGCTCGCCGACGAGCCGGCGATCCTCGCGCAGACCGTCGAGCTCGTGCAGCAGACGACGGACGTCCCACTCTCGATCGACTCCTCGATCGTCGCCGCGCTCGAAGCCGGTCTCGCCGCCTACCAGGGCAAGGCGCTCGTCAACTCGGTCACGGGCGAGGAGGACCGGCTCGAGACCGTTCTGCCGCTCGTCGCAAAGCACGGGGCTGCCGTCGTGGCGATCACGAACGACGAGACCGGCATCTCAGAGGACCCGGACGTGCGCTTCGAGGTCGCGCGCATGATCGTCTCGCGCGCCGAGGACCACGGCATCCCGCGCGCGGACGTCGTCGTCGACCCGCTCGTCATGCCGATCGGCGCCATGCGCACGGCGGGGCGCCAGGTCTTCCGGATCGTCCGCCGCCTTCGCGAGGAGCTCGGCGTGAACACGACGTGCGGCGCGTCCAACGTGAGCTTCGGGCTCCCGAACCGCACCGCGCTCAACGCGGCCTTCCTCCCGATGGCGATGGCCGCGGGCCTGACGTCCGCGATTACCAGCCCGCTCCACTCCGAGATGCTGCAGGCGGTCAAGGCCGCCGACGTGCTGCTCGGCAACGACCATCACTGTGCCGACTGGATTGCGCGCAACGGCGACTCGCCAGGCGGCGAGGCGGCGCGCGGCCGACGCGGCGGCCGTGAGGGACGGCGGAGGGCAGCGGCCGGATGACCGACGGCGACGCCCTCGTCGTCTTCACGCCGTCCGGCAGGCGGGGACGGTTCGAGCACGGGACGACCGTGCTCGAGGCGGCGAGGCGCCTCGGCGTCGATCTCGACTCGGTCTGCGGCGGCCGCGGCATCTGCGGCCGCTGTCAGATCGAGGTCTCGGACGGGGAGCACGCGAAGCACGGGATCGTCTCCTCGCAGGCGCACCTGACGCCGGCAGGCGAGCTCGAGGCGCGCTACGCCACCGAGCGTGGTCTCGCGGCCGGTCGCCGGCTCGGCTGCACCGCGTGCGTCACCGGAGATCTCGTCGTCGACGTCCCGCCCGAGAGCCAGCTCTACCGGCAGGTCGTCCGCAAGGAGGCCGATGCCCACCCGATCGAGCTCGATCCGGTCGTCCGCCTGTACTACGTGCAGCTGGCCGACGCGGAGCTCGGGGAGTCGATCGGCGATCTCCGGCGGCTGAAGGCGGCGCTCGCCTCGGACTGGGAGCTCGAGGGGCTCGAGGCTGACGCCCAGGTGCTGACCGAGCTGCAGCCGGCGCTCCGCAACGGAGCAAGCGCCGTGACGGTCGCCGTCCACGACGGCAGGACGATCACGGCGGTCTGGCCCGGGCTCCACGACCGCGCATTCGGGATCGCTTTCGACATCGGGTCGACGACGGTGGCCGGGCACCTGTGCGACCTCCTCACCGGCGACGTCCTCGCGTCCGCGGGCGAGATGAACCCGCAGATCAGATTCGGCGAGGACCTCATGAGCCGTGTCTCGTACGTGATGCTCAACCCCGGCTCGGAGCGCGAGCTCACGCGGGCCGTCCGCGGGTGCCTGGCGAAACTCACCGCGGAGCTGGCGCGTGCAGTGGAGATCGACCGACGCGAGATCCTCGAGGTGACGCTCGTCGGCAACCCGATCATGCACCACCTGCTACTGGGCATCGACCCGACCCCACTCGGCGGCGCACCGTTCTCACTCGCGGTCGACGAAGCGGTGCGCATCCCGGCGCGGGACATCGGGATTCCCGTCCACCCTGGCGCACGGGCATACATCCTTCCGTGCATCGCCGGTCATGTCGGCGCCGACACGGCCGGAGTGCTCCTGTCGGAGGCGCCGTACCTCGGAGACGAGGTCAACCTCATCGTGGACGTCGGCACGAACGCCGAGATCGTCCTCGGGAATCGTGATCGCCTCCTCGCGGCTTCGAGCCCGACCGGGCCCGCGTTCGAGGGCGCGCAGATCTCCAGCGGCCAGCGCGCCGCGCCGGGCGCCGTCGAGCGCGTCCGGATAGATCCGGAGACGCTCGAGCCCCGTCTACGCGTCATCGGAAACGACGCCTGGTCGGACGAGGCCGGGTTCGCCGAGGTCCAGGTCACCGGCGTCTGCGGCTCCGGGATCATCGAGGCGATCGCCGAGCTCCACCTCGCCGGTGTGCTGACGACGGACGGCACGATCGACGGGGCGCTCGCCGAGCGCTCCTCCCGCGTCGTCCCGGACGGGCGCACGTTCTCCTATGTCCTCTGGCGCGGCGAGCCCGAGCTCGTGATCACGCAGAACGACGTCCGCCAGATCCAGCTCGCGAAGGCCGCGCTCCACGCGGGCTGCGCGCTGCTGATGGAGCACTACGGGATCGAGCGCGTGGACCGGATCCGGCTCGCGGGCGCGTTCGGGACGCACATCGACCCGGTCCATGCGCTCGTTCTGGGCCTCGTCCCCGACTGCGATCCCGAGCGCGTCACGGCAGCCGGGAACGCCGCCGGGACGGGTGCGCGAATCGCCCTGCTCAACCGCGGCGCGCGCGCAGAGATCGAGGACGTCGTCCGGCGCGTCGAGAAGATCGAGACCGCGGTCGAGCCACGCTTCCAGGAGCACTTCGTGAACGCGATGGCGATCCCGCACGACGTCGACCCGTACGCGAGGCTCGCGCGGGCCGTCCGCCTGCCGGAGCGACGCGCCGCGAAGACCGAGAGGCCGCCGAGACGGCGGGAGAGGAGGCCGTCGGCATGAGTCGCCGCGCAGGAGGGAGGGCGGCCCGGCAGGCGGCGCGCCTGCAAGCCGTCGTCGAGAGCGTCCCGTTCCTCACCCGAACGCTCGCGCCGCTCGAGGTGCTCTCGGACGAGGGGCTCGCGCTCGTCGAGGAGAACGCGGAAACGATCCTCGAGCGGGTCGGCGTCGAGTTCCGCGATGCGCCCGATGCGATCGCGCTCCTGACGGATGCTGGCGCCGAGATCGATGGCGAGCGCGTCCGCTTCCCCCGCGGGCTCGCGCGCCTGCTGGTGCAGGCGACGGCTCCGCGCGAGTTCACCCAGCTGGCACGGAACCCGGAGCGCAGCGTCGTCTTCGGCGGCGCTCACACGATCTTCGCGCCCGCCTACGGCTCGCCGTTCGTTCGCGACCTCGACGAGGGGCGCCGGTACGGGACGATCGAGGACTTCCGGAACTTCGTCCGGCTCGCCAATGCCTCGCCGTGGCTCCACCACTCCGGCGGAACCGTGTGCGAGCCCGTCGACCTGCCGGTCAACAAGCGCCACTACGACATGGTCGCCGCGCACCTGACCCTGGGCGACAAGCCCTTCATGGGCTCGGTCACGCACCCCCAACGGGCGCGGGACACGGTCGACATGGCGCGGATCGTCTTCGGCTCCGACGTCGTCGAGCAGAACACCGTCGTCTTCAGCCTCATCAACGCCAACTCGCCGCTCGTCTGGGACTCGACGATGCTGGGAGCGGCACGCGCGTACGCGGAGGCGAACCAGGCGGTGATGATGACGCCGTTCATCCTCGCGGGCGCGATGAGCCCGGCCACCGTCGCGGCGACGGCCGCGCAGACCCTCGCTGAGTCCCTCGCCGGCATGGCCTATGTCCAGCTCGTGCGACCGGGGGCTCCGGTCGTGCTCGGATCGTTCGCGAGCTCGATGTCGATGCAGTCAGGCGCGCCGACCTTCGGCACGCCCGAGCCCGCGCTCGTCCTCTACACGATGGCGTCCCTCGCCCGCAGGCTCGGTGTCCCGTTCCGCTCGGGCGGCGCACTCACCGCGTCGAAGATCCCCGACGCACAGGCGGCGTACGAGTCGGCGAACACGATGCAGCCGACGATGCTCGGCGGCACGAACTTCGTGCTTCACGCTGCCGGCTGGCTCGAGGGCGGGCTGACCATGGGATACGAGAAGTTCGTCCTCGACGCCGACCAGCTCGGGATGTGGCACGCCTTCGCGAACGGAGTCGATCTCTCCGAGAACGGCCAGGCGCTCGACGCGTTCCTCACGAACGAGCCGGGCACCCACTTTCTCGGCCACGCCCACACGCTCGCGAACTTCGAGTCCGCCTTCTACCGCTCACCGGTGGCGGACAACTCGAGCTTCGAGCAGTGGGAGGCAGAAGGCGCCAGCGACGCAGCCGTGCGCGCGAACGGTCTCTGGAAGCGGGCGCTCGCCGAGTACGAGCCGCCACCCCTCGACGACGCGATACAGGAGGAGCTGGACGAGTGGATCGAGCAGAAGAAGGCGTCCTTCCCGGACTCGGACGTATGAGCAACACGAGCGCGCGGGTCACGGAGCTCCTCGGATCGCCTCGCTACGAAGTGCTCCCCTTCGGCGACATCGAGGAATCCGTGCTCGAGCACGTTCCGACTGACGTCACCCTCACGGTGACGGTATCGCCGCGGAAGGGGATCGAGCACACGCTCGACGTCGCCGAGCGGCTGGGCAAGCACGGGTACAGCGTCGTTCCGCACATCTCGGCCCGACTCGTCCGGGATCGCGTGCACCTCGCGGAGATCCTGCAGCGCGTCGACGCGATCGGCGCACACGATGTGTTCGTCGTCGCAGGCGACGCGGACGAGCCCGCCGGCGAGTACGGCGGCGGGGCGGCGCTGCTCGAGGCGATCGCCGAGCTGGGCCACAGGTTCGAGGACGTCGGGATCACCGGGTACCCGGAGAGTCACCCGCTGATCTCGGACGAGGAGACGATTCAGGCGATGTTCGACAAGGCGCGCTTCGCGACCTACATCGTGAGCCAGATCTGCTTCGACCCGACCGTCACCTCCAGCTGGATCGAGCGCGTCTGGGACCGGGGGACGCGGCTGCCGATCTACCTCGGCATCCCGGGAGCGGTGCCGAGGACGAAGCTGCTGCGCATCTCGTCGACGATCGGGATCGGTGCCTCGACACGCTTCCTCCGCAGGCACAAGGGCTGGCTCACGCAGGCGATGCGGCCTGGCGGCTTCGACCCCGACCCGCTCATCGACGGCTTGTCGGCGAGCGTCGACGACCCCGCAGGGAAGGTCGCCGGCTTCCACGTCTTCACCTTCAACGACCTGGCCGACACCGAGGAGTGGCGCCGGGAACGGCTCGCCGAGGCGAAGGAGGCCGTCGGCCTGTGAGCGTCGCGCAACAGGACTACTCGATGTTCGTCGGCGGGGCATGGGTCGACTCCGAGTCCGGAGAGCGCGTCGAGGCGACGAGCCCCGCGACCGGCGAGGTGCTCGGGACGGTGCCGAGCGGGACGCGGGACGACGCGCAACGCGCGATCGCCTCGGCGAACGCCGCACGCCGCGATTGGGCTTCTCGATCGGCGTTCGAACGCGCGGCCGCCATGGAGCGCGTCGCCGGGCTCGTCGAGGAGCGGCGCGACGACCTCGCGCTGGCGCTGACCCTCGACCAGGGGAAGCCGCTGCATGCGGAGGCGTACGACGAGGTCGACGAGCTCGTCGCGTACTGGCGCATGGCCGCGGCGGACGCGACGCGGATCTCCGGCGCGATGCCGCCGTCGGTGGATGCCGCCAAGCGCATCCTCCAGTACCGCGTGCCGCGGGGGGTGGTCGGCGTGATCACACCCTGGAACTGGCCGTACACGATGCCGGCCGAGGTCATCGCGCCGGCACTTGCCGCAGGAAACGCGGTCGTGTGGGTGCCCGCGCCGACGACCTCGGTATGCGCGGTGAAACTCGCGGAGTGCATCGTCGACGCCGAGCTTCCTGCGGGCGTCTTCTCCATGGTGCTCGGGCCGGGACCCGTCGTCGGCGACGAAGTGGCGGCCAGCGCGGGCACGCACGCGATCGCGTTCATCGGCTCGGTCGCGACCGGATTGCACGTGGCGGCGCGGGCAGCCGGTAAGGCGACGCTGCTCGAGCTCGGCGGCAACGGGCCGATGGTCGTGCTCGACGACGCCGACGTCGCGGCGGCTGCAGAGGCAAGCCTCGCGGCGTCGTTCCTGTGCGCCGGCCAGAGCTGTACCGCCGGCGAGCGCTTCCTCGTGCACGACGCCGTCCACGACGATTTCGTCGCGGCGGTCGAGGCGCGAGTCGAGCGCACCGTCCGCCTGGGCGACCCGTTCGCGTCCGACACCACGATGGGGCCGCTCAACAACGAGCCGACTGCCGAGAAGATGGATCGGCACGTTGCCGATGCGGTCGAGCGAGGAGCACGGGTCGTCACCGGCGGCGGCCGCGCCTCGGGCTTCCCGACGGACCTCTACTGGGAGCCGACGGTGCTCGCGGGCGTCACCGAGGAGATGGAGGTCGCGCGCGACGAGACGTTCGGCCCTGTCGTCCCCATCACGCGCATCTCGAGCGACGAGGAGGCGCTGGCGATCGCGAACGCGTCGCCGTACGGGCTCCTGAGCGCGGTCTGGACACGAGATCTTGCACGGGGTCTGCGCTTCGCCGAGGCGGTCGACGCAGGCTGGGTCAACATCAACGAGTCGACGAACTACTGGGAGAGCCACCTCCCGTTCGGCGGCCGAGCGGGAACGAGCTCCGGGACGGGTCGCGTCGGCGGAAGCTCCGTGCTCGAGGCGTTCACCGAGCCGAAGACCGTGGTGCTGACCCTCCACGACTAGAGTCTTGCCGTGACCGTCGAGATCTTCTACTGCCCCACCTGAAGCGGGTACGACGCACGGGCCGCGAGTCTCGCGGCCGAGCTCGCAGAGACGGCCGGCATCGACGCGACCGTCACACCGGGCGGGCGCGGACAGTTCGACGTCTTCGCCGACGGACGGCGCGTGTTCTCGAAGCACGAGCTCGGCCGTTTCCCGGAGGATGGCGAGATCCCGGCTCTCCTGGCCGCCTAGCCGTTCTCGCCGTGCCCCTTGCCCTTCCCGTTCCCCTTGCCCTTCTTGCCCGCGGCCTGACCCTCGTCCGACTCGTCCGCCGACTGCGTGCAGCGCGCCTCCCATCGACGGCGTAGCTCGTCGATCTCCTTCCGGTGGCCCTGGATCCGCTCGGAGCGGTCGAGCAGCGCGGTCACCCCGTCGCAGCGCCCCACGGCGAACCGCGTGAACGCGAGGTTGTAGCTCGCGTACGCCTCGTCGAGCGTGTTCGAGCCCCGCAACGCGACGACGGCCTGGCGGAGCAGGGGAAGCGCCGCCACGTAGTCACCGGCCTGCATCCGCGCGAAGCCCTCGCGCCCGAGCGCCGCGCCGTCGACCGACGGCGCCTTCGTCGTCCCCTCGGGCGGCGGCTCGGTCGACGTGCGTTGCGTCGAGGTTCGAGTCTGCGGTGACCCGGAGTCGTCGCCCGTTGTCGCAATGGCCGCGACCGCCAGACCGAGAGCGAGGACGGCGACGGCGCCGAGCAGGGCGAGCCACGCCCTCGATCGCCGCGCGTGGTGGTCGCGGCGATGGACGCGGCGCGTGATCGGCGGGATCGTGCGCCGGAGCGGTGGCGGGGCGACTCTCGTCGGCACGGGCACGGGCTCAGCCGGCGTGTGGAGCGCGTCGCGCAGACGATCGACGAGCTCGTGTGCCGTCGCCGGCCGTGCTGCCGGATCCTTCGCGAGAGCGGACTCGAAGACCACGTCGAGCGCCGGTGGGAGCGTGGGATCGACCTCGACAGCGCGCGGGATCGAGGCGTTGAGGTGCGCGAACGCCTCGGTCGTCGGGGTGTCGCCCGAGAACGGCCGTCGTCCTGTCAGGAGCTCGAACGCGACGACGCCGAGCGCGTAGCGGTCACTGGCGGGCGTCGCGGGCTCGCCCCTTGCCTGCTCCGGTGAGATGTAGCCCGCTGTGCCGAGGACCGTTCCGGGCTCGGTCAGCATGTCCGCACCGGAGGCGGACGCGATCCCGAAATCGGAGACGTGCACGTTTTCCTCGCGGTCGAGGAGAAGGTTGGCCGGCTTGACGTCGCGGTGGACGATGCCGTTCGCATGTGCCCGGTCGAGCGCCGCGGCCGTCTGCGCGAGCCACGTGAGAGCCCGGTCGCGGGGAACCCGGCCTGTCCGAAGTCGGTCGTAGACCGAGCCGCCCTCGAGATACTCCATGACGATGAGGGGCCGGCCGTCGTGCTCGGCTACGTCGAAGACGGTGACGACGTTCGGCGCAGCCGAGAGCCGCGCGGCGGCCAGCGCCTCGCGGCGGAAACGGGCGCGGGCCTCGTCCTGCTGGGCGTAGCGATCCGCGAGAACCTTGACCGCCACCGACCGCTCGAGCGCGGTGTCGGTCGCGCGGTACACCTCGCCCATCCCTCCTCGAGCGACGAGGTCGGGAGAGGCGTATCTCCTCGGAAGCACGTCGCGGGCGATCTGGAAGGTCTACCCGTTTGGCGTCACCGGCACACCCCTCATCGGAGGAGAAAGCCGTCGCCGAGCGGATCGTCCGGGTCGAGCGTGAACGCATGCTCGCCCGTGCGGAAGGCGCTTCCCTCGACCTCGGTGATCACCGCGGGAATGCCCGCGACCTCGTCGTCACCCACGACCCGAGCCGTGAAGGCAGTGCTCACGATGCTCAGATGCAGGAGGTCCTGGCCGCGGCCGAGACGACCCGAGCGGTCGAGGAGCGCGAGCCGCGCCGACGTGCCGCTCCCGCACGGCGAACGGTCGACCTCGCCGTCAGCGAACACCGTCACGTTCCGTTGCGTCAGCGGGTCATCGCCCTCCTCCTGCCAGAAGATGACGCCGTAGACGTCTCGCAGCTCCGGCTCGACGGGATGGACGATCGACTGCCACGCCTCGAGTTCGCGCTTGACCTCACGTCCCAGATCGATGAGGCGCGGGAGCTCGGCGGGATCGACGCGCTCCTCGACCGACGCGTAGAAGGCGCCCCCGAACGCGACGTCCACCTCGCGGCCTCCGAGCTCGACGCCCTCTGCCCAGACGAACGACGGCACGTTGCGGAAGCGGACCGAGCGGACGCGGCCGTTCTCCACCGTCGCCCAGGTCTCGAGCCGGCCGGACGGCACGTCGACGACGACGTGGGTCTCACCTTCGCGCCGCTCGACGACGCCTTCGTCGAGTGCCCAGGTGACGAGCGCGATCGTCCCGTGCCCGCAGGCCGTCGAGTAACCGGCGTTGTGGAAGAAGACGACACCGAGGTCGGCGCCGTCATCGTTGGGCTCGACGACGAAGCAGCCGTACATGTCCGCATGCCCGCGCGGCTCGTGGACGAGGAGCCGCCGCACATGGTCGAGCTGCTCGAGCGCGTCCCGACGCTTGTCCAGGATCGTCGTGCCGCGTGGCGGCTCGATGCCGCCCGTGACGATCCTGAACGGCTCACCCGCAGTGTGGTAGTCGACCGTGCGGATCTCCACCGCCCGACCCTAGACGAGCCGGAGCAAGCGGGGATCCGTCGTCGGGCGTGGACCCCCGGTGCCCCGTGAGTCGAGTACCGCCCGGCAGAGAGCTGCCGAGACGGTGTTGGTGGCCCATCGTGTTCGCCGTTCGGGCGACGTCTCCTACTACGCCCCCTTGAAGTCGGGCGGACGCTTCTCGAGAAACGCGGCGACTCCCTCGGCGAAGTCCTGCGTCTGCGTCGCTGCCTGTTGCAGGCTGGCCTCGAGGGTGAGCTGCTCCTCCATCGACGCCGTGTGCGCATGCTCGAAGAGCTGCTTCGTCATGGCGACCGCACGCGTCGGAAGGGCCGCGTACCACGCTGCGAGCTCCGCCACGCGCGCTCCGAAGCCATCACCGGCGACGACCTCGGAGACGAGCCCCCACTCGAGCGCCTCGTCGGCGACGACGCGCCGGTTCGAGACCATCCACTCGAACGCGCGCCTGAAGCCGAGCAGACGATGGATGAACCACGTGCCGCCGGCGTCCGGCACGAGCCCGATCCCGATGAAGCCCGGGACGAAGTTCGCGTCAACCGAAGCGACGCGGACGTCGCAGGCGCAGGCGAGCGACAGGCCGGCTCCGGCACACGGGCCGTTCACCGCAGCGATGACCGGCTTCTCGAGGGCACGGATCGCGCGGATGTTCGGGTGGTACGTCTCCTCGAGCGCTGCTCCTACGCCACCGGGAAGCGAGGAGAACTCGCGTAGGTCCTGGCCCGAGCAGAAGCCACGCCCCGCGCCCGTGATGACCACGGCGCGCACGCCCGGATCCGCGGAGTCGGCGAGCGCCGCCGCGAGCCCCTCGTGCATTGCCCGGTTGATCGCGTTGTACGTGTCGGGTCGATTGAGCGTGACCGTGAGGACGGCACCGTCGCGCGTGGTCAGCACCTCGTCGGCCATCGCTACTCCTTTCCCCGCTCGAGAAACGCGCGCACTGCGTCCTGCGCCTCGCTTCCCAACATCGACATCGCAAGCCAGTCGCGTGCATGACCGACGGTCTGATGCCAGGCAAGGTCGCGCCAGACGTTCAGCTGCTGCTTCGCGTAACGGGTCGTCTGCGGAAGCCGCGCGGCGAGCTTCTCGACCCACTCGTCGACGACCGCGTCGAGCTCGGCTTCCGGCACCGCCCGATTGACGAGCCCCCACTCCTCCGCCTGCGCCGCGGGGATCTCGTCGCAGAGGAAGACGATCTCGCGCGCGCGGCGATCGCCGACCATCAGCTGCAACCACTGGGTCGCGCCGCCCGCGGGCACCGACCCGTGCTGGAGCCCGACGTGGCGGATGAACGCCGTGTCGACCATCACCGCGAGGTCGCAGGCCATCTGCAGCTCGTTGCCGCCGCCGACCGCGATGCCGTTCACGCGCGCGATCGTGGGCTTGCCGATCTCCCGGAGGCGATCGTGCATGTCCTTGAACGCTCCGAACCATTTCCAGTACTCGCTCGAGTTTCCGAGGAGGTCCTCGTCCCACGAGCGCAGATCGGCGCCGACACAGAACGCCCGGCCGGTGCCGGTGACGACGACGGCCCGAATGTCGTCGTCCCACGAGGCGTCCTCGCAGGCGCGCGCGATCTCACGGAGCATCCGGAAATCGAACGCGTTCAAGACCTCGGGTCGATCGAGACGGATCGTCGCGCGCGGCGGCGCCTTCTCGTACACGATCTGCTCGAACCCGAGCTCCGCGGGATCGAGCGGACGCGGATGTGTGGGCTCCGTCACTCGACCTCGACGAAATGGACGGTCATGGGGATGCCCATGGCCATCGCGTCCTTGCCCGCCGCGGCGAACGCTTCCGAGTTGGCCGCGGCCTTGAACGACTCCATGTCGTCCCACTCGAACTCGGCGACGTACCTGAACGACGGCTCGCCGAAGGGAGAGCCGAAGACCTTCCCGTGGCGGAACGCGGCGCATTCGACAAGGGCGGTGTACTCCGCGTTGTGCTGGGCGTAGCGTTCGGGGTCGGGCTCGGACTCGTACTGGACGATCGCTCGAATCACGTGCGCGCTCCTTCGTCGATGACGCCGGGGAGCGTATAGCGTCCTCGCCGTGAGCTCGACCGCTTTCGCCGCCGTGCTCGCCGCCGCGGCCGGGCTCGCCGGTGCCGTGCAGATCGCCGTTCAGGGACGCCTGAACGAGCGCGTGGGAAGCATCGAGGCGGCTGCCACGGCCTCGGTGATCGGAGCCGTTCTCGCGATCGTGGTGCTCCTCGCCGCCCGCCGCTCCCTCGCCGGCGTCGGCGACGCCGTCGCCGGGCCGAAATGGCAGCTCCTCGGCGGCGCGATGAGCATTCTCATCATCCTCTCGATCACGATCGCCGGGCCGAGGATCGGCGTGGTCGCAACGACAGCGTTCCTCATCGCGGCCCAGTTCGCGCTCGCGGCCGTCATCGACCGCTTCGGCTGGTTCGGCGTCGACCGGGTCGCGCTGACGTGGCCGCGCGGGCTCGGGCTCGTACTGCTGGTCGTCGGCGCCGCGCTCACTTTACGGCGTTGAGCGGGACGCTCGACGGCCTCGAGCCCGCGCTCGTCTGGCAGCGCTTCTCCGAGCTGACGCGGCTCGCGCGACCGTCGAAAGAGGAAGGACCGGCGCGCGACCACGTCCTCGCCTGGGCGCGTGCGAGGGATCTCGAGGCGGCGACGGATGCCGAGGGAAACGTCGTCGTCCGGGTTCCGGCAACCGGCGGATGGGAAGCTGCTCCCGTCGTCGTCCTGCAGACCCACCTCGACATGGTGTGCGAGCGAGATCCGGACTCACCGTTCGATCCCCGCGAGGGTCGGATCGGCGTCCTCGTCGAAAGCGACTGGGTGCTCGCCGACGGGACGACGCTCGGGGCGGACAATGGGATCGGCGTCGCGATCACCCTGGCAATCGTGGACGACGCAGCCCTCGAGCACGGGCCGCTCGAGCTTCTCTTCACGGTCTCGGAGGAGCAGGGGCTCGACGGCGCAAAGGCGCTCGACGCGACTCTCGTCTCGGGCCGGCTGCTGATCAACATCGACGGCACGAGCGACGGCGCGCTCACGGTCGGCTGCGCCGGGAGCGACCACACGACACTTCGCCTGCCGCTGTCCATGGGAGCGATCCCGACGGGCGCGACGGTGCTCCACATCGAGCTCTCCGGCGGAAAAGGGGGCCACTCGGGCGAGGACATCACCGCGGAGCGGCTGAACGCGCTCAAGGGGCTCGGCCGGATCCTCACGGCGGCCTTCGATGTGTCGAGGTTCGGGCTCGTGAGCTTCGAAGGCGGCGTGAGCCGCAATGCGATCCCGCGCGAGGCGCAGGCGATCGTCGCGGTGGACGACGCGGCCCCGTTCGAGCAGGCGGCGGAGACCGAGCTCACGGGGCTGCGGGCGGACCACGCGGAGGAACGCATCACCCTGTCGTGTGAGCCGGTCGAGGCCGATGCGGTCGCCGACACCGCTTCGACCCGTCGAGCGCTCGATCTGATGTCGGCGATCCCGACCGGAGTCGTCGCGATGTCTCCTGGGATCCCGGACGCCGTCGAGACGAGCACCAGCCTCACGGTCGCGCGAACCGCGTCGGGTGAGCTCCGGCTCTCCTCGATGGCACGAAGCTCGAACGCGGCTGCCCTCGACGAGTTGCTCGAGCGGATGCACGAGCTCGCGCGCGAGAGCGGTGCATCGATCGACATCCGCCGCTCGTACCCGCCGTGGGAGCCGCGGCTCGACTCGGCTCTCCTCCGGACTGCCACCGCGACGTTCACGAGGGTCTTCGGGACCGAGCCGGACCTGACCGTCGTCCATGGCGGTCTCGAGTGCGCCGTACTCGGACAGAAGCTCGATGGCGTCGAGATGATCTCGATCGGGCCCGAGATCGTCGGCCCGCACGCACCCGGC
>Ga0207688_10000830_pt1 | contig 15490 bp, 14 predicted proteins | sample KBSMiscanthusM4_FD_184296 | JGI IMG/M metagenome (GOLD analysis project Ga0207688, IMG submission 184296) | Miscanthus rhizosphere microbial communities from Kellogg Biological Station, Michigan, USA - M4 (SPAdes) (version 2) | ecosystem: Host-associated > Plants > Roots > Rhizosphere ...
AAGCCGCGAGCGGCCGATCGCAGGCCTGCACGTTCACCACTCGGACGACGAGGCCTGGTACGTGCTGGAGGGCACGCTCGGGTTCCGCGTGGGTGACGACGAGGTGCAGGCGGGTCCCGGCGCGGCGGTGTTCGTGCCGCGGGGAACGCCGCATTCGTTCTGGAACGCGGGTGCCGGTCCGGCCCGCTACGTGCTCGTGATGCCGCCGCGGCTGAAGGCGCTGGTCGAGGCGCTGCACGCTCCCGGCGCCGGCGACTTCGCGGCCATCTTCCGCGAGCATGCGTCCGAGCTGCTCTAGCGGTCGCGGCGGATCCGGCTCAGCCAGCCGCTGCCGGGATCCTCTTCCGGCTCGACCCCGTCCTCGACCACGACCAGCTCGCGCAGCGCCGCGATCGACAGGCCGGGCTGCTCACTTGGCTCCTGGCCACCGGACAGCACTCGGTCGATCTTGGCGATACTGTCGTTGTCGACGTGCAGGAACCGGCAGCCGACCACGGTGTGTCCCGGCTGGTGAGCGGGTCGCACGGAGGCCACGCGCACCTCGCCGTTGATCGAGTCGGCGAAGAAGCGTCCGTGGAACATGAGCCGGTCGCCGACCCGCAGCACCCGGGCGGTCGTGAAGGCGACGCCGGTGCGCGAGAGGTCGTCGAGCGTGCCGTCCACGCGATCGCGGTCAACCACCTCCTGGCAGTTGACCGCCTCCAGCCAGGCGACGCCGCCGATCGGCACACGCTCGGCCGCCCGCCGGCTCTCGTCCACCTGGATGGCGCCGGGCACGAGCTGCACCATCGCAAGATCCTGGGTGTGGTAGCTGGCGTCCTCGACGTTCAGGTGCAGCTCCCACGGCCGCGCGTCCGGGCCGACCACCCGGCCGGTCAGCGTCATGCCGGTGGCGACGGACAGGCGCGGCGCGGTGACCGTCGCCCGCTCGCCCTCGAGCGAGATCAGATGGATGCGCAGGATGCCGCCGCCGTGGAGCTCCAGCTCCACGTCGCGCTTGGTGAACAGCAGCGACATCGCATCGGTTCGCGAGAGTGTCATGGTCCCCGGTATCGGCCATCCGGCGCCGATGCCTTAGCGATTGAGGAGTGTCGGCGGCTACAGGAACGTCGCGATGATCGCGATCGCGATCGGCACGACGAACCAGGCCAGCGCCGTCAGCGCGATCGCGGCCGCCGCGATCGCCGCGCTGTCGTCCCGGGGCGGGTTGCCGCAATGACCGATCGTCTCGTACAGCGCCGCCAGCGACGGGTCGAGCGTCACCTTGATGCGGCGGTGGGCGAGACCGGCGCCCTGCAGCAGCACCCACGCCAGCAGGGCGAACACGATCGCCAGGATCACACCCAGCGACACGATCAGCAACGGCCCCTGACCCTTGACCGCGCCGAACTGGCGCGCGATCGACGCCAGCACCGGCACCGCTGCGCCGCCGATCAGCACGGTCGGCAGCGGCAGGCTTCCGCCCTTGTATCCGAGCGTCAGGCGATCGGCCTGGATCCGCGCCCGCGCCAGCATGCGGCGCTCGGCGCTGGCCGTCTGCGACTGGCTCTCCCGGCGCGCGTACAGGCGAGAGAGCGCGTGCACGACGTTGGAGACGTGGCCGCGCACGATCGTGCGCGCCACGAACTGCACGGCCCCGCCGGCGGCTCCCGAGAACGGGCCCAACCGGCGCAGCACCGGATGCTTCCAGCCGTCGCGGTCAAGCACCTCCAGCGCCCGCATCACCAGGCGGTGGCTCTGCTCGAACCGATCGGGGTGCGCGAGCGGACCGGCGGCGGCGATCTCGCCCAGCAGGACGGCCTCTGTGCGCGTATCGACGCCGATCTCCGCCAGCGCCCGCTCGGCGGCCTCATCGGGGTCTCCGCTCAGCAGCTGGAAGGTGGTGGCCAGCTGCTGGGTGACCTCGTCCAGGATCAGGTGGTCATCGGGGAGCTGACCCGGGGTGTCCATTCCCGCCTACGGTAGCGACCGGCCCGGCGGGCGCGGCGGCGGCCGGTTAACCGTTCCCTAACGGTCAGACGTTGCGTGGTTAGTGAATATTCACTAATCTGCCGTCATGGCCGTGGCACCGAGACAGCGACTGACCCGTGATGAGCGGTACGAGACGATCCTTGCGGCTGCCCGCACCGTCTTTGCGCGGCATGGCTACCACCGCGCCGGCACCGCCGAGATCGCCCGCGCGGCCGGCTGCTCGGAGCCGATGCTGTACAAGCACTTCCCCTCCAAGCAGGCCCTGTTCGCGGCCGTGCTGGTCGACGCAACCACCCAGCTGAAGGAGCGCATCCACACCATGCTTGACGGCTGCGACAACGGCCTCGAGCAGATGGTGATGATGGTCGGGGACCTCTCGCACGATCCGGTCATGATCGAGGTGTCGCGCCTGCGGATGCTTGCGATCACCCTGGCCGACGATCCCGTGATCAAGCGGGCGCTCGCTCAGAGCGTGACCGAGATGCGGCGGCGGGTGGTCAGCTCGGTCACCCACATGCAGGAGATGGGCACGGCCCGCTCCGACATCGATGCCGATCAGATCGGCTGGCTGTGGCTGGGCTTCGTGCTCGCCGCCGGCTTCCGGATGGCCCTCGAGGGGCCGGAGGTCGCAGACCAGCTGCCCAAGATTCCACAAACGCTGCTCGCTCTGCTGCAGACGAATCCCCAGGAGGTGGATGGATGACCAAAGACCATCCAAACCACAAGTGGTGGACGTTGTTCGCCATGTGTTTCGCCCTGTTCATGATCATGCTGGACAACACGGTGGTGAACGTCGCGCTGCCGACGATCCAGCGTTCGCTCCACATCACGAACCCCGAGAACCTCGAATGGACGGTCAACGGCTACGTGCTCACGTTCGCCGCGCTGATCCTGCTCGGCGGCAAGCTCGGTGACCGCTTTGGCCGAAAACGCATCTTCCTGGTCGGCCTCGCGATCTTCACGATCGCGTCGGCCGCGTGTGCGCTGGCCACCTCCGACACCCAGCTGATCGCGTTTCGGTCGCTGCAGGGCGTCGGCGGCGCGCTCCTGAACCCGTTGTCGCTGTCGATCCTGGTGTCGGCCTTCCCGCGCAAGCAGCTGCCGACCGCGATCGGTGTCTGGGCCGGCATCTCCGGCCTGGGGCTGGCGATCGGGCCGCTGCTGGGTGGGTTCCTGGTCGAGAACGTGTCCTGGTCGGCCGTGTTCTGGATCAACGTCCCGATCGGCGTCGTCGCCGCCGGCGTCACCTGGTGGGCCGTGGTCGAATCAAGCGATACCACCACCAAGACGCTCGACGTGATCGGCACCGTGCTGGTGACCGCCGCGCTGTTCTCGCTGACGTGGGGGCTGATCAAGACCGGCAGCCACTCCTGGACGTCGCCCTACACGCTGTTCTTCCTGGGTGGCGCGGCCGTGCTGTTCGCCGCCTTCATCTGGCGTGAGGCTCGAACGCGCGAACCGATGCTTCCGCTCAGCTTCTTCCAGTCGCGGGTGTTCTCGGCCTCGAGCGCGGTGGTGCTGATGGTCGGCTTCGCGATGTTCGGCATCTTCTACTTCGTGACGCTGTACTTCCAGAACGTGCTCGGGTACTCGGCGCTCCAGGCTGGTGTGCGGTCGCTGCCGCTGACCATGATGGTGATCTTCGTGGCGCCGATCGCGGGCCGGATGAGCGGCAGGGTGCCGCCGCGCTACCAGATGACGGTTGGCATGCTGATGATGACGGCCGGCCTGCTGCAGCTGTCGCGGCTGCAGGTGGACAGCTCCTACAACATGATCTGGCCCGCGTACGTCCTTGCCGGCATCGGCATCGCCATGACGATGCCCGCGGTGTCGGCGGCCGGCATGGGAGCGGTCGACCAGACCAAGGCGGGCGTTGCCTCCGGAGTGATCAACGCCTCCAGGCAGGTCGGCGGCGCGCTTGGCGTTGCCGTGCTGGGTGCGGTGGTGTCCACCCGGGTCGACAACGTGTGGACGCACGGCCAGGCGCTGGTGCCGCTGGTGACCGGCGGCCAGGGCGCCAAGATCAATCAGCTGGCGATCAGCCACGGCGCGCCACCAGCGGTTGCCAACGCGCTCGAAGATCAGGCGCTGCACGCCTTTGTGCACGGTGTCCAGGGAGCGATGCTGGTGGGTGCGGTGCTGGCCTTCTCGGCGGCGATGACGGCCTTCTTCGGGCTGCGGCACGCGCCGGCCGTGAACCCGGCCCAGGATGCTGTGCCGATCGAGGCGTAGCCAAACGCAACGGACGGTGGCCGGCCCCACGGGGCATGGCCACCGCCTGGGCAAGTCCTGGCCAAGGGCGATCGTGGCGTCCAGCGTGTCCCAGACAAGTCCGGCGCCACATAGCTCGTGGAATCAATCATCTAGCCTGAGTTCGTGGCGCGCCGCACCAACCTGACTCTGCTGGCAGCGCTGCTGGCTGCCTTCGCGACCGGCGTCCTGGCGCTCTGGGTCGGGGAGTCGCGGGCCTGGATCGTGACGTGGGCACACGGCGCCGCCGGCTTCGCGGTGCTGCTGCTGGTCCGCTGGAAGGTGCCGGTGGTGCGGCGCGGCCTGCGCCGCGCGCGGCCCGACACGGGCGCGGCGGTGGCCACGGCGGCGGTGGCGGTGGCGATGCTAGCCACCGGCATCGCGCACTCGCTGGGGGTATCGGCGCTGGGGTCGGTGACGGTGCTGGGCATCCACATCGCGCTCGCGCTGGCGCTGCTGCCGCTGGTGGCCATGCACGTGTTCAACCGGCCGCAGCGGCCCCGGCGAGGCGACCTGACGCGGGCCGGATTCCTGCGGCTGGCCGGGCTCGCCGTGCTGGCGGTCGCCGTCAAGGCGGCGTTCGAAGGCACGCTCGGTGCGTCCCGCGCGGCCACCGGCTCGCTGCGCCGCGACCAGCCCATCCCGACCTCGTGGCTGGACGACTCCACGCCGGCGGTGGACGCCGGTGAGTGGCGCGATCGCATCGCCGGCCTGGCGCCGCGCTCCGTCACCTGCGCGCTCGACTGCACCAGCGGCTGGTACAGCGTCAACCGCTGGAGCGGGGTGGCCGTGGCCGACCTGCTGGGACCGGTGCCGCCCGGCACGCGCAGCGTGCTGGTCAGCTCCCACACCGGCTACAGCCGCCGCTTCGACGTGGCCGACCTGCCGCAGCTGCTGCTGGCCACCGAGCTGGACGGCCGCGACCTGCCGTCGGCGAACGGCGGCCCGGCGCGGCTGGTGGTGCCCGGCCGCCGCGGCTTCTGGTGGGTGAAGTGGGTCAGCTCGATCGAGCCCAGCGGCCGCTCGCCCTGGTGGCAGCTGCCCTTCCCGCTGAACTGAGCGGCGGATCGCCCCTCAACCATCTACGATCCGCGCGTGACCTGGTCCCTCTCCCCGAGCCGGCCGCCCGCGATCGGTCGTGGCGGCATGGTCTCGACCAGCCAGCCGCTGGCCGCGCTGACCGGCGCGGGGGTGCTGCGGGAGGGCGGCAATGCGATGGACGCGGCGCTTGCCGCGGCCGGCGTGCTGGCGGTGACGGAGCCGAACCAGTGCGGCGTCGGCGGCGACCTGTTCGCGATCATCGTTCGTGACGGCGAGCCACCGGTGGGGCTGAACGCCAGCGGGCGGTCGCCGGCCGATCCCGGCGACGCGCTGCCCGAGCTGTTCGGGCCGCGCAGCGTGACCGTGCCCGGATGTCCGTCCGGCTGGGCCGACCTGGCCGAGCGGTTCTCGTCGCGGGGCCTGGCGGCGGCGCTGCAGCCGGCGATCGCTCTCGCCCGGCACGGCTTCCCGATGCAGCCGCGCAACACGGCCGGATGGACGGAGGACTGGGGCGAGCTCTCGGGTGAGGCCCGCGAGGTGTTTCAGCCACGCCCGTACTTCGCCAACCCGGCGCTGGCCGACACGCTGGAGACGGTCGTTGCCGGCGGCTTCTACCAGGGCGACACCGCCGCCGCCGTCGCCGGCGCCTGCTGGCTCTCGGCCGGCGACCTCGAGGCGCACCGCAACGACTGGGTCGAGCCGCTCGCGTTCAGCTATCGCGGCCACCAGCTGCTGGAGATGCCGCCGAACGGCCAGGGCTCGATCGCGGGCTGGGCGCTCGAGTCGCTGCGCTCAGCCGAGCTGCCCGACCAGGTGGAGGCGCTGGCCGCCGCCTACCAGCGCGGCTACGCCACCATCGGCGGCACCGCCTACGTCTGCGCGGCGGATGGGGACGGCATGGCCGTCTCGCTGATCCAGAGCATCTTCTACGGGTTCGGCTCCCGGGTGATCGTGCCCGGCCACGGCTTCATGCTGCAGAACCGCGCGTCCGGGTTCGTCGAGCCGCCCGGCCACCCCAACGGGTTCGCGCCCGGCAAGCGTCCCTTCCACACCATCATCCCGGCCGCCCTGCTCGATGCCGACGGCCGCTGGGCGGCGGTGCTCGGCGTCACCGGCGGCCAGTTCCAGCCGCAGGGCCACGTGCAGGTGCTGGTCAACATGCTCGAGCACGGGCTCGATCCGCAGGCCGCGCTGGACGCGCCCCGCTACCGGCTGGAGGAGGACGGCACGGTATCGCTGGAGCCGCCGCTGCAGGACATGGTCGGCCGCTTCGGCCGGCCGGCCGGCGTGGTCGCGGACGTTGGCAACTTCGGCAACGGCCACGTCATCCACCGAGACGCTGACGGGATCCTGCGCGGCGGCACCGAGCCGCGGCGCGACGGGCTGGCGATCGGGATCTAGCGTCCTGGGTTAGATGATTGATTCCACGAGCTGCGTGGCTCTGGATCTGGTCCGAGCCGCCCCAGACGCCGCGATCGCCCTTGAACAGGCTTCATCCAGCCTGCCCTGCGGTCGATCCCGTCGTGTGGAACACCTCGTCCTGCGTCCATAGCCACGGATCCCGTGGAATCAACCATCTAGCCGGCCAGGCGCTCGTACCGCCCGGCCCGGATCACGCGGTCGCGGCCCGACTCCTTGGCCTGGTAGAGCGCGCCGTCCGCGAGCGCGATCAGGTCGGCACGGTCGTCCGCGTCGTGCGGGAACACCGCCCAGCCGATCGACGCCGACAACCGTCGCGTAAGGGTGGGCGCGACGCCCAGCGCCTTCACCGCCAGACGGGCACGCTCCAACAGGTCGGCCACGCCACCCTCGTCAGCCGTCTCCAGGATCAGGGCGAACTCCTCTCCGCCGAAGCGGAACACGCGATCGGACGTTCGCAGCGATTCGCGGATGCCCTCGCCGGCCCGCCGCAGTACCGCGTCGCCCTCCGGATGGCCGAACGAATCGTTCACCTGCTTGAAGTGGTCGAGGTCGACGATCGCGAGCGTGAATCCCAGCCCGCGTCGCTTGGACAGCGCCACCCGCCGCCGCAGCTCCGCCTCGAACGCGCGCCGGTTGGGCAGTCCCGTGAGCGCGTCGTGGCCGGCCGCGCGCTCCAGGTTCTCCTGCCGCAGCACCGTCCGCCACAGCGCCGCCAGGTGGCCCAGCAGCAGGTCGAGCGCCTGGTGGTCGTGCTCGTCACCGCGCTCGGGCTGGAAGCAGACCGAGACGTGCAGGCCTTCGCCGGCGTCGTCCACCTCGATCGCGAACCGGGGTAGGCCGTGCGAGGGGTGCGTCGGCACCGCGCCCTCGGTGACGATGAAGCAGTGCGCGCCGACCGCGTCGCGCGGCACCATGTGGGCGAAGCCGATCAGCTGGCTGCGCGTGACCGCTCCCTTGGCGCGCACGCTCCAGGCCATCACCGACTCGATCTGGTTGCTCCAGCGGGCCTCGCGCGCGCGCCGCGCGTCGGCCTCGGCAGCCAGGGTGAATGCGCGGCGCAGCAGCCGCACGCCGCCGGCGAACAGGATCATCAGGCCCAGCAGGATCGACCCCTGGCGGATCAGGTCGGCGATGTGCGCGTGCCGCCTCGAGGCGGCACGCGCGTCCTGCGTCTCACCCGTCAGCGACGAGGCCAGCAGGTTCAGCTGCTGGGAGATCTCGGCCACCTTGCCGTTGGGTGCCGGGTTTCCGGCCGAAGACAGACCCCCCTGCCCGCCGTGGGGCCGGGCCAGCTCCAGCGCGGCTGCACTCTCCCAGGCCGCGATGTCGTGGGTGGCGGCGGCCAGCAGCTGCATGTCGGTGTGGTGGCGGCCGGCCGTGATCGCGGCCTGCCGGAGGGAGGCCAGCGCCGCCCGCATGTCGCGGCCGCCGGCCGAGAACTGCTGGCGGTAGATCGCCTCACCCGTGGACCGGTAGCCGAGCACGTTGGCAGCCTGACCCTCGATCTGGGCCTGCAGGTGTGCCACGGCCAGCTCGGCGTCGGCGTTCGCACGCGCCCGGCGCGCGGCATCGTCGCGGTAGTGCGAGGCCACCAGGCTTGCCATCGCCACCGACAGCAGCACGCCGATCGACGCGGCCATCCAGAGCAGCGCGAAGCGCCGGATCTGGGCGGAGGTGCGGTCGCGTTCGCGCACGGCGAGGCGACCCGCCAGCGGGGAGGCGGAGGGCGTCATGGTCACACCATCGCCCCCGGGGCCGGAATTCAGCATCCCCCGTCGGCGGGGTTGACGCGGGCGCGTTGTTGTAGGACCTCCTTCATACGGGCACCCGCAGCATGGTGCGGCGGCGGCCTCATCGGCCGCCCCCGTCTGCTTCACCAGCACGGACACCTGCCGGTGAAGGCGATCGAGCGGGGGCCGGCATCGCGTCAGTCCCCAGCGCTCAGGGCTGTGGCTGTCGCCTTCAACTCCGTAGCTTCATGCCGCTGGAGCCGAGGCCGGGGCCGGCGGGGTGGCCGCGGATGAGCTGCTCGGCGGCGGCTCGTGACCTCCCATGTCGAGCCGGAACGGCGGGTAGTCGTCGGTCATCAGCAGGCTGTACGCGGCGACGCGGAAGACCCACGGTTCATGCCCATCACGAAGTCGTAGAGCTTCTCCGGATACCGCCCCGTGAAGAGGAGAGCGACACCTGCGAACAGGACGAGGACGCCGATCAGGCCCGCGCCGGCGTAGTCCTTGTTGTTTGTCGCCACCCAACCGAGGCCGCCGAAGAACCCGACGACGACGTAGTGCGGGATCGCAAGCAGCCACTTCACCAGCACGAGTCGGCGTGAGAGGGACTCTGGATACTCCACCTCGAGCCGCGCCGGGTAGGCGGGCTCTTCCTTCAGCGAGAACGGCGGTAGCGATCGGTGGCGAGAGCGTCGTAGGAGTAGAAGCCGACCCGCCAGCTCCAGCGCAACACCCCGACGTTGAAGTCGAAGAGGCCGCGTGGGTAGCGGCCCGTGATTAGGACCGCGAAGAACGTGATCACCGTCGAGACGAGCACACCGATCCAGAGAACGACGAGCGTGATCGCATGGGGGATCAGCATGAGCCACTTGACGAGCCAGAGCCAACGGCTGAGCTGTGACGCCTTCTCTCCTTCAAGCTGGAGTGGGTACACAGGGGGCGATATAGACATGACTTCTCCTTGTTGGCATACGAGCGGGTTCGCGCACCGAGATCGCGCCGCGTCGGCGGGAGATCAGACGACCGGTACGGGAGGGGTCTCCGGTACCGCGGTTCGCGGCGAGTCGGTCCGGACGCGCAGGACGACTCCCATCCACCTGGGCATCCACCAGTTCCAGTCGCCGAGAAGCTTCATCAGGGCCGGTACGAGCAAGGCCCGTATGACGGTGGCGTCGAAGATGACTCCAGCGGCGATGCCTATGGCGAGCGACTTGACCTCGTATCCAGGGGTCGAGGAGAGAACGAGGAAGGCGAACATGAGGATCAGCGCGCCACTGGTCACCAGTTTGCCGGTGCGTGCCAGCCCGAGCTCGATCGCCTTGCCGGTCGATCCTGTCTCGTCGTAGGCCTCACGCATGCGCGAAAGCATGAACACCTCGTAGTCCATCGAGAGTCCGAACAGGAAGGCGAAGATCATCACTGGGATGTAGGCGGTGATCGATTGGGTGGCTGCGATGCCCCATAGTGACGAGCCGTGGCCTTCCTGGAAGATGAAGACGACGATCCCGAAGGTCGCGGCGAGCGAGAGCAGATTCAACACGACCGCCTTGACCGCCAACACGACCGACCGGAACGCCCGCGTCAGCAGGATCAGCGTCAGCAGCAGGACCAGCCCGAGCGCCAGGGGGAAGCTGCCGAACAGCGCGTGCAGGAAGTCACGGTCGGTGGCGGAGATGCCGGTCAACGTGCCGTTCGTGCCGTCGAGTGCTGTGTTGGCGCGATCGATCGTTCCTTGGATGCCGGGAGCGGCTCCGTCGATCGTCGGGAACGCCTCGACGAAGGAGTTTTGTCCCTTGCGCCACCCAGGCGGCGCCGATGCTCCGGAGACACCACGCACCTTCGCGAGTTTTGCTGCGACCTGCTGGGGATTGCCGCCGTGTTCGACCAGGACGTTCAACGGCTTCATGACGCCGGGGCTGATCCCCGCGGCGGCGAGCTGAGCGCGACCGGCGATGGCCGTGCCGCTGCCGGGGAAGTACTTGAGTTGCGCTTCGTTCGGGTTCAGCTGCGTTCCCAGTCCCGCGAGCACGGCGACGATCGCGACGCCTACGGCGGCGACTGCCAGCGGGCGCCGGAGCACGAACCGTGCCCAGCGGCCCCAGGCGCCGTCTTCAGGGTGCCCTTGGTCCTGGAACCGTTTCGGCACCACCCGGACGCTGTTCACCCGATGGCCGAGAACGGCGAGCATCGCCGGCAGCAACGTGAGCGTCGCGAGCACCGAGACGACCGGGATCAGCATGCCGCCGATGCCCATTCCGCGCAGCAACGGCAAGGGCAGGACGATCATCGAGAGCAGCCCCACCGCAACGGTCGTCCCCGAGACGATCACCGAGTGGCCGGCATGCGTCATCGTCTCCACCAGCGCCGAATCGACGTCGTTGCCTTCGCGCAGCTCGTCGCGGAACCGGAAGACCATCAGCAACGCGTAATCGATTGCAACACCAAGACCCACCAGCGTGATCAGGAACAGCACGATGATCGAGACGTCGGTGATGTAGGTCAGAAGCCAGACGAGCGTGAAGGTGTTCAAGATCGCCGCGACGGCGACCACGAGTGGCATCAGAACTGCAGGCAGCGTTCCGAAGACGAAGAGCAGGATCACGAGCGCGCCGAGACCGCCGATCAGCGCCTCCAACAGGACGCTTGAACCACCGCTGGAACCGGTCGTCGTCGCTTCCTCCAGGGGCGCGTACCCCGTCACGTTGACCGTCATCCCGGCCGGAAGCCCGGTCGCCGCCGTGGCGCGCATGCTCGCCGCGCCACTCTTTACGTCCAGTCGATCGGCGCCGGGCAGGTACACCTGCAAGAACGTCGTGTGCCGGTCGCCCGACACGTACATCAGGTTGCCGGTCGAGAAGTAGGAGCTGGTCAGCGCGCCCGGGACGCTACGTGTCACCCGCGCCACCGCCGCGCGCACCGCCGGGCTCTTCGTGACGTCGACGCGAGATGAGTGAAACACCACGACGTTCGGCGGCCGCACACCCGCACCCAGCTCGTTCAGCGTCCGCTGGCCCGCCTCGTATGCAGACTTGCCGGGAATCGCGGTGCTCTGGTACCACCGCGACGAGAGCTTGCCCGCTGCCACACCGCCCACAAGCGTCAGGACGACCCAAAGAGCGATCACCGGCCAGCGATAACGGGCAGTGAAGTGGGCGAGGTTCCCAAGCCGGCTCGTCCGTCCGGCACCCGACGCAGCAGTGTTCGAACCCTTCATGTGGCTCCTCTCGAACCGCGTCGATCGGCTCGCCGATCGTTGGATCCGGCGCCGGCCGCGGCGGTGGGTGGGTGTGATTCACGGTCGATGACCGATGAGGCACCCACGCTACTCGCAGGTCCGCACACCATCCGGGGGGATAACCGTACAGTCGCTCTGGTGATGCCCCGTGTATTGGCGGCAATGCCGGCCCAAGTAAGGATCATGGCCGACCGGCCACTGAGTGCCGCCACGGCAATTGGGCGCATGGCACGGCGCCTGCGGTCGCTTGCTCTTCGTATTACGTTCCTATAGTGTTCGTATTACGATGAGGAATCAGTTTTTCATGCCCGGCGAGCTGCCGCTCGTCCTCCTCGATCTCATCGCCGATCGGCCGCAGGGCGGCTACGAGCTGCTGGGCGAGCTCGGCCGACGATTCGGCCCGGAGGGCTATCGCCCGTCCCCCGGAAGCGTCTACCCGGCACTGTCAGCGCTACGAGCCGAGCAGCTCATCGAGCAGCAGCTGGGCGGCGCTAAGGCCGTATATCAGGTGACGGCGAAAGGGCGCCGCATGCTCGCCGACCAGCGCGCCGTGTTTACCCGGATTGAAGCGCGCACGGGGGCCGCGCACCAGGCCGACGCTTCGTGGCAGCCCGTTCTCGACCGTTTCGTGGATCGGATCAGCAAGCTGAGCGGCCGTGTCGACGGCGCCGCCGTCGAACGCATCCTCGACAATGCCGCGAAGGCGGTCGCCGACCTGGAGGTCAGCAATGAACAGTGAAGAGCAGTTCAGTAAGCTGGCGAGACGAGACGAGGAACTCCACGCACTCGCGTCGCGAGGACGATGGCGATCGCTGGTGATCATGATTCTCGCCTTCGTGCCGGCCCCGTTCCTCGTCATGCTCACCAACGACGACCGAAGCCTGCTCGGCGTCATCCCCGTCGGCATCGCCTGCGTCGTCGCCGCCTCCTACTCATGGACAAAGTGGCAGCGTCGGCCGGAAGACACCCAGTTCGTTGCGTTCGTCGGACTCGACCGAAGGCGGCAATGGGCAACGTACCGCTCAATGCGAAACGGAACCGGAATCGACGATCCCGTCGTGCTGACCATCATCGAGTCGATCCACCACCACCTGCGTCGAAGCGTCCCAGCGGTCGTCGCCACAATCATCGTGATCGCGGCGATGGCCGTCGCACTCCTCGAAGCCGCCGGCACCGGCGTTAGCCCGTGGGTGCCCGCAGTCGCTCTGGTGCTGGCTGGTGGAGCCATCGCCGCACATCGCTGGGTCATCAAACGCGCCGGCCTCGTTATCGACCGCAGCTAACAGCACCTGAGACGGGTGAGTCCGCCCGTAGAGCGTCGACCACTTCAGCGGTCGATCAGGCGCCGCAGCGACGATGGCGATCGCTGTCAACTACTTCGCTGAGTGCCACGTCGGTGACATGTCGCCTGAGCGAGTGCCACCTTTGGCGAGTCCCTACAGTTGTTAGGGCGCGCGGCGGTCGTTGGCCACGAACGCGGCGTGCGTGACCGGCATCTTGCCGGCGAAGAAGTGCTCGACCGCCTCGGCGTAGCGGCGGATCTCGCGCTGGGCGGTCTCGGAGTTGCGGAGCGACACGAAGTTCATCAGACTGCGCGCGTTCACCGTCCAGTAGAACTGGGTGTAGATCGCCACCGGCAGCACGTTTCGCGCCACCTCCTTGGCGACGCCCTGCTCGAGCAGCTCCAGGTAGGTGTCGTAGGCGGCGCGGTAGACCGCCAGCTGCGCCTCCCGCGTGTGCTCGGCCAGCTCATCGCCGACCGGCTCGAAGCTGTAGGAGCCGGGCTTCCCGACCTGCGTGCGCACGTCCTCGGCGGCCGGCACGTAGAACTCCGGCTCGAGTTGCGAGTAGCGGGCCGACCACTCGTTGAACGACCCGATCCGGTGACGCTGCCACTCCCGGCAGACGAAGATCGGGCACTTGATGTGGAACCGGAAGGCGTTGTGCTCCGTCGGGCTGCCGTGCCGTTCTCTGATCAGAAAACGGATCAGGCCCTCCTCGCGCTCCGTCATCTCGCTCGAGTGCTGCGCAAACGAGACGCGCGCGGAATTGACCACCGACAGGTCGTCGGCCATGCTCGCGTCGAGCCGCACGAATCCGTGGTCGAGCACGTCGATCTGGTCGCTGGCGGCGTTCACCGGCTGCTCCATGGTGGCCATGATCTCAAGGATACGCGGGGCCGCGGTCGGTATCGGTCACGGCCGCAGGATGCGGCCGCCGTCCACGATCAGGTTCTGGCCGGTGAAGAAGTCGGCCGCGATGCAGTAGCGGACGGCCTGTGCCACATCGGCCGGATCGCCGAGCCGGCCCAGCACCGTCTCCTCGCTGTTGCCACGCACATCGTCGGGCATCAGCACCGGGCCGGGTGCGACGCCGCAGACGCGCACGTTGTCGCGGCCCCAGTCGGCGGCCAGGCACTTGACCAGGTGGATCTGCGCCGCCTTGGCCGCGCCGTGCGCTGCGAACCGCGGCCAGGGCTGGATCCCCGCCACGTCGGTGATGGCCACGATCACGCCGCCTCCCGCCTCGCGCATCAGGCGGTACGCCGCCTGCGCACCGAACATGAAGCCCTTGGCGGTCGAGTCCATCGCTGCGTCCCACAGCTCCTCGTCGATCTGTTCCGCCGGCCGCGCCTCGAACCCGGCAGAGGGGCAGTGCACGTAGACGTCGAGGCCGCCCAGCTCGGCCGCCGTCTGCTCGACCAGCTTCCGCATCAGCTCCGGCCGCGAGGCGTCCGCCGGCTGCGAGGATGTGTGCACGCCCAGCTCAGCGATCTCGGCGACGGTGCGCGCCGCCGCGTCCCGCGAGCTGTGGTAGCTGATGCCGACATTGGCGCCGCCGCGGGCGAGGTCGAGTGCGATCTCCCGGCCCACCCGGTGGGCGCCGCCGGCCACCAGCGCGTTGGTGCCCATCAGCCTCACGGGAGGCCGGGGAATGCGACTCGAGGGGGCGCCATGGCGGGGTATGCTAGTCGGCACGCACAAGGACAGAAGGAGTGAGCCAGCATGGCCTATGAGGTCCCCGCACTTCCGTACGACTACAACGCGCTGGAGCCCCACATCGACGAGCAGACGATGCGGATCCACCACGACAAGCACCACCAGGCATACGTCGACAAGGCGAACGCCGCGCTCGAAGGCACCGAGTGGGCTGACAAGCCGGTCGAGGAGGTGCTCAAGAGCCTCTCCTCGCTGCCCGCCGACAAGCAGGGCCCGGTCCGCAACAACGCCGGCGGACATGCCAACCACTCGCTGTTCTGGACGGTGCTCGGCCCTGGTGGCGGCGGTGAGCCGTCCGGCGACCTGGGCGATGCGATCGCGTCCGCGTTCGGCGGCCTCGATCAGCTCAAGCAGCAGATGACCGACGCCGGCGTGAACCGCTTCGGCTCCGGCTGGTCATGGCTTGTGGTGGACGGCGGCGACCTGAAAGTGACCAGCACCGCCAACCAGGACTCCCCGATCTCGGACGGCCAGACGCCGATCCTGGGCATCGACGTGTGGGAGCACGCCTATTACCTGAAGTACCAGAACCGCCGGCCCGACTACCTGGCCGCGATCTGGAACGTGGTCGACTGGAATGCGGTGGGCGAGCGCTACGCGCAGGCCCGCTCGGCTGCGGCCGCGGTCTGATCCGGCGACATCCGTGAACTGACGGCGGGGTGGGGCCACGGCGGCCCCGCCCCGCCGTCGCGGTATTCGACGAGGGAGCGATGTGAGCGCAAAGACGGTCGTGTTCTTCCCGGAGGGCGCGTTCGGCCCCACCAACAACTGCGTCGGCATCGGCGAGCAGCTGCGGGCTCGCGGCCAGCGCGTGGTGTTCATCGTCGAGGAGTCGTTCGCGG
>Ga0207688_10000831_pt1 | contig 15489 bp, 18 predicted proteins | sample KBSMiscanthusM4_FD_184296 | JGI IMG/M metagenome (GOLD analysis project Ga0207688, IMG submission 184296) | Miscanthus rhizosphere microbial communities from Kellogg Biological Station, Michigan, USA - M4 (SPAdes) (version 2) | ecosystem: Host-associated > Plants > Roots > Rhizosphere ...
ATCGGAATGAAGAGGGAAAATGTCCACAGCCATTCCACCACCGGTTCAGCTTGTCGCGATCCTTTCGCTTTCGCTCCAATGACGACTTTTGCTGATTCCTGTTTTCCTCATTTCCAGATTTCGCCTAGGTTTAGCTCGCGATGCAAAAAACGATGCAGGCAATCGTGAAAGCCAAACCCGAACGGGGCCTGTGGCTCGAACAAGTCCCTGTGCCTGAAGTTGGGTCGGACGACGTGCTGATTCGAACGAAGAAGGCCTCAATCTGCGGCACTGATATTCACATTTACAACTGGGATGATTGGGCGCAGAAGACAATTCCTGTGCCGATGACCATCGGCCATGAATTCGTCGGCGAGATCGCGTCGGTTGGAACAAATGTGCGCGGGTTTGCGCAAGGCGATCTCGTCGTGGGGGAAGGTCACATCACTTGCGGGCATTGCCGGAATTGTCTCGCCGGCCGTCGCCACCTTTGCCCGAATACACTGGGCGTCGGCGTTAATCGTCCCGGTGCCTGGGCCGAATTTGTCTCTATCCCGGCAAGCAACGCGTGGCATGCCGATCCTTCCATTTCGCTCGATGTCCTTTCCTGTTTTGATCCGCTAGGGAACGCTGTGCACACCGCGCTCACTTTCGATCTGGTCGGCGAGGACGTGCTCATTACCGGCGCGGGGCCGATCGGTTGCATGGCCATTCCAATTTGCCGACATGCCGGCGCACGCCACATCGTCATAACTGACGTCAATCCCTATCGTCTCGATCTCGCCCGAAGAATGGGCGCGACGCTGGCGCTCGATGTGCGCACGGAAAAATTAGCGGATGCGATGGCGCAGCTCGAAATGAGGGAAGGTTTCGATGTTTGCCTGGAGATGTCGGGTAACCCCAAAGCTTTCGCCGATATTCTCCCGAATATGTTTTACGGCGGCAAAATCGCGCTCCTCGGGATCATGCCATCAACCGCGTCGATCGATTGGAATGTCGTCGTCTTTCACAGCCTGACGCTGCAAGGAATCTACGGACGCGAAATGTTCGAAACCTGGTACAAAATGACCTCCCTGATCCAGAGCGGTGTGGATATTTCACCGGTCATCACCCATCACTTTCCATTTCAGCAATTCAAGGAAGCCATCGAGCTCGCCAAGTCCGGCAACTCTGGAAAGATCGTGCTGGATTTTGCTACGTTGTCATCCTGAGCGAAGTCGAAGGATCTCTTACTATGTCTCAGTCAGAGATAGAGATTCCTCGACTCCGCTTGGCTGCGCTCGGAATGACAGAGGAGGGAAAGCGAATTACCGCAATTGCGCCGCCGCTTCTTCGTTGCCTTGAAGCTCGAGCACCATGCGGCGGATATGCTTGTAATCCTGATGCCGCTCCAAAAAGCGCAAGCTTTCCTCTGAGTCGCCCCATTTTAGAATCTGCATCGGCTCTTCCCGCGCGCCCCACGCGTTCATCTCCGCCTGGGTAGCCATGTAAAGGTCGATGGTGTTGCGTCCAGCCAATGCCCAGCCGTAGTCGTCCACGCGATAAATCTGACCGGTTGAAAGCAATCGGAAAGTCGTGCCCATCGGCCAGCGCGACCAGTCCGCTGCCGCACTTCCAATCTTCGGGGGCTGTGGCTTACCTTTCACCACCACGCGTTTTCCCCGCACAACTTTCACCGTTCGCGTCGTTGTCGTAGTTGTTGTGGTGGTCCCACGCGTTGCCTTGCGCACCGTTGGTTTTGGTTCGTCATCGTTCATCGAGAATGGCTGGGGCGCCGGCGTGTAGGAAATAACCCTGTAGTCGCCTTCAATCTCTAAGGGAAGACGAGTGTTTTCAGCCCGACGAATCGGCGGTCCCGCCGCCTGCAACTGGCCCCCAAGTGCATTGTGATCGGAAAACTGCAGATGGTCCGACTCAGTATGGGTATAAGCGGTCGTGCGCACGGTTTGGAAATTGGATTTTACCAGCGGCCGCTCGTAGGCCGGGAGTGCGCGCACACCTGTCGTGCCGCAGGAAGAGAGGAGAATTGTTCCGACTGCGGCGAAGGCGATAAGGATGACGAACCGAAGGTATTTCAAGGCGGATGTGGGGTTATTAACAGATTATTCACAAGCCACGCAACTGAAATTTCCGTCGCGGACCGATGGCCGCCGGCTTTGCACTCTGCTTGGTTCGCGCAAGATTGCCCGCATGCTCGCCGAATTTGATCAGCAACTCGCGAAGACACTTGATGAAATCAAAGCGCAAGGCCTTTACAAAACTGAGCGGATTATCACCACGCCGCAGGATGCGTATATTGCCGTCGCCGGCGGCAAGCGCGTTCTCAATTTATGCGCAAACAATTACCTCGGCCTGGCCGATCACCCCGCGCTTATCGCCGCGGCCAAGGAAGCGCTTGATACTCACGGTTTCGGCATGGCGAGCGTGCGTTTCATTTGCGGCACCCAGGACATTCACAAGGAATTGGAAAGCGCGCTGACAAAATTTCTCGGGACCGAGGAAACGATTCTTTATCCCAGTGCCTTCGACGCCAACGGCGGGCTATTCGAAACCATTTTGACGGATAAGGATGCAGTGATCTCCGATGAATTAAATCACGCGTCGATCATAGATGGCATTCGGCTCTGCAAGGCTCAACGTTTTCGTTACAAGCATAACGACATGGCCGATCTGGAAGCGAAGTTGCGGGAGGCGAGCAACGCCAAAGTGAAACTGATCGCGACCGACGGCTGTTTCTCGATGGACGGAACTATCGCTGAGCTAAAATCAATCTGTGATCTGTCCGACAAGTATGGCGCGCTGGTGATGATTGATGATGCGCACGCGACGGGTTTTCTGGGTAAGAGAGGGCGCGGCACGCATGAATACCGCGAGGTGATGGGTAGAATCGATATCATCACTGGCACGCTGGGGAAGGCGCTCGGCGGCGCGAGTGGCGGATTTACCAGCGCACGGCAGCACATCGTTGAGCTATTGCGGCAACGATCACGCCCGTATCTTTTCTCCAACAGCGTCGCGCCCCATATTGTGGCCGCGACTCTTAAAGCCCTCGAGCTTCTGACTGGTTCAACCGAGTTACGCGACAAACTTGAAGCGAACACGAAATATTTTCGCAAGGCCCTAACGGAACGTGGACTGACGATCAAGCCCGGGGTCCATCCAATCGTTCCAATTATGATCGGCGATGCGGCGAAGTCGCAAAAGTTTGCCGCCCGCATGCTGGAGAAAGGGGTTTACGTTATCGGCTTCTTCTATCCGGTGGTGCCACATGGCACGGCGCGGGTGCGCACGCAGGTCAGCGCGGCGCATTCCCGCGAAGACTTGGAGTTCGCCGTCGATGCCTTCGCGAAGACGAACGAGGAGCTGAAGTAGCTGTAGCGGGAGCCGTGTCGGCTGCAAAAATCGAGGTTGCGGGCGGCACGCCCGCCACTACAGAAGCAACGATGCTTTACATGGTAATCGAGCGCTTCAAGAATGCGCCCGCGATTTACCAACGATTACGCGAAAAAGGGCGAATGATGCCGGATGGACTCGAGTATCTTTCCAGTTGGATCGATCACGATTTCAAAGTCTGCTATCAACTAATGCAGACGAATGATTTCGCGCTCATCGATCGGTGGATGCGCAACTGGAGCGATCTGATGGAATTCGAGGTCGTGCCGGTCCGGTCTTCTGCGGAAGCGTCAGTAATTATTGCCCAAGAAAACGAGTTACAAGATTAAAGGGTTACCAAGGGGAAAAGGTGCCCGCGGGTTTTAACGATTTAACTGTTTAACCTTTTTTCGAATTCCGTTCCTTTTCGTCGATCGCTAGGTATTCGTCCCGTGGCGGGCTGAAGGTATCGAGCACGCGTGTATTCTCGATCGTTTCAACGCCGTGCGGAATGTTGCTGGCGAGATAAAAGACATCCCCGGTGGTGAGTTCGTGAGGCGTGCCTTCGACGATCAATCGCATTCGTCCGGAAAGAATATGGACAATTTGCTCTTGCGAATGCTGATGCTCAGGCATGCGGCTTCCCGCAGCCAGCTCGGCCACCATTTGATACATGGTGCGGCCGTGGGCGTGTGTTCGCCGCCTGATGCCGGGACAAATTTCGATCCAAGGATTTTCCTGTTTCATAATATGTTTAATTGTCGCGCTGGTGGAGCGCGATGCTCGAACCTACCCAGGTCTTGTCTTTGTTGAAGTCGACTCCCATCATTTTTCCCTGGCTCATCCGCACCAGATTATTAACGAGAATTGGGTCGGGTTCGTTATCCGGCCAGACAAACATCATTCGGATTTCCGCCTTGGAATTAGGACCCTCCGGCGTCGGAACAAATTCCGCGTATTGAACTTTCTCTTGCACAATCCACTCGTGCGGATCTTTCAATGCCGTTAGCTTTTCCCGGGTCGGTTCCATATCGACACCCAGGCCGGCAAAGGAGTAGAGCGGCTTCAGGACGAAATCGCCGGCCGATTCGGCAGCCGGAAATTGGTCGGCAAAAAATGCCCGCGCGGTATGCGCGCTTTTCAAGAATGGCAACGAATGTTTGCTGATCCGGAAATACCAGTTTGGATGACCAACCCAGACCACGTCGAGCTCTTCTTGAAAGCTGAATGGTAGTTTCAAATCCGGTCGTCTTAGCAGCTCATCAAAAATCACGCGATTATAGATGCGTTCAATCCGCACTTCGCGTCCCGCGCGTTGATAAAACAATTGCCGTCCACGTTTCGTAATGTCAGTGAGCGAGACGGGCGGAATACCGAGAAGCGATTCGGTGCAGGCGAAATCTACCCGTGTCTTCTGTTTCGCCGGGTCGATCTCGAGCAAAACCACATTTTCCGGTCGGGAGTCGCCCAGCATGGTTCTGCGCAAGAGTTTAAGATAATCGTCATCATCTATTCCGCCGAAGGACGAGGTCCAGTCTCGCGGGATCGCCGGAAAAGCTTTGCGCATGCAGCCGAGGAGGAGCAATTGAAAACCGAACAGGCTGGGAAACGCCTGCAATTCGATCAAGCGCGGAACAAGCCGATTGCCCACCGTGCAAATTCCGAAATCCACCACCAGAAAGTTCGGATGCGCGGTTTCATTCGGTACCTCCAAGCCGGAGGGAATGGCGGTGGCAGCGTGGCGCGCAAATTCCGCTGTGCGCGTTTTTGCCACAATCTCGTTAGCTGCGCCTACCACCTCATCACAAAATTCGCGCGTCAAAAAAATCGGTGTTTCCGAAATCCGGAAATCGGCTGGCCACTTCTCGGTTTCGTTTACGCAGCGCAAGAGGCCGGCATACTTCTCGGGGCTGAAGTCGGAGTTGAAGCGTGCGCGAAGTTCGGGATGCATTGCTTTGAAATGACGAACGACGAATGTCTAATGACGAAGGAATGACGAAATCCGAATAATGCAAAAGCGTTGCATCTGCTTCTTCGTTATTGATGAATTCGGATTTCTTTCGTCATTCGTCATTCGTGCTTCGTCATTAGCGCCAGCAGGTCTCCGCCAGATCACGCACGACACCAGCTCCGCCAAAATCACACTAAAAACTTCCCATCCCGCATCACTTGCGCACCGTCGAACCAGATGTCGAAATCGCGCCCTACACAATCGATATGCGTTTTCGAAAGCCAGTTCGCGCCGGTGTGCTCGGCGTACGGATGACCAAAGGCGAGGTGAACGCCCGGAATTTTTTCGTCCTGTAAAATATTACCAATTACGTGGGTGCATGCGGTGTTTGTGCCAATGGCAAATTCGCCCACTCGGTTGCTATTCTCATCGGTGCTGGTGTAGCCACGAAATTCCTCGAGCAACTTTTTGTTTGCCGATCGCATTGATCGGATGCGGCTGTTTTCCACTTCGACAGTGAGGGGCGCGGCGGCCAGATCACCATATTTTGCACAAAGATAATCGCCCACCACGCCATCTATAACGAAGGTGCCGCTGCAGTTTTTCGGGGAAGTGAAAATTTCGCCTCCCGGAAGATTGCCCCATTTCTCAGGCGTGATCAGCCCACTTGTCTTCAACCATTTTAGTTTTGGAGAAAACTCCGCTTCAAATTCCGTCCCGTGTGGCGTTTGGCAGCGGATGCGTTCAGTTTTGCGGGCGCGCTCGACCAGACGCTGGCTCAGTGCATCAACCGCAATGAAATCGGCGCGCATGCCTTCAACCATGATCTGCCGGTTGATGTTGACCATGTGGCCATGACGAATGTGATTTTTATTTATCACCGCGGTCATCTCGATGCGTGAACCAAGTTCACCGGTCAAAGTTCGCGCCGCAAAGATTGAGACCTGCGATTGTGCCAGATCATCCAGAATGACCTTCGGCATACGAGTGAGCGGGCGCTCCGTGTAATTTTCCAAAACGAAAACGGCGTGAGCGGCGCCCACTTCTTCCACTTCCGCCTGCAACGCCGCCGCGATCTCGGCCGTCGCTTCGTCCGTGATAATCGTGATGCGCTCGCTTGGTTGCAACCGGAGGCAAACGCGGATGGCATTACGCGCACCCGGAGCTAATTCGGCGTCGATGATATCGGTGGTTAGTCGATCCGGCATGAGCGTTCACAGTTGCCCGGGAAGGGCCGCTGAGCAACCTACTCAATCTCAAAAATGCGCGGGCGAACAGGTTTTGCCACACCAGCCGGCGATGCCTTCGCGGATGATGATTGGCAGCATGCAAAGGGCGGCAATTGGATCGGCCCACCACCAGCCCAGAGCGGCGTTGAGTGCGAGACCGAGAAGTAATATCACCGAGAGATAAGCGCAGATGTCGCTCTGATGAGAGTCAGCATGAAGAGCATTGCTGTTCAGCCGCACAGCGACGCGACGCTTCGCTCGCGCCAAAAGAGGCATGACAACGACACACGCTCCCGCATAGAGGATGCCGAAATAAGTGACCCGCGGTGCTTCGTGTATTAGCAAGTCCGTTGAGGCGTCAATCGCGATGTAGGCGGCAAGCGCAAAAAAGCAGGCGCCGACCAATCGATGGGCCGCACGATCGCGATCAATCGAGCCTTCCGCCAGCCACCATAATAGGACGCAGCTCGAAGCTACTTCTATAATTGAATCGGCCCCGAATCCAATCAAAGCAACGCTGCCGGCGAGTATGCCGACCGTAACGCCGATAATCGCTTCCAAGCGACGTCCAGGTGATACTGAGGCATTCCACCCGACCACCGGCACGCGTTTGCAGGACCCGATCCAGCTCCTCGGTCATGACGGTTTCGTGCACGAGCGAACTTAATGCGATTATCGTGCCGTGCTGTCTCGAAAAATCTTCGCCCCACGCTCGGTGGAGCGCGGGAGCGGGCGACGGGAAAGGTTCGGAGCGGCATCACCGCCATCGCGGTGATCTCACAGCTCAGACCGGAAATCTATTAATGACTCGGGCGGCGACTTCCAAGTCGCCTTCTCGCTGGTAACTCTCGGCCTTTCAACCAGCTTGCTCGGATTTTTCAGCTAACGACAATTGTTCAAGTAGCTTTACATCGTCCACTTTCCACCTGCCATCTATCTTTACCAGGTAAACATTCAACGCGTGCTGACCAAAGAGACGACCGCTTAGTCCAATTCGCACGGTCGCGGCCCGGCGATCGCTCGTAACCTTCTCAACCGACAGTTTGGCATCGAAGCCCTGCGCATCCATAAGCGGGCTGGCCTCCAGCTCGGAGCGCATGTTATCGAGACTCGCCAGAAAATTGTCGGTTACGAATTCTTTGAGCTCAGCTCGTTTTTGCTCCAGCGGGTTAACTCCACTCTTCAGCTCGCGCAGATACCAGCCATAGGCATTGCGAACCGTGTCAGCCGGGTTCGGCCCGCGCTGGCAGCCGGCCAGGAGTGTGCACGTCGCGATAATTAGCGATAGCGTCTTCCGGGGCAGCCCGAACATTACGGCGCAATGCGATCAGTCAAAGTATCAGTGTGGAAGGCGCTGTACTGGCGAAAAGCAAACCAGCCACCCTCATTTTTGTTAGATTGGGTCACATTGTTCATATCGTTGGTGGCAAAGTCCTGCCACGAGTTGTACCGAACAACCGTCAGAAGAGTCCACGGGGCACCTTCGAGATGCTGCATAAGCACGGTTCCGGCAGAAGTGTCGCTGGGACGATTCGGTGGCGCTGATAGTATCTTCTCCAAATCGTCACGATGTCCTGGGGTAGGCCGAAAGACCGAGACGACGTAAACCGATCCTCTACTCTTGCTCTTGGCGTCATCGGAAATAGCCATCGCCCTGGTGAATTCTTCCCACGACGGTCCGTTCACGAACGTATCGTTATGCCAGTCGCTCACGTCGCGCATGGCCGCAGGGACCTGAAGCGGCGTGGCGTCGACCGTCGCCTTGGCGCCCATATGTGTGATCAGGCAATAATCCCACGCATCGCCTTCCTGATGGCGCAGAAGAATGAAATGCCCCGGCATCGGGTCTTTCGGATTTGGCGTTTTCAGCATTTCCGCCAACTGAACGGCCTTCCCGGCGGCAGCTTTGCCAAAGTAAACGTGATAAACCTCGCTACGTGCCGGAGCCGACGAAGCCGCCGCTGGCAGCTTTTCACTAGGCGAGCTTTGCGCCCAAACAAGCGCAAGCGGGCATAGAGCAGCTACTGCAACACTCAATAAGCGAACAATTAATTTCATTTCGAATTTCTTTCAGTTGAGGTTTAGGAAAGCCCGTCCGAATTCAACGCCAATGCGGCCGGCCATATTCAAGTAAGCCTACTCGCTTACTGTTGGCGAAGGCTAGGCGCTGGCGCAGGATACCGTCAAAGGTTTTTTCTCAGTCGCTGAATTTTACCTCGTCAATCTTCCAGGCGCCTTCCTGGAAAAGCACCTTCACCTCAAATTGGCGGTCACCGAGTTTTCGGCCTGTGAGAATTACGCCCAGCTTCGACATTGTTTTCCCGACATAATAGTTACTAACGGCAACATTCTTTCCCCATTCCGGATCAACCTCCTGGGCGTTGAGGAAAAAATCGCCGTCCAAGCCACCCGGGCCTTTCGGCGTTTTGTTGATGCGGCTGAGTAGGCCCTCCGTGACAAATTTCCGCATTTGTTCCCGTTCTTTTTCGAGCGGCCGACTACCATTCACGACCTCATGCACGTACCATGCGTAAAAATTGCGAACCGCCTCCGCCGGGTTTTTCTCTGGCCAGACTGCGCGGCTCGGAGTGATAAAAGTAAGAGCGACGAGAACGGCAACGCACACGTATTTCATTTTCGAGAATCGCTGTAAGGCCGCTATTTTCATTGGATCGTGCGGGGCTCACCTCCTTTGTCGCAGCAAATGTTCGACGCAATAAAGACCGATCGTTAGCCCAGCACAGACGGGAAGGAAAACGAAAGGGATCCGCATAATCGCATCGATGGTAAGTGGCAACATACCCCGAAGCTAATTAGTTCAAGCGATACGGCCATTCCAAACCAATAAACTATGTTCAACAGCTTTTCATGGAAGCTACGCGAAGTGTCTGGATCGCTGTCGTCGCCCACTCAAAGCCACCCCGCCGCCCTGCGCTCGCCGTACCTGGGATGGTCGCAGAAGGGGGCCGCACACAAAAAAGCGCGGCCGAAATGGCGATGGCGAGAAGGTATTCCAAGGATGCACAACGATGCGACATCTAACGAGAATAAGATATTGCATCTCGAGGTTCGTTAGAGATGACAAAAAGCAAGAGGTGTTTCGGCTCCGGCCGACATCCCAGAACGATGGAACGTGAAGCATAAAACGAGGACCGTGAATTGAACGCGAGCAGAGTACGGCTCGGACTATGAATGGGAGTTTCGCTTGCGAAAACGGAGTCTGTTTCGTTCTATCCCGGCATGGTGCGAGTGCTGCAAACGATTGCGAAGATGGATGCGCACCATCGGTTGCTTCTTGGATTTATCGTGGCCGCGCTCGTCGGGCTGGCTTTGCGGACGCAGGCGCTCTGGATGGTGTCGCTCGCCACTTATGATGCCTTTGCCTTCGTCATCCTCGGTTCAATTTGGGTGACAGTCACGCTCACTCCGCTGGAGCAAATCCGGGCGGTGGCGCAACGACAGGACGTCGGGCGCACGGTCATTTTCATCTTTGTTATCATTGTGGCGTGCGCCGCTCTTTTTGCGGTCGCATTTCTGATCCGCAGCGGAAAACCGGAGGAGCGGCACCTTTTTTCGATTCATCTGTTGCTCGCTCTCGCCACGATAGTGCTGTCGTGGCTGCTAATGCACGCCGTATTCGGACTGCGTTACGCCCACAGATTTTATGACGACAGCGCAACTAACGCAGAAAAACACGCCGGTGGTCTGAACTTTCCCGAGGATGATTTGCCGGACTACCGCGACTTCGCGTATTTCTCGTTCGTCATCGGCATGACCTGCCAGGTTTCAGATGTGGATGTTACATCGCGCGAAATGCGGCGGCTGGTACTGTTGCACGGGATCTTGTCGTTTGGGTTCAATACCGTGATTCTGGCGCTCACCATCAATACGGTGTCGAGTTTCCTTTGAACCACCGGGTGCGGAATGTGCATGAAACACGCCCAGTACACCAGAGCGTGAGCAAAGCAGGTTGCCGTCGCTCTGTGAATCTTGGCGGGTAAAAAACCCTATCTTGCCGGAGCGCTCCACTGGCATAGGCGATGCTCGGAATAAGAGACAATTTCGTGAAGGTCCTCAAAAAAATTCTTCTGCTCGATCACAAGACACGCGTCACTCAAACGATCCGCCGCGCTCTTGAAAGTGCGGGCAAGTATTCCATCCGCGAAGAACACGATGCCGCTTTCGCTGTTCATGCCGCCCGTTGGTTTCGGCCCGATCTAATCATGGTCGATCTCACCAACGCCGCTAGTGACGGAGAAATCATTGCCCGACAACTTCAGAAAGATCGCGATCTTTGTCATGTTCCGTTGCTTTGTTTGAGCAACTTTGTTTCGGAACGGCAATTCATGTCCGCCGGAATCGTACGCGGCTACAGCTTCCTGGCTGTGCCGGTGAAAATCGAGCAGGTCCTGTGCGCCGTTGAGCATCTGCTCTTCGGCAAAGACTAAATAATTAACCGCAGATTACGCGGATCACTTCTCATTAATACCGGCCTTTAGGCCGGTGCTTACACCTGATCAATCGCAACGAAAGCCGTTAAAACGGCTCTCCCTCCTCGGCGACAATCACCGGCCTCAAGGCCGGTGTTAATGAGATAACAGATAATAATTACCCCTCGATCTGTTCCTTATAAGCCGCTGCGCTCAGCAGATTTTTAAGATCGTCGGGACTGTCGATTTTGAGGGCAAAAATCCAGCCTTCGCCGAATGGATCAGTGTTGATCAGAGCAGGGTTATTAGTGAGCGCATTGTTTGCTTCCACCACGGTTCCTTTGACGGGCGCGTAAATGTCGCTCGCGGCCTTGACCGATTCCACCACCGCCACCGGCGCTTTTGCTTCCACATTCGTGCTGACTTTGGGCAGTTCGACAAAAACAACATCGGTCAACTCAGCTTGGGCGTGGTCTGTGATCCCGACGCGGATATTGTCGCCTTCGCGCCGAATCCACTCATGACTTTTTGTGTAAAGGAGATTGTCGGGAACGTTCATGATTGTTTTTTGTAAAAGGGTTTCTTTTCGATCGTCGCCGGAAATTTTTGTCCGCGAATTTCCACTTCCAACCGCGTCCCGATCCTCGCGGACGCGGCCAAGACATACCCCATTCCGATGCCGATGTTCAAGCTCGGCGAAAGGGTACCGCTGCTAATTTCCCCAATCCGTGCGCCGTTGTTCAAAAGCGAATAGTGCGGGCGCGGCGGTGGACCTTTTCCATTCATCTTGAATGCGATGAGTCGCTCACGTGCACCGTTTGCTTTCGTTTCCAGCAATTTTTCGCGCCCGGTGAAATTTGGTTTCTCGAGATCGACGAAAAAGCCGAGCCCGGCCTCGATCGGATTACGTTCGGCGGAGAGATCAGAACCGTTGAGCGGGTAACACATTTCCAATCGCAAAGTATCGCGCGCTCCCAGACCGCACGGTTTTGCGCCGAATTTGGCGCCGCGTTCCAAAACAAAAGTCCAGAACTTGGCCGCGTCACTCGCCCGGAAAAAAACCTCCACGCCATCTTCACCGGTGTAACCGGTGCGCGCGATCGAAACCGGCATTTCTAAAATAACCAAATCGATGATGCGATTTCGCGCCGGGAGCTCGACACTCTGCCCCAACAGGTCATGGAAAAGATCGACCACGCGCGGTCCCTGAATAGCGACGCCGCCAAAATCCGAGCTGCGATTTTTCAGCATCGTGCCATCTTGCCGATGCCTATCCAACCAGGCAAAATCGTCCTCACTCTTCGAAGCATTAACGACGAGCAGAAATTCCGACTGGCCGATTCGGTAGAGAATTAAATCATCAATGACGCCGCCGTTATCATTGAGAAGAAAAGTGTATTGCCCCTGACCGACGTCCAAGTTCGCTACATTATTGGTCAGCAGGCGGTTGAGCCAGTCACGCGCATCATTTCCCGAGACGATGAACTGTCCCATGTGCGAAATATCGAACATGCCGATTGCGTTTCGTACGGTCTGATGTTCATCCACGATGCTGCTGTATTGCACCGGCATGAGCCAGCCGCCGAAGGGGACCATTCGAGCGCCAAGCTGCACGTGTTCCTGGTAAAGCGGCGTCTTTTTCTCGGAGGCTTCGCTCACGCGAGCATCCTAGACTTCGAGGAAAGTGACGCAAGCATCGGAACATAAGCTTTTAGCTTGTGCGCCCAGCCGGGCTTTCAGCTGGCTCAAGGAAAACAGGTCTGGAGACCTGTTTGACGCACAGGCTTGAGCCCGTGTTCCCCGCCGGCGCTTGGGCAAAACCGTCGCTACCTTGAAAACGCAAACTGCGGCCTTTACTCTCCCGGAAGTATGACGTGGCTCGACAAACTCGAACGGCGGATCGGTTTTCTCGCCGTTCCCGGCTTGCTCCGTTACGTCGGCTTCCTTACCGCGCTCGTCTTCGTCCTCGAGAAAGTGAATCCGGGTTATCTCCGATTGCTCGATCTCGACCCTGTTGCAGTCATGCACGGCGAAGTCTGGCGGCTGATCACTTATATTTTCATTCCGCAAATGGCGAGCATGCTGCCATTACCCGATTGGGTTAACGTCGCTTTTTACATTCTCTTTCTTTGGTGGATGGGCAACGGGCTCGAATCAGCCTGGGGTGCGTTCAAGCTAACCATTTTTTATTTGCTCGGGATGATCGGCACGACCATCGCAGCCTTTTTCTTTGGTGCCGCTTTTTCAAATTTGATGCTGACCACTTCGCTTTTTTTCGCTTTCGCCCGTTTTTATCCTGATCTCGTCATCTATTTCGCCTACATCCTGCCGATGAAAGTGAAATGGATCGCCTGGTTTTCGGCTGGCGTTTTGCTTCTGCAAATCGTTGTCGGTTCGATGCAATTTCGCGCCGCGGCGATTTGTGCGATGGCGAATTACTTGATCTTCTTCGGTCCCGGTATCGTGCGTGACGCTCGCCAGCGCCGTGATGTGACCGCCCGCCGCCGCCGTTTTGAAATGCAAACACGCGAGGCCGAAGCGGAGGCACTGCATCGTTGCGCGATTTGCGGGGCGACGGAAGTGACGGATCCAAATCTCGAGTTTCGGGTGGCGCGCAACGGCGAAGAATATTGTCTGCCGCATTTGAGCCAGGCGAAGGCGACAACCTAGGCGGATCGACTGCCCTTCGATAAACTCAGGACTGCTCCAGACCGATATCATTCAATTGCTCGAATCGGGAAACTCGGGTAGCGACAGGCAGCATGATTGAGCGGCGCCAGGAGTTCGCGAGCGACAATACCGCGGGCCTTTGCCCGGAAGCGGGCGCTGCGCTTCAGGACGCGAATGCCGGCGCAGCGGCAGCGTACGGTGATGACGAATGGACTCAGCGCCTGTGTGATCGCGTCCGTGAACTTTTTGAAATCGATTGCGACGTTTTTCTCGTCTCCAATGGGACGGCCGCCAACGCGCTGGCGCTGGCACAACTGTGCCAGCCATTTCACAGTGTCATCTGTCACGAGTACGCGCATATCGACAACGACGAATGCGGCGCGTGCGAATTTTACACAGGCGGATCCAAACTGATTCCAACGCCCGGCACGAAGGGGAAGATTGATTTGCGCGAAGTGGAAGCGGCCCTGACGCGCCAACACGAATTACATTCGCACAAGCCGCGCGTGATCAGTCTCGCGCAAGCGACGGAAGTAGGAACGGTCTATGTTCCTGATGAGGTTCGCGAGATTTCAGCATTCGCAAACAAGCGCGGGATGTTTTTGCATATGGACGGTGCGCGTTTCGCGAATGCGATCGCGATACTTCGATGCGCACCGAAGGAAATCACGTGGCGAGCTGGCGTGGAAGTCCTTTGCTTCGGCGGAACAAAGAACGGTCTGGCAGCGGGCGAGCTGGTCGTTTTCTTCAACAAAGAGCGCAGCGCCGATTTCGGTTATCGGGTAAAGCAGGGCGGACATCTCGCGTCGAAAATGCGCTTTTTGGCGGCGCCCTGCCTCGCCTTGTTAGCGGATGAAGTCTGGCTGAAAAACGCGCGGCAGGCGAATGCCGCAGCGCTCAAATTAGCCAGCGGCCTCCGCAGTTCCGGAGCTGAGATTGTGTTTCCGGTCGAATCAAACGCGGTATTTTCTCGTCTCGATGTGATCGTTGCGGAGAACCTACGCGAGCGCGGATGGGATTTTTACAAATTCATCGAGCCGGACATTTATCGTTTGATGTGCGCGTGGTCAGCAACGGAGGACGCGATCTCGGCGTTCCTTTCCGATTTCAAGGCGGCGAGAAGTTGCGCGTCCGCAGCGCGCTGATATACATCGTACGATGATTCGTGGCGCCGCACTCACTTTTCTTCTGACTCTTACCGTTTTCGGTTGCCGCACGGCAGAAAACGTGGCCTCGACTTCCGCAGCAGTTGTGACGGCTCCGGTCCATTTGTTCCGGCACGGCGAGCGGTCGACGACGGAGACGACAGTTTACGAAGGGCAACCGGTGGAGGCCATGCCTCCGCAAGCGACGGCAACGCCTTTCCAAGCGCCGCGGACGGTGACGTCCTCGACCGCCACTTCGCCACCACCCCAGCAGGACGAGACGCGACCATCAACTGCAGTTACGCCACGGCCGAGCGCGACGCCGCGGAGTTCCTCGTCAAATAGCGCAGCACAATTCCCGGTGGCGAAACCTGTTCCCGGGAAACCTGGGTACGTTTTCAGTCCTTACGACCCCAACGGCGGTTATGTCGATGTGACGGGCTACCAATCTGGGAGCAAGGTCAAGGATCCCTACTCGCAGAAGATCTTCCTCGTTCCTTGACGGTGCCCGGGCGAGTTAATCCGGTAGCCGCCGTTTCGGCCTGATTGGCTGTCCAGGCGGAAGCACGACTTGCGCATGCTCGTTTAGACTGCTTCCGGCAATGCTGGCGACGCAGATTTGCGAAGAAGAGTATGATAACTCCAGAATATCTGCCATAGCGCGTATTGACTCTGGTCCGATTTGGGTGTGGCATAGCACTGTATTTCTTCGC